>Ga0153915_10006889_pt1 | contig 10687 bp, 11 predicted proteins | sample Opewatmetagenome_2_FD_107003 | JGI IMG/M metagenome (GOLD analysis project Ga0153915, IMG submission 107003) | Freshwater wetland microbial communities from Ohio, USA - Open water 3 Core 3 Depth 3 metaG | ecosystem: Environmental > Aquatic > Freshwater > Wetlands | place: USA: Ohio, Lake Erie...
AGATTCGCTGCGCTCGGCCGCTCCTCACTAGCTCGGTGGCCTCCGCGGCGGCGCGCGAGTCGACATTCGGACACGCCCAGATCTCGCGGCCGACGGCGTCATACAGGACCATCCCCTCCCGCATGCTTGCGCTGCTCACCGCCGCGACATCGGCCGCGTTGATCGCCGCGTGGTCGAGCGCCTCGCGGATGCACTCGCAGATAAGGTCCCAGTTGCGCACCGTGTCGAAGACCTGCGATCCGGGCGCGTCTGGCAACCCTGCGTGCGACCATTCCCGTTGGCCGATCCCCGCCTGGGTGCCATCCTCCGAGAAGAGGACCGCACGGCAGCTGCCGGTCCCGAGATCGATGGCCAGGGTGTGGCTCATCGGTTCATGGCCCGCGCCTCGGACGTTCCGAGCGCCGCCCGGTTTGCGACGTTGACCAATGGCTCTCCGCGAACGTACCGCCCGATCTCGGCGGCGGCCATCTCACCGGCGCGCTGGACCGTCTCGTAGGTTGCGCCGCCGATGTGAGTGGTGATGATCACATTCGGGAAGGCAAGCAGTGGATGGCGCCCCGACTCGGGAGATGGGCTCACCAGGTCAACGGCCAGCCCGGCCAGTCGCCCGCTGCGCAGCCCCGCGATAACGGCCTCTTCATCGAGCAATGAGTCGCGCGCGGTGTTGACCAGGAAGCTTCTCGCCTTCATGCGGTCGACCTCGGCCGGTCCGATGAGCCCGGCATTGCCCGCGGTCGCGCGGGCGTGGAGCGATACGAAGTCCGACCTTGCGAGGAGCGACTCGAAGTCGGTCGGCTCGACGCCGTCAGTCGTGATCGAGCCCGCGTCGACGAACGGATCGAACGCGAGCACGCGCATTCCAAAGGCAAGCGCCCGGATGGCCACCCGACGACCGACCTGGCCGTACCCGACCAGCCCGAGCACCTTGCCAGCCAGGTCGTGGCCGAACCAGCGAGCACCCTCGTAGTTGTCATGTGCGAACTCGCCGCCGCCCTCGACGTGGCGCAGGACCTCCGGGAGGCGCCGCGCGAGCATGATCATGAAGGCCATGGCAAGCTCGGCGACGCTGTCGGCGTTCTTCCCCGGCGTGGTCACGACCGGGATGCCGCGAGCGGTCGCGGCACGGACGTCCACGTTCACCGGCCCGCCGCGCGCACAGCAGATGAGGCGCAGGCTGGCATCGGCGTCCAGCACCGCCTCGGTCACCGCGGCGCCCTGCACGACGAGCACATCGTGGCGGTCGAGCGCATCAGTCACCTGGCGCGGACTGCCCATGTACTCCTTGATGCGGAGATCGGACGGAGTAGCCGGGACCCAGCCGGGCTCATCGACCACGTCGACGTAGTCGATCTGGTGGGCAGCTTCGAGCACGGAGAACGCGCCGCGCAGGACCGCTGAGGGGCAGAACCTGTCGCCGACGACGAGGATGCGGGCCTTCATGGTGCTGACCTGCGCGGACCGATCCGCCAGGGGTCAGCTTGGGGGATAGACGCGGCTGGGCGTCAGGTCGATGGCGTGCCCGCTGCCCGACTCCAGAATGAACTTGAGCATCGGTTCGGTGTCGAGGTAGTAGAACTCGATCGTGTCGCCGATGCGACCGCCCATCAGCACCTTGGAGCCGCGCGCCTCCCAATCCCGCTTGAACTCGTCCGAGTCGCCCTGCGAGTGCATCATGCAGGCGATGTGCTGGACGCCCTCGCCGTGCTCCTCGAGCCACTCCTTGTAGATGCTCGGTCCGTCGAGCGGCTGCACCAGCTCGAACACCAGGCCCGGCTGAACCTCGCATTCCGCACCGAGCATCGAGAATTCGACCGGCTGGCCGCGCAGGTGCGTGTGGTGGAGCTTCGGCGGCACGTGCTCGTAGACATTCCAGGGCCCCCAGCCCAGCGTCTCGTGGAGCATCTTCATGGTCGCATCGAGGTCGTGAACCACCATCGCGACCTGCGAGATTCGGGTTGGCGTCGTGGGGTGTTCCATCGTCGTCCTCTCGCCTAAATCGCCAGCCAGCGGCACGCCGGTTAGTATGTGGAAACCCGGGGTTCTTGGCAATGGATGCCGCAATGCGCGACGGGATCGAGGAGAGGCGGAATCGGTGGGCAAACCAGTTGCCATCGGCAGCGACGAAGCCGGATTCCGACTCAAGGGCCTCCTGATCGAGGCCCTGGAGGCGGACGGGCAGCAGGTCAAGGACTTCGGCTGTCCTTCGGAGGATCCGGTCGACTATCCCGACATCGCCTTCGAGGTCGCGGAGGCCGTGGCGCGAGGCGAGCATGACCGCGGGATCCTGATCTGCGGCACCGGGATCGGGATGGCGATCACGGCGAACAAGGTCCCCGGCGTCAGAGCGGCGCAGGCACACGATCCGTATTCAGCCGAGCGAGCGCGCGCGTCGAATGACGCGCAGATCCTGGCGCTTGGCGCGCGGGTCATCGGTCCTGAGCTTGCCAAGTCGATCGTCCGGACCTGGCTGCAGGCCGAATTCGCGGGCGGGGGCTCTGCTCGCAAGGTGGCCAAGATCAACGCCGGCGACGAGGCGCGGCGCCGCGTCGGCAAAGGGTAGGACGGTCTCGTGGGCCTGCTGATCGGCACCAGCTCGAAGATGAACCTGACGTCGACGCAGGCGGCGGCCTACCTGGGTGCCCTGCGCCCGATGCTCGAGGGCCTCACCGATCGCGGACTGTTCGTCCTTCTGCCATTCACCTCCATCTGGGTCGCTCGCGAAAGGCTGACCGGCAGCAACATTCGCTGGGGCGCCCAGGACGTCCACCCGGAGGACGCCGGGGCCCACACCGGGGACGTCTCGGCGCCGATGCTGGCCGATCTCGGGTGCACCTACGTCGAGGTGGGCCATCATGAACGACGGCGGGACTATGGCGAGACCGATGAGCTGGTCGCGGCCAAGGTCGCCGCGGCCCAGCGCTGGGGGATGACCGCCCTGGTGTGCGTGGGTGAGGTCGAGCATGAGCCGTTCGACCGGGTCGTCGCGCATCTCGATCGGCAGCTCGCCCTTCTGGCGGCTGCCGATTCCAGGCGGCTGGTCGTCGCCTACGAGCCGGCCTGGGCGATCGGCGTGGGTGCGACGGCGGCGCCGCCAGAGTGGGTCGGCCAGGTGCACGGCGCCATTCGTGCCCGGCTGGCATCTTCAGGCCCGGACGCCGCCACCATTCCGATCCTCTACGGCGGAAGCGTTGACGCCGCAGGTGCTCCCGCATTGCTCGAGCAGCCGGAGGTGGACGGCCTGTTCGTCGGCCGCCAGGCGCTTGACCCGCGCGTCTTCGCGACCATTGCACACACCTCGGTCGGCTGACGTCGACACGCATGCCGCCGGATGGCCTGATCCGCCGCGATCGTCATGTCCGCGAAGCCGAGGAGGAGCGCCTCTCGCCGGCGGCCACCCGCTCGAGCGCCAGCCGTGGCCGCGTGCGCGCCGAGGAGCCGGATGCCTACCGTACGGCCTTCGAGCGGGACCGGGACCGGATCATCCACTCCAAGGCCTTCCGGCGCCTGAAGCACAAGACCCAGGTCTTCCTCAACCCCGAAGGCGACCACTTCGTCACCCGGCTGACCCACACGCTGCAGGTCGCCCAGATCGCGCGTGCCCTGGCCAGCGGCCTCTCCCTCAACGAGCCGCTGGCCGAGGCGATCGCGCTGGGTCATGACGTCGGCCACACGGCGTTCGGCCATACCGGCGAAGAGGCGCTCTCACCCTACTTCCCGCCCGACGGCTGGCACCACGCCGCACAGAGCGTGCGCGTCTACGAGGTGCTCGAGGACCTGAACCTGACCTGGGAGGTGCGCGACGGCATTCGCGCGCACTCCTGGAAGATCGAGCCGCCCCCGACCACCCCGGAGGCGTTCTGCGTCCGCTACGCCGACCGGATCGCCTACCTGAGCCACGACGCCCTCGACGCCATCCGCGCCGGGGTGCTGACCCCGAACGCATTCCCGCCACGGGTGCTCGAACGCTTCGGCGAGCCGGGCCGCGCCTGGATCGGCGGAATGATCGAGTCGGTGATCAACCGCTCCGTCGTGGTCGGCCAGGTCGAGATGGACGAGGCGACGCTGGCCGTCATGCACGACCTCCGTGACTTCATGTTCGAGCGGGTCTATTTCGACCCGTCCCTCCTGCGTGAGCAGCGGTCGGCCATCGGGATCCTGCGGGACCTGGTGGATCATCACCTGGCACATCCAGAGGAGATTCCCGCCACCTACCGCGAAGACGACGCTCCGCTCGTGACCCAGGTGGCCGACTACGTGGCCGGCATGACCGACCGATTTGCGCTGGCCACCTACGAGCGGCTGTTCACGGGCTCTTGACGTGATACGCCTGGACGGTGCCGTCGCTGCAGTCGAGGATGATGGAGTCCGGTCGATCCGCCGCGAGCGGTGACCCCGAGCTGCCCGGTGGTCCCCAGACGCGGCGGGTCGTCAGACCGATGAACGTCGAGCCGATCTCAACTGGCGACCCCTCCGCGAAGCTCGGCGAGGCCGCGGCCTTTCCAACGGGAAGGTACGTGCGATCGCCCCACTGGAGGAGCGTCGGGCAGCCATCGATCCTGCTGAACGCGAGCGACATGCCGTACAGGCCGATCGCCACGAAGACCACCGCTGCCAGCAGCCCGCAGCCGATGGCTCGCCAGTTCACGAGCGGACGATCTCAAAGCGCGAGTAGCCTCCCGATGCTGGGCCAAGGCTTGCCTCGACCTGTTCGACACGCGCACCCGGCGGACCGACCCTGAGGAGCCGCTCAAGCTGCTGCAGCGAGGCGGCAGGTCCTTCGGCGACGACCTCCACGGCCCGCTCGTCGGGGTCGTTGGCAACCCAGCCGACCAGCCCGAGCGATCGTGCCTGGGTGTTGACCCACCACCGGTAGCCAACTCCCTGGACTCTGCCCACCACCCGGGCCGATAGGCGCGCATGGGCCTGCGGCTCTTTCATGGCGCTGCCAGCCTCGGCCAGGCAAGCATCGCAACCTCGAGCGCCAGGCGCGGCGAGGCGTTCTGGCCGAGGCCGTCATCGATTCGTTCGAGCAGCTCCAGGAAGGAGGCGAGCGGAGTCCGATCGAGCCGCCTGGCGGCCGACTCGAGGCCGGTCAGCAGCGAGCCCGCCGGCACGGGCCTGGCAGAGCCGACTGAGATCACCATCAAGTCGCGGGCAAGATCGCGCCACGCATCCACGATCAACGCAGCGGCCTCGCGCTGCAGAGAGGTGGGGGTGCGCGGCGCCTCGTCGTCCGCTGGCTCGTCGCCGGCCTCCGCGACCGGCTGCGCGCCCAGCCGCGCAGCATCGTCCAGCAGATCGCGGACTGATCCGAACCGATCGGCCGGACCGCGCTCCAGCAGCCCCAGCAGCTCGTGCTGCGTCCTGCGTCGCCAGTCGAGGAGGGATGGGGTCCGCGCGAGACGCAGGGCGGTGCCACTCAGCCCGCCGGAGATGCGCGCCAGCGCATCTGCCTGATCGTGGGGCAGCCGCTCTCGGTCGACCAGCCAGGCGACCAGCTCGGCGTGCGGCACAGGCCCGATGCGCATCGACTGGCTGCGGGACCGAATCGTGGGCAGGACGCGCGATGGCTCATCGGCGACGAGGATGAACATGTGCCGCCCGGTCGGCTCCTCGAGCGCCTTGAGCAGGGCGTTCTGGGTCTGCTCATTGGCCCGGTCGGCTCCGTCGATGACCACGACCCGCCGCTCACCGGCGATCGGCGACCCGGCGCTCTCGCCAAGCCAGCGCCGGGCCGCGGCGACGATGCTCTCGCCCGTCGAGCGCGCCTCGCGCCATCGCTCCGGAGAGCCGAAGACAAGATCGGGATGGGTCCCGGCTCGCGCCTGGCGGCAGCTGCGACAGGCGTTGCAGGGACGACGGGCAGGTTCCGGATCGGTACAGAGAAGGAGAGCCACCAGGTCAGAGACGAAGGCGTCCTTGCCGGCCCCCTGCGGACCGTGCACCAGCAGCGTTCGCTGCAGCCTGCCGGCCGCCGCGGAGCAAACGGCAATGGTGCGGGCGGTGGCCTGACCAACGCTCAGAAAGCCGGGCGCCACGTCAGATCCGATCACGGCCGGAGTATAGGCACCGGTCTTGCTAAGCCGTCGGTAAGGCCCCGGTGACGCGGTCCAGCGCAGGATGGCGACCACATGCTCCGCCGAGCCGTTCGGGGCACTTCGCGCTGGCGGCCGGCCGGCAACCGGACCCGCCGCACCAGGGAGGCGGCCGGCGGGGCGCCACCGCAAGTGCCATACTTCAGGCATCCGCCCATACCTGAGAAGCAAGGAGGACGCCATGGCCGATCAGGCATCGACGTCGGTGAAAGACCTCGTCGACAGGGTGTTGGAAGCCCAGAAGCAGGAACAGATCGCCCAGCGCGCCCGCGAGCTGGTGACGAGCATGAATGAGGCGGCCGGAGCCGCTTCTCAGCGGGCCGCCGAGGCCTGGCGGGATTCGGCCCCCTTGCGGCGCGAGACCTCCAGGACCGTTGGCAAGCTGGGTAGCGAGGCGACTCGCTGGGGTCGTCGGACCTGGCAGCGGGACGTCGCGCCGAGCCTGCGGGACTTCATCGGCAAGCGGGGGCTCGCCATCGGCGCGGCCGGAGCGGCAGCGCCGGTGGTGGGCGAGCTGGTGGGCGATGCCGCCGCCCGGCTGGGGATCCGTCGGCGACGCGAGGAGCGCCACTGGGGATCCTTCTTCGTCGGCCTGCTGCTCGGCGCAGCGGCTGGCATGATCGCGGCGCTGCTCACGGCCCCGAAGGCTGGCCGCCAGATGCGCGATGAGCTTGCCGAGACCGCCCGCGAGGCGGCCGTCAAGGCTCGGGAGGCGGCACTCCAGGCTCGCGATGACCTCACGGTGAGCGCCCGCGAGGCGGCCGGCAAGGCACGAGATGCGGCGATTCAGGCGCGCGACGTGGCCGTCGATGCGGCGGCCAATGCAGGCGACTGGATGCCGATCTTCCAGCGCGGTCCAACCGAGGAGGTTGCCGCGGAGCCGACGGTCGAAGAGGTCCCGCCCGCCCCCGTAGTGAAGAGCGTCAAGCCGAAGGCACAGACGGAGCCGCAACCCGCGGAGTAGCGGCGCTTTCTGCCACGGGAAAGAGCCGGTCCGCTGGGCCGGCCCTTTCGGTTCTGGAGGGCCCGCGGTCAGGACTTGGTGGCGCGACCGGAACGGAAGCGCTGCCAGATCCCTTCGGGCTCACCTTCCGAGCTCGCGCTCGGGGCCTCGCTCGGCTTCGGGCGGACGGCCCGGGAACGACGGGGTTTCGGGGTCTCCGCGAGAGGGGCCGCCGGCTTGGCAGCAGCGGCCTTGGATGAGCTCGAGCGTCGGGGTCGCGTTGCCTTCACCGGTGCGGCATCCTCGGACGGCACAGGCTCGGCGGGCGCAACCTTGGCCGACCGGCCACGACGCGGCTTCACCGGCTCCGTGCCGGCCTCTGTCTCAGCCTCGACGCCGACCGCCGGCCGCGCCGCGGCACGTCGCGGCCTGGCCACGGGGGCGGCTGGCCGTTCGGCCTCGCCCGGGAGCAGGCCGAGCTCAGCGAGGGTGGCCGCATCGGCCTCCTCGAAGGTGTACTCGCGCGGCTCTCCCATCGACTCCAGGTCACCGATCTGCGAGATGTCGTCCAGCTCCACCCAGCCGATCTCGCCCGCGACCGGGGCGGCCGCCTCGCCGGCAGCCGTCTCCTCTCGGCCACGGCCGCGACCGCGACCACGACCGCCGCGGCGGCGACGGCGGCGGTGCGCCTCACCCGTTGGCGCCTCGGCGATGACCTCACCGCCTTCTGGGCTGATCGCGGCGGTCTCAACGGGGGTGGGGGCGGCGGGCTCCGGCGCCTCCGGTCGGGTCCGACCACGGCCGCGGCCCCGGCTGGCAGGTCGCGCTTCCTTTCCTTCGCGCAGCGCGGCCAGCGCGGCCGCCGCCACGGCTGCGGGCGCCTCGCGGAAGCCGAACTCGGGGACGACTTCCTTGGCCGGCATCGGCGGCGCGCTCATCACCTTGTCGGCCTTCTCACCCTCCTTGCCCCTGCCGATCCCCGCGATCTTCATCATGTCGAGGAACTCGTCGGCGACTGCGATCAGGTCGGAGCTGGTGTTCGGCCGGAAGCTGATGACCTCGCAGCGAACGCCCACGTCCTGCAGGGCGCGGATGGCGGGCGCGAAGTCACCGTCGCCGGAGACGATGACGGCGATGTCCATGCGGTCGGCGAGGCGGAAGAGGTCGACCACCAGCTCGATGTCGAGGTTGGCCTTCATCCGCCCGTCGCCGAACTTGCGGATGTCCTTGTGAACGACCTTGTAGCCGTTCTTGCCCAGGAAGTCGATGAACTTGCGCTGGTTCTCGTTCTCGGGGTCAAGACCCGAATAGGCGTAGGCGCGAATCAGATCGCGTCCCTTGGTTGCGGCCTTCAGCAGCGCGACGTAGTCGACGTCGACCTCCTGTCCTCGGGCCGAGTAGTAGATGTTGGCGACGTCGACAAAGACGGCCACGTTCTTGCTCAAGTGAGCTTCTCCAGTTGAAGAGATGATGTGGTTGCGCTCGCGGGGTCCTGGCCCGGCGCGCCTTCGGTCTGACTCATCAGCCGATGGCGCGGCTCTGCGGCGTCCCTCCGTCGCGCGATCCGGGTTGCCGTCAGGGGCTTCGGATCGGCGGGGGCGAAGGGTTCAGCGACTCCCGCGCATACAACCTGTTGTTGCGCGCTGAGACGACCTGGCGATCGAGAATTCGTTCGCCTCACGCTCCGCGGCGCGGCGTCTGCGTCCGGCGCGGCGCTCCCCGGATGTCCCATCGCAGCCGTTACCGCTGAGCTCATCGACAGCGCCGATGAAGGGGCCCGGGTGAACCGCGGGGGCGGGATCAAATCGATCCGTTCGGGAGCGAACGCAGCGCGAGACCGCATACGTACCACCCACAGGATAGCACGCGGCTGCTTCCGGTCTCAGCGCGCGACCTCCGGGACGAACGTGATCAACCGCTCACCTCCGCACAAAGACACAGGTCAAACACCTTGCGCACCCCGTTTTGCGCCCGTATGATGCGGCCCACCCTAATGACGCAGCGCGTGCCCGCGCCGTCCCCATCAGTTGGAGGATCACTGGATGCACAGACTCTTGCGATGGAGCGCCACCATCTCGGTGATGCTCCTCGTCCTCGCGGCGTGCTCGTCGCCGGGCACCAGCCCGTCCGCATCTGCGGGCGCGAGCGCCAGCAGCGGGCCGGATGCCGCCGCCATCTGCGCGGCCGACGCCAAGGGCTGCGTCGAAGTCGCCCCGGGCGACCCGATCAAGATCGCCAGCGCGCTCTCGATCACCGGCGACACTGCGGCCCTCGGCAACGACAGCAACTTCGGCATCGACGTGGCGGTCGCTGACCGCGGCAAGCTGCTCGATCACGATGTGCAGGTCGTCCACGAAGACGCCGGGTGCGGTGACGCCGCCGCCGGCCAGACGGCTGCGCAGGCCATCGTGGCTGACACGACGATCGTCGGCGTGATCGGCACCACCTGCTCGCGCACCGCGGTTCCGGCCATGCCGGTCCTGGCGCAGGCGGGCCTGGTCATGATCTCGCCTTCGAACACGGCGCCATCCCTGACCAACCCGGACAAGCCCGACTTCGGTGGCCCGTTCTACTTCCGCACCGCGTACAACGACAACGTGCAGGGAGCAGCGGTGGCCAAGTTCGCCTGCGACGTGCTTCACGTCACTACGGCGGCGACCATCCACGACGGCAGCCCGTATGCCGAGCAGCTGCAGCAGGTCTTCGCAGACCAGTTCAAGGCTCTCTGCAACGGAGTGACCACCTCGCAGCAGGCGATCAACGTCGGTGACACTGACTTCCACTCGGTGCTCACCACGATCGCATCGAGCAACGCCGGCGCCGCGCCGGGGCTGCTCTTCTACCCCATCTTCAGCCCTGAGGGCCCGCTCGTCACCAAGCAGACCGCGGACGTCTCCGGACTGTCGAAGACCATCCTGATGGGGGCCGACGGCCTCAAGGACGGGTCGTTCATCAAGGGGGCCGGGCAGTTCGCGCACGACCATGGGATGTACTTCTCCGGCCCGGACCTGAACTTCGGCGACAAGTACACCAAGGACTTCCTCCCCAAGTACTACGCGCTATCGGGGACGACCAGCCCGTTGGCCCCGTACCACGCCCACGCCTACGACGCGGCGAACATCCTGATGGATGCCATCGCGGCGGTCGCGGTCAAGGACGCGGACGGCAACCTGTGGATTCCGCGCGATGCCATTCGCAACTACATCCACAACCTGAAGGACTACCCCGGACTGACCGGGACCCTGACCTGCAACGAGAACGGCGACTGCGGCGCGAAGGACGTTTCCATCGCACAGCTGCAGCCGGACGCGACCGGGGCCCTGATCTTCAAGGAGGTCTTCACCACCCGGTCCGGCTCGTAGGCTGACTGGGCCAGAACTGACCTCGCTGGACTAGCAGAGCGGGTGGGCCGACCATCGGTCCACCCGCTCTCACTACCTCCCGGACCTGAATTCGGAGGAGAGGCAGGTGCGGAGAACTCGTCGCTTGTCGCTGGTCGACATCATCCTCCTGGCGCTGCGGGTCGCCGTCGTGGTGGGCGTCGCGTGGGGCGCCTGGGCAACCCTGTCGCAGGGTCTGCTGAGCGGCGACCAATGGCGTGACCTGGTGGTCTTCGGCATCGCACAGGGCAGCGTCTACGCGCTGATCG
>Ga0153915_10006890_pt1 | contig 10687 bp, 9 predicted proteins | sample Opewatmetagenome_2_FD_107003 | JGI IMG/M metagenome (GOLD analysis project Ga0153915, IMG submission 107003) | Freshwater wetland microbial communities from Ohio, USA - Open water 3 Core 3 Depth 3 metaG | ecosystem: Environmental > Aquatic > Freshwater > Wetlands | place: USA: Ohio, Lake Erie...
AGGACATCCCGGATGTCACTCCGGCGATGGGGCACAAAGAGTTGGTGGTATTCGTCCAGGATGCCCATGGTCAGGCCGGTGACGAAAGCGAGGATAGATTTCAGGCCCTGGGTTTGGGTGAGGGCGTTGAAAAATCCCAGAGAAAGGAGAAAACCCTGCAGGGCAAATTCGAAGAAATGGGCAACTTTGTCCAGCCCGTGACCGGGGAGATCGAAATCGATATCTTGCGAAGAAAGGATAAAAATAAGGAGATACAAGAGGACGGCGGGAACAAAATAGCGCACTCTTTTCATGGTCAACCAAGGTCAAAACTGCTATTCTAGAGGATAATAGGCCGAGAATCCAGAGTCGTGAGAAAATACCGTTTCATGCTGTTGGCCCTGGCGGCGGTTGTCCTCTCCGGCTGCCGGCCGAGAATCGACTACCACCCGGGAGGAAATATCCAGACGGGGATAGCCTCGTGGTACGGTGAGGAGTTCCACGGCAAGAGGACCTCGAGCCGAGAGGTCTTTGACATGAACGACCTCACAGCCGCCCACAACACCCTCCCGCTCGGGACATTCGTGGCGGTGACCAACCTGAATAACGGCAAGTCGGTCGTCGTCCGCATCAACGACCGCGGGCCGTTCGTCAAGAACCGGGTGATCGACCTTTCCTATGCGGCCGCCCGGGCTATTGACCTGATCGGTACGGGGACGGCTCCCGTGCGGATCGAGGTGCTGGCCGACGTTTCGCCGCCGCTTGCGGCGCTCAAGTTCGCTGTCCAAACCGGTTCTTTCATCCACCGAGCTAACGCTGAAGCCATGCGCAAGGACCTGGCGCGGCAGTTTGCCGATGTCCATATCTCTACCTTCGAGACGGCTCGGCAGGTCTACTACCGTGTTCGTATCCCGGCGAAGGATAGGGAAACCGCCGAGACTCTCGCCCGCAGGCTTATGGAGGGTGGCTACACCGCGATCATCTTCGAGGAGGAGTAGCGGTCTACTTCTTGCTTTTGTAGAGATAGGCTTCTTCTTTGTGTCTATTCTCCCGGCCGTCATGGACGGCGTACTTGTGGCCGCTCCACATTCCGGCCGCGCCGTACTCCCCCTTCTTGTTCAGGGCATAAAAGCTGTGTCCGAAGCTCGGCAATCCATCTTCATTGAGCAGACGCGGCTGGAGCTTGGATTTATCGGCGACAACCTGCAATGCCCTTAGGCAGGACTCCTCGGGCGACAAGCCCTGGCCCATGAACTGGACGACCTGGAAGCTGCCGCAGGTGCGGAGGTTGGCCTCTCCAAAGCCGGTGGAGCCCGCGGCGCCAATGGCGTTATCTACATAAAGCCCGGCACCGATGATCGGCGAATCGCCCACCCGGCCGGGGATCTTAAAGGCATAGCCGCTCGTCGTCGTGACGCCGGCCAGGACGCCAGTGCCGTTCTTGGCCAGACAGTTGATCGTGCCGTAGTGTTCGAGGTAAGGCCGCAGTTCGGCCATGATCTTTTTTTCGTCGGGCGAGAGCCAGTAGTCTTTGTCCGACATGGACTCTTTCCACTTGAGCCAGATCTCCCGGGCTCTTTCTGTGAGCAGGTCTTCTTCTTTAAAGCCGTGAGCCTTGGCGAATCTTAAAGCGCCCTCCCCGACCAAGAGGACATGACCGGTCCTTTCCATAACAAGCTTGGCCACCTTGGAAGGCGTTTTGATGTTCCGCAGAGAGGCCACGGAGCCGGCCTTGTGGGTCGGTCCGTACATCACCGAAGCGTCGAGCTCGACCACACCCTCTTCGTTCGGAATGCCTCCGTATCCGACCGAATTGTCGTTGGGGTCCTCCTCCACGATGTTGACGCCGGCGATCACGGCGTCCAAAGGATCGCCGCCCTGGCGCATGATCTCCATGGCTTTTTCCGTTGCCCGGATTCCGTTGCCGCTGGCGACAACACATATCTCGTTCCCGGCGGATCCCTGGGTCCTGCCGGAGAGGCTCTTCGCCTTGGAAAGGACCGAAGCTGCCGTCACGCCCATCCCCGTTTTCAAGAAATCCCTTCGCGACAATTTCGACATACTCTGACCTCCTCGCGGTCGGTGAATGCTCCTTACATTACTAAAGTCTCCGCTGCGATGCAACCGTTCCATGGCCGTTTGACAAGTCGGTGTCTTTGGACTAAAACGTTTCCCCATGACCTTCGCCAGGCGCGTCCTCGTATCTTCGTCGCTCTTCCATGCCCTCAATGATGCCGCCACGGTCGCCGTCCCGATGGTCTTTCCGATCCTCTACGCCCAGAGGTTCATCATCCGGAGCTATTCTCAGATCGGCCTCCTCTCCAACTTCGGTCTGCTCACCACTCTGCTCTTCCAGGTTCTGGTGGTCCATTTTTCTCGGAAGACAGAGTACCGGAACCTGCTCGCCGCCAGCTTTGCGGGCATCTCCCTGACTCTCCTGCTCATCCCCCTGTCCTCCAGCTATTTTCTTTTTTTTCTGCTGTACCTGCTTTTCCGTGTCTTTGACAGCTTCTACCATACGGTGGGCATGGCGTGGGTTTCGCGGACTCATCCCCACCAGGCTATCGACCTGGCCATGGGAGTCCAAAGCGGCTCCGGGATGGCCGGGGTGTTCCTGGCCTTCCTTTCGTTCGGCTATCTGGCTCAGACCTCCGACTGGCGGCTGCCTATCCATGTCTGGGCCGGAGCCTGTTTCTTGCTGGGTCTGGCCAGCTTCCTCTTGATCAGGGATATTTCCTTCCCAAGAGAGGAGACCGGCCGCCTCAACATATCATCATGGCTGGGGACAGCCCGCCTGGTCCGGAAGTATATACCCGGTTTTCTGTTCGGCGGGGCATCCTGGGCCGTGACCATCTATTTTGCCCCCTCGTTGCTTTACAACAAGTTTTCAATCCCCATGGGACGGACGGGGCTTTTCTTGGCGATATGGACCGGGATCGGCATGGTGAGCACCTATCTCTTCGGCCCGATCAGCCGCAGGTTCGGACGGGCCAATGCTTTCAAGGCCGGGTTTGCCGGAGCCTCGCTCTCCCTCCTCCTTATCGGGCTTTCCGCGCGGCCTGGACTCGCCGTTCTCGGGCTTTTTGTCTTCGGGATTTTTCTCTTCCTCATCTATCCGGCCCTTCAATCGTTCGTTGGAAACACATGTCCAGAGACATGCCAGCCGCAAGCGTTCAGCCTGGTCTCCAACCTCCAGATGCTCGCCGGAGCCCTGATCTCGCTTCTTTCCGGCTTCCTGTCCGACCGCTTTGGCATAAGTTCGCCGTTCGTGGTGCTGGGCGCACTGGGGGCCACTGCGTTTGTCCTTTCCATTCTCGTCTTCAAACCCACCGCCTCGCCCCTCCCGCAGGACGGCCAGGGGGAGGCCTAATCCTGATCGATTTTATCGTTTCGATAGTTACTGTAGGAAATCGGGGGAGCCATGCGGACGCCGGCTAGCCCGCAAGGTGAGGACTCCGGATTGAAAGGACCGGATATCGCGATGTTGAGCCGGCCATCCCTTTGGGGTAAGATACAGGCCGGAGACGCGAGGTGGACCGAAAAAAGTTTCGTCAAGGCGTCCGCATACTCGAGGCCACGGTGGGGCTGAGCGCCAACCGGGAATCGCTCCTTCCAGTCCTTCCCCCTCCGCTCGAAGTCCACTCGCTCCACACCGATTTCCGCGAGGTCGAGCGAATTCCGTATGGCCCTCATGCAGACGGGATTATTTCACTAATGGAAAACCCCGCCGCACCTCCGCACTACCGAATCTCTGGAACCAGGGCTCTCTGGGAGGGCCCTTTGTCCGCGCTGAGTCGTCGGGCCTCTGACCTACGTTTCAGCCTATGGGGCAACCTGGGCTTCCTCTTCCGTTTTACCCTCTTCCTTCTGGAAAAAAAACACCGCATCTTTAACCTTCACGCGGGCGCGCTCTATGAGCCTTCCCGGCATCGGCTCTTTGTCATAGTCGGAGGGGCGGGCAGCGGCAAGACCGTTTACCTCCTCAGCGGTCTGGAGCGCGGGCTCTCGCTCTTCTCCACCGAGACCGTCCACTTCCGCCACGAAGGCCGGAGTGTGCGCTGGTTCATGGGCTCGCTCGTCGACAACGTCAGGACCGGGACGCTGCGGCGCCATTTCCCCCGCTTTCTGCCGGCCGATGCAGGCGTCCCGCCCGGGGACGACTGGAGCAAGAAAAGAGCGATCGACCTATCGTCCTTCCGCAATCCGGAAGAATCCCTTGTGGACCCGGCTTTGGTCCTCCTCTTCCCGAGGGTCGAGGAGGGGTTCGGGAAGTCTGTGCTCCGGCTCCTCCCGGACGATCGGCAGGTGACTCAATTCCTGTTCGCCAACATCTCGGAGAAACTCAGCCAGACGGCTGTTTTGTATGACCGCGTTCCCGTTCCCGGGTTCGATTGCGCTGACCTGGCGGAGGCGCGGCGAAGGGCCTGCCAGGATCTCGCCCGGCATAAGACCAACGCCTTCTGCGGGAGCGTCATCTCCGGTCCGGGCGACTGTTGGGGAGGCATCCTGGAGGGCGGGCTTCTGCGAAGGAGATAAACATGTCGGACAAGGCATGGGAAGGGGCCTTTAAAATCCCCTGTCCGGGGAGAAGCGCTAAACCTCGCCGAACCGGCCTGACCATGGTGATTGATAAAGGTCTGGGCGAACACCTGCTCAAGGACCTGGTCGAGACCGCCGGCGAATATATCGATATCATCAAACTAACCTTTGGAACCTCGGCCTTTTATGACCGGGACAAGCTCAGGAAGAAGAACGAGCTCATCAGCGGGGCCGGAATCGAGGTCATGCCCGGAGGCACATTTCTCGAAGTCTCTGTCTGGCAGAAGACATTGCCCGTTTATTTAGTGAGGGCGCGCGAGCTGGGTTTCACCGCCATAGAAGTATCGGACGGTACGATTGAGATGGACCGGCCAACCCGCCGCGACGTGATCCGGAGGGCTTTGGGCCAGGGGTTCAAGGTCATCACCGAAGTCGGGAAAAAAGACCCTGCCGAGGCGCCTCCGATCGACGTGATTAAGGAGCTCATCCGGGAAGACCTCGGGAATGGCGCCTTCAAGGTGATCATCGAGGCGAGAGAGGCTGGCCGGGGCGTCGGCATCTTCGATAAGGATGGTCGGACAAGGGCCGAAGAAATCGACCGGATCATGGCCGGCGGCCTTGAGGTAGACAACTTGATCTGGGAAGCGCCTCTCAAGAACCAGCAGCAGGACCTCATCCTCCGGTTCGGCTTAAACGTCAACCTGGGAAACATCCCGCCCGAGGAGGTTTTGGCGCTGGAAGCGCTGAGACAAGGGCTGAGGGGGGATACTATGAAGCGGGCCTATCGGGCCTCTCGCTAGTCATTGGCTTCAAGCAGTTGAACGAGGATCGCGTGTTCTCCGTCAGGGACTTCAAATTTCTCGGAATCGCCCGTGAAGATTTTTTTCAGCTGATTATCCACCAGCAGCTGGTACTTCCCTTTCTTCAGGAATCGGACCTCGAGCTCTCGCGGCCTCAGAGACTTGAACTCAAAGGACACTTCGTTTTCGGAGTAGAGAAAATGGCGGAAGACTGCCCCTCCGTTGGCCCGGACGATCTGCCTGTCCTCTTCTCTGAGGATGGTCTCCGAGGAAGAGATTTCTACCTGGTATTGCCTTCCTTGGATCGCCATTCGGCGCAATTTTCCTTTTTCTTCAGGGTCCAGGATGCCGAAGCGAAACCCGTCCCAGGGTGTGAAATCCAGGTATTCTTCGATGGCAATCAGGGCGAAAAGCGGGCCCCAGCTCTGGTACCTCTGGCCGCCCGCCTCGCCGGTTCGGGAATCGAAATTTTCCGGGCAGAGCTGGAAGTTCTGCCAGCTCCGTAAGAAGAGCGACAGGCTCTTCTGCGCATATTCGGTGGCCACGGCGTCGAACCCGTAAGCCTTGAGGCCCTGGTAAATAAGATAGTTTGTCGGGGGCCAGATCGTTCCCCTCCAGTATTGCTGGTTCTTGAAAAGGGGATCGTCGCGAGAGATCGAAGGCAGGATATACTCCCCCCAGAATTCCTTGGGGTTGAGGAGGTGCTTGATGAGCAGCGAGGCTTTTCGGGCGTCCGGAATCCTGGCCAGAAGAGGGTAGAAATTCGAGGCGGCCTTGCGCGGAGAAAAAGAGCCGTCCCAGCGGCGGTCGTAGTAGAATCCCTCCCTCTCGTTCCAGAGCTTCTCGTTGATGAGGGCTTTGATTTGTTCGTATTCTTGAAGGTAGTAATTATAGTCATCAGGAAGGTCGAGGATGTTGGCTATCTGGGAAAGACAATAGGCATCCAGGGCATAGAGGCAATTAAGGTCCAGGCAGTCCATGGTCAAGGTGCCGGCGCTGTCGCTGAACGCCGCCTCTTCCCAATTCGGCAGGTCGTCCTGTCCTGACTCCCACATGGCTCTCTGTTTACCGCTGGCGTTTTCTTCCCAGGGAGGAACGGCGCCGGCGACAAGGTCGGCGTCTGAGCCCCACTCGAGCAGTCCATCGGCATTGCCGTCGCGACGAGGCTGGCCGCCGGGTTTGGGCGCCCTCCAGAAGGCATGCCATTTAAGGAGATGGGGATAGGCAGCCTTGAGCAAGTCCATATCCCCGAGCCGGCCGAAAAGCTTGAGGACGACATAGGATCCGACTGGAGGCTGAGAGCGGTCGGGCGTGCCGCTCGACCGACCTCTCCAGTTGGGGATGTTGCCGTTGGGGTATTGCGTTTCCAGAACGGCCATGACGACGTCCCTGGCGTGCCACCCGCTCTCGATTGAGATCTCGAGCGCGTTGAAGAAGGAATCCCATTCGAAGATCGTCCATTGGTCGCGTGCTCCGTTAGGCTGGGGAAAGATCCAGCGCCGGCCCGCTGGCGTGTAGAGCCGGTCGTGGTCGGGCTGGTAGAGGGTCATCCAGAAAAGGTTGTTGGTGACGGCCTCGGCGGCTCCCTTGAAGAGGCCGTCCACTTTCACGCGCTGGTTCAGGTAGCGCGTTTCTTCATCGCGAAGGAAGGATTCTATGGTTTTCGAGTTCTTGTAGCGATAGATCTGGTCGCTCAACACTTTGGGATTTTCGCCCACCGCGGCGATAAAGTAGAGAGTCCTCACCTTTTCGGTTGAAAACGACAGGGACAGATCCTGCACCTCAGGCGAACCCGATGACTCGCCCGGCCGGTCGGTCCAGAAGAGGTAGTGATACCTCTTTCCCTCTTCATTTTCACCCTGCACCTGACCGTCCGGCTGAAGCCGGAACTTTCCTTTTAGGCCCCAGGGAAAATAGTGCACGATCTGGAAAGAGATGTTTTTCGGAGCTCTAATCCGACCGAGAACGGTCCTCTCGTCCTGCCGGGACCATTCGATCGTCAGGACATTCGACTTGGAGGGCGGCTTGATTAGGACAGGAGTGTCATTGCCTTGCTTAAAGGGAAGGCTCAAGTCGGCCGCCACTCGGGAATACGAGCCGTCGGGAGAATGCGGGCCGACCTCCGAGACCAGGTAGAAAAAATCTTCCCCCTCGGCCGTTTGGCCCTCCTTCTGGACCCGGAGTCGAAGCCCAAAAAAGATACCCTTGGCCGGAACCAACACAAGGCCGAACCATTCTTTCCCCTCCAGGGCGCCGATATGAGCTCCCTTCCAGGGATAAAAGATCTCGGCCTGGAGCGAGACCATCGCGACCGTGATCAAGCTGACCGAAAGAAAAGCTAGAACGGCCGGCTTTGATCTCATTGTTATCCAAGTTTTCAACGGGTTTTGACCATTTTTAATTTACGGCAAAAACGACCTGAAATCAACGTCCCGCCCTCTTTCCAACTGGCCGGCCCTCGCGTTTGGGCTTCCCTTCGATTAGAATAACGGACGCAAAACCGATGAAAGGCAGAGAACATGCGGCAGCTCGGAGTCCAGGTTTTACCCGGCAGTCCAGGGTGGCCGTGGTCAAATGCCCGTCTTATGAAGCCGAGGCGCTCTCGGGCGCGGTGCGCCGGAGTATCGAGCTCAGCGGCGGGCTCGGCGCCTACCTGAACCCGGGGACAAAGGTCTTTGTCAAGATCAACCATCTATCCCCGCATGCTCCTCCGGAGCGGGCCATTTGCACCCATCCTCTGTTTGTCCGCGAAGTGGTGCGAGTGCTCCTGGAGATGGACGTCCGCGTGACCGTCGGCGATGATGTCAACTTCGGCCGGGGTGAGGAGTTTACTACCACCGGCTTCCGCCAGGTTTGCGCTGACCTGGGGGTCCCTCTCATCAACCTGAGAGAAAATGGGTTTGCCAAGATCACTCTACGGGGGGCGGTGTTGGATTCGCTCTACGTTGCCCGGCCCGTCCTGGAAGCGGACCTAGTCTTGAACTTACCCAAGCTGAAGACTCACTCTTTCACTATCTTCACCGGCGCGGTCAAGAATATCTACGGCGTTATCCCTTATGGCCTTCGCCTCGACGGCCATCGCCGCTTCCTCCGCAACGACCTCTTTTCCAGGATGCTGGTGGATGTGTTTTCCGCCGTCCCCCGCCAATTCACGATCATGGATGCCGTGATCGGCATGGAAGGCGAGGGCCCTTCCTCCGGGGTCCCCAAGAAGATCGGTCTGATCATATCTGGGGCGGACGGCGTCGCCGTGGACGCGGTCGCCTCGCGCATCGCCGGGTATGTTCCTCTCCATGTGTTAACCACGGCCGAGGCACACGCTAGAAACCTCGGTCTCGGGGATCTGCGGCGCATCGAAGTCGTCGGAGAGAAGATCGCCGATGTCCGGGTCGGGGATTTCCGGCCCTCCTCGGCGGCCACCGGTCTTTTCCGGCGCTGGCTGCCGTCGTTTGTCTATGCTTATGTGTCGGGGCAGCTCATCCTCACTCCTGAGGTCGACCCCGCCAAATGCGCCGCGTGCTTAGAGTGCCTCAAGATCTGCCCGGCCGAGACAATCAACCTAGTCCGGAACAAAGCCCGGGTCGAAGAAGCCCGGTGCATCCACTGTCTCTGCTGCCATGAGGTCTGTGTCTACCGGTCTATCCGCTTAAAGCAACGCCCTCTGGGCCGGGCAATCAGGGCCGGCAGCAAGTTGTATAAAATGATCAAGAACCTCGGTTCACGAGAATAGAATTATTTTCGCGGTGCATTTTGAGGCGGGCTGTGATAGATTAAAAAAAAGGAGGCGCGCTCATGGATTTTAATCTGTATTTCAAGTCCCGCCAAGGAGAGATGGTCCATCTTCTGAAGAACATCGTCAGCCGGGAGTCCCCTTCCCAGGACAAGAAAGCCGTGGACGCCTGTTCGGCCTTTGTCGTCGGTGAGTTCAAAAGGACGGGAGCCAAGATCACCCACTTCCCGCAGAAAAAGATCGGCGATCTCTACCTTGTCGAATTCCCGGGCTCGCTCAAACCCGAGGGCGATGGGAGAATCCTTGTCCTTACCCACATCGATACCGTTTGGCCCGTGGGCAAGATCGACAAGATGCCCTTCTATATCTCCGGAGACAAGGTCTATGGACCGGGCGTTCTGGATATGAAGGGGGGGCTTATTGAAGCCATATTCGCCTTGAAGGCTTTCCACCAGCTCAGCCTCAGGCCGGGGCGAAAAATTGCGGTGTTCATCAACTCGGCCGAAGAGACCGGCAATGATGTGTGTCACGAGATGATCGCCCGGCTGGCCAGAGCTTCTAGTCTTGTCCTCTGTCTGGAGCCCGCTCTCCCCGGGGGAGCCCTGAAAACCCAGCGCAAGGGCAGGCTTGTCATCCGGCTTGAGGTTAGAGGCAAAGCGGCCCACGCCGGGACTCCTGAAAAAGGCCTCAATGCCATCGAGGAGCTTGTTGCCCATCTCCACCGCCTCAGAAGGCTGGCGACAGCGGGAGTCACTATCAGTGTCAATCTCGTTGGCGGCGGCGAAAAGGCCAACGTCGTGGCCGAGACGGCCTGGGCGGTTATGGACATCCGGTTCTGGAGTTCCGCCCAAAAGGACAGGATAGTCGGCGCGTTCAGACATCTGAAGCCGGTCAGGCCCGGCGCCAAATTCAAGTTTATGATCGAAAGCCTGACCCCTCCGATGGAGAAGACGAAGCCTTCCATCCAGCTCTTCCAAAAAGCCAAGAAGACCGCCGCCGCCCTTGAGATCGACTTGGCCGAGGGACGGACTGGGGGCGGCTCTGACGCCTCGATTGCATCGGGCCTCGGGTTGCCGACGCTGGATGGGCTGGGGCCCGACGGCGACGGAATCCACGCCGAGAACGAGCACCTTCTCCTGCCCTCACTCGTGCAGCGGACGGCCCTGCTCACGGAACTCCTCCGGCAGCTGTGAAGGGGGCGGACGGCCGGTCCGGGGGAGTTTTTGTTGACTCGGGTAGATAACTCTGATAACTTAGAGGGCTGGCGGATTTGTAATTATTCATTTTAATCATACTTAAGGAGGCTTTTATGCTAAAGAAATACTATCTTCTCTCCCCCGGGCCGACGCCGGTCCCCGATACGGTCCTTTCGGTGGCGGCTGAGCCCATCATCCACCACCGGACGCCGGAATTTTCCGAGATCTTCATGCAGGTTTCGGAGGGGATCAAGTATGTTTTCGGAACCAAGGAAGATGTCTTCATCCTGACTTCTTCAGGCAGCGGGGCCATGGAAACTGCCATGGTCAACACCCTGAGCCCGGGAGATAAGGTTATCTCTATCAATGCCGGCAAGTTCGGCGAGAGATGGGGTAACATCGGCAAGGCTTACGGCATCAATGTCAGGGAGATCGTCCTGGAG
>Ga0153915_10006891_pt1 | contig 10687 bp, 9 predicted proteins | sample Opewatmetagenome_2_FD_107003 | JGI IMG/M metagenome (GOLD analysis project Ga0153915, IMG submission 107003) | Freshwater wetland microbial communities from Ohio, USA - Open water 3 Core 3 Depth 3 metaG | ecosystem: Environmental > Aquatic > Freshwater > Wetlands | place: USA: Ohio, Lake Erie...
CGCAGCAGCCGGCTGACGCCACGCACCGGCCACATGCCCACCTTGTGCCCGACGCCGCGCACCGTGAAGCCGTAGCCGCGTAGCTCCGCGACCGTCCAGGACGAGACGTGGTGCTCGTGCTCGTTGTAGCCCGTCATCGTCATCGCGCCCGGCCTGAGGTACTCCCAATTCGGCGTCGAAACGACCGCCATGGTCCCGGCGACCCTGGCGATCTCGGCCAGCAGGCGCCGGCCGGCCTCCTTGGCGACGTGCTCGATCAGCTCCGTCGCGATGACGGTGTCGAAGGCGCCGGCCGGCTGCCGCGACAGGAAGTCCAGGGCATCGGCGCACGCCAGGTCGTGGTAGACGCCGGTGGAGGCGCAGAAGTCCACGTTGCCTTGGTGTATGTCCACACCCGTGACGCAGGCCGTCTGGTCCGGATCGTCGGAGTGGTAGTGGGTGCGCAGCAGGTGGCCCCAGTGCCCGAACCCGCAGCCCAGATCGAGCACCGTCCTGCCGGTGACCAGGGGGAGCACGACGGGGTCGAGCTCGAGCGGGGAATAGCCCACGGGGCAGCATCGTATGGTGTTTTGGCGTCGCGCGCCAGCCTGCGCTACGATTACGCCGCGATGGAAACGCGCTCGTGAGAGTCGGCATCAACGCGCGGCTGCTGGCCAGCCCGGACATCCGCGGCTTCAACCGCTACACGGCCGAACTGGTGCGGGCGCTGGCCGCGACCGGCCGCGTGGACCTCGTGCTCTTTTCGGACGCGCCCATCCACCGGCGTCATGCGCTCGACGCGCTCCCCGCGGTCGTCGGCGCGGTGCGCCCGCAGCTCCGCTGGCAGCACGGCTGGCTGCCCGGCGCGCTCAAGGCGGAGCGGATCGAGCTGTTTCACGCGCCCGCGCATTGGGGCGTGCCGTGGCGGTCGGCGTGTCCCGTGGTGGTGACGATTCACGACCTCGCCGACCGCGAGCTGCCTGCGCTGCGGCCGCCGGCGAGCGTCCTGGCCGCAGCGCGCCACGAGTGCGAGCAGTGGCTCGTGGTGCGGCGCGCACGGCGGATCATCGCCGTCTCGGAGTGGACGGCGCGCAGTGTGTCGCGCCATCTCGGCGTGGCGCCGGAGCGGATCGCGGTGACCGTGGAGGGCGCGGCCCCGGCCTTCGACGCTCAACCGCCGCCCGCGGACATCGTCGCGGCGCGCGAGGCGTTCGGCCTGCGCGGGCCGTACTACGTGTACGCCGGTGGGTACGACGCGCGCAAGAACCTGGAGGCGCTCGTCGCCGCCCTTGCGACGATGACGGAGGACCGGCGAATGACGATCGCGCTGGTGGGGAGCGGCGCCGCCGGGGAGGACGCGGCGCGGCTCAGGCGCGACGCGGCGGGTCGCGGCGTCCAGCGCTGGCTCCGGTTGATCGGCGGCGTGGACGACGTCACGCTGGCGGCGCTCTACGCCGGCGCGGTGGCCGTGGTGCTCCCGTCGTGGCTGGAAGGCTTCGGCCTCCCCGTGGTGGAGGCGATGCACGTGGGCACGCCGGCGGTCGTGTCGGGGGCGGGATCGCTGCCGGAGATCACCGGCGAGGCCGGCCTCGTCTTCGCGCCGGAGAACCCCTCGATGCTGGCGGACGCGCTGCTGCGGCTGGCGGAAGACGCCGCGCTGCGGGAGGCGCTGGCGGCGAAGGCGCGCGCGCGGGCACCGCTCTTCACCTGGAGTCGCGCGGCGGAACAGACGCTCGAAGTGTACCGGAGCGCCCTCGGCGGCTAGAGCACGCCTCCCCGCCTGAACATCCCGACCTCGTCGTACTTGCGCTCGAACAGGTCGCGCACTTCCTCGCGCGAGACCACCGCGACGCCGGCCTTGCCGACCTCGATGCCTGCCGCGTAGTTGGCCAGCTCGGCCGCCTCCTGCATCGCGGCGCCCGCCGCGAGCGCCGCGCCGACCCACGCCGTCACGGTGTCGCCCGCGCCGGAGACGTCGTACACCTCCCGGGCGTGGGTCGGGAAGCGGTCGATCGCCCCCGTCCTCGTGAGCAGCGCCATCCCGTGTGCACCGAGGGTGAGGAGCAGGTTGTCCACCTCGAGCCGCTCCATCACGGCCGGCAGCGCGTCCGCGTGCTCCAGGTCCACGGCCGCGCCGAGGGCCGCCTCCAGCTCGCGGCGGTTCGGCTTGAAGACCGTGGCGCCCTTGTAGTTGAAGAAGTGCTTGAACTTGGGGTCCACGACCGAGGGGATGCCGCGCGAGCGCGCCGTCGCGAGGGCGCTCTCGATGACCGGCGGCGCGAGCGTGCCCTTGTTGTAGTCCTCCAGCACGACCGCGTCCACGTCGCGGAGCGCCTTGGTCATCCGCCTGGTCAGGAGCTCGAGCGTGGAGCCCTCGAGCAGCGAGTCCTCCTCCTCGTCGAAGCGCAGCATCTGCTGGCCGCGCGCCACGATGCGTGTCTTGGAGGTCGTCGGCCGCTCCTGGGTGACCACGATCCCGTCGTCGCGGATCCCTGCCGCGACCAGCTCGGTGCGGAGCTGCTCGCCGCGCCGGTCGTCTCCCACCGTGGCCACGAGCGTCACCTCCGCGCCGATCGCGGCGATGTTGGCCGCGACGTTGGCCGCCCCACCGAGGGCGTAGCGGCGCTCCTCCACGCGCACGACCGGCACCGGCGCCTCGGGCGAAATGCGCTCGACGTCGCCGATCATGTAGATGTCGAGCATCGCGTCGCCGACGACCACGACCCGGCGCCGCGGCATGGCCTCGAGCAGCGCGTACACGCGCTCACGCGTGATCATGTGGTGCCCTCCAGCGCAGCGGCGACCATGGTGGCGATCTCGAGGCAGCAGGTTAGCCCCGGCGACTCGATGCCCACAAGGTTGACCCAGCCCGGGAGGCCGCGCCCCGACTCCTCCCGGATCACGAAGTCGCGCGGCGGCGCACCGGGCGCCTGCAGCTTGGGCCGGATGCCGGCCAGGTCCGGCGCGAGGTCATCGAGCTCGAGTCCCTCCAGATAGCGGGAGGCGGCGGCCAGAAACACCGCTTGAAGCCGCTCGGGCACGTCGTAGTCCTGGGTGCGACCCGGGAGGTACTCCAAGTCCGGCCCCAGCCTCATGCTTCCGGCCAGGTCGAGCGTGACGTGAATGCCCAGGTGCGTGGTGCTCGGGGCGGGGTAGACGAGGTGACGCGCCAGACCCTGCTTCCGCGGGTGCACCCTGAAGTAGTGGCCGCGCGCGTAGTGCTGCCGGTAACCGCAGCTCTCGATGTCGAGACCGGGGAGGGCAGCCACGCTGTCGGCCTCGAGGCCCGCCGCGTTCACCACGCAGCGTGCCTCTAACGTCGTCATCTCCCCGTCGCTCCGCGCGTCGAGGCGGTAGCCCCCGGACATCGGGGCAGCGCCCGCGACTTCGTGCCGCAGTACCACCGTTGCCCCGTGCCGCTCCGCGTCCACGAGCAGGCTCGCCATCAGCTGATGCGAGTCCACGATCCCCGTGTCCGGGGACCAGAGCCCGCGGGTGGCGCGGACGTGCGGCTCGATGGCGCGCACCTCTTCAGCGGAGAGCGGACGCAGGCTGGTGACGCCGTTGGCACGGGCCTGCCGGACGATCTGCTCCAGCTTGGGCTCCTCGTCGGCCGAGGTCGCCACGATCAGCTTGCCCAGGCGGGCGTGCGGCACACCGTGCGACGCGCACCAGGTGTAGAGGCTCTGGTTGCCGCGCGCGCACAACCGCGCCTTGAGGCTGCCAGCCTCGTAGTAGATGCCGGCGTGGATGACTTCACTGTTGCGGCTGCTCGTCTCGACGCCGAAGCGCTCGTGCCGCTCGATGCACAGCACCTCGCGCCCACGCACCGCGAGCTCGCGGGCGCACGCCAGACCGACAACGCCCGCGCCGATGACGACGACGTCGGTATCCAATCGGCTTCAGTCCCTCAGTCTTTCCACCGGATCGCGCCGCTGATGCGGCGCCGGATCTCCGCGCGCACCCGCCACACCCAGCCGTCCCCGCGCACCCCTCTTACGTGGTTGGCGTTCCAGATGAAGTGGCGGCCGACGTCGGCGCTGAGGTTGAGGCCGGGCGTCGGGCTCCAGCTCCCCTGTGCCGCCACCCTGAGCGTGCGCTCCACGATGCCGGTGTGCAGGATCAGCGTGTCCGAGAACGCCGAGTCGGGTGGGTAGCGGAGCCGGAAGTCGCCTTGCCCCTGGCGGAGGTAGGTGACTTCCGGACCGATCAGCGCTCGCGCCACCGGCGCCCACGTAGCGCGGAGTGTCCACTGGTCGTAGTCGCTGTGGTCGCGCGCCAGGCCGACGCCGCGGAGCGAGTACTGCTCCTCGTTGGCCGCGGTGCGGTAGTCCAGCGCATCCACGCGGGTGTAGAGGGCCGACCAGCTGGCGGATCCCCGCAGCGCGCCGCCGGTGACCGAGAGCGTGTAGCCCAGCTCCTCCGGCTTCTTGTCATGCTGCGTCGTGCGGCTGGTCTGGATGTCGTCGGCGTACAGCTGGCCGGCCAGCCGGACGCTGCTCCCCGTCTGGTACGAAGCCGACAGAGCCCACAGCCCGTTGCTCGATCCCTGGTAGTTCTGAGTGATCAGCTCCCAGAGGTTCACCGGATTGAGGAACCACGGCTCGAAGTCCCGGTACGGCGGGCCTTGCGCCGCGTACAGGGTCGCCTCGGAGAGGGCCAACGCGAAGCGATCGGACGGCGTCACCACCAGCCGATGCACCGACAGGAAGCGGTTGGCGAGGCCCCCGTTGTCCCACAGCGGCAGGTTGTCGAGCTGGGTCGCGAGCATCTCGATTCGAAACCGCCGCGGCCCGAGGCGGATAAACATGTGGTCGTAGGGGTAGGGACTCGTCGACAGGATGAGCCCCTCCACCTCGGGAGGCCCCCAGTTCCGGGGCTCGATCCCGAAGAACAGGTCGGCGTACTTCCAGGACGCAGCCACGTACGCTTCGGCGTTGTCGCCGGCGATGAACTGCGTCTTCTTCCCCACGAACTGTGTGTCACGCCTCAGGCGCGTGTCGAAGTACGGGCTCGTGACGAGCGCGACGTGGGGAAACTCGAGCGAGCCCGTCAGGCCGCCCTGCCAGAAGAGCCCGCTGTTCTCTCTCTCGGGGCGCACCGTCCACCGGCTGGGATCCGAGGCCCCCCGGGCCGCCACCTGCGCCTCCAGCGTCCAGCGCACGGTGTCGGGCCGCTCCTCGAGCTCCTGCGCGAGCAGCCGCAGGTTGCCCTTCAGCGACGCGGACAGGTCGGTCGTGTCCACGTCGGCCACGGCGCGCGCCACGTCGGCGCGCTTCAGGGGTCGCGTCAGCGGATCGAGCCCATGCAGCACGCCCGCGCGGATCAGGTGTTCGACGTAGGGGGTCGCCCAGGAGCCGATCGGCAGGTAGAGGTTGCTCTGCGTCTGTGCCGCGAGGGGCGGGCACGCGGTCCCCAGAAGCAGCGCGACCGCCAGACAGTATCGCATGGCCGCGAAGTATATTGGCCTCGTGCGTGCCCGGACAGAGCCGCTCCTCGTGATGGCGGTCGCGGTGGTCGCGATGTCCTGGGCCGCGCCCCTGATCCGCCTCTCGGCCGCGCCGCCGCTCGCCATCGCGGCCTGGCGCCTCACCTTCGCCACGCTGATGCTCACGCCGGCCCTGGCCGCCTCCCCCGGCAGGCGCGAGTGGTCCGCGCTGGGCCCGGCGGCGCGCCGCATCGCCCTCGTCGCGGGCATCTGTCTCGCCCTCCACTTCGCGTCCTGGATCACGTCGCTGCGCCTGACGGGCGTCGCGGCCTCGGCGGTCCTGGTCTCGCTCTCGCCGGTGTTCGCCTGGGTCTTCTCGCGCGCCTTCCTCGGCGAGCGGCCGGCGCCGCGGCAGGCGCTCGGCATCGTCCTGGCCATCGTCGGCGCGGGCATCATCGCCCTCGGCGACGCGAGGCACGGCGGTCCCTCGGCGCTCCTGGGCGACCTCCTCGCCCTGGCGGGCGCGGTCTTCGGCGGGGCCTACTTCGTGATCGGGCGGCGGCTCCGCGCCGACCTCGGTCTCGTGGCCTACATCACTCCCGTCTACGGCGTGGCCGCCGTGGTCCTCCTCGCCTGGGCCGCCGGGCGACAGGAGGCCTTCGTCGCCTACCGCACGGCCGACTGGGCCATCTTCGCCGCCCTGGCCGCCGGGCCGATGATCGTCGGCCACGGGGGGCTCAACTACGCGCTAAGGTATCTGCCCGCGTACACCGTCAACGTCGCCGCGCTGGGTGAGCCGGTCGGGGCCACCCTGATCGCGTGGCTCCTGCCCGCCATCGCCGAGCCGCCGGGGCTGCCGGCCGTGGCCGGCGGGATCCTGGCCCTCGGCGGCATCGCCCTGGCGCTCGTGGGCCTGCCATCGGCTCCGCCCACGGCTCGCGCACCCGATTAGCTTTCATTGCGATGACCTCCGGCGTGGACGCCGGGCGAGGACCGGGCCGCCTGGCGGCCCGAATTTCGCTGCAACGGACCCATTGACCGGCAGCGGAGGGTTGGGTCCGATGTTTGAGCCGTGCCGCAATGGAAGGGTGACCGCTCTGGGAATGGAGCCTCTACCATGACCACCGTGCTCGATGCCGCGACGCGGGGCCTGGTGCGGGTGGCCCTGGCGCTCCCCAACGCGCCGGAGGTGCAGCTCGGGGACCTGATGCGGCGCGCCAAGGAGGAGGGCGCGCCGGCAATCTGGCTCGAGGAGCTGCTCCTCTCCAGCCTGCTCTACGTCGGCTATCCTCGCACCCTGGTGGCGGCGGCCGTGTTCCGGCGCCTGGAGCCCGACCTCGCCTCGGACGGCGAGGAGACGCAGTACGAGCACTGGCGCGAATGGCTGGAACGCGGCGAGGCCGCCTGCCGGGTGATCTACGGCAAGCACTACGATCAGCTCCGGCACAACGTCCGGGCCCTGCATCCGGCGCTGGACCTGTGGATGATCGTGGACGGCTACGGCAAGACGTTGAGCCGCCCCGGCCTGGACCTGATGCGGCGGGAGTTCTGCTCGGTCGCCATGCTGATCCCTCAGAGCGCGCCCCGCCAGCTCGTAGCCCATCTCAGGGGGGCGCTGAACGCCGGCGGGACCCCCGCCCAGCTGGACGAGGTGCTCGCAATAGCGGCCGCTATGACCGTGGACGCCGGCCTGCTCCAGATCGCGCGGAACCTCTGGCAGGAGCTGAAGGACACGCTCCTCCACGACTGACGATGTTTATCGATCAGGTGCGGGTGGAGGTGGTCGCCGGGAACGGCGGCTCCGGGATGGCGGCGTTCCGGCGTGAGAAGTTCGTGCCCAAGGGCGGCCCGTCGGGCGGGGACGGGGGCCACGGCGGCAGCGTGCATGTGACGGCCGACCCGCACCTCTGGACGCTGCTCGACTACACGTACAAGACGAAGTGGATCGCCGACTCCGGCCAGCCGGGCGGTCCGACCCAGCAGACGGGGCGGTCGGCGTCCGACCTCGTGCTCCCGGTCCCCTGCGGAACCGAGGTGCGCGACGCGGCCAGCGGCGAATCCCTGGGCGAGGTGCTTCGGCCCGGAGACACGCTGCTGGTGGCTCGCGGCGGCCGCGGGGGGCTCGGGAACCAGCACTTCGCGACTCCGACCCGCCAGACGCCGCACCACTACCAGCCCGGCGAGGACGGGGAGCGGCGCACCCTCGAGCTCGTGCTCAAGCTGATCGCCGACGTGGGCCTCCTCGGGGAGCCCAACGCCGGCAAGAGCACCCTCCTCGCCACCGTCACCGCCGCGCGGCCGAAGATCGCCGACTACCCGTTCACGACGCTCGAGCCCAACCTGGGCGTGGTGCAGCTCAGCGACCACCGCAGCTTCGTGATCGCCGACATTCCCGGCATCATCGAGGGCGCGCACCAGGGGAAGGGTCTCGGGTTGAAGTTCCTACGCCATGTCGAGCGTACGCGGCTGCTGGTCTTCATGATCCCCGTGACGACGCCCGATCGCGCGGGCGCGTACGCGATGCTGCGCGCCGAGCTCGAGGCGTTTTCGCCGACCCTCGCCGGCAAGCCGCACTGCGTCGCCCTGACGAAAGGGGATCTGGTGCGCGCGCTGTCGCCTGCGGACCGTCCCGACGCGCCCGACGCGTTCGCCCAGTTCGTGATTTCGTCCATCTCCCGCCAGGGGATCGACGGCTTTCTCGAGTCGCTCTGGCAGCGGCTCGCGGCGGAGCGGCGGGAGGCGGAGGCGGCGACGTGACGGCGTCCGGAGCGCCGGGAATGGTCGCGCCCCTCGGCGGCGCGCCCATCCGGGTGCTGCGGCGGGACGATGCGGGCTTCCCCCTCTCGCTGCTCGCCGTCCGCCCGCAGCCGGACGTGGTGTATGCCCGCGGGGACCTGACCCTGCTGGCCGGGCATCTCGTGGCCATCATCGGCAGCCGCACACCGACGATGTACGGGATGCGCACCGCCTACCAGGCCGCGCAGGCGGCCGCCCGCGCGGGACTGGTGGTGGTGAGCGGCATGGCGCGCGGCCTCGATACCCGCGCGCACCGCGGCGCGCTCGACGCGGGCGGGAAGACGATCGCCGTTTTGGGCAGCGGCGTGGACGTCCCGTATCCGAAGTCGAACCGGGACTTGTACGACGACGTCCTCGCCTCCGGGCTGCTGCTGAGCGAGGAGGAGCCCGGAGCGAGCCCGCACCGCGGCTCCTTTCCGCGGCGCAACCGCCTCATCGCCGGTCTGGCGGAGTGCCTGCTGGTGGTCGAGGGGAAGGCGGCCGGCGGCACGAGCAACACCGCTGCCTTCATGCTCGCAGCGGGCAAGCCCATCGTCGCAGTGCCCGGCCGGATCGAGGACGAGGTGGCGGAGGGGCCGAACAAGCTGATTCGCGACGGCGCCGGCATCTACCTCGGCCCCGACGACCTCTGGGCCGCTTCGGCCTGCACTGGGACCACGTGGTGGAGCGGGAGCGGCGGGCCGAGGCGGCGCAGCTCGACGCGTTCCTCGCGCAGAGCCCGGAGCTGCTGCGCGCCGAGGCAGCGGTGTTCGATCTGCTCGCCGCCGAGCCGCTCCACGTGGACGCGATCGCCGCGAAGACGGCGCTCGACGCGAGCACGCTGCTCGCCGCGCTCTCCTCGCTCGAGCTCAAGGGGCTGGCCGTGCAGCTCCCCGGAAAGCGCTTCCGCCTGGCTGCGTGAGCGCGCGCCACCTCTACGTCCACGTCCCGTTCTGCGCGCGGCGCTGCATCTATTGCGACTTCAGCATCGCCGTGCGGCGCCGGCTGCCGGTCGCGGAATACCTCGCCGCCCTGAGCCGCGAGGTCGCGCGCACGGGCCTGCCGGGCGACCTGGACACCGTCTATCTGGGGGGCGGGACCCCGTCGCGCCTGGGCGCGGTGGGCGTCGCCGCGCTGGCCGCCCTGCTCGGCCTGCGCCGCCCGCCCGCCGAGTTCACCCTCGAAGCGAACCCGGAAGACGTGACCGCCGAGAGCGTCCGGGCCTGGGCCACCGCCGGCGTCAACCGCCTGTCGCTGGGCGCGCAGTCGTTCGACGACCGGGTCCTGACCTGGATGCACCGGACACACGACGCGGCGCGCATCGGCGAGGCCGTGGCCGCCGCACGGGAGGGCGGCGTGACGAACCTCTCCCTCGACCTGATCTTCGCCCTTCCGGAAGCGCTCGGCCGCGATTTCTCCCGCGACCTCGACGCCGCGGTCGCCCTCGAGCCCGCGCACATCTCGCTCTACGGGCTCACGGTGGAGCCCGGCACTCCCCTGTTCCGCCAAGCGGGCCGCGGAGAGCTGAGCCCGACGGCCGAGCAACGGTACGAGGAGGAGTACCTGCTGGCTCACGAGCGGCTCACGGCCGCCGGGTACGTCTTCTACGAGGTCTCGAGCGCCGCCCGCCCGGGCCGCGAGGCGGCGCACAATCGCGGCTACTGGACCCTGGATCCGTACCTGGGCCTGGGCCCGTCGGCGCACAGCTTCGACGGCGTGACGCGGTGGTGGAACGAGCCCGCCTACGCCAGGTGGCGGACCGAGCTTGAGGAAGGGAGAAGCCCGATCGCCGGGCGTGAGCTGCTGAGCGATCGCCAGCGACGCCTGGAGGAGACGTTCTTGGGGCTCAGGACCCGGGAGGGCATCGTGCTGCCGGATCCCTGTCCCGCCGCGCTGCGCGAGAACGTCGGCCGATGGGTGGCCGCCGGCTGGGCCGTGACCGAGCCGGAGCGCTCGCGCGGTCCCGATTCCGACGCGCCGGCGCGTCCGCCAGTGCGCGCCCGCCTCACCCCCCGGGGCTGGTTGCGGCTAGACGAGTTGGTGGCGTCCATCTAAATTGCTGCAGGACTTCAATTTGTCTTCCATGGCGGAGTCGCTGAGCGAGCGCGAGCGGCGGGTTCTGGATGCGGTGGTCCAGAGCTACGTCGAGACCGCAGAGCCGGTGGGCAGTCGTACCGTGGCCCGGCGGTTCGGCCTCGGCGTGTCCGCGGCCACCATCCGCAACGCGATGAGCGACCTCGAGGAGAAGGGGTATCTCTTCCACCCCCACACCTCCGCGGGCCGCGTGCCGACCGACCGCGCCTACCGGGTGTACGTGGACTCCCTGATCGACGTGTCGCATCTGACGCAGCGGCAGGAGGAGAGGCTGCGCGAGGACCTCATGGCGGAGGGCTCCGCGATCTCGGCCATCATCCACCGGGCCGCGCAGGTCCTCAGCGTGCTGACGCAGGAGCTGGGTGTGGCGGTCGGTCCGTCGCTGGACGCGGTGTTGCTGGAGCGGCTTGA
>Ga0153915_10006892_pt1 | contig 10687 bp, 5 predicted proteins | sample Opewatmetagenome_2_FD_107003 | JGI IMG/M metagenome (GOLD analysis project Ga0153915, IMG submission 107003) | Freshwater wetland microbial communities from Ohio, USA - Open water 3 Core 3 Depth 3 metaG | ecosystem: Environmental > Aquatic > Freshwater > Wetlands | place: USA: Ohio, Lake Erie...
GGGTGAGTGGCCTGCTCTACGAATCCAACCTCCTCATGTACGACCGTCAACCCGACGCTGGGCGCCCGAGCCTGTGGAGTCAGCTTCTCTTCAAAGCAGTAGCCGGGCCCGCCGCGGCGGCCGGTGCGGCCCTGGAGGTGCTACCGATCAACGTGCAGAGGTGGGCCAACTGGCGGCGTGACAACCCGGACACCACCGTGCTGGCCCCCGACCCGCGGCTCTCCGTGAAGTACTCTAGCGACCCGTACACCAGCTACTTCGGCTCCGACGCGCTGCGCTTCCCCGTGCAGCCACTCCCCTCGCCCGCACGGTACCCCCTCAAGACACAGCTGGTGGCACTGGGCGGTTCACGGGGATGGACGGCGTTCCCGTTCCCGGCGCTGGCAGCTTCCAGGTCCGTGGCGGCTGGAGCGCCGTGGGCGGGACTGATCGGGACCCTTTCATGGCGGCCGGGAGACGAGGCCGTGGCGGTCGCGGTCGATCGCCTGCCGCCCGGCACCGGCGTCGTCTACGCGTCGTTCTTCGCGTGGTATGCGACCCACCACAACGACACGACCTGGGCGGAGCCTCCCGCGGCTCCTTAGCCCTTCCTGACTTGAAGAGAAAACCTAATTTAAGAGGGCTCGATCGAGCAGGCGCATCGCTTTCACCGATTGGACCACAAGGGACGAGCTCGGCCGGTCCCAAGAGGGCTGTGCTCGGCGAGGTGGCAGTGCTAAATTGTGAGACCGCATGATCGGTCAGACGTTTGCCCACTACCGCATCGTCTCAAAGCTAGGTGGCGGCGGCATGGGCGTGGTGTACGAGGCCGAGGACACGCGGCTGGGGCGCCACGTGGCGATCAAGTTCCTCCCCGAGGAGCTTGCGGACAACCGCGAGGCACTCGACCGTTTCGTGCGCGAAGCGCGTGCTGCCTCGGCACTCAACCACCCCCACATCTGCACCATCCATGACCTCGGCGAGGAGGCAGGCAAGCCGTTCATCGTCATGGAGCTGATGAAGGGGCGGACGCTCAAGGCAGGGATCGCCGGCCGGCCGCTGCCGATTGATCGAGCGATCCAACTCGGGGTGCAGATCGCCGACGCGCTCGAGGCGGCGCATGCCGCGGGGATCGTGCACCGTGACATCAAGCCGGCGAACATCTTCGTAACCGAGCATGGCGAGGCGAAGCTGCTTGACTTTGGCCTGGCAAAGCTGGCGGCGGGGAGAGGCAGGGCCGCGGCGCCCGACCCAGCGTTCCAGGCCACGGTGTCGCGAGCGGATGAGGGCACAACTCCTGGCACGACGCTGGGCACGGTATCGTATATGTCGCCGGAGCAGGCGTGGGGGGAGGAGGTGGACGCCCGCAGTGACCTCTTCTCCTTCGGCGTGGTGCTTTACGAGATGGCGACCGGGACGCTGCCGTTCCGGGGCGAGGGCTCGACCGAGATCATCGACAGCATCCTCCACCGGCAGCCGGTGCCGCCGGTGCGGATGAACCCGGAGGTGCCTCCGGAGCTGGAGCGGATCATCGCCAAGGCGCTCGAAAAGGATCCGGCGCTGAGATATCAGGGTGCTCCGGAGATCAAGGCGGACCTCAAGCGACTGCTACGGGACACCGGACCGGTGGCGACGAAGGCGGCGTCGAGACGTCGGGTCTCCCGGACGGTCGCCTTCGGAGCCGCGGGGGCGGCTGCCGCGCTTGTCATCGCGGGGGTGCTACTACTGCGACCTCGGCACGTTGGCACGCCGGATACCGCCGGGCCCAAGCGCCTAGCGGTATTGCCGTTCGAGAACCTGGGCGCCGCCGAGGACGCGTACTTCGCAGACGGCATGACCGACGAGGTGCGCAGCAAGCTTGCTTCCTTGCAAGGGTTGACCGTGATCGCGCGCAACAGCTCGATGGGCTACAAAGGATCCGCAAAATCGCCGCAGCAGATCGCCGGGGAGCTCGACGTCCAGTACCTTCTCACAGGCACGGTTCGCTGGCAGAAGGGCGCATCTTCTGCGAGCCGGATCCGCGTCATGCCCGAGCTTGTCGAGATCGGCGATCAGGGACCCCCGACCACGCGTTGGCAGGAATCCTTCGACGCAACCGTTGAGGACGTGTTCCGCGTGCAGAGCCAGATCGCCACACGGGTCGCGGGAGCGCTGAAGGTGGCGCTCGGGGCGGGGGAGCAGCAGCGCCTTGCGCAGCGGCCCACGACAAGCCTCGCGGCTTACGATGCGTACATGCGCGGCGAGGCACTGTGGTCCCTGGGTGCCGCCCAGGACACGCCGACGCTGCAGCGGGCCACCGCATTCTACGAGCAGGCCATCTCCCTCGATCCCTCCTTCGCCGTTGCCTGGGCCCACCTCTCCCGTGCGCGTTCGCTCCTGTACTACAACGGCATCCCGACGCGGCAACTGGCGGAGGCGGCGCGCGCGGCGGCGGAGCGAACGGTTCAGCTGGCGCCCGGTCTGGCCGACGGGCGACTCGCGATGAGCTTCTACTTCCAGTACGTCGTCAAGGACAACAATCGCGGGCTCGAACAGTGCAGCCAGGGTCTTGCGGCCGACGGCGGTAACGCCGACCTGTTGCTCGGTGCGGCGTCTGCCGAGATCGGTCTCGGTCGCTGGGACGAGGGTCTCGCTCACCTCGAGCACGCTCTCTCTGTCGATCCCCGGTCAACGCAGACTGCGTCGCGTCTGGCGTCGACCCTTTTGTGGATGCGGCGCTACCCCCAGGCGCACGAGGCGTTCGACTACGCGCTCTCGCTCTCTCCCCGCAGCCTCGCGATCGTCGAGGGGAAGGTGATGACGTTCCTCAGCCAGGGTGACCTTCCCGGCGCTCGCGCCTGGCTGGCAAGCCTGCCCGCCGAGATCGCGAGCGCCGATCTCGTTCTGAACTTCGGTCTCTATTGGGACCTGATGTGGGTATTCGACGACGCACAACGGACGCTCTTTCTGAGCCTCCCGGTCGAGGCGTTCGGCGGATACCACGCGGTTCGCGCACTCGCTTTCGCCCAGACGTATGCGCTCGTTGGAGACACCGGCCGGCTGCAAAGGTACAGTGAAGAAGCGGAGCAAGGCTTTGCGCGCCAACTGGCGGAAAACCCCGACGATGCGCAGTTGCATGTCCTGCGCGGGCTGGCACTTGCGTACCTGGGACACCGCGAGGAGGCGGTCCGCGAGGGCGAGCGTTGCATGGCGCTCCTGCCAATCTCGCGCGACGCCTATTCCGCGGTCTACAACCAGCACCAGCTTGTGCGCATCTACATTGTGCTCGGCGAAAAAGAGAAGGCGCTCGACACGCTCGAGCCGTTGCTCAAGGTCCCGTACTACGTATCCCCCGGCTGGCTCGCGATTGACCCGAACTTCGCACCACTCAAGGGCAACACCCGCTTCGAACAGCTGCTGCGGGCGAAGGTCTGACCCGTTCCGACCGTTGCCCGGGTTCTTTCGTTGCCCTCGCCAGGGGCCAACCCAGCCGATAAGCGACGGATGACGGGCAGCGAAAGGGGCATCAGCGCACGGAAGCAGAGCGGGTGCCCATGCGCGGCCTCCGCATGGGCCCCGCCCCGGAAACCTCCCGAGTCGCCCCTACGTTTTCGCCAGATACGCGGCGAGCTGGTCGAACGTCCCGGTGAACCCCTGCTGCATCGACGCACGCCCGGCCTCGAACGTCCTCTGCTCCTCCTCGGTCGCGTTGATCGGGTGTCCCTGCAGCCTGAGCGTCGTTCTGTGTGCGCGCTCGGTGAGGGTCAGGGTGTTCAGGATCTCGAGCGGCCAGCCGAGGTGGCCCGGGTGCCGCGCCACGTTGCCTTCGCTGTCGGAGAATGAGTTGACGAAGACGATCCGTTCGGGCGCCACGATCTCGCGAAAGACGAACTTGCCCCACATCTCGCCGCCGTCGGGCGCGCGCATACAGTAGTGGAAGATGCCACCCGGCCGCAGGTCGAGCTTGAGCGAGAGCATCGTGAAACCTTTCGGGCCCCACCACTCGCGCAGGCGCTCGGGCTCGGTCCACGCCTGCCAAACGTGCTCGCGCGGCGCATCGAAGACGCGGGTGATGACGAAGTCGCGCTCCGCCGGGACGGTACCGCTCCCTGCCTTTGCCTGGAGGTGCTCGCCGAGGCGCTCGAGGGTCTGCTTTCCGCCCTCGATGGCGCCGTACTCCTTGACCACGCGCTCGCGCTCCTTGGCTGAGGGGAAGACGCCTCGCATGGTGACCCGGGTCTGGTGCCGATTGAGCGCCTCGAACGTCCACGTGGCCTCGAAACTGACGCCGCGGCGGCCCTTGGTGCCGCCCCCATGGGAAAACACGATCCGCTCGGGCTTCACGACCTCGATGAACACGCTCTTGTTGGGGTAGTCGGTGCCGTCGGGGCCGTGCATGACGTGCTTCCACACGCCGCCGGGCCTGACGTCCATGATCTCGATCGTGGTGGTGAAGCCGCGCGGCCCCCACCAACGAACGACCTGCTCGGGGTCGGTCCACGCCTCCCACACCAGCTCGCGCGGCGCCTCGAACACCCGCGAGACGACGATCTCCCGGTCGGCGGTCGGCGTCAGCCCCTTGGTCTCCGGGCTCGTGACCCCTCCGCCTGTGCCCTTCATCGAGGTCAGCTGCTTGGCGAGACGTTCCAACGACTGACTCCAGCCCGGTTCCATCCCTTCGAGGTACGGGACGGCGGCGGGGGTCGACATGCCTACGCGCGCCTGCACGGTGACCGTCGTCTTGCCACTGCGCTCGGTGAACGTGACCGTGTTCTCCACCTCGAAGATCGCGCGGCCATCGCGATCCAGCGGCGTGCAGATGAACACGAGCCGCTCGGGCTCGACGATCTCCCGTATGACCCCGGTCATCGGGTACACGGTCCCATCGGGCCCGCGCATGTCGATGCGGATGGTCCCCGCAACCCTGGCGTCCAGCTCGCACACCGGGTTGGTGAAGCCGCGCGGGCCCCACCACTGCGCCAGGAGCTCCTGGTCGGTCCACGCCTCGAATACGAGTCGGCGCGGCGCCTTGAACACGCGCGTGAGCACGAGTTCTCGAGCCGCCGGTTGCAGATCACGACTGCGGCTTGCGTCCATGCCTTTTCTCCTTTCCCTTCGCCTTCATTTCAACGAGGTACATCTCCAAGCGGTCGAAGCTCTCTTCCCAGAAGCGGCGATACGGCTCGACCCATTCCGCCACCTCGCCGAGCGGACGGGCCTCGAGCCGGCACGGCCGCCACTGTGCCTCCCGGCCGCGCGCGATCAAGCCTGCGCGCTCGAGCACCTTGAGGTGCTTGGAGATCGCAGGCATGCTCATCTCGAACGGCTCGGCCAGTTCGCCGACCGATGCCTCACCCGAAGCGAGGCGGGCCAGGATCGCGCGCCGGGTGGGGTTGGCGAGCGCAGCGAATGTCGTGGTGAGGTGATCGTTGGGCATCATAATGAACCCTCCGGTTAATTAACCAAAACGTAAAATACTGCCTCTGCCGACCTCTGTCAAGGGGCCACATTCGGCGCCCCAACGACGTTCCGGGAAATGCCTCAACTTCCTGAAAGGACGTCGGTTCTGGCCCGCCGCACCCCGTCGCACGAGGCCATCGCCCTGTCTTCGGACGGCCCCGGCGTCAGCGGTCACCCGTTCCCTGGACGACGGCGGCGGAGGCGAGCCCCTACGACGGCGCGACCTTGCGTCGTCGGTCGGCCGGGCCCACCGTCACGGCTCGCCGACGGTGGCGGCCGTGCGGCCCGACCATTCCTGTTCGGACAGCTTCCACCCGCCGCCCAGGGCCTTGTAGAGCTGCACGAGCGTCGCCAGCCTGTCGGAGCGAGCCTGCACGAGGGCATTCTCTGCGGGATAGAGCTGCTGCTCGGCCTGCAGCACCTCGAGATAGTCCGCGAGCCCGGCCACGTAACGCTCGTTGGCGAGACGGACAGCCTCACGGTCCGCAGACACCGCCCGAGCCTGCTGTTTCTCCACCTCGGCGAGCTTCTCGTAGCCCACAAGCGCCGTGGAAACCTCCGCAAGGGCGTTGGTCACGGCCTTCTCGTACGCCACCCGCGCCTGTTGCCACTGCGCAACAGCCGCGCGGCGTGCGCTAGCCAGACGTCCTCCCTCGAAGATCGGCGCCAGCAACCCGCCGCCCACCGACCAGCTCTTCCCCTTTCCGAGCAACTCCGAGACCTGGGGTGCGACCCCGCCGAACGCGCCTGTGAGGCTGATCGTCGGAAACAGCTCGGCGGTCGCCACGCCGACGTTGGCGTTGGCGGCGACGAGCGCCTGTTCGGCCTCGCGCACGTCGGGTCGCCGCTCGAGGAGGTCGGAGGGAAGGCCCGGTGGGATCTCGGGCGGGAGGAGCTGGTCGTTGAGCGTGGCCCCGCGCGGAACGTCCCCCGGGCCGCGTCCGAGGAGGAGAGAGAGCCGGTTCTCCTGAGCCGCGATCCGGCGCTCGAGGTCGGGGATGTTCGCCGAGGTCGAGGCAAGCGACGCCTCGGCACTCGCCGTCTCGAGCGCGGACGCCGCTCCCGCCGCCAGCCGGCGGTCGAAGAGGTCGCGCGTTTCCCCGAACGCCGCCGCCGTACGCTTCGCGATCCCGAGCTGGACATCGAGACGGAGGAGTTCGAAGTAGCTGGTGGCGACCTCGGCGATGAGCGAGAGCATCACGCCTCGCCGCGCCTCTTCCGAGGCAAAGTACCGGGCCAGCGCAGCCTCGTCGAGGCGGCGGATCCGACCCCAGAGGTCGAGCTCCCACGCGAGCCCGAGGTTGACGTCGTAGAGGCTGACCGGTTCGGCGGAGCTCCCGCCGGTGAAGGAGGGCGACCGGCTGCGCGACCACCCGCCCCCCAATTGAACCTGGGGGAAGAACTCCGAGCGTGCGATGCCAGCGCCAGCTCTCGCCTCCGAAACGCGCCATCCGGCAGCCTGGACGTCGAAGCTGTTGCGGAGCGCCTCGTCGATCAGCGAGCTGAGCGTCGCGTCGCTGAAGATCTCCCACCATGCCCGGTCCGCGAGCGAGGCGGCCTGCGCCGGGCTCACCTGCCCGCGAAACTGCGCCGGAGCGCTCACAGGAGGCCTCTGGTAGTTGGGTCCGACCGCACAGCCGACGAGCGTGAGAAGCGCGAGAGGAAGGACGGGGAGGGTTCTCATCATCGCTCGCCTCCGGCCGAGGCCCCCAGTTCCGGCGCCGGCAGCAGGCCGCCGGGCTGCGGGGGGACGAGGGCGTGCCTGGAGCGGAAGAACGAGGTGCGGTCGAGCACCTTCTCCTGGAACTCCTCAAGGTAGAGATAGATCACCGGCGTGATGAAGAGTGTGATGAGCTGGGAAAGCACGAGGCCGCCGACGATGACCAGCCCGAGCGGCCGGCGGGAGGCTCCGTCCGCCCCGAAGCCGATCGCGATCGGGATCGAGCCGGCGATCGCCGCGAGCGTGGTCATCATGATCGGGCGGAACCGGTCCATGCTGGCGTCGTGGATGGCGGTGTCCCGCGGCTCGCCGGCAAGCACGCGGTGGCGGGCGAAATCCACGATCATGATGCCGTTCTTCTTGACGATCCCCATGAGCATGAACATTCCGACGAAAGCGTAGAGCGAGGCCTGCTCGCCGAAGATGAACAGCGTCAGCAGGCCTCCGACGAGCGCCGTGGGGAGGGTCGAGAGCACGGTGAGCGGGTGGACGTAGCTCTCGTAGAGGATGGCGAGGATCACGTACATCACGAACACCGCGAGCATCATCAGCAGGCTCAGATTGCGGACGGTCTCCCCAAACGTCTGCGCCTCGCCCTGCAAGCCAGCCCGCACGCCCGGCGGCACGATCGCGGCCGCGGCCTCGTTGATGTAGTCGGCGGCGTCGCCGATCGCCACGCCCGGCTTGAGGTTGAAGAACAGCGTGACGCTCGTGAACTGGTTAAGGTGGTTCACCGCCTGCGGGCCGAGCGACTGCTTCCAGTTGACCAGCTCGCGAAGCGGCACGAGGTTCTTCCCGTCGTCGGATTTGATGTAAAGGAGCGACAGGTCGTTGGCCCTTGACCGCGCGCTGTCCTCGACTTCCAGGATCACCTGGTACTGATCTTCCGGTTTCTTGATCAGGTAGAGGTAGTTCTGCGAGTACGCGGTCCGCAGCAGCGAGAGGATCCGGGTTTCCGACACGCCGTACGTGTGCGCCTGGTCGCGCCGGATGCCGATATCGACGTTGGGCGTGTTGTCGAACAGATCCCAGGACACGGAGAGGAAGCCCGGGTACTCGCGGAGCTTGCCCATCATCTTGCCCGCCGCGTCGTACACCTGAGTAGCGTTCACGCCGGAGACGGCGAACGCGTACTGCCCCTGGTTCTGGTTCGTTGCCCCGGTGCTGATCTGAAGGACCGGGTAGGGACGCAGGTACGGGAACACCCCCGGGATCGACCCCAGCCTTCCCATAAGCTGACCAGCGGCCACCCCGATCGGCGGGCGTTCGGACGGCGGCTTGTGGAAGGTGAAGGTGAGCCCCTGGTTGGACGCGAGGAACCCGGTGGCGCCCGTCAGCGTGAAATCCATGAGGACGTTTGGGTCCTCGTGGAGCGTCCGGTCGACCTGGTCCTGCAGCGCCTTCATCTGCTCCGGCGAAGAGCCCTCGCGGCCAATGAAGACGCCGGTGACGACGCTGCTGTCCCCGGTGGGCAGGAACGCCTTCGGCACGAAGACGAAGAGCACGGCCGTGCCTGCGAGGCACACCAGCCAGATCGTGGCCGAGATCCAGCGGCGGCGCAGGAACCACCACAGCGAGCGGCCGTACGCACCGAGCACCCGCTGCTCCACCCCACCAATCACCCGCTCCATCCAGGTCTGCTTCGCTCCACGGCCACGATCCTTGAGCAGCCTCGCACACATCAAGGGCGTCAGTGTCAGCGAGACCAAGCCCGAGGCGAAGATCGCAACCACGATCGTGACGGCGAACTCGCGAAAAACGCGTCCAACCAGACCGGGCATGAACACGAGCGGGATGAAAACGGCAGCGAGCGAGATCGTCATCGCCATGATCGTGAAGCTGATCTCGCTGGCACTCCCGAGCGCAGCCGGCATCGCCTTCTCGCCGTGCTCCATACGACGGACGGTGTTTTCCAGAAAGACGATGGCGTCATCCACGAGGAACCCGATCGCCAGCGTGAGGGCCATCAGCGACAGGTTGTCGAGGCTGTAGCCGAGCAAGCGCATCACCACGAATGTAAGCAACAGGGAAAGCGGCAGCGCCACGGCGGGGATCAGCGTGTCGGTCGCGCGCCCGAGGAACAGAAAGATCACGGCAACGACAAGCGCGAAGGCGAGCGTGAGCGTGATTTGCACGTCGCGGACCGAGTGCACGATGGTCTGTGAGCGGTCGTAGATCATGGTCACCCGCACCGAGCCGGGAAGCTCCGTGCTGATGAGTGGGAGCAGATCGCGGATGCTCTTCGCGACCTGGACGACGTTCGCTCCGGCCTGGCGGTTGACCGCGAGGATCACCGTGGACGAGGGCACCGGGTAGCCACGGACCCAGAACCGCATGTTGACGCGCTCGTCCTGGACGGAATCGACCACCTTGGACACGTCACGGAGGTAGACCGGCGTGCCGTTCCTGCTGCCGACGATCAAGTTGCGATAGTCGTGAGCGGTCTCGAGCTGACCCTGCGGACGAAGCACCTCCGTTCCCGTCGGTCCGTCGAACTGGCCAGCCCCAGTGTAGCTCGTGCCGTTCTTGATCGCGGTGGCGAGGTCATCGAAGGAGATGCCTCGCGCCCACATCGCGGAGGGGTCCGCCTTGATGCGGACCGCGGACTTGGTGCCGAACACTAGGACTCGGCTCACCCCGGGCAGGATGCTGATCCGCTGCCCGACCTGGGTACTCCCGTAGTCGTAAAGCTGACCGCGAGTGACCGAGTCGCTGGTGAGCGAGATGTACATGATCGGCTGGTCGTTCGGGTTGGTCTTGGAGAACGTCGGCGGCGAGGGCAGATCGACCGGGAGGCTGCCCGTCGCCTGCGAGATCGCGGTCTGGACGTCGGTGGCGGCGGCATCGATGTTCTTGTCGAGGTCGAACTGGAGCGTAATGCTCGTGCTCCCCTGCGTGCTCTTGGAGGTGACGACCTCCAGGCCGTTGATCTGCATGAACTGGCGCTCGAGCGGTGTGGCGATGTTGTTCGCCATCGTGTCGGGGCTCGCGCCCGGGTAGCTCGCCTGCACCTGGATGACCGGGTAGTCCACCGGGGGCAGGTCGTTCACCGGGAGCTCAAGGTAGGCCAGCACTCCGAACAGGATCACCGAGGCGGTCAGCACCGCGGTGGTCACCGGTCGCCGGATGAACGGTTCGGAGAGGTTCACGAGGCACCTCCCGTCGGTTTGGCCGCGGACAGCGCCGCTTCAGAGGAGGGCTCCGTAAAACGAACCTCTCCCCCCGGCGTGACGGCGATCTGGCCCGTCACGACCACGCGTTCACCGGCCACGAGGCCCTCGCTTATGACGACGAGGTCCCCCTGCCGGTCGCCCAGCGTCACTGGCCGAAGCTCGGCCGTGGACTCCTTCGTGACAACGAAGACGAACGGGCCCTTGCCCGACATCTGCGACGCAACTGCCGGGACGAGGACCGCCGACGGGAGCGTCCGCAGGATCAGGCGGACCTTGACGAGGCGGCCCGGCCAGAAGCGATGGTCGGCGTTGGGGATCGTGGCGCGCAGCGCCACCGTACCGGTTTCTTGCTGCACGGCGTTGTCGAGGAATGTGA
>Ga0153915_10006893_pt1 | contig 10686 bp, 10 predicted proteins | sample Opewatmetagenome_2_FD_107003 | JGI IMG/M metagenome (GOLD analysis project Ga0153915, IMG submission 107003) | Freshwater wetland microbial communities from Ohio, USA - Open water 3 Core 3 Depth 3 metaG | ecosystem: Environmental > Aquatic > Freshwater > Wetlands | place: USA: Ohio, Lake Erie...
CGGCGGCGTGATTCACGTGAACGATGCGACCGGAGGGAGTCGAACCCCCACGGGTTGCCCCACAGGATCCTAAGTCCTGCGCGTCTGCCAGTTCCGCCACGGTCGCGTGGTGAGGGGAAAGTAGCCGCAACGGCGTGATATGGCAGCAGCGGTGGCCTCGGCCTGGCCACCCGCACCCCCCGGCCGTATCCTCCAACTCTTCGCCTCGCAATGCGCTGGAGGACTCTACGGACGGCCCGGCCGACGACAGCGTACCCCCGGATGCCCCAGGACGCCCCGGCATCCCGCCGCGCTGGACCTCCAGCGCCAAGAGCGGCGTGGGCACGGCATTGGGCGGGAGCCGCGTGTGGTTTACGCTCTCGCACGGCATCGTCAACGAGGTGTACTACCCCCGCCTGGATCAGGCGAACACCCGTGATTGCGGCCTGATCGTCACCGACGGGCAGAGCTTCTTCTCGGAGGAAAAGCGGCACACCCAGAACGAGATCCGGCCGCTCGCCCGCGGGGTCCCCGGGTACCATCTGACCAACACCTGCGGGCGCGGGCGTTACCGCATCGAGAAGACGGTCGTCACCGACGGGCAACGCGAGGTCCTGCTGCAGCGGATTCGGTTCACGGCGCTGCTGGGGCAGCTGACCGACTATCACCTGTACGTCCTGCTGGCGCCCCACATCGGCAACTGTGGGTATGGGAACCGCGCCTGGGTCGGCGAGTACAACGGCGTCCGGATGCTGTTCGCGGCGCGCGACGGCACCACGCTGGCGCTGGCCTGCTCCGCGCCGTTTGCCGGGCTCAGTTGCGGCTACGTGGGCACCAGCGATGGCTGGCAGGATCTCACGGCCCACGGCCGGATGACGTGGTTTCATGCCGCCGCCCGGGACGGCAACGTCGCCCTGACGGGAGAGATCGATGTGGCGGCCTGCGCCGGCGAGTTCGTGCTCGCGCTGGGGTTCGGCCGCAACGCCGCCGAGGCGGGCCACCAGACGCGCGCGGCCCTGCTGGGCGACTTCGACGCCCTGGCGCGGGACTACGTCGAGGGCTGGCAGGCGTTCCAACGCCAGTCTGTTGATCTGGGTCGCGTCGAGGACACGGGCTTCGATCTGTACCGCGTGAGCACCGCCGTCCTCCGCACCCACGAGGCCAAGCAACTGCCGGGCGGCATGATCGCGAGCCTCTCGATTCCCTGGGGCTTCGAGAAAGGGGATGAGGATTTGGGCGGCTACCACCTGGTGTGGCCGCGCGATCTGGTCGAGAGCGCGGGCGGGCTGCTGGCCGCCGGGCATGCGGGCGCCGCCCGGCGCGCCCTGCTGTACCTGATGTCCACGCAGGGAGCGGACGGCCGCTGGCCGCAGAACATGTGGCTGGACGGCACGCCCTACTGGAGCGGCCTGCAGATGGACGAGGTGGCGTTCCCCATTCTGCTGGCCGATCTGCTGCGCCGTGCCGGGGCGCTCGACGGCCTGGACGTCTGGCCCATGGTGCGCCGCGCCGCCGGCTTCCTGGCGCGCAACGGGCCGGTGACCCAGCAGGACCGGTGGGAAGAGGACGGCGGCTATTCGCCGTTCACCCTCGCGGTCGAGGTGGCGGCCCTCCTCATCGCCGCCGATTTCGCCCATGATGCCGGCGAGCCGCTGCTCGAGGGTTTTCTCCATGAAACGGCCGACAACTGGAACGATCAGGTCGAGCGGTGGACCTACGTCACCGGCACGGATCTGGCCCGGCGGGTCGGGGTGGACGGCTACTACCTGCGGATCGCGCCGGTGGACGTGTGTGATGCCGCCTCCCCGGCCGCTGGCTTCGTGGCCATCAAGAACCGGCCGCTCGATCAGAGCACGGCCCCCGCGGTGCAGATCGTGAGCACCGAGGCCCTGGCGCTGGTGCGCTTCGGACTGCGCGCGGCGGACGATCCCCGCATCGAGAACACGGTGCGGGTCATCGACGCGCTCCTGAAGGTCGAGACCGCGACCGGGCCGGTCTGGCACCGCTACAACCAGGACGGGTACGGCGAGCACCAGGACGGCGGGCCCTTCGACGGCACCGGCCAGGGCCGTGGGTGGCCGCTGCTGGCGGGCGAACGGGCCCACTACGCGCTGGCGCGGGGCGATCTCGACGACGCTCGGCGGCTGCTCGACGTCATGGCCCGCCAGGCCAGCCCGGGCGGCCTGCTGCCGGAGCAGGTGTGGGATGCCCCTGACATTCCTGATCGTGAGCTGTTCAACGGGCGCCCGTCCGGCTCCGCCATGCCGCTCGCTTGGGCGCACGCCGAGTACATCAAGCTGCTGCGCTCGCTCCGAGACGGACGCGTCTTCGACATGCCGCCCCAGCCGGTGGCGCGCTACCAGCGGGGCAGGGGCGTCTCGCCGTTCGCCATCTGGCGCTTCAACCACAAGGTGCGCTCCTGCCAGCGCGGCCGGACCCTGCGGATCGAGGTCTTGTCGCCGGCGCGGGTCCACTGGACGGCCGACGGGTGGCGCACCTGGGACGACCGCCCCACCCGGGATACCGGCGTCGGGCTGCACTACGTCGACCTGCCGACCGCGGAGCTGGGAGCCGGTGTGGTGCTCACCTTCACCTTCTTCTGGCCCGAGGCCGGGCGGTGGGAAGGGCAGGATTTCACGGTCGAGCTGACTGCATGAGCGAGCCACGTTCCGACGCCCTGGTCTTCTTCGGCATCACCGGTGACCTCGCCTACAAGAAGATCTTTCCGGCGCTCTACGCCATGGCCCGGCGCGGCCACCTCACCGTCCCGATCGTGGGCGTCGCGCGGTCGGGCTGGACCCTGGACCAGCTGCGCGCACGCGCCCACGACAGCATCGAGGAACACGGCGGCGGCAGTGAGCCCGAGGCCTTCGCTGCGCTCTCCCGGCAGCTGCGCTACATCGACGGCGACTACGCGGATGCTTCCACGTATGCCCGGTTGGGGGCGGCGCTCGCCGGGTGCACGCGGCCGGCGCACTATCTCGCCATTCCCCCCAGCCTCTTCCAGACCGTGGTGCGGGGGCTGGCGGAGTCGGGCTGTGCCCGGGGAGCCCGCCTGATCGTGGAGAAGCCGTTCGGCCGCAGCCTGGCCTCCGCCCGGGAGCTGAACGCCACCATCCACACCGTGTTCGATGAGGCGCAGGTGTTCCGCATCGATCACTATCTGGGCAAGGAGCCGGTGCAGAATCTCCTGCTGTTCCGGTTCGCCAACACGTTCCTCGAGCCTATCTGGAACCGCCACTACGTCGAGAGCGTGCAGATCACCATGGCCGAAAGCTTCGGGGTTCAGGGACGCGGCCGGTTCTACGAGGAGGCCGGCGCGATCCGCGACGTGGTGCAGAACCATATGCTACAGGTCGTGGGATTCCTCGCCATGGAGCCGCCGGTGGGCACCTATCACGAGTCCCTCCGCGACGAGCAGGTGAAGGTGTTCCGGTCCATCCGGCCGCTCAGCCCGGGCGATCTGGTGCGCGGGCAGTTTCAGGGGTACCGCGCCGAGGCCGGCGTCGCGCCGACTTCTACGGTGGAGACCTTCGCCGCCGTGCGGCTGCACATCGACTCGTGGCGCTGGGACGGGGTCCCCTTCCTGATCCGGGCCGGCAAATGTCTCCCCGTCACCACCACCGAGGTGCGCGTCACCCTCAAGCGGCCGCCGCTCTACCAGCTCGGTCCCGAAGGAAGGAACTACGTGCGCTTCCGGCTCAGCCCCGACGTCACCATCGCGATCGGTGCCCGCGTCAAGCAACCAGGCGAGCTGATGGCCTCCGAGTCGACCGAGCTCCGGGTGGTCCACCAGCCTGACGGCGATGAGATGGACCCGTACCAGCGGCTGCTGGGCGACGTGATGGCCGGCGACGGGACACTCTTCGCCCGTCAGGACGAGGTCGAAGCCGCCTGGGCCGTCGTGGAGCCGATCCTCGGAAACTCGACGCCGGCACGTCTCTACCAGCCCGGTACCTGGGGTCCCCCCGAGGCGGCCGAGCTGGCGGCGGACGTGGGCGGATGGCACGACCCGGCACCATGACACGCCGCGCCATGCCGCCACGGACGATCCTGGTGATCGATGTCGGCGGCACCCACGTGAAGATCCTCGCCACCGGCCGGACGACACCGCGGAAATGCGCTTCGGGTGCCAGGATGACGGCCGGCAGGATGGTGACGGCGGTCAAGCGCCTCGCCGCAGGCTGGGGGTACCAGGCCATCACGATGGGCTACCCCGGGCCGGTGTTGCACGGCAAGATCGCCGCCGAACCGCACAACCTCGCCGGCGGCTGGGTGGGCTTCGATTTCGCCAGGGCGTTCGGCTGCCCGGTGAAGATCATGAACGACGCCGCGATGCAGGCGCTGGGCGGCTACCGCGGCGGGCGGATGCTGTTCCTCGGCCTCGGCACCGGACTGGGCACGGCGCTGATCGTCAATGGCATCATCGAGCCCATGGAGCTGGCGCATCTCCCCTATCGCAAAGGGAAGACGTTCGAGGACTACGTCGGCGAGCGCGGGCTGCAACGGCTGGGCCGGAAGAAGTGGCAGAAGCATGTGTTCGCGGTGGCGAAGACGCTGAAGCGCGCGCTGGAGGCCGACGATGCGGTACTGGGCGGAGGGAATGCCGCCCGGCTCGACCGCCTTCCCGCCGGCTTCCGGCTGGGCCGCAATGCGAACGCCTTCAAAGGCGGGTTCCGGCTGTGGACCGGCATGCGGCCGCGCAGGCGCACCCCAGCCGCTGGGGAGCGCGCCCGGTGACCGACGCGCCCGGGCCGGTCGAGGTCCTGCCCGACGTCGCCGCCCTCGCGGCCCGCGCCGCCGAGCGGTTCGTTACCACGGCGGCCGAAGCCGTGCGCACCTCCGGCCGGTTCACGGTGGGGCTGTCCGGGGGCAGGACGCCGGAGCGCCTGTACGCCCTGCTTGCGACCCCCGGGATCGCCGCGCGCGTGGACTGGCCGCGGGTGCACGTGTGCTGGGGCGACGAACGCTGTGTCCCGCCCACGGATGCGGCCAGCAACTTTCGGCTGGCGCATGACGCCCTGCTCCGGCACGTCCCGGTGCCCGCCGCCAACGTCCACCGCATTCGCGGCGAGCTGGACCCGGCGGCCGCGGCGTCCGCGTACGAGAGCGAGCTGCGTGAGCTGTTCCCTCCTACCGCGGGACGCTCCCCCGGCGCCCGCTTCGATCTCCTACTGCTCGGCCTGGGCACCGACGGCCACACCGCATCGCTCTTTCCGGGTCTCACGGCGGTGCGCGAGCGGGATCGATGGGTGGCGGCCGAGTACGTACCCGCCGTGTCCATGTGGCGGGTGACGCTCACCCCGGTCGCGATCAACGCGGCGGCCGAGATCGTTTTCCTGGTGTCCGGTCGGGAAAAAGCCCCCGCGCTACGCGGGGTGCTCCGGGGACCGCCCGACCCGGCGCACTGGCCCGCCCAGGCCGTCGTGCCGGGCGACGGGCGGCTCCGGTGGCTGGTAGACGCGGCCGCGGGGGAGAGCCTCCCCAACTAGCCTGCGGCCCTGGGGTCTGGCGGGGGTTTTCGGGTAGGAGCCCGCCGACTTCCCTCTGGCGGGCCGATAACCCACTTTAGTTCGTTTCCCGTAACGCCAACCCGTCACGCACCAAGTGCTACCCGGCCCTTGCAGGCAGCGACTCGGAATCGCACCCAAAGGAATGGAGCCCGATGAAACGCCCAACGACGAACCGAGCAATACCCCTCGCCATCGCCGCGGCGCTTGCCGCGCTGTTGACGGCGGCGGCCGCAGCGCCCGCAGTGGCGCAGCAGGGAACGCAGCAGGCCGCCCCTTCGGAGGCTACGGTGCAGGCGAGCGCACCGGCGGTCGCCTCCCCCAGCACACCGCTTCCCGGACCGCGCCTCCGCTCCGAGTGGCAGCGCGTCGAACCGGCTCTCGCAGAGCGCCGTGACGCCGCAGAGCCCATGGCTCCGGCGGGCAACAGCCACACCATCGTGCTTTCGACCCTGGCGCTGGTGGTGATCGTCGTGATCGCGACGATACTCGTGGTGAAGTAGGCGGAGCTCTGGCGCGGAGCTGAGCGAAGGAAGCCCGGACCGCAGGGCATATGCCGAGGCTTGATCGAAGAGGGTTGATATGGCTGGGGGGCATCGCGGCGGCGATCGTCCTCGTCGCGGGTGTGTGCTTTGCGGTATTTGTCGACGTCAATCGCTACAAGCCCTCGATCGAAGCAGCGATTTCTCAATCGCTGGGCATGGAGTTCGAGATCCGGGGCAATGTCGCTCTGCGGCTGCTTCCGCGCCCCGCACTCTCGGCGCGGGACATTCACCTGACCAAAGGGACGAGCGAGATCCTCTCAGCCGAGGAGCTCCAGGTCTCGCCGCGATGGATCCCGTTGGTTCTCCACCGGCGAATCTCCATCAACCGGCTGCTTCTCCGAAAGCCGCAGGTTCGGCTCGAGCAGCGCATCGCCGTCCAGCTGCGCCCCGGGAGATTGAACTCCCTTTCCGTTCAAGACGGCCAAGTCAGCTATCTCGATCCGAGCTCGGGAAGGAGCCTCGAAGTCCGAGGCCTGGAGGTCCGGCTTTCCGGTATCTCCCTTGGCGAGAGTGATGAACTACAACCCTTAGCGCGGCTCAAGTCTCTTTCCCTTCGCGGGACGCTGCACGCGACATCCGTGCAAGTCGGAACGTTTCGCGCTTCCGACGTGAAGTGCGGGGTCAAGGCTGAGGCCGGCTTGCTGCAGCTTGATCCCGTCGAAGTGACGTTGTTCGGTGCGCCTTCGGTCGGGAGCCTGACACTCGACGTTCAAGGGTCGGCCCCGCGGATACAGGTCGGGGCCACCTCTCAGGTCGATCTCGGTCAGGTTTTTCCTGGAGACGTGCAGTACTTTGCCGGAACCGTGCAGGCTTCCTTGCAGGTGGTAGGAACGGGCGCGGATCTGCCAGCCGTCAGGAGCACCGCCCGCGGCGTTCTTTCGATCCGGGGCGAGCACCTATCCATTCGCGGCTGGGACGTCGATCAGCTCATCGAGGACTACAACCGGTCCCAGAAGTTCAGTCTCATTGACATAGGCGCCGTCCTCGTGGCCGGCCCCTTCGGGCCGCTGCTGATCAAGAGTTCCGACTTTGCCAGGCTGTACGGCGGAATGGGACACGGAGAGAGTGAAATCCGGAAGCTCGCTTCTGACTGGGAAATCGTGGACGGCAGGGCCACGGCGAAAGACGTGGCCTTCTCCACCCTGAAGAATACGGTCGCGTTTCGAGGAGCTCTGAACCTGGGCAACGACAGCCTGGAGAACTTCTTCGTTGCGACAGTCGATCCCCAAGGATGCGCCCGGGTGAAGCAGCGGATCACTGGCTCCTTTGCTCACCCTCATGCCCCAGGGCTTTCATCCAAGTCCATCTTCGGAGCGATCGGATCGGCGGTTCACGGAGCGTTGAACCTGGGAAAGTCGGATCGGTGCGATCTCTTCTATTCAGGGACTGCCCTCCCCTAGCCGGCGGGTATTGGGGGACGCAGATCGTCCGATTCCCCTCCCTGGAGGCTCCCTGGCGAGAATCGTAGTGGTCGGTGCCGGGGCCGCCGGCCTCATGGCGGCGACCTTCGCCGCGTCCGCCGGCGCGGACACCGTGTTGCTCGAGAGCACGCCCGATGGCGGACGGAAGATCCTCATTTCCGGCGGCGGCCGGTGCAACATCCTGCCGGCGCGGCTGGATGAATCCCGCTTCGTCACGGATTCATCGCCCCACACGCTGCGGAAGATCGTGCGGTCCTGGCCCCTGCCTGAGCAGATCGCGTTTTTCGAGCGGGAGCTCAAGCTCCCGCTGGTCGAGGAGACAGAATCCGGTAAGCTCTTTCCGGTCTCGAACCGGGCCCGCGACGTGCGGGATGGGCTGCTGAGCCTGGCCGGCCGGCGGGGCGCGCGGTTCTGTCCCAACGCCAGGGTGACCGGCGCGTCGCCGACTGCCTCAGGCTGGAACGTCGAGCTCCAATCCGGGGCTCCGCTGGAAGCGGATTCCGTGATCCTCGCGACGGGCGGGCTGTCGGTGCCCAAGACGGGAAGCGACGGGCGCGGCTTGCAGATTGCCGAGCAGCTGGGCCACACCCTGCACTCCACCTACGCGGCGCTCACACCGCTCACGGCGTCGCCGCCGCCCTTTGGCCATCTCGCCGGGGTGTCGCTGCCGGTGACCCTTACTGCGCGGGATGGCCGGCGCAGCGCGACGGCGACGGGCGGGTTCCTCTTCACCCATCGCGGGTATAGTGGGCCGGCCGTGCTCGACGTGTCCCACATCGTGGCCCGCGCGGCACCCCAGTCACCGGTCCAGATCCGGGTGCGCTGGACCCCGCTCGACCAGCACGAGTGGGAGAATGCGCTCCGTCCCGATGGCACCCGCACCGCCCTGGGAGCGCTCCGCGGCCGGCTGCCTGAGCGGCTGGCCCTGGCGCTGCTCGGCGTTGCGGGCGTGGAGCCGGCGCGCCCGCTGGCGCAGCTGCGGCGGGAGGAACGGCTCCGGCTGCTGGATACGCTGGTGCGCGGCGCGCTGCCCTGCACGGGGCACGAGGGCTACCAGAAAGCGGAGGTCACGGGCGGGGGGGTGAGCCTAGCTGAGATCGACCCGCGAACCATGGAGAGCCGCCGGCACCGCGGTCTGTTTCTGTGCGGCGAGATGCTGGACGCCTTCGGCCCGATCGGGGGTTACAACTTCCTGTGGGCCTGGGTCACGGGTCGGGCGGCGGGCCTGGGCGCGACTCGGCCGGGCGCCGGGTAACGCGGTGCGCTGGTCCCCGCTGCTTTACGGAGCGCGAAAGTGGAGCGGGTCTCGGAGGTTCTGTAACTCGCGGTAATAATAGAGGGGCGTCGGCCGCCGGCCCTGGAACTTCAGCCCCTTGAGGAAATCGAGTTCCTGTGGAGTTGCCGTGCCGCTGAGGGACCGATCCTGGAGGAACTCCTTGAGTCCGGGTTCCTCGACGACGTCTTGTCCGGACTCCATCTCCTTGAACTCGTATCGCTTCACGTTGCCGGAGACCAGCCGGTCGTTCAAGACGATTTCCAAGGCAAAGGTCGCGAGGTCGATGTCCCAGGACTTGATCAGGGGATCCAGGAACGAAACGCAGTCGTCTGTGGAGACGCGAAAGATGTCGGTATCCAGGAAGTCGAGCACCGCAACCCGCATCTCCTCATAGCTCCGGCCGCCCAACCCGGCCAGGATCCGGATCCACGCTTCGTTCTCCAATTCCTGTTGGGCCAGTCCTTTGGCCACATCCAACAGCTTCTGGGTGACCAGACGCTCAAGCTCCCCGAAGGGCTGCTTCTCGAAGACCGCGCGTATCTGCCCTGCCGCCTGAGGTTTGCACTTGCGGAGGATCAACTCGCGGACCTCTCCCAACAATGCCGCGGGCTCCTCACCCAGGGCTTTCTTCAGCTGCTGCTTCCGCTGGTGCGTGGCCAACGTCGCCAGCTCCCCGCTCGGAAGCTTCAGGAGCTTGTCCATCTTGTCGTAGATGTCGGTGCGGTTGGGCGCGGGAGGCGTCTTCTTGCCGGTGAGCAACTGAGAGATGTACGAGTCGGTCACCTGGGCGGCCTGGGCGAGGTCGCGCTGGTCCAGTCCGAACTCCTCCAGCCGACGTCTGATCACCAACGAAACATCCATCGCCACCTCCAGTGAGCCCTTTCAATAATTGACTGTAGTAGGTTAATTACGTCGGCGAATTACCGCAATAGTGGCTGTTGTACTTGACAAGTATAGTACATCACGGTATTCTGTTAGTCTGGTGAACTAATAGAGTTAATTCAGGTCGAACAAGCGTTTCGGGGAGATCCAACCATGTACGCTGGAGAAGCTGGCTTCGCAGACGAACTGACCCTGCTCTTTCCCCAGGGCAAGCACCACATCGGGATCAGTCGGTGGGATGGCAAAGAGGACGCGGACGCCTATAGCCGCGACATCTATCCCCAGGTGCTCAAGGAGGTGGTGGAAGTGGTTGAGGGCACGCATGCAGACTCGGCCTTCCACGAGATCGCCGCTCACAACTAGAGCGTTGGTTGGGACGGGGAGGGCGGCCCAGCTGTCCTCCTCCTGGCGAAGGTTCACACGAAGTGAGGTGGAGATCATGGCTGCTTCGACCAGTTCGACGAAACCGCGACTCACCATCCAGCCGCTGGCGGACCGGGTGGTGGTGCGTCCGCTCGAGGAAACGGAGCAGCGGCGTGGCGGGCTGTTCATCCCCGACACCGCCAAAGAGAAGCCTCAGCAAGGCGAGATCATCGCCGTTGGCCCCGGCCGCTTCGAGAAGAACGAACGGGTGCCGATGGAGCTCAAGCGAGGCCAGAAGGTGCTGTATGGCAAGTATAGCGGCGCCGAGGTGACGATCGACGACGAGGAAGTCCTCATCATCAAGGAATCCGACGTCCTCGCCGTGCTCGGCTGAGCGACCGGAGAAGGAGTACTCTCATGGCAAGCGCTAGAGAACTGCACTTCGACATCGACGCACGGGCGCGCCTGAAACGGGGCGTGGACCAGTTGGCCGACGCGGTGAAGGTGACGCTCGGACCCAGGGGCCGGAACGTGGTCCTGGACCGAAGATTCGGCAGCCCGACCATCACCAAGGACGGCGTGACCGTCGCCAAGGAGATCGAGCTACCCGACGCGGTCGAGAACATGGGCGCTCAGATGGTGAAGGAAGTGGCCACCAAGACCTCGGATGTGGCGGGTGACGGCACGACCACCGCGACGGTCCTGGCGCA
>Ga0153915_10006894_pt1 | contig 10686 bp, 10 predicted proteins | sample Opewatmetagenome_2_FD_107003 | JGI IMG/M metagenome (GOLD analysis project Ga0153915, IMG submission 107003) | Freshwater wetland microbial communities from Ohio, USA - Open water 3 Core 3 Depth 3 metaG | ecosystem: Environmental > Aquatic > Freshwater > Wetlands | place: USA: Ohio, Lake Erie...
CCTGTTCCACCATCGGCCGTCCTCACTGTTGGGACTGTTATCGCCCAGCACAAAAAACTGGTCGTCCTCGAGGACAAAGGGGGAATCCTTCGTCGCCCTGCCCTCTCCGCCGCTGTTGGCAAACTTCGCCTCGGTGTAATGAATGTCCCTGAAGATCTTCACGTGCGAGAGCGTTAGCTTGCCGGAGCCGAAGATTTCCACTCGCGGCTCCGTATCTTCTTCTATCGGCCCAGCATCCTCCAGATTCCGTCCCAAATCATAAGCTAATTTCTTGCTGCCGTACTGAAAGATCAATTGGTGGTCCACATTGGCGAATTTGACCAGCGCCGATTCGGTTACAGGCACAGGTTTTAACCGAACCAGGTCGCTGGTTTGGCCGCCTTTGTCGCTTTTTGCGATGACCATTTCGCCTGCGAAATCGACCCACGCTTTGTAGGTGGTTTGATATTTCTTCAGAGCGATGCCGATACGGCCTGGCGAATCGCCCCCTTGGACGGAGAATCGCACCATCAAGTCGCTGCAGTACGGCATATAGCTGTACGTGTCAATGTCGTCGTAGGCGTAGGTTGTTCTGAAGTCGTTGCCGATTGATGTATCATAGAAGAGCGAATTGATTTGGTCAGTGGGGCTGTCCAAACGGAAGATGGTCGGATTGCTGCCGTCGGTTGTGACCCATTTTGAATCGCCGACGTTCTTGAACGGCTGCTCCCAGAGGTGACCGTTGAACGAGCCGTCCTTCGGTCCAACCGGCTGATAGTCGTTGTCGAAGACCGGCATCCACAGCTCTTCCTGGACTTTAGCCGGTTTTCGGGCGATTTGATCGTTGGTATAGACGTCCCCGTCAATGATCTGGACTTTCTCGCCCGGCAAGCCGATCAGCCGTTTGATGTAGTTAACGGTAGGCTCCGGAGGGTTCTTGAATACGATGACGTCCCATCGCTTGGGCTCAAAAAACTGATAAATACATTTCAAGACGAGTATGCGGTCGCCGTTGGCCACCGGCATGGTCTTGTCGCTGGCAAGCTCCGCGCTGCAGCGCGAGCATCGGGTGGACGGGGTCTGTGCGTTGCGGCCTGAACGGCTGTCCTGACGGCGCCCGTTTGGGCTGGCAAGAACGCGAGAGTTGTACACTTGCCCGCATCGGCGGCACACGGTCGCAGAGGGGTAGCGGCCGCAGCTCGGACAGCGCGTGATCGGCACCGGAACATCGTTCCGCGGGACCGTGTCCTCAGGCAGGTTGTAATTGCTCGGCACGAAGCCGTACTCGTACTTGTACCCGCACTGCGGACACGCCAGCCGAAAATGGGCCCCTTTGAGGGTATCGGCCATGCTGCCGGTGGGGATGCGAAACGCCTCCATGACGAACGCTCTGAAGACAAAGGCCAGTATGAAGGCGGTGATCAGCCATTCGAAGGTGTTGGCGATCTCGGCCGCCCTGTCCTTCTTTCTTTGAGGCGGATTGCCGGAACTGCTTTTTTCAACCTTATCTGAGGACATAAACGCTAATCCTGCCGGTTCAGTCAAACGCTGGCCCCCTCATTTTCGAGCGGGCACAAGGAAAATGATTATGCCGACAAATGCTCTTGAGGTCAACACACTAATCTGCTGAGGGCAATTTTCGCACCGGATTTCGAGAAGAAACCGCCCCCATCCGAACGTGGGGAAAACAGTCTGCCGGCTGCGCCGTTTGATCCCATGCTTTCCGCTCAATCCCTGTTCAAGAGGACGCCTTGCTGCCGGTTTGCCGGGAAATTTACCCGCTCGCCGGACCGCCTCGAAAATTTTTCTTGGAATCGGGAACATTTTGTGCAAAAATTGTTTGCCGTGTCGAAGTCTTTGCTGTATAGTAAGTTGCGGTGTTTTGAAATGTGTACTTTGTGGGCTGGTTGTGCGGTCGGCAAAGAAATTGGCGCCGCGCAAAGTACCACGGGAGCAGCCGCTTGTGTTTGGCACGAGTGTGTTGAGGTGTGTGGTGAACCTGTGGGATAACCAGAGAGAGTCGAGCCGTTATGCAGCGGCTTCTGTGGCAAGACAGAATCCAGTTTCCTAATTGCTCTTTCCTGAAGTGAGGTAGTGTATGACAACTATTACGAAGAAAGAACTTATCGACCGGATTGCAGAGCGGACGCAGGCCAAACGAGTGACAGTCAAGTGCATTATCCAGGCGTTCCTTGATGAGGTGACCAGGGAGCTGTGTGAGAATAACCGTTTAGAGTTCCGGGACTTTGGCGTTTTTGAAACCAAGACAAGAGCCGCACGAGTGGCGCAGAATCCCAAGACTCTTTCGCGCGTGGAGGTCCCGGCCAAACGAACGGTTAAGTTCAAAATGGGCCGGCTTATGCGGGAGCATCTCTGCGCGCCCGCTGTAGAGTCGGCCAAGGCCAAATGAGGGTACGGGTCAAGAAGCTGTCGCCCACAATATGACACAACCGCCTTGACGGTGGCCACCGGTTGCAGCACATTGTGCGGCGAGCAACAGATAGCCGGTATGAGGTGACAAAAGGAGCGTTTTATGTCAGACGGAAAAGTCAAGTGGTTTAACCCGCGAAAGGGGTACGGATTTATTGCTACTGCTGATGGCCGTGATATTTTCGTCCACTACTCAAGTATTTCTGGTGATGGATATAAGACTCTCGTTGAAGGCGATCCCGTTACTTTCGACATTGTCGAGGGAGAAAAAGGGCTGAGAGCTGAGAATGTCGTTGCCAAGTCGGCCTCCGAAGGCGCGGAGGCATCCTAAGGCTGCTGCTTGTTTCGGGCCTGAGGGGAGGTTGTGAAACACGCCTTGTTTCTCCAATCCCTTTCTGCCTGATTCGCTTCGGGACGACAACAGAAGCATTTGAGCGGCCTTGTGCCCCCGGAGCACGGCTTCGACGGTTCGGGCGCTGCGTTTGGCTGTTAAGATAGACGGCGACAAATTCGACGTGTGAGATGGGAGCTATGATTGAAGGAGGATATCAATCGGGTTTGGACTGTAACGTCCTTGTGCTGAACAAGCACTACATGGCGATCCGCATCGTGGGCGCCAGGCGCGCGTTCTCCCTGCTGTTCCGTGATCTCGCGGAGGTCGTCTCGCTGGAGGAGGGCCGGTACTCCAACTATGATTTCCAGAGCTGGTGTGAGGTCAGCCAGCTCAGGCGCACCTTCGAGCCGGATGGGCACGATTGGGTTTCGACGATCAATCTGTACGTCGCCGTGCCGCGGATCATCCGGCTGCTGTTTTACGACCGTCTGCCCCGAAGCGAGGTGAAGTTCAATCGCCGGAACATCTTTGCTCGCGACAAGAACAAGTGCCAGTATTGCGGCAAGCGCTTTGCAACCAGTGAGCTATCCCTCGACCACGTCATTCCTCGGAGTCTGGGGGGCAAGACCATCTGGGAGAACATCGTCTGCGCCTGCGCCGCCTGCAACATCAAGAAAGGCGGCCGGATGCCGCAGCAGGCCGGCATGACCCTCATCCAGAAGCCCGTCAAGCCCCAGCATAATCCGCTCGTCCACATCCATCTCGGCTACCAGCGCTACCGAAGCTGGAAGCAGTTCCTCGACCACGCTTACTGGTCGGTGGAGCTGAAATAGACTCCTGCGGATCGCGCCCGCGCGGTTCGTCCCTCGCCGTGGTCCGGCGTATCGCACATTACGAATTTACGGTTGTTGTGCGGCCGCCCTCTCGGCTTTGGTGGACGCCGGCTTGGGACCGCTGAACTTCGTTATCTCCAGGGCTTCCTGCTCGTGGTCCGACATGGCCGGCTCTATGATAATTCGCGGCGTGATGAACACGACCAGCTCGGTGTTTATCGTCGCTTCACCCTCGAATCGGAACAGCCGGCCCAGCACGGGTATGTCGCCGAGCACCGGCACTTTGTTGACCTGCTGGCTCGTCTCCTTCTTCCGCAAGCCGCCCAGGACGACCGCCTGGCCGTCTCTGACAAGGGCGACGGTCTGGACGCTGCGTTTATCCACAACGGGGATGTTGCTTGATGAAACGGAGACTCGCTCCACGAGAACGCTGAATTCCGGGGCGATGATCAATCTTAACATCCCGTCTCTTGCAACATGCGGCGTAACGACCAGCTTAACTCCCACCGGTTTGAATTTTACGGACTCGGTAACGCTGCCCGAGGTTATGGTTTTTTCCACGTAAGGCTGCTCCGTCACGATATCAAAAGTGGCCTGCTGGTTGTCAACGACCAGGATTCTCGGATTGGCCAGAAGCTTGGCATCGACGTTTTCCTTTTCAGCCCTCAATTGGGCGTCGATATTGAGATGTTCGTTGAGGACACCAAAGCGAAGAAACCCCTGTGTTGCATCGGCTGTTTTGCTTGTCCCGCCCTCAAAGCCGGCGATAACCGCCGGGTCAGTTAGGCTGCCGATATAGGTGTCCGCGCCCCCTTTCTCGACGACAATGTCATCGTTGACGATCAGGTTGCCGCTCACATTGGTTCGCCTGCCTGCATTCCATTCGATGCCGAGGTCGAGATTGTCCTTGCTGGTGATATCATAGATTCTCACCTCAACCAGGACCTGGGGGGTGATGCGATCGATTGTAGCCAGCAGGTCAGTGACCTGCTTGACCTTGCTCTCGGTGTCCGTCACAATGATATGACTGGTGCCCTCGATGGAGGATACCGAACCCTGGGCCGACTTGAATTTCTCCAGGGCTTTGACAACCTGAGCCACGTCGGCGTAAATGATCTCAAACGTCTTGGTCTCAAGCCTCTCGGATATCGCGGGCATTTCCTCCAGGGACAGGATCCGTATGACTTTTTCGCCCGGTATGTAGTCGGCGCCGTGCACGGTCAGAATGCTCCGCAAGGCTTCCTCGAGCGAAACCTGGCTCAGTGTGACGGTTACATTGCCGGTCACTTTCGGGCTCATGATGAGGTCCACGTCCACCTGGTCGGCCAGTTGCTTGACCACGGTGCCGATGGGGACCTCATTGACGTCGATGCATACCACTTTTTGCATTCGCCTCTCGAGCTCGGTCAGGACATGTTTGTTCACGGGCTGTTCTGTCTGCGCCGTTGGCTCATTGGCGTCTGCCGCAAGAGATGACGCGCAGCAGAAACAGATTAATGCACAAGCAGCCAGTAAACTCAATCGATGGGCTTCTGTCGTGAAACTTTTCATAATACTACCTCCTCAAGATCAAATCTTAGTTAGGACGTTTGGGATCGTCTCTGTGTACGGCCGTTCTGGGCACGGTATCCTGGAGTCTCCCAGGACTTCTTCTCTCACGTGGCAACGCCTACAATGGTAGGCGACTTTAGTCGCGTATGTTCTGTACCCACCTTTTTCCGTCTCTTTCGAATTCGACGCTGTCTCGGTTTATCTGTATGATAGTCGTGTCGCCGATTTTATCCCCGACATGGACGATTCGGCCGTTCATGAACGCAGACGGTTTATCCTCTGAATAGACGATGTCTCGCACGTCCATGGCGTATCTTTTCGGCCCCGCGGGAGTTTCATTTGGTTCGGTGTTACTCGGAGGACTCTGGTCCGAAAGTTTTATCGGGTCTCTCATGGTGGCCGGCAGCGGTTCCGGAATCTGCCAGTCGATGTCATTATTCGATGAGGCGGCGGCAACCAGCGGAGTGGCCTCCTCCGTGGCGCCTTGCGTCTGGCGCGGAGCCTCGCCGAGGACCTGCCGGAACACGAAAATCATGACAATGGCCAGAACGGGGACCAAGATCACCATGGCTTTCTGCCGGACCGGATTGACACCCGGTTTCGGCGGGAAGAGCCTGTTGTTAATCTGCTGCCAGAGGCTCGGACGGGCCGCTTCCGCCACCGGAGCGGCTTTGGGCTGTTTGGCCGGGGCCGCTTCCTTCGATGGGTTCTGGGGCTCGTAAAGGTTCTTAGCCGCGGGACGCTGTGGCATCGGACGGTCGGCGGGCATGGGTCTTGCCTGGACTTCGGCGGCACGGTCCGGCATCGCATTCTCCGGTGACTGCCCGGCCTCGTGAAGTTTCCTCATCAGAGGACTCTGCGGCGTCTGCGGGCCGGCGGACGCCGGTTTGGAGGCAGCGCCGGGCGCCTGGTCCGGTGCCGGTGTCCCCGATGCACGCTGACCAGCGATATCTCGCGGAACAGGCACACCTTTGAAGACGGATGAGACCTTCTTCTGCAATCCGGCTTTGTCTTTCTCAAACTCTGCCATTGATTATCTCCTGACCAGGACCTCGTGGTGGATTGTCGGCTCAGCCCAGGCCCTGCCGTTGATGATCTCCTCAGCCAGCAATTCATATTCGATAGTAGCTCTATTCCGGGGCGCATAGATCAGGACCGGCTCGCCCGCACTGGGCGCTTCGGCCAGCTTCACACTGCGGTGAATCACCGTATCCAAGATCAAACCGCCGAAGAATTCCCGCATCTGCTGCTGGATTTGCCTGCTCAGCAGGGTGTTGTCTTCGACAAGCGTCAGCAAGATGCCCAGGATTCTCGCAAAGCCCGGGCCGTAGCGCTCCTTGATAATGTTGACCGTTTCGAACAACTGCTTGAGGCCTTCCATGGCGTAGTAGTGGACCTGAACGGGCACGACGACGCCGGTGCAGGCAATCAGCGCGTTGAGGGTCAGCAGGCCGAGCGATGGCGGGCAGTCGATCACACACAGATCGTACTTGTCGCTGATCGCCGCGAGTTTCTCGCTCAGGATGAATTCTCTCCCGGCGATACGGCTCAGATCAAGCTCAGCCCCCGAAAGCAGGACATTGCTGGGCGCCAGGTCAAGCCATTCGACCTTCGTGCCCATTGTCACGGCGGGGAGTCCTACCTGGACGTTCACCAGGACGTCGTAAATGGTTGTGCTTAGCTCGTCGGGCTCGTAGCCGAAGCCTATGGTGCTGTGGCCCTGCGGGTCGAGGTCCATCAGCAGCGTCCTGTAGCTCTTCTTGGCAAAGGCCGCTGCGAGATTCACGGCGGTTGTCGTCTTGCCACAACCGCCTTTCTGATTGGCTATTGCTATCGTTCTCATATTTTTGCGCTGAGCGCCGGTTCGGAGGGCTTGCCGGCCGTTTCCTTCTCCTGCTGTTTTCTGACAAAAGCCGCCACGTCCAGCGTCGCTTGATACATGGAATCCTTTTGATTGGAGCGGCTCAGGGTGAACTCCCGGACAAACAGGACCGGCCGGTGCCGCTCCAGAGCATTCACGAACGTCGCAAACTGATAGAACCCGGCGATGAAGCTGATATCCATGTGGCTCTCCGTTATACAGTTGCTGTCAGGGATGGCCACCATCGAGGTCCCGCGATTCTCTTTGCTCTTGACGCTGAACGACGATACTTTCTCTTGGCTGGCGATCTGACCCACGTCAAACGTCAGATTCGCCGAATCGTCGAAGTCAATGACAAAATCCTTCAGTCTGTTCCGTAACCGCTCGATTTGCTCGTTCAATTGAGCTTTGGCTTTTTCCTGCGATGCTTCTTGTGCAGAGGCGTGCAGCTCTTTTTGCTCGGCGAGAGCATCTTCAAGGCGCTTCCGGCTGTCGTACTGCGGGCGGAGCACCATCATGTAGGCCAGAAGAAACATCGCCAGACAGCCGGCCCATGCAATGGCGGTTCCGGTAAGATATTTTCTATAATCTCTTATGAAAGCCATGCTCATACTAAAACCCCGGCTTTAAGATGCAGCTTATCTCGTAAGAGACAACATCCCGGCCTTCCACTGTTTCAGACTTCTGCGAGACGCCGATGTTTTCGAGCCTCGGTCCCAGAAAGGCCGAAGCGCGAAGGCGATCTCTGAAATCTCTGACGGCCTCGTCGCAGTTGCCCGCCGAACGGCCGCTCACGGTCAGACGCAGTGTTCTCACGAGGACATCGATGTCCACCGTCTTCTGCGGATCATCTTTCTTGGGGACCTTCTTCTTTACAGAGTTGTGCTCCACTTCAAGGCTCGTCAGCACGACCGAATCCGGCATACTCTCGGTCAGTGTCGTTAAGACGGGCGACCATTGCGTATGCCTCTTGACGGACGAGCCGACTTCCGACAGACACTTGCTGTACGTGATTCGTTCTTTCTTCAACGCTTCCTGCTGAGCGACGGCGTCTGTAAATTTGCCCGCGTCCGCCTCGTATCGGGCGATTTGCTGTTCTATCGTCGCCAGCCCGGCATTGTTGTTCAGATAAAGATAGACCATTCCCATTGCGACGGTGACAGGGACTACTGCGGTTACCGCGATGATCGCCAGCCCCGCAGGTCTGCTCTTCATCGGAGTTGCCTGTCCGTTGAGTAAATCTATCGTAAACATAGCTTCCTGTTTGTTTGTCTGCTGTTCCATTCGTGATCGGTCATCGGTCAGACCGACCTCATTGCAAGACCGGCCGCGACCGCCATAGCCGGGCCCGCCTTTGCCAGAATCTCTTCGCACCGCTGGTCTGAGCCGCAGCGTGCGGGGTCATCGAACGGGTTCCACACGACCGCCTCGGTTCCAAGCCTGCTGCTCAATAGCTCGATGAACCCTCGGGCCAGGGCAAAGCCGCCACAGACAAACAGCTTATCCACCGCCGTCGTCTTGGATTGCGCGGCATAATAACGCAGCGTCTCGCCGACGTCGGTAATCAGTCTTTGGCAGGCCTTTTCCAGGCTATCATGCGGGTCCGGCCCAGCGGGCGTCGAGCCGCCGAACAGAATCCCCTTGACCGTTTCGATTGACGTACCGTCGTGGGCGGCCATCTGTGCAGCAATGTCATTGCCGGCGTAAATCATGTCGCGGATGAACGGCCAGCCCCTGGCGTCCATAACGGCCAGGGTCGTATGGGATGCGCCCACGTTCAGAATAGCAACGGGCCGGGCCGTCGCGCTCGTCTGGTGCCCCCGGGCCAGGCCGGTGAAACAGTTCAAGAGCGCCAATCCGTCCACGTCCATCAGGACACACCGCAGGCCGGCGCTTCTGGCCAGCTCGATCTTGCCCTGCACCAAGGCGTGGGTGGCGGCCACTAAAACGCCCCTGGTCTTCTCATCGCCGTTGGGGATCACCTGATAGCCAACGGCGCTGTCGGCCGCACTGAACGGACAGACCTGTGAAGCCTCCAGTGAGACGGCCGCCGCGATCTCTTCCTCCGACAGCGGAGGAAACTCGAAATCCCGCACCGCCACGTCCGGACCGCTCACCCCGCAGACGGCAAATTTCGTCTTGGTTCGTGTCTGCCCGAAGCACTCGCGAATTGCCCTTACGGTGTTAGCTCGCAGGTTGCCGCTGTCCTCTTCGGTCGGCGCAATTTCGGCGATGCCGGCTGCGGCCGCTGAGTAACCGGCGTCGCTCCTGCTCAGAGCGATCATCTTAACGACCGAGGAACCGATGTCCAAACCAAGAATGGCGTCCTTCCCGAATTTGAGTGATCGTCTCAAGCTCACGTCAATGTATCCTTCGCAAAAAGACAAAAAGTCAAATGTTCGTCTGGCGCCTGTCGAGCGGCCCGGCTTTGTGATCTTCTGGCCGCAAAAACGCACGCAAGCGGGGGGCCCTGCTCCACAGGTGTTCAATTACTTTTCCACTTTCCGTTCCTTTTCATCGGCTTAATAAAGGAAGTGTATTACTCAAAAACCCGGAATAGAGATGATTTTGTAAAGAAAAATTTAGCGGCTCTGAAGCGCTTGCACACCAAGCGGACATTCCTCAGCAGGTTGAACCAGGGCGGCGGTAAACGCAAAGTGGCTATGGTCGTCCTGACCATAGCCACCGTTGTATCAGTTGGAGCCGCCGCGGCCCAAGGCTCTAAGCGGTCCTCCGCACCCGCTTAGGCGCCCTTGGACGTCCGGAAAACGACGTACAGAGGAAATCTGAACCCTCCAGGGCGTCGGCTTGCCATGAAGGCGACCTTCCTTATGACTTCGTCCACGTACCGGTTGCGCCCAACACATAGGTCCCGGTCGGTGCATCGGCCTTGCTGCTGGCGGCGCCGCTGACTGTAATCGTGGCGATACCCTGAGCGCTGACAGCGGTAATCGTGTAGCAGTCGGCCTCGAAGTAGGTTCCCTCCAGATCGTTTGCTGTGAAGCCCAACGCTGCCTGTGTTGCTGCCGTGTCGAGAGTAGTACCAGCCAGGGCTTGAGCTGTGGCGATGCTTGTCTCGGCGGCGTACGCGCGAATCGCTGTGCGGATGGTGCCGGCCGTGGCGTTTGCCTCCGACCATTTGGCCTTATCGATGCGGCCCTGCATCAAAGGAATGGCCACTGCGGCCAGGATACCGACGATGAGAATCACCACCATCAGCTCCACCAATGTAAAACCTTTTCTGCTTTTCATTTTCATCTCTCCAAAAAAGTGTGAAAAATGTTTCCCGACCAGGTACGTCACCCGGCCTTTACCTCAATCGGCTAAATCAATGAATGACTTCATTCTCGCTTTGCAATTTCCAGCCGTCCTCGCAGATCGAAGATCGCCCACCGACAATCGCTGGCCCTCCTACATATCCGACATGGTAAAAATCGGCAGATATAGCGCAATCACTACAACCGATACGACCGCGCCAACCGATATAATCATCACAGGCTCCAGAAGACTCATCAGCGTGGTGATGGTGGCATCGACCTTCCGTTCATAGTGTTCGCTGGTCTTCTCGAGCACCTCCGGCAGCGACCCGCTTTCTTCGCCGACCTGGATCATCTTGATGACCATATTCGGGAAGAAGCCGGTGGCGCTCATGCTCGAAGAGATGTTCGAGCCTCCGACAATACTCTCTCGGGTCCGCA
>Ga0153915_10006895_pt1 | contig 10685 bp, 3 predicted proteins | sample Opewatmetagenome_2_FD_107003 | JGI IMG/M metagenome (GOLD analysis project Ga0153915, IMG submission 107003) | Freshwater wetland microbial communities from Ohio, USA - Open water 3 Core 3 Depth 3 metaG | ecosystem: Environmental > Aquatic > Freshwater > Wetlands | place: USA: Ohio, Lake Erie...
ATTTACGATTTGACCCAGTGACCTCGAACATCTACTCGCCACTCTCCGCGTCATATATCTACGTGAGTGGCTCGGAAAACGAGTTATTCTTCACGCAGAACCGCAAGGGAAGCAGGATGGATGTTGAACTTACATTCTTCGCGAATCAACTCTACACGGGATTGCTCTATGGTGCGATACTGCGCCAGTTGACTTCAGGCACGTTCGAAATCTCGTCCGGGAGTGGTTACTTCGTCAATTTCAACAACTCATATACCGAACATAACGCGCCGATTATCACGCAAATAGAATGGCCGAATCTCGTTGGTGATGTGAGTCCATATACAGCTTCATATGACTTGACATATATTGCGCTTGGTTCGGCATCGAATATCGTGTATTCGCCCGGTACTCCGTTTACGGATGGAGGGTGTGACTGCGACATTCCGGTTGGCGTAGTGATTCACCAGATGCATACGGGCATCAGTGCCGTCAAGACTGTCGCTTCTCCTGCTTATGGTTGGAAGCAACGTAGTTCGATATTTACACGAGCATTTGGACCGCTGAAAATCTCTGGATTTGCGATGGCACAAAGTGGTTCTTCAACTGGCTCTATCACGATAGGAGCGGGAACAGCGTTCGCTGATGGCGTCAACTACCCGATAGATTCCAATAACCCGAGTTATATTACCGATGTGGGAACTAACGTTTGTAAGATATTCCGTTATAGGCAGTCTGGGTCGAGTTGGGTCTATGATACAAATAACGGTGTTGGATATGGTGCGATTGACCCGACGAAATACTCGAATAACGGTGTTTTGACGACGGTTCCCGCAGGTAACTTCTCCATTCAACGTGTGTATTGGTTCCCGAACAGTCCTGTAAAAGCGATATTCGTGTATTACGGCAACGCGCAGTACAACACGATTGCTATTGCCGAATCGAATCTGGACATCGAAGCATTCACGGAATCGCCCGTCACTAGCACAAACTCTGTGTATATCGGTGCGCTCATTCTCCGCGCCAACGCGGACTTCAACACGGCAGCATCGTTTGCCATCCTTCCAGCGGGACTTTTCCGTAATGCCGGAGCCGGTGGAAGCGGAGGAACAGCCGTTACTCTGGCATTGAACGGGCTATCCGATGTTTCGATTACAAATCTGGCCCATAAAGATATCTTGCGATATGATAGCTCGTCTGCCCATTGGATAAACGCTCCATCGGCAAGTCTTGCCACTTCGGCGTCATATGCATTATCAGCGAGCTATTCTGTTAGCTCATCCTATGTGTCGCACGTTTCCATTGGAGCAGCATCGGGAAGTGCTGGAGGAACTTATACGTCTGCCGAGCAAAACCTGATAAACCAGATGCGTCAAGCGCTTATCGCACTTGGAGCATTGAGTTAATGAAGAAATGGATTAAATGACGATACCAACGCCTCCTATTATTTATCTTAGTGTCACCGGGTCGGATGGAACTACTATTTTACCAGAAATATTAGTTCCTTCGCCTATTCAAGTTACAGTAATCGAAGCGTCGGAAAGTATCTTTCTCCAACCCGAAATCACTGGGCCGGGTATTGTTGTCAATCCATTCGATTTTCCAACGGCGGTATCGGCATCGTATGCTTCGTATGCTTTGTCAGCTTCATGGTCGCCGCCCGGCGTAAGCATTTCTGCTTCATGGGCGTTTGTTGCGATTTCCGCTAGTTCTGCCGATTCTATAACTTTCACGCCAAATAGTGCATCTTATGCGGTTACATCTTCATGGAGCGCGTTAGCCGATACAGCTTCGGCAGCGTCTTCATTGACATTTACTCCAGATAGCGCTTCATATGCTCTCAGTTCTTCGTGGGCTCCAACAATTGCTGTGCCTGACAGTGCGTCTTATTCAACGACTTCAAGTTATACACTAGTAGCACAAGCCGCGATTGATGCTCCGGTTTCTTCGTCATATGCTCTGTCTGCAAGTTGGGCACCCTATCAAGCTTCAGCTTCCTATGCCGATTTTGCTATTTCCTCATCTGCTGCTGACTCGGCATCATATACTGTCTTTGCTGTATCTGCTTCCGCAGCCGATTCACTGACTTTTACACCCGACAGTGCTTCTTACGCACTCTCATCATCTTTTGCTGTTTCCGCTAGTTGGGCACCGGGCAGCGGAACATCAACAAGCGCGTCTTTCGCTGACACAGCCTCATTTGCAGTTACAGCAAGCACAGCAACATCTATTACATTCACACCAGCTACCGCGTCTTTTGCCGTATCAGCATCTTGGGCACCAGATAATCCTAACGCAATTAGTGCGTCATATGCTGATTTTGCTCTTTCGTCATCATGGGCGGTATTCGCAGTCACAGCGAGTGCTGCGGACTCAATAACCTTCGTTCCCGAAACCGCTTCGTTTGCGGTGAGTGCTTCTTGGGCTCCAGATATCGAATCGCCGTCGTCTTCATATGCTATAACAGCGAGCTTCGCTCTTGTTGCATCTTCCGCCGATTCGTCTTCATTCTCTGGATTTGCAATATCCGCTAGCGCAGCCGATTCCATTACGTTTATCCCGGCTACAGCTTCATTTGCCGTAAGTGCATCGTGGGTTACGTTCTCGGTCACAGCAAGCGCTGCTGATTCAATAACATTTGTCCCAGCCACGGCTTCCTTTGCTATATCAGCGTCTTGGGCTCCAGATATAGAATCACCATCTTCATCTTATGCTGAAACGGCCAGCTTTGCGTCATTCGCCGATTCCGCATCGTATGCTGGATTTGCTGTTTCAGCTTCAGCAGCGACTTCGATAACCTTCACGCCAGCAACAGCTTCATATGCTCTAACCGCGAGTTTTGCTCTGACGGCTTCTGCGGCCACATCGCTGACATTTACACCGACAACCGCTTCGTATGCTCTTTCTTCTAGTTATGCGCTGAGTGCATCAGCAGCATTGTCTTCATCGTTTGCTGAAGTGGCCGATTCGGCTTCTTATGCAGCAACTTCCAGCTATTCCGTCACGTCGTCGTATTCGCTGACACCGGGACCGTCGGGTAGCCAAGGCCCTTCTGGAAGTCAAGGCCAACCGGGAGGAACATCGGTCCTATTCTACTTCCAAAGCGCATCTTCAGATGTTGCGCATGACCGACAAGCATTGTTGACGCCATATGCGACATTCACAACACAAACAAGCGGCACGATTCCGGCTGGTGTTACACACATTCAAGATTGGATAACCAATATTGGCCAACCGGGCGTAACGTTCTTGCCCGCTGGAACATGGGAATATCATATTCATGCTTCGGATACAACAAACAATCGCGTCAAAGTTTATGGAGAAATTTGGGAAGCCGACCCCACAGGAACATTGCTCACGAAGATTGTGACTTCGCCGCTTTCGAACTTCCTCACGGGCACCGAGGCCGAATACATTCTACTTGCTGCAACACAAAATGTTTACACGATGTCGTTCTCCACGGGTTCGCGTCTCGTTGCTCGTTCTTATGCTTCAGCTTCAGCAGGGGGTGGTGCGGGAACACTCTCGTTGTATTATGGTGGAGAAGCAGATTCACATATGGGAATACCTTTTACTGCGGGAGCTATCTCATCGTCATATGCGCTATCTGCGAGTTATGCTCAAACAACAGACCCCATCGTAAGTTCTTCTTATTCTTTGACTTCCAGTTTTGCTGTGTCAGCATCGTGGGCACCGGGAATAGAAGCTATTAGTTCATCTTACGCGGCGTCATCTTCATATGCTCTGTCGTCGAGTTATGCAGCAACAACAAGTCCGATTATTAGCTCTTCATATGCTCTATCGGCTTCTTCGGCAGTAACCGCAACTTCAGCAAGTTATGCCGTCACATCCAGTGCAGCAACGAGTTTGACATTTACTCCTGCATCGGCTTCATATGCGCTGTCGTCTTCGTATGCCAACGATATCACGAACACACTCTATCACGATTTGACGATTAGCGGTTCGTTGCTCGTCAGTGGGTCAAGTAGTTTCCACATGATTGGCCCGCAATACAACACTGGCAGCATTTCGACGACAGGACCGATTATTGCTGGAGAAGGATTTATTGGTGATGGCTCTGGAATAACTGGAACGATAAGTTCGGCGTCATATGCCACAACGTCCAGTTTTGCTGTGTCTTCTTCATGGGCTCCCAATGCGTCGTCTGTTAGTGCTTCCTATGCAACAACTTCAAGTTATGGATTGATAGCGCAACGTGTGATTGACATACCAACATCAGCATCGTATGCTGCAACTTCTAGTGTTGTGCCTGCCGAGGGTGTTTTGCCAGGAACATTTAGAAATAGTCAATTTAATTTTGGTGGAACTATTGGTACTGGATATGGTTTGACAACAGAAAACCAAGGAACGGTTATTGCTATTAATATGGGAACAAATGGTGGCGCTAATAATCAACTTGCTGCTTTACTTTTCGCACGCAGTGCCAGTCAATATTGGCTTGCGGGTATGTTAAACGCTTATGGGGCTGATGATGCATGGCGTTTACGAGATGTATTAAATAATATAACAGCGATAGAAGTTAAATTGGGCGGTCAAACTTCTATTGCAAAAGATTTAGTTGGATTAGGTTCGATAACATCATCAGTTGGATTTCAAGGTGATGGTAGTCAACTTACAAATATTGTTAGTTCCTCTTATGCTTTAACATCGAGTTATACGCAAACTGCTTCAACAGCCAGTTATATCGTAGCAAGCAATGTCTATCCCGGCAACTATCCTCCGGGGGATTTCGAGTATCAGGGGAATCTCCAAATTTTCACCGATATTCCGTCTATTCTCTGGCGTTCAACGACAACATCACAGAGTAGCAATGCTTTCACATCTAATAACGGCAATGAATCCTTCACTGTCGGTCAAGAAGGCGCTACAGGTGGCACCCTCTTCACTGGAACTACACCGTATGTTGGAGTCATCGCAACAGCCAAGCGTCCTATTCAATTCTTCGTCAGTACGAGTTTGGCAGCAACGTTAGGATACGGCGGAACACTCGTTCTCGCTGGTAATCTCTCAACAAGCGGCTCTGTTAGTGCATCCGCAGGATTTTCGGGGTCTGGAGCGCAAATAACAGGAGTTGTTAGCTCATCATACGCGATGACTTCATCTTACGCCACGCTTGCACAAAGCGTTCTCGGGTCTATTACTTCGGCTTCGTATGCCACTACATCGAGCTATTCAGCACTCGCACAGAATGTTGTAGGCTCCATTACATCCGCTTCATTTGCTGAAACGGCGAGCTACGCGAATGATGTGAACTCGTCGCTCAATCACGGGCTCACGCTCACGAACTCCGCGCTCTCCACCGGCTTACGAATGACGCAAACTGGCACGGGAGACACACAGTATGTGTTGGAACGCTCGGGCGGAACGGCATCGTCATGGGCGACTTACATCCCGGTAGGCTCGGCAGACTTACGATGGTATAATGGCGCAGACCGATTGATATTGACAGCAGCAGGCACTCTCACGCTCGCGGGCGCTTTGAGCGCGTCGAAGTTGACTTCACAAGGCGACAGCGCGTCCAATCTCGGCGAGCTTGATTTGATAGACACGCACGCTGGCGGAAGCACATGGCGCATCGGAAGCGGTGTTGCTGGGACCGTGGGGAACCTCTGCTACTATAATGTCGGCACAACCACACTCGCCGCATATCTCACTCCAACGGGTGAACTCACGCTCGCGAATCAACTCACGCTTCTGGGTGGAGATTCGAGTGTTCTAAACTCTATCTACATCAATAGTGCCGAAACAACCGTCAATCAAATGCGGCTCGGTAATAGCTACGGCGCATCACTCGGCACACGATTCTCCGGTGGCGATGTGGTGTTGTCGTCCAATGCGTACCAAACAGCGCCAGCAACCGACAGTTGGCATCAAGCAGCGGGAAGCTTCCCGTCAACGCAGCTACTTGTCGGACTGACGGACGGATACTTCAGGGTTCGCCACGCTCCTGCGAGTCAGGGAGATGCGGTTGATGCGTCCTTCTGGTCGAACATCCTGACGCTAAGCCCTGCTGGCAGCCTCGTTCTCGCTGGTGAAATAACAGCTTCGGGCGCGTTGGTTTCCAAAACCGGAACATACAACTACCTCGGCATCAACTCCAGCAACAGCAACGCAGCGGTGCAGTATCAATATGGCAGCGCGAGAAAATGGACGGTCGGCAACATCCCGAGCGGGCACGACTTCATCTGGTATAACGCGAGCGATACGCAGATGATGACGCTTTCGCAAGCGGGCAAGCTCACGGTCGCTGGTGCGACAGCAGACCCGATTATCGTTGGCACGACGGCGGGTGATGGAAATGTCAGCTTACTACTCTCTCGTACCGGAGCAAATCCGTCTGATTGGTATTTGGAAAATATATCTGGCGGAACGGATTTAGGTTTCTACCACGGAGCTTATGCGGCACGATTGACGGCTGGTGGCAATCTCACCGTCAGCACTACTTCAGGACGCGCGGGCATCTTCAAGGGCACGCAGGCAAGTCCGATGACCGCAGGAACACCCGCAGGCTCGTTGGCTGCGTTGGACAACACAGGAAACTTTGGTGTCTGGATAGGTGCTGACCCCGGCACAGGCAACGGATGGATTCAAGCGGCACGCGGAGATTCTGGCACTTATTATGATTTGTTGCTCCAGACGAATGGCGGCTCGGCCATAGTCGGCAACTCCGTTAAACTTTCGGGTTCGGCGGCTCCATCGGTAGTCCTGACACCAACGAACTATGGCGGAAGCTATACATCGGTGTTCGGTGTTCAATCAACCGCAACCGCAGTGCTCATCTTCGGGAACAACGGGGTGAACGAGATTCGCGCCGGGAACACGCTTGCGGGCGGCTATTTGACCTTCTATGTGAACAATACCGCAGCGTATTCAAGCGCAACGGATGGCACATTAGCACTCACAATAGCGGCGACAGGAGACGCAACTTTTGCTGGCACTCTCAAAGTGAACGGAGCATTCATTTCCGGTTCTGCGGGGCATTTCACAGGAGACATCTATACCGAAGGAAACGCAAGTGCGTATCTGTATCACGCTCGACGCAGCGGAGGCACGGTTGATTTCCCCGATATCATAGGTAACGGTGGGCTCGTTCTTGCCGATAGTGACGCTCATAACACGCAACTCATTTTGTCTTCAACGGGCCTTATCACGGCCACAGGAAAAGTTAAACTCGATAACACCGCTGGCCTCGTTTGCGCCAATGGCGCATTGGCAGCAAGCGCAACAGCAGGTTTCTTATATCTTCCATCAACTGCACCGGGAGTCGGTTCGCCTCCTACAGGTGTGCCAACAGCAGAAACGGGAACAATCCCATGCGTAGCTGATGTTGATAATAACAAGCTGTGGTTGTATCTTGGCGGTTGGAAGTATGTTCAACTAACATAAACAGCCCCCTTGACAAATCAGACTTTTGCGTTATATTTAGCTGTCGGCGTAGCATAGGAGATAATATATAGATAGATATGCCCCACACATCATCATATTCGGTTCTCATCCCATTCGGCAAATTTCGCGGTTTAAGTCTCGGAGCAATCCACGATAGACAACGCAACTATTTAGTTTGGCTTTCAGAAACGCCAACCATTCCTAAGTATTGGCGAGAAGCCGCTTCTAAAACATTGCTTGGTGAATCTATTGACCCATCGTCAGCTTTACCGTCTCCTACTCAAAAAGTTTCTGTTGAAGCGGTTAATGGCAAAACCCTTCGTATTCGGTTTGACTACGACAGGGGGCTTTTGGAACGCTTCAAATACGCTATAGACGGACGAACGTGGAACGGCGATGAAAAATGTTGGGAATTCCCTGCTGTTCATATCACGAAGCTCGTGGATATGCTTGGCGGAACTGAATATATTGATGCAGATGACAAAACCAAGGAAATCTACCGCAAAGAAAAAGAACGACGCTCAGATTTAGATGTCATCCGCGTCAAAGACGATTCGGACATCGAAATCCCTACCAAACTGCCATTGTTTCCATATCAGAAAGTTGCTGTCGAGTTCATCGAACGCGCGCAAGGTCGCGCAATGGTCGCCGACCAGATGGGACTCGGAAAAACTGTTGTCGGTATCGGCTACGCTGCAAAAAATCACCTGAAAACGCTCATAGTTTGTCCCAAATCCACCGTTCCCGGCTGGATGAGGGAAATCGTGCGTTTTACAGGCAAGAATGCTATTTGTTGGATAGGCGAAGGACGCCTTGGCCGTTCAGATGCGCAGTACCACGTCACAAACTACGATGTGGTAGGCAAGAACCTCAAAGAACTGAATAGAATGGATTTCGATTTACTTATCTGTGATGAAGCCACTTACTTGAAGAACCGAAGGACGCTCCGAGCGAAGAACGTCCTCGGGTATTACAAGGAACGTCGTAAGTATCCCGGCATCAAAGCCAAGTTCTGCGTCTTCTTAACTGGTACGCCCGTTCTTAATCGTCCAGTTGAAGCATATCATCTCTTGAACTATTTGGATAGCCAACGATTCAACAACTTCTTTCATTTCATTCAGCGTTATGGTGGTTGGCGCGGACAAGAAACCCAGAATCTCGATGACCTTCATCAGCGCACGAAAGACTTGATTATTCGAAGAGTCAAAAAGGATGTCTTATCCGAACTTCCCGAAAAACAACGAAATGACCTCATCGTTGAAATGATGCCAACAGATATGAAAGAATATCATAATCATCTAAATAACCTGTTTCGGCGATGGCGTCAACTTGGGAAACCAACTGTTGCGGAAATGCCCGGAATCCAGAAGTTCTTGCTTGAAAAGAAAATTCCACGAGCAATAGAAGTCATAGATGGATTGTTAGATGCAGGTAAAGGCGTTCTTGTCTTTTCGGTTTATCTTGAACCACTTCGTAAATTAGCTAAACATTACAAGGATGAAGCTGGATTGGTTATTGGTGAGCTTTCCAGTAAGAAACGTCAGGCAGTTATAGATTCACTTTCGTCAGGTCAGAAGAAGATTGGGCTCTTTTCTATCGGGGCTGGTTCTATGGGTATTGATGGCATTCAGAATCAAATAGACACTGTATTGTTCCTCGACCAATGGTGGGTGCCGAGCGTTCACGAACAAGCTGAAGACCGAGTCCATCGTATTGGGCAAAATAATAAAGTTCAAGTATTTTACTTTATTTGTGAAAATACTTTGGATGAATATATGAGAGAAATTCTCAAGGAAAAACAGCGTATTATAGATACAGTCGTAGACGGCAAACTTATTTCGATTGCCCGTGATAAATCCTTTTATAAGGAATTTGTGCAAAAGCTCACTCAGGATTATTACAAAGACCTTCAAGACGTTCCTACTGACTCGGCGGATGAGGAAGTCGAAGCTCCAACCAATTGAGAAAATTCAGTTCTCGGCTATTTATAAGAAGACCAAATGTTGGTTCTTTCAGGAGATAAGTTATGGCGTTACAAGAATTTAACTTCCCAACAGAAGTCATAGCATTACCAAGTAGAGGTCATTTTTATCCGGCAACAAGTCCATTGGCGTCAGGACAAATAGAACTCTATTATATGACGGCCAAGCATGAAGATATTCTCACAAGCCGAAATCTAATCCAGCGAGGAATCGTTATTGACAAACTGCTTGAAGCATTGATTGTCAATAAAGACATCAGGCTCGACGACATTTTACTCGGTGATAAAGCCGCGATTATGTTAGCTTCGCGTATTCTGGGTTATGGAAAAGACTATGATGTGTCTATCAACTGCCCAGAGTGCGGCAAGAAGAACGAGACAACGATTGACCTTCAGAAGATTGAAACGAAGGAATGCCCGTACTTCACTGACGAACACAAGAATCGCAACGAGTTTGTCTTTACGTTGCCCGTCAGCAAGAAAGAAGTCACATTCAAGTTTCTGACGCACGCAGATGAAAAGGCCATTCGCAACGAAATCGAAATGTTGAAAAAGGTCATCAAGTCCGACGTAGGCAAAGAAATGACGACTCGTATTCGTAAATCTATTCTATCAGTCGGCGGCGAGACAGATGGTGAAGTCATTCGCAAGTTCATCGAAACGATGCCCGCTTTGGATTCCAAGGCGTTGCGTGACCATGTTAGGACAAACGCTCCTGACGTGGACTTAAAGGCTCCTTTCGTATGTTCGGAGTGCGGCCACGAGGGTCGAGTAGATATACCAATAGACATTAGCTTTTTTTGGCCTGACGCAGGCGTATAAGATAGAGCTACACCGGGTTATTTTCAATCTGGTTACTTATGGAAAAGGTGGTTGGACGTGGGAAGCCCTTTACCACCATATTCCGGTCTTTTTGCGCAACTTCTATATTGCGGAGATGGCGAAAGCCATGCAACGCGAATCTGAAGCGATGGAACGCTCCGCACCATCGTCCAAGAAGATGATGAGAGAAGAAGGAGGGAAAACGGTTCTTCAGCCCCCACAATTTGGTAAGAGATAACGGATGGAAGAAGCACTTCAACGAATGGAATTGTTGTCGCTCAAAGCTCGGTCATTAGCTGATGATTTTGATACTCTCAGCCGCTTGACACGAGATGCTTCGCTTTCTACTGCCGGATTCCGTGATATCGTTCGTAGTCTCGTTCAAGTTTTACATCCTCTCCAAGCCTCATTGACGACTATTTCGGCTTCGGCTCAGACCATTCAGAACAATCTGACCGGAGCCGCTGGTTTATCTAGTGCTATTACAGGTGCGACG
>Ga0153915_10006896_pt1 | contig 10683 bp, 10 predicted proteins | sample Opewatmetagenome_2_FD_107003 | JGI IMG/M metagenome (GOLD analysis project Ga0153915, IMG submission 107003) | Freshwater wetland microbial communities from Ohio, USA - Open water 3 Core 3 Depth 3 metaG | ecosystem: Environmental > Aquatic > Freshwater > Wetlands | place: USA: Ohio, Lake Erie...
GTGCTGGGCGCCGGCGTGGCGGGGTTGCAGGCGATTGCCACGGCGCGCCGGCTCGGCGCGGTCGTTTGGGGCTACGACGTGCGTCCCGTCGTGAAAGAACAGATTGAGAGTCTCGGCGCGAAGTTTCTCGAATTCGATCTCGGCGTGAAGGACGCACAAGACAAAGGCGGTTACGCGAAAGAACTTTCCGAAGAAGCCAAACGCAAACAGCAGCAGATGCTTGCCGAGAAGACCAAAGAGTTCGACGTGGTCATTACCACGGCGTTGATTCCCGGCAGACCAGCGCCGCGTCTCATCACTAAGGAAACCGTAGCAGGTATGAAACCCGGTTCAGTGATCGTCGATCTCGCAGCGGAGACAGGCGGTAATTGCGAGTTGACCGAACCGGACAAGAAAGTCCTCAAAAACGGTGTGACCATCATCGGCCCGACCAATCTGCCCAGCACGGTACCGGTTCACGCCAGCCAGCTTTACTCCCGCAATGCCTTCGAGTTGCTGAAATTGATTGTGAAAAGCGGCAAGTTGAACCTCGATTTCAACGACGAAATCGTAAAAGGCGCTTGCGTCACTCACGATGGAAAGAATTTACGGAGCTGACACGCTGAGTGAAATAATCCTTCGCCGCAAGATTTATTGATCAGTGCCCGCGCACACATTTCATCATCTCTTGGGCCAGCCATTTCGCCTCCTGCGCGTCCTTGATCGTGCCGCCGGCTGTGATCTCTTTACCGTTGAGGCAAATCACTTTGATGTCCTGATACGCCGTCTGGCCCGCAGTCATCCCTATCTTCGTCTTAATTTCGACGACATCGCCCGCCGGAATCGTCCGCGTACGACCAATGCCGACCAGCTTGTTTGTAATCGCCAAGCCGTCCGCGTCTGCTACAACCCGCGTCGTGCCAGACCACAGCTGAAGAACCCACAGCAGAATCAGAACCTCAAAGAGACCGGTCACAATCGGGAAAATGATCGGTGCTTTGAAGTGGATGAGCAGCCATAGCGCGCCCGACCAGATTACGAAAAACGCCGTGATCGAGGACATCGCACCGGGATTGCGCATGGCAGGGAAGTAGAACTCTTTCCCACCGCGCAGAGACGTTTCCACGCTGATGCGTGATTCCGCTGGCTGACGGTAATCCTCAATTGCAGTTTGCTCCTGCGAGCGAACCGCTTCGGCGGCTGCGATTTGCTCAGGCGTTTGCGCCACCTTGAATACGGGCACCTCGAACTGCGCGGCGTAGTCAACGCCGGGTTCATTGGCCGTGACCTTCAGCCGCCACAGGACAATGTTATCGGCGCTGTCAAAACTGGTCTCGCGGCAATCCGGCGAAATGTAGAACGCGACGGGCACCGTGTCGCCCACGCCGGTACTCGCCTGCTGCTCATCCGTCCAAAGGACGAGTTCCGAAGTCGAGCTCCTGCTTCCGCTGCGCGTGGTCACGCGGTTGATGCACGAGAGCTTGAGCTTGAACCCGTCCGACGGCCGGACAATACGGCTCAGACGGATCGTCCCTTGAAGCGCACCCCCGACCAAACCCGGCACCGACGCCATTTCAAAGATGGATTCACCGAACTTTCTCCACCGCGCCGTCATGTAAATCGCCCAAATGATCAGAGCAATGCCAACCGCAGGGAGAATGAATCCGATCAGCAGGAGACGATTGCCTGATTTGGCCAACTCCGTCGTTAGAACTCTCAAAACCGGCAGCGATATGAGGTTCCAGACACCGGTAAAAATCCACGCGCAGATCATGGCTGGTTTTGCGGAGGAAACGACGCGGCCAGAGGCCCAATCCGCGCGGCTCAGCCACGGCGCCGCACCTTCGGACAACGGCATGACCTTCGAACTGCGTCCACGGGAGAAAACCCAGGCCAGTCCACCGACGCCGACAAAGAAAAACACCAACGGAATCAGTCCGACCAACATATCCGGCGTGAAATCTCGCTGCAAAACGGCTTGTGTGGGATCGCGCGGATCGATGAAGCACTTCGCTGTAGTGCCCGGCCCGTAACGCCTCACGATGGCGTCCTTGCCGCTGTAGCCGCTCGATGAACCGCCCATGAAATCATATCGATTCGAGCGGTACTCTTTGCCGTCCACTGTGTACGCGTACAGGATGTCCACGTTATAGGTGGTCCCGCCTTTGCTGCCGTGATGGCTCTGTACGCGACTCGAAATCACGTGGCACGGAACCGATTGCCAACTGCGCGCCCGTTGGATACTCATGATCGGTCGGACAAACAAGAGGTACGTCGTCAGCCCACCTACAAGCAGAAAGACGGTAAAGAAGAGCGCCATCCAGCGTGTGCCATCCATCCCAGTGGCCGGCGTCGGCGCAGCCGTTTTATCTGTGCTGCGCCAGGTGAAATAGATTCCGCCCGCTCCGATGGCAACGAAGATGAGCGGTATAAGGAAGAAAGGTATTATCGCAAGGCTGCCGCGCCGCAGCACGGCCCGCGTCGGGTCGGACGGGTTAACATAACAGGTTGATTTCACGCCGGGTTGGTATCGCGCGACTAAAACTTGCACGTCGTGGTAGTTACTGAACCCCGGTTTCCCGACGGTGTAATCCGTGCTGTGGTAACGATGGCCGCCAAATTCGTAGTCGTACTGAACGTTGAACCCGTACTCCTTATCGAGATCAACCGACTCACCGGAAACAATCACGCACACGGTTTGTGCCCATTGGTACGTGCGCAGTTTTGTCGCGAGGTCACGCGACATAAGAAAAATAAACAACACTCCAAACGACCCAAAGAAGAGGAAAAACAGGCTGGCCCCAAGTTTGCCGACCACCGACCGCTGTGATCCGCTCCCATTCGACGGCATGTTGAAAGTCAGGTTCACGCTGAGTCAACAAATACCAGAATCGGCGCCCATCGGATAGTCTTAATGGGGCAGCAGAAAGCCGGACTTGAACTTTCGACCCGGCGCGAGTGTAAACTGAAGTTTTCTGAAGACTGGAGACGCGCGGCGTTAAAGACGAGATACCTAATAGTACGAGGTATCATCCCAAATGGTGAATGATTAGACGCGGCCCACTGCGTCCGCTATAGCACTACACCCGCGTGTCGTAATCGTCGTGGGTACCAATCCAGTACCACACAATCAGGTCACCACATTCCTGGCCAAGTGCGCGGTACTTCTGGCTGATGCGGATGGACCAGATGCCGGGCCGAACTTCCTTGAAGTGGAGGGATACGTGAAACGGGTTATGCTGCCACAGCCGGTACTTCTGTCGGGCAAGCTCTTGAATGTCGGCAGGCAACCGCTCGAAACACTTCCAGAAGGAGGGCAAGGCTTTTGAGTTCAAGGCAGGTCACGGAGCGGGTAGTGCTTGGTTTCTTCCCTCACGCGGTCGGGCACGCGCTCGTAACGCCCGCCCCGCCCAAAATCGGCATCCATCTGCTTGTCCCACTCGTCATCTTCCCAGCCGTTGAACCACTTTGCCAGCCGTCCGCGCTCCGACAGCGACAACTGCTCAATCGCCTGCTGAATCTCCTCAACTGTGCTCACGCCGATACACTACCGACAAACGCCTCCATTTTCAAGTACACTCGCACCCATGTCGCATGGCAGGTGATCACCCAATCAATGACTCGAAGCTATTACGAATAGCCTTCGTTTCGAGAGCCGTTCTTAACGCGTCCGAATCACTATTCGCCGGCCCACAGAGTAGAATTGAGCAAAATCCGCGAGCGCCCATATTGCAGCAGAACATCATTGGTGAAAAGCGAATCGAGAACCTCCCATAGAATCTTCTGAATTTTTATATACTCGTCGTCGTAGCTTAACGTATAGGGGTTCTTTTCGAGTATGGTCTTCAATTGGCAGCGCCTTTCCGACGTAATAGCCTTTTTGATTTCCGGCCACACTTGCGAGTCGAGCGGCAGGTGCAGGTATGGGTACAGATGGGCGAATGGTTTGTATTTGATAAGTTGGTGTAAAAACACGTTCACAAGCTTCGCGGCGACAGCTTGGGCTGAATAGGGCGGGCTTTCCCTTCGCGGATTAATATGCTTAGTGAGACGGTCGGCGAGACAATTGACCGTAGCCGAATGCCAATCATCTAAACCGGTTTGCTTAATGTTCTTTTTTAGAAGACAAGCCAAGTTTACTTTGGCCGCGAAGAAAATCTCTACGTCGCTTTTTGTCCCCTTCTTCAGAATCGGTTCCATATGGCCGGGCCAAGCCATTTTGGCCGTTTCACGTTTGATGGCGACTTCCAAGCGTATCTTTTTTGTCATGAAAATCCCCCAATCAGTCTGCCCCAACAAATCGCGACGGCCTCAGTGTCCGTTGCCGCTCTCGTTCAACTGTTTCACCAGTTGCGTGGTGAAGGCTTTGGCGTCACCGAAAAGCATCAGCGTCTTGTCGAGGTAGTACAGTTCGTTGTCAATGCCGGCAAAGCCGGGATTGAGACTCCGCTTGATGACCATCACCGTCCGGGCCTTGTCCACGTCGAGAATCGGCATGCCGTAGATCGGGCTGGATTTGTTGGTGCGTGCGGCCGGGTTGGTGACATCGTTCGCGCCGATGACCAGAGCGACATCCGTTTGCGGCAGTTCGCTGTTGGCATCGTCCATCTCAAGCAGTTTGTCGTATGGGATATTCGCTTCTGCAAGGAGAACGTTCATGTGCCCGGGCATGCGACCGGCAACCGGGTGAATCGCAAACTTCACGTTCACGCCTTTCTTGGTAAGCGCGTCGAACAAATCATGCACGGCATGCTGGGCTTGGGCGACAGCCATGCCGTAGCCGGGAACAATCATCACTGAATTTGCAACTTCGAGTAACGCTGCGGCATCTTCCGGCGTTGCGCTGCGCGCGGTCTTTTGTTCCTGCGCGGCTGCGGAAACCTGTACCTGGCCGAACGCGCCGAACAACACGTTGGCGAACGACCGGTTCATAGCCTTGCACATTATGATCGAGAGAATGAAGCCTGATGAACCATCGAGCGCGCCCGCGATGATGAGCAGTTTATTGTTCAATACAAACCCCATCGCCGCTGCGGAAAGCCCCGCGTAAGAGTTCAGCAACGATATGACAGTTGGCATATCGGCGCCGCCGATCGGAATGATAAACGACACGCCGAACACCAGCGCAAGGACCATCAGGATTGGAAAGAGTTGCGTTTTGGTGGGGTCAACGATGAGCACACCGGTAATGATCACCGCTGCCGCCAACAGCGACAAGTTCACGAAGTTCTGGCCGCGATACGTGATGGGGCGGGTGGGGAGGATCTCCTGCAATTTACCAAACGCCATCAAGCTGGCTGTGAACGTCAGAAATCCGAGCAACACTTCCAAGCCAAGCGCGGTCATCTTGAAGTGCGTGAGATTGCCAGCGGTGAGCGCACTGCCATTATCCAGATAATACTCCGCGGTGCCAACCAGCGCGGCAGCGAGCGCCCCGAACGCGTGCGACAACGCGGTTCGTTGCGGGACGGCCGTCATTGGCATCAACGCCATGGGTATGCCAATGGCCGAGCCGACCACGATGGCCACCAGAATCCATTGATAACTGGTGATGCCCCTGTGCAATAGTTCCGGGTTTAGCAACGTGCCGCCCACGGCCAGCAACATTCCGACAATGCCGGTAATGACACCGCGTTTCGCCGTCGGTACGGCGCTGAGCCATTTCAGCGCCAGTATGAAACAGGCCGCCGAGGCCATGTAAATGACGTGGATAACCTGGATATTCATGACTGTTTCGGTTCCCGCTTCTTGAACATGCTTAGCATCCGGTAGGTGATCATGTAGCCACCGACGATGTTGATCATCGAGGCTGTGACCGCCACGGTGCCAAGCACAGTGCTGAGGGTGGTCTTTTGTTCACCGGCGATGACGATTGAGCCAACAACGGTGATCGCCGAAATCGCGTTGGTCAACGACATCAGCGGCGTGTGTAACAACGGTGACACACGGCGGATCACCTCCAGCCCCAAAAACGTCGCCAGTAAAAACACATAAAAGTGCGACAACAATAGATCTGAGTCCATTAGGTTGAATATCCTTTCAACTACAGGCTCATTCATTTAACGCAACGACGGTTTACTGTCAAACCTGCTCGGTAAAATTATTGCGGGAAACGAATAAAACCATGACAAAATGAGGTTTTTTAGCATCCGCCCAAAATATGCCTTCGCGAATAGGATTCGCTTCTACGACAGCGACATGGTATACAACTTGTAGAAACTGCCGTAGGCATTATGTTCATCGACACACACGCCCATTTGAGTTTCCCGGAATTTGCCGACGACTTGTCGCAGGTCATCAAGCGCGCGCACGACTCGGGCGTTGGGCGTATTGTGAGCGTGACGACCGATTTGGCATCGGCCCGGCAAACGCTGGCGATCGCCGAACGTTTTTCGAACGTGTTCGTGGCCTTGGGGTTACATCCTAACGATGCGTCGCCGTTGTCGCCACAACTCTTTCAGAATATGTCTCAACTCGCCGATAATCCCAAAGTGGTGGCAATCGGCGAAACGGGGTTAGATTATTACCGTCTGCCCGACGGAAACGCACCGCACCCCAGCCAGAACGGAGAAACGATCAAACAGCAACAGCGTGACCTATTTCAGGCGCACTTGAAGTTGGCGGCAGAACGTCGTTTGCCCGTCGTGATTCACAATCGCGCCGCCGATGCGGACACGCTGCAAATCCTGCGCGCTCATGCCGAACATCTGCCAAAGGATTGGCGACTGTGGGGCGTGATGCATTGTTTCGCCGGTGACACGAAGTTTGCGTTGGACTGTATTGAAACCGGCTTGCTCATCAGTTTCACTGGCATCATCACCTTTAAGAGCGCTGCCACGTTGCGCGACGTTGCGCAAAATGTTTCGCTGGATCATGTCTTACTGGAAACGGATTGTCCTTACCTCGCGTCAGTACCGCATCGCGGAGAGCGGAACGAGCCGTCTTACATTCCGCTTATCGCACAGGCATTGGCGCAGATCAAAGGTGTCAGTGTCAGTGAAGTTGCCCGTGTCACGACTGAGAACGCGCACCGGCTGTTTCGGTTCGGCAACGCGGGAGGTTGACGATGGCTAAGTGGCTGAATCTGGCTGTTCGTGTGCTCATTGCGGTTGTGCTGGGCGCATACATGATTCGGGAGGCGGCAAGGTCGGGTTTCTTTGGGCCTATTATAGCTCTCCTCTATGGAGCTGTGCTCTTCTTGCTTTTCGGCATTCCGTTCATCCAAAGGATAGGCAAGCAGGCATCACAATTATACATGCCCGGCGACGAGAATTTCCAGGTGTCGCCCCAATACAGCGTGGCTGAGGCGCGTGTCAAAGAAGGGAACTATGATGAAGCGGTTACTGAATATCGCCAGGTGATTGAGACGTTCCCAACGGACGTGTATGCGCACGTCCGCATTTCGGAACTGGCGGTCGAGCACTTGCACGACTTGGAGCTGGCGGAGACGGAATTACTCGCCGCGCGATCCAAGGCGGTGCAAGAAGACGCGGTGGCGCTGACCGCCCAAAGATTGGCCGACTTTTATCAGTATCAATTGAACAGTCCGCAACGCGGGTTGGACGTGCTACTGGACGTTCAGGGACGCCTGACCAGCGTCAAGCACGTGAGACGGACGGGGGAGCGGATAGAATCTCTGCGGCAGTTGGCGGATGGGTATCAAGTATCGCAGCAGCCGAAGAGCATTCAGTTGCGGAAATCGCGGTACAAGATGCACGACGACCCGTCGCAGCACAGTTGACAACTGGACGGGCTGGCCTCTACCATGCGGCCATAACGTTGATCAGCGGGAGGGTGTTATGATATTAGCAGCAGTGAATGGCGGGTCTCTGCAATGGGCGTATTTGGTTTGCCTGTTGATCGGATTGTTCTACGGAGTTTTCGCCGGACTATTAAGCTTGTTGGGCGGGCATTTTCATTTCGGCGGCGACCACGGCATGGATGGAATGGGGCACACCGCGCACGAAGTCGCGCAAATGGGACACGAACCGGGCGCGACGGATTCAGGCATGCACATGACGCCGTTCAACCCCGTGGTCGTGACTATCTTCCTTGTATCGTTCGGCGGGACCGGGCTGGCTACGATGCAACTGTTCGACTGGCAATACGGGAGTCTTGCGGTGGCGGCGCCTTCCGGGTTCGTGATGGCGGGGATCACGTTCGCCATATTCGAAAAAATCTTCAGCGTAACGCAAGGTTCCAGCCAACCATCGTTGCAGGAAGTTATCGGCAAGGAAGCCGAAGTGATTACGCCGATCCCTGAGAACGGCGCCGGCGAGATTGCGTATGTGTGCCGCGGGTCGCGGTTCACGGCAACGGCAAAATCGGAATCCGGCGCAGCGATCCCGCGATCAATGCCGGTAACGATGACGCGGGTAGTGGGCGCAACCTATTACGTGAAACCAACAATAAAGGGTAATTAAAACAGGACAGAGGAGGGGATACTTTGATGATGACTCCAACATTGGCGACAGAATTCACGTTCACATTGCCAATGGCGATCGGCGCTGTGGTTTTTCTGTTCTTCATTTTTATCTGGCTGTACGCCAAACGATACGTCAAGGCAGGACCGAACGAGGTCTTGGTCATTTCGGGCCGACGCCGCAAGGTACGCGAGGCGGATGGAACAGCAGCGACCGTCGGATTCCGTATTACCAAGGGTGGCGGGGCGTTCATCTGGCCCGTGATAGAGAAGTACGACATCCTGTCGCTGGAAATCATGACCATCGACGTGAAGACGCCCGAGGTCTACACGATCACGGGTGTGCCGGTCATCGTCGACGGCGTGGCGCAGACCAAAGTCAAAGGCGATGACGTGTCCATCTCCACGGCTGCCGAGCAATTTCTGTCCATGAACCTGGAACAGATCATGAACATCGCCACACAGACGCTCGAAGGTCACCTTCGCGCGATTGTCGGCACGCTCACTGTCGAGGAGATTTACAAGAACCGCGATGCATTTGCCCAGCGCGTTCAAGAAGTGGCTGCCGCCGACCTGGCGAACATGGGTTTGACGATCATCTCGTTCACGCTACGCGACATCCGCGACAATCAAGGCTATCTCGACGCTCTCGGCAAACCGCGCACTGCGCAGGTGAAACGCGACGCCATCATCGCCCAAGCCGAAGCCGACCGCGATTCCACCATCAAGAGCGCCCAAGCCAATCAAGCCGGGCAGGAGGCGAAGTTCGCTGCCGACACACGGATCGCCGAGGCCAACCGCGATTACCAGATGAAAGTCGCCGATTACACTGCCTCCGTGAACTTGAAAAAGGCGGACGCCGACCTCGCGTACGATCTCCAGAGGAACAAGACCAACCAGGCAGTCAAAGCCGAGGAAATCCAGATCACCGTTATCGAAAAGCAGAAGCAGATCGAGGTGCAGGAGAAGGAAATCATCCGCAAGCAGAAGGAACTCGAGGCGACCATCAGCCGGCCCGCCGATGCCGAGCGATATCGGGTACAGACGCTGGCCGAGGCCGTGAAGTTCAAGCTCCAGACCGAAGCCACCGGCCAAGCGGAAGCCAACCGACAGGTGGGCAAAGGCGAAGCCGACGCCAACAAATCGCGCGGTCTGGCTGAAGCCGACGTTATCCTCGCACAAGGCAAGTCGACTGCCGAGGCGATGCAGAAGAAGGCCGACGCGTGGCGCTCGTACAACGAAGCCGCCGTCGTTCAACTCTTCCTTGAACACGCCCCCGAACTGGCGCGCGCCATCGCGGAACCGTTGGCCAAGACTGAGAAGATCGTCATCGTCAGCACCGGCGGCGAAAGCGCCGGCGCGAGCAAGATTACCAAGGACGTGACCACGATCATGGCGCAACTGCCCGAAGTGGTTAAGGCGCTGTCGGGACTCGACCTAAATAAGGTCCTCGGTAAACTCGAAAAACTCGGCGGCGAGTCCGAACCGCCCGCAGTGAAAAAGTAGAGGACGGGGACAAGGAGTTCGACAAACCCGGTGACCAGATGGCCGCGCCCAAACGTCTTCTCGAAGCGATTGTTGATGCCAACGATACCGCGGCTGAAGGGCGGGCGGGCGAGTTGCAGGTGGGCAGGTTCGCGGATGCATTGCCACTGGCAATACTGACCTGCATTGATCCGCGATTGAATCGGTTGTTCCCAAGCATTCTCGGCCTGAGTGACGAGCAATTCATCTGGTTGCGTAACGCCGGCAATATCATCACCTGTTCGACTTCAAGCACCGTGCGCTCGGCGGCATTGTCGGTTTTTCTCAAGGGCGCGAAAGAAATCGCGGTGATCGGGCACACCGATTGTCAGGTGGCGAAGACGTCAATGACGGATCTGCTGGCGCGGTTGAAGGCGTACGGGCTGGAGCGGACGACGCTGCCGATCGCCGACCTGCAAGGGTTCTTTGGCCTGTGCAGCAGCGAAACGTCCAATGTCATGAAAGCAGTCGGCTTCCTGAGGCAAAGCCCGGTCATTCCCGCGCGGGTTCCCGTGCATGGACTGATCGTGAATACCACGACTGGCCGACTCGATTGGGTCGTCAATGGTTATGAGACGCACGCGCCGGCTGTGGCGGAGAACGCGTCGCCCGGTGAAACCTCTCCCGCTGTCGCGCCAGCGTTGGTTCCGCTCAGCACTGCGGGACCCGTCAAATTACTCGTTCGTGATTTGCCGCCGATCGGCTGGACGAAGCCAACAACTGCACCCACGTCCGGCGCATCCATCGGGCAACCTGTA
>Ga0153915_10006897_pt1 | contig 10683 bp, 9 predicted proteins | sample Opewatmetagenome_2_FD_107003 | JGI IMG/M metagenome (GOLD analysis project Ga0153915, IMG submission 107003) | Freshwater wetland microbial communities from Ohio, USA - Open water 3 Core 3 Depth 3 metaG | ecosystem: Environmental > Aquatic > Freshwater > Wetlands | place: USA: Ohio, Lake Erie...
GCTTCATCAAGTGAAAGCATGTCCGTATTGATCACAAGATCCGCTGCATTTCTATAAAGAGGCACCCTCATCTCCAGGACCTTCATTGTCTCTGCCAAAGGATCACCTCCTGTCAAAGAAGGCCTGTGGTTGCCCACGCGTATGTCCTTTTCCATCCTCTCCATAAGGATCTTGACACCCCCCTCAAGCCAGATGATGTATCCGTTCTTCTTAAGGTTGTTTACATTATCCTCATCCGACACAACGCCGCCTCCGGTGGCTATAACCACGTTTCTCAGTTCGGATGCCTCCCTGATCACGCCCTTCTCAATCTCCCGGAACCTGTCCCATCCGTCCTTTTCAACGATTTCCTTGATGGATCGTCCTGCGTTTTTCTCAATCAGATCATCAGTGTCATAAAAGACCATCCAGGTCTGTTCAGCAATAATCTTTCCCACGGATGTCTTTCCGCTGCATCGATACCCTATAAGCACAATATTTGATTTCTTCATGATACATATCCGATTGTCTTGGATTAACGTTATTATCTCTTGCGCTTGTTGTGTGTCGCAGGTTGTATGTTGTTAAATTATAAAATTTGCTGCAATACTTGACAGACATCAAACATCATGGATTAATTATGCATGACCGTACAAGCAACTACAAACAATCAACAACATGCAACGCCGTTATTTCAGCCAAAAAAAAAGCCGTGAGCTTTTTGTCTGCTCACGGCCTTAAATTAAAACAGGAACATCAAACCATGAACAGACGTATCCTCCTAAAATAAAAAAAGAAGCCCTGCCATGTTTGATAAGATTTTGTAATTTTCATCATTAACCTTTATTTATTAATGTATAATGGTATTAAGGATGAAAATATTTGTCAATATAAAAATACGATCTCGAATTGCCCCCAAAAAAATGTTACCCAAAGAGTGAATAAACTACCTCGCAGCAGAGCTGCGGGGAATTAGGCCCATAGAGATTAAATTGAAAAATTCAGACACAAGACTTTTAATCTTAGCCATCCTGTACTTGGACGCGAAAAATCGCATAGACTTTGAATATTTCCCGTTGATTTTGTTTGGGGGACTGTTATTGGCAGACTTTTCACAAAGCTTGTTCGACAGACCTTCCCGGTATATCCATTAGATGCGTATTCTATTAATAATCTCTAAAGCAGATCTCCTTGATTTTAATCGCCTTATATGAAAAGATTAAATCAGCCGCACAGAAAAGAACAGACCCAAAAGGGAGGCGCAAGAAAATGATATCCGGAGCGTTTAAAAATATTTTTAGGAAAAAATTTTTTCTCAAGGTCTTGATGGGGAGCTATTCCATGCATTTAAATTCGCAGAGACACAATGCCAGTCTTTGGATAACAATAGCTGTCCTGTGTGCAGCAACGGGGTTATTCAGCGTCGGCAACGTCTTTGCTGAAGATGCCGTATCGCGCGCGGTGGTCAAAATATTCACAACGAAAAGATCTCCCGATCTTTCGAAACCCTGGACAAAACAGGTGCCCCAGGAGGTCTATGGATCAGGCGTCATCATAGACGGCCGTCAAATCCTTACCAACTCCCATGTTATAGCCTATGCGGATCAGATATATATCCAGCCCTATCAATCAACGGAAAAGATCTCATGCAAGGTGATCTTCCAGGCGCCCGGCGTTGATCTTGCATTGCTGAAACCTGATGATGACTCTATTTTTTCTCAATATCCCGGTCTGACCATGGCGGACTATCTGCCGGAAATAAAAAGCACTGTTAATGTTTACGGTTACCCTGTCGGTGGAAAAGAGCTGTCGGTCACAGAGGGTATTGTTTCCAGGATAGAATACGGCAAACTTTTTTATGATGCGTCCGGCCTGATTATTCAGATTGATGCTGCGCTCAATGCCGGAAACAGCGGGGGCGCTGCTGTCAGCAACGGTAAAATGGTAGGGATTGTCTGCAGTAAATTAGTGACCGCAGAAAACATCGGATATCTCATACCGGCGGAAGAGATTGATATCTTTTTAAAGGATTGCGCAGACGGCAGATATGACGGTCAGTGTGTGCTGCGAGGCGTTAATCTGCAGACCTCTGAAAACGAGGCGCTGCGAAAACGGCTGGGGATTGCAAAGGAAACAACCGGAATCATGGTAAACAACGTCACTAATATCGAAAAGAATTTCCCCCTTAAACCCTTCGATCTGATCACCCATATCGGTACAAATGCCATTGATAATGAGGGGAATGTGCGCATCAATGAAAATCTGAGGCTTTCCGCTGGATATCTCATACCAAGAACGGCCAAGGATGGAAAGGTTGAGCTGACCGTGGTCCGCGAGGGAAAGGCACAGAAGATGAATGTGCCGGTAAGCATTGAATCCCAGAACCTGATCCGTTTCAAGGGCTTCAATTATCCGCGATATTTCATATACGGGCCTATTGTATTTTGCGAGGTCCCCTATATAGAAATGAAACAGATCTATAATCAGGAAAATGCATTGCTTTTCTTTGCCGCCACAGACAGCCCCATTGTAAGCCGGATGAATGACACTGTCGCCTTTACGGGGGAAGAATTAGTCGGCGTCTTTTCTCCGATGTTTTCCCACCGTATCACCAAGGGGTATAACACAAAGGCGACTGGCATGGGCATAGTAAGCCATGTTAATGACGTGCCCGTAAAAAATCTGGTCCACCTTGTAGAGCTGCTCAAGGATAATAAGGATCAGTTTGTCATATTTCGATTCGCTAATTCCCAGAGTGAATGCATCGTCTTTGACAGACAGGAAATCGAATCGGCAACGGAAGAGATCCTGAACGAGAACGGGATCAGAAACCAGTATTCCGACGATCTGAAGGCGGTGTGGGAGAAAGGTTCAGTGCAAAAATAGGCGCTTTGTATGTTTTCCCCCCTATCTTTGTATAATCATTATTGCCGTCATATTGCTATACACCCACATCTCATGAATAGTCTGACATCATAGTTTATCTGAAAACTATGACTGGATGTATTATTAGGAACATCTTAATGGTTATGGAAGGACTGCTTCGGGTAGTTGAATTGCCTTATTTTATTTTTAATCTTACTGTGATAAATTATAAAAATCCAGCTATAAAATATTATAATTTAAAGTTAATTTAGATAATTGCCGATTATAACATTCAGATAGCGATTAAAAGAATTTGAATAAACTACCTCGCAGCAGAGCTGCGGGAATTAAACCCAGAGAGATTAAACAACCTCAAGCTTTTTATGATCCGCAGCATGATTATATGCTCCTCAATTATAAGTATATCATAGGAATTAAAATTTTTATAATGGTAACAATATTTATTGGATGAATTAGAAACAAGGAGGAAATAATGATTTGGAACCAGGTTGTTTGTATAGGGGATTCACTAACATATGGGGCGCGCGACGAGTATGGACTATCATTTCCATCGGAGCTGTCGAAAATCTTGATGGAAAAGATGGATGGTTTATGGTTCTGCCATAACTATGGCGTAAATGGAGAAACCAGTTCCGATATCCTGCGCCGCTGCTGGAAGATATTCAGCGGACACACGGACGTCAAGCTGGCAACTCTTTTGGCCGGCACTAATGACATGAAGATCCCCATCCCGCCGGAAATATACAGGGAGAACATTATTCAGATCGTCAGGGCGGGACAAGTTCACGGGATGAAAGTGATCCTGGGCACCCTTCCACCTTTGAAATTCTGTCCCTTCTATCCCAAAGAAAACCGAGATTACATCCAGAAGTATTCCGAGGAGATCCTAAATATTGCGGCAGAGAACAATCTCCCTGTCTGTGATCTCTCTCACCTCGGCGAGCACGTAATTGACGGCGTGCACTTTGGTCATGAGGGATACGTTGAGATGGCAAAAGCATGGGCATCGATCATATTGAATCTGTAAATATTGGAGTTATCGGAAGCACGCTCCTCACATATAAGCTGCTCTTATCTCTTGAGGAGATCAAGCGGCCCCTGTATGTCTTTGGCATCCCGGACGATCTCTATGCAAGAAAAGCAAACGCCTTTAGGATTGATGAATTCTGCAGTTCCAAAGGGATAATCCTTGACAAATCAAATTCCTGGGATTATTTACGGCGCTCATGCAGGCAATTAGGAATCGATATGCTGATCGAGTTCGGCGATTCACGCATCATTCCTCAGGATGTGCTTCAACGGTGTTATGTTATCGGGAATCATGGCGCGGAATTGCCCTATGTTCAGGGAGGCGCTTCGCTTGTATGGGGGAGATTGCTCAACACGGGCGTATGGGGGGTTTCCTTGTTTCGTCCAACAGCCGATATAGACGGAGGCGATATTCTGGGGACTAAGATGTTCAATTACGACAAGAACATGACGATGCGCGAGTTCGTAGATATGGCTGATGACGCTACCGTTGATTTGTTCAGGGATTGGGCATGCGGCAACCTGCCGGTGAGGCCCGGAGAGAAGTGGCAAGTCAGGGTTTCAAAAGTCTGCGACACCTTCAGTGCGATCAGCGTCCTACAGAAATGTCGGGAAATTGATTTAAATGTCTATATGCCGCCTCGAAATCCGGTCGAAAGCAGGATTAAGAGAGAATGGCCCCGGGACTTTCAGGAGGTATTCAAATACGCTAACGATAAACCTTACCCGCGATGGTTTGAGTAAGATTCCGAAAGGCAGCAGAAAATGCCTTACTGCAATAGGAATATATGATTGCGAGGAATAAGAATGAAACAGCTGATATTTATAGAGTTTACAACGTAAAAAGGAAAAACTGTTATAGATAAAAGATAATCTCTTTTTGCATAATTGAAAAATGGCCCATGTTTATCGTCAGGAACCCATCCGGTTATTCTTCCTGAGATTGTGCTATATATGCTCTCCAAATATTTATTGGAATTCTTTTTCCTTTATCATACCTGGGATTTGTCAAATATTTGAAAATAAGTAACATATTTTAGAATATATTTAGTATTAGTTTGTAAGAGTATAGGATTATTATCATCTTATTTTTCTAATTTTTCTAAAAAATATTTTAGAAAAAACGATAACCGGACGAAGTATTAATAGCGCATCTGTCTCTGTCTATAATCTTTGATTTTTTCACAGATAATTAAGAATAAGGCATGTATTGTATTAGCAATAAATTACATGCCTGTGCCGCTGATGCCGATTGTTAAGATGCTATCTCATTGCATTAAAGCTAGACATAAATGTTTTATATTATTAATCAGGTCATGAGGAATTAATGAATACCAAACAAATCAAGGTCATGGTCGTTGCGGGCACCAGACCGGAGGCAATAAAAATCGCGCCGGTCGTTAAAAAACTCCTTAACAGACCTGATAAATTTCAAACGATCATCGTTGCTACCGCCCAGCACCGTGAACTCCTGGATCAGGCATTTTCTCTTTTTCATATAAAACCGGACATTGATCTTAATTTAATGAATAACAAACAGGGGCTTTCTGAACTTACCAGTCGTGTCCTGGAGAGCATGTCGGCGACTCTGAGAGAAGTGAAACCGGATATTATAATAGTACAGGGCGATACGACCACGGTTTTTGCCGCAGCTCTTGCAGCATTTTATCAAAAGATACCTGTTGCACACATCGAGGCGGGACTGCGCAGTTATAACAATTACAGCCCCTTTCCTGAAGAGATGAATCGTCATCTTACAACTGTTTTGACGGATATCCACTTTGCTCCAACACTTTCGGCTAGACAATCATTATTGAATGAAGGGATTGACGATGATAAGATAGTCATCACAGGCAATACGGTTGTAGATTCCTTGATGTATATCTCCTCATTGCCTTTCTCCTTTGAGCACAGCGAACTTGAAAACTTGGATTTCCATAGATACCGCCTTTTGCTGGTAACATCCCATAGGCGTGAATCCTGGGGAATTGAGCTTCACAATATTTGTGAGGCGATTAAAGAACTCGTCCAAAGACATCCTGATGTAATGGTGATCTATCCCGTTCACCCAAACCCGATTGTAAAAACAACTGCCGCACAGATCCTGGCAGGTCTTGATCGGGTACACCTTATTAACCCGCTGGACTACATGACCTTTGTCAATCTGATGAAAAGATCCTTTATGATTCTTACAGATTCAGGGGGGGTGCAGGAAGAAGCGCCGACATTGAAAAAACCGCTGCTTCTTCTTAGAAAGGTCACTGAAAGACCTGAGGCCTTTAAGGCCGGTCTGGCCAAAATTATAGGCACTAATAAAAAAAGAATCATCCAGGAATCAGAAAGGCTTTTAAACGATCCGGGTTTATATCAAGAAATGATTGACAGCTATAATCCTTACGGGGATGGCAAGGCTGCAGACAGGATCGTCAATGCGCTTATCCGGTGGACGAAAGGAGAAAGCCCGTTGTTGACTCCCTTTGAGGAATTTGATCCTTACGCTCTCAAGGAAAATCTGTTATGTCAAAGACAATAATCTATTATCATCGGGCCTATAGAAAAATAACAAGTTCCGGCCGTGTATTTACGCTGGAATTCCTTGCAATAACTCTGCCTCTGGTTTTATTAATATTGCTCCTTTACCCGTTAATAACAGAGCGGATATGCCTTCTTGCGAAAGATATTCTTTCATCCTATTATCCATCCGGAGCAATCAAATTAATTAAACAAGCATATTTGCTGGGCGATATAACTATTATCGACAGTCCTGAGACGTTTCCATCATTTCTTACATCCTTTATCAATCTGATAGTCTCATTGGGGTTGATTATCATCCTGCCCCGTGTAAGAAAAAACAAAAATATCGCCATTTATCTCCTCTATCTCGCGGTCATCAACCTTGTTTCCTCTCTCTTTTTTATTCTTTTTTCTACACACTTTCCTTATCCCGCTGTAAGATTTTCGGACCTCTATATAAAAACTGAAATAAGCATGTGGCTCTTTATACCCGTTATCTTGGGTATGGCCTTTCTGCCTTTGCCTTCAAGCATCTTCCCTAAACTGGGGCTCATTATATTTACGCTTATTTATTCGGTAATATTCGGCGCATTGCGCTATATCATTTTTCTATTTATCATTTATAAGTTTTCAGTTATTTATATGGCGCTTTTATATTTTGCCTTTGGTCCGTTTATCGATTTTGTCTATATTGTGGGAATTTATTGTTTTTACAACACCAAATTGGCACATAACCTTAAAGGCAAAGAGTCCGTATGGAAGTGGTCGTATTAATTTTAAAGATCTACCTCGTTTTTACGCTTTTTGTAATGGTGGTTTATGCAATAAGGCACTTTTTATTTACCATGAACCGGCTATTCTCTGAACAGCGCATTTATTATCAGGATATAATTGATTCAGAGCTAAGAAGTATAACGGTCATAATCCCGATGCATAATGAGGAAAAGGTTGCAGGACAGATACTGGATCTGCTGGTGTCAAGCGACTATGCTTATGATAAGCTGGAGATAATCCCCGTCAATGACTTCTCAACAGATGCGACCCGCGGTATTCTTAATGATTACGCCAGCCGTTATCCCAATATCAAACCCCTGCATCGCTATGAAGGACAACCCGGTAAACCTGCTGCCCTTAATGAGGGAATAAAGCTGGCAACCGGTGAAATCATCATCGTTTTCGACGCCGATTACCTGCCACCTAAGGGCATCCTGAAAGATATCGTTGTGTCTTTTAATGACCCGGAGGTCGGCGCGGTCATGGGTCGCATAGTGCCGGTTAACACTCGAACCAATTTCCTGACCAGGTTGCTGGACCTCGAAAGGACCGGAGGCTATCAGGTTGATCAGCAGGCAAGATATAACATGAAACTTATTCCCCAATACGGGGGGACAATCGGCGGCTTCCGCAAGGATGTCATCATGTCCATGGGCAGCTTTGATACGAAGATCCTGGCTGAAGACACGGATCTGACATTTCGTTTGATTATCTACGGCTGGAAGGTCATCTACGCAAACCGAGCCGAGTGTTATGAAGAAGCACCAGAGACATGGAACACACGGGCTCGTCAGATACGACGCTGGTCGCGAGGGCATAACCAGGTAATGTTCAGGTATCTATTGCCCTTGCTCTCATCCCAACAATTGTCGAGAAAGGAAAAGATAGACGGCGTGCTCCTGCTCGGCGTTTATGCCGTGCCCCTGATACTGTTCCTGGCTATCTGTGATTCGCTGGCCCTTTTCTTTCTCGGGGAAATAAATATTTTTGGCGGTATTATGGCGTTTATTTTTGTCGGCGCCTACAACACGTTCGGAAATTTTGCGCCTTTTTACCAGATAGGCATAGCTGCCCTGCTGGATGGAGCGACGGACAGGATCTTGCTTTTGCCGATGCTGATGTTCAATTATTTCTTAAACACCTTCTACATTAGCATCGGGTTTTTTGAGGCAGTGGTGGATAGAATTACAGGCCGCAATACCAAATGGACAAAGACACAGCGGTTCAGGAACAAAAACAGTAAAGCCCCTCAGCATGTAAAAAATCTAAGCAGACATTACAATGATAATAATAAGGCCGGGGAGAAATAACCTATGTTGTTTTTGATAGCAGTCATACTTTTCATATTGTTATTTTTGCTCCCCTTCCTGCCCGGGGTTATTGAACTGATCAGTAAAGAGGACGCTGAGCCCCTGTTTATTTCAATGGACTACATAAGGAACCCTCGCTATTTCGGCAAATCATTTAAAAAGCTTCTTCATCGCGCGACTGCCGGTTTTGCCTATAATCCTGGCATGCATGACATCAAGCTATCTAAAGACGAAAAGATGGAACTGATCCATTCGCCTAATATCTCTGCAAACAGAGAAATTAACCATATACTGCATGTAATAGGAGATCTTGTTTCAGAAGGCAATGTCCAATTCAATAAGGAGGTCTATGCAACAGGGAACGTGGCAGTTGGACCCGGCAATATCATACGGGCCATGGTCGGAGACGGCGATGTTGCTCTTGCAGAGGGGGTCCAATTCCTGCGATGGCTGGACGCTGAGGGCGATATTGATATTGGAGCGAATTGCACTCTTGGGATCAGCGCCTCCTCGGGCGGCAGACTATATCTGTCAAAAGATTGCGCATTCCACCGGCTCTTTGGAATGCCCATTACCACAGGATATAACATTGCAGCCATGATAAATTATCCTGAAGAATCATTCCCGTCTCTGGAACCTTTTACTGAGGAGTTCCCTTTTATCCGTAAAAAAGAACGCTTTATTCCCCCTGGGACGACAATGAAAAATGATGTCATCTTTCTTAATGATGTCCTGATCGGGAACGACTGTATATTTAAAGGCACTATTAAATCTTACGGTAAAATTATATTGGAAGAGAATATAACAATTGATGGAAATATTTTTGCTGACGGAGATATCTTAATCGGAAAAAATTCAAAAATCAGAGGTCATATTTTTTCACAGATGTCCATATATATATCAGAGCAGACGGTAATCAGCCGCCCTGACAAAATAAAATCAATCATCGGCAAGAGATCCATCAGAATTGGAAAAGACGTGAATATCTACGGATATGTGGCAACTGAAGGTGACGGAAAAACCGTATAATTAAAATGCCGCGGGTTTTGAACCATGGATATCTGCTTTTAAACAGGACGACAAGATGAAAAAAATTTATTTTACACTATGCTTGCTAATTATTATTGGTTTTGCTCCAGACTGTATCGCAGAAACGGTCGAGTCTGTTTCAGATAAATCCGTGCCGGCTTCCACAACCTCGCTTGTGCCTTCATCTGATAACCCGACCCCGATTATTCCGGCGGATACAAAAAATAATTTTCACCTTGAAATTGGTGGAAATTGCAATTGGCTTGATAATGATTATGGTCAATGGAAAGGTCTTAATTTAAGTCTGAATTATTCAGGTTTTAAAGGTATTACGCCATCATTGTCTATAGCAAGATTAAGCAGAAAAGAGGGTTCACAATTTATTTACGGTTTTGGATCATATATTGATATAACCTCTAAATCTTATATGACTTTAGGTATCAGCGGAGCGCCTGTTAAGGATCCAAATGTAATAATTTACCCGAGGCTCAGATTAGACTTGGGGTACTATTTTAGCACCCCATTGGTTGATGGCCTTGTGTTTTCTACGGGGATCACTCACTACCCCAAACAGAACGGTGGCGGCGGGGACAGCATTTCTATCGGTGGCATCTATTATTGGAAGATAATCTTGCAGGGCTCATTGAGTTATAATATCGCCCGGCCCGGAAATATCACTTCTTTGTCACAACAAGCTGGCTTTATGGTTGGAGCACAAGGTAAATACTGGTTTGGCGGAGGTGCAACAGGGGGCAGGGAGGCATATCAGATGCCTAAGACAAATCCGCCATTTCAAGTACGCTTTAGAGGTTATGGAGCCTACCTATTCTACAATAAATGGATTGGAAAGGACTGGGGCATCAATACCCGTTTAGATGTTGGGCAAAAAGTGGACGCCTATAAACTCGTAGGTATAACGGCAAGTCTTTTCATGGATTTTTGATTATGAGAGACCTATGCCTGACGTAACCCTTTATCCTGTTTTCCTTCTTATTTTCGTTTTCGAGGGGGTTGATAACAGATCTAAAGATCATAATTATTATATGATAAGTGCCAAGACATCGAGGACACTATGAAGTGCCAAGAGATCGAGGACAATCCATAGTGTCACGATGTTAAACAGAAATTATCTCAATTTATAATCAAATTCCTCAACTTGTGA
>Ga0153915_10006898_pt1 | contig 10683 bp, 8 predicted proteins | sample Opewatmetagenome_2_FD_107003 | JGI IMG/M metagenome (GOLD analysis project Ga0153915, IMG submission 107003) | Freshwater wetland microbial communities from Ohio, USA - Open water 3 Core 3 Depth 3 metaG | ecosystem: Environmental > Aquatic > Freshwater > Wetlands | place: USA: Ohio, Lake Erie...
ATATCACATCAATTACAGAAACCACAGCCAGAAGTGGGGGAAATGTGACAAATAATGGAAATGCAACCATCACTGTACATGGAGTTTGCTGGCGTACTAACCCGAATCCCACAATTGATAATAACGATGGTTATACAATCGATGGCACTGGCACAGGTAGTTTTTTCAGTAATTTAACCGGTTTAATAGCAAATACGACTTATTACGTAAGGGCATATGCAACGAACATCGTTGGTACGGGTTATGGTGAACAATTTATTTGTAAAACTGCAACCGGAATAATTACTGATATTGATGGTAATACTTATTATACAGTTACCATTGGCACACAATTGTGGATGAAAGAAAACCTGAAAACAACCAGGTACAACAATGGAACGAATATACCTTTAATAACAGGCATTCCAGACTGGGGTAATATCACCACCCCTGGGTATTGTTGGTATGACAATGATGCCGGAGCCTATAAGGATACGTATGGTGCATTGTACAACTGGTATGCGGCAGACACAGGCATACTCTGCCCTTTGGGCTGGTATGTGCCTTCGGATGCAGAATGGACAATATTGACTGACTACTTGGACGGTGAAAGCGTGGCAGGAGGCAGGATGAAAGAAGCCGGTTACTCCCATTGGTTTTCACCAAACAACGGGGCAGATAACTCAAGCGGTTTCACTGCGTTGCCTGGGGGTTATCGTGACTTTAGTGGATATTTCGGCGATATGCGTTACTACGCCCACTATCACTCTTCAACAGAGAACGGTAGTAACAGTTCATGGTACCGGGATTTGCTTTGGAATGATTCAATGGTCCACCGTTACACTAACGATAACTCAAAGAATTATGGTTTTTCAGTTCGTTGCATTAAAGATTAATTATTTAATAATAACGGACCCCTCACCGCACCCCAGAGGAATCCCAGACAGATTAGGCTATTGAATAAGTATGACTATTTCTCTCCCTACCATTATCATTCTATTGGAAAAATTATCCTGATATTTACTTATAATTCATAGAATCTATTTTCTCTTCCAGGTGAATACTTACCATTACTTAAGTTAATAAATATGTCTGTATTTAAATCTGAGGAGTTTTTAAGAAAAGAATTCAGCAAAGGAATTTGTTCCAATAAGCAGAAAGAAAAGATTGCCTTAATTCATCACTGGTCCGGATATTATAATTATATCTCTGCCAATATTTCCATGTGTTTTAGAACGAGATGCCTGTACAGATGTTATATGACAGCTGGAGACACTTTCTCTTTCATCCAATGAGGTTTTACCTTACCCCAAATATAAAAGTTGAATCACGCTTCCTATACAGCTTTAAAAGGTCAATTATGTCTTTTATATCCCTTATAATGTTGCAGCCATAAACAAGAAAAGGTTCCTGTCAAAATCTCAGGAACCTCTCTATTACTGATATGGGACGTACTGGGATCGAACCAGTGACCTCATGCCTGTCAAGCATGCGCTCTGAACCAACTGAGCTAACGTCCCGGGGTGTACAAAAATAGGAAAAATATTATTCAGGAGAATCACCTTTTGAATAAAGGATTGAACGATGGTTGAAGATTAATGGCTAATAAATACATTATTGTAATCAAAACATTCACTGGATTAATACGAGATATATTGTCTCTTATTACTGGTATTTTACCATTTTTCAATTTGTTTAATAATATCAGGTTGAATTTTTTCGTCGGCGGCAATGCAAAGCAGTAAACCTTTTGGATCCATTTCATTTATAAAATCATCAAGCTCATTTAACTGAAGGTCAACCACAACCGATTTTCCGGCATCCTGGATTCTTTTAATAAAAGGAATCCATTGAAGAATTGGTGCGTCATCCCCCATGCCCTGTACCCACTGAATTGCATTAATTTTTTGCATATCAAGAATATGATCGATATTTTTAGCAACACCTTTGCCATCAAGATGAAAAATACTATGTGTCATTGATTTAACTTCATCGACAATAACCGGCAAACAAAACTCGTCGAATTGTTCTGGTGAAACCAATGCTGAAAAGTCGCAACTTGGAATATGCATTTTTCCAAATGATGGAATACCCATCCATGTTACAGATAGCTGATTTTGATTTTTCAGCATAGTGTCAAAATAATCGTATAATTCCTGAAAATGTTGATTTGCAAGCTTAATTAGTTGTTTAACCTCATCAGGGTATATTAGCACATCAAGGCAAAGTTGTTGAGGATCACGCCATGCAGCCACGCAATCCATACCTGGATGAAGATCGGTATACCCAACCATAAATTTCCCCTTGCATTTCTCCAGCGCAATACGGGTCATTTCTTCAATCTTCTTTAAATACGGGTTGTTCCAGTCGAATTTAATTTTCGATATATCTTCCCATTCTTTAACAAGTGGAATTGTATATGTAGTTATTTCCATATATTCCAGTTCGCTGCCATGAAAAGCAGTATAAACCTCGGGGCCGAGATTTGGCCAGTAAACAGGGAAAGTTTCTGCATAGAATTTGCGGCCCTTTATTGAGTCAATAAACAGATCAACCTGGTTTTCTGAATCAAGCCAACGGTCTTTAAGTGATGGCCATGATTTTTTCAAATGTGGTGAAACTGCGAATTCCGCATTGTGAGCAGAAAAACGTACTGGAGGGCGATCGATCATTTCATGTTCATACCAGGCATAAATACGCTTCATTGCAATATCAAAATCCGGTTTTGCTTCCAAATCAAGTGTCCAATTATTAGTACTCATCTGCTGTTTTCTTTTAATTTTAGTCAAGAAAATGTTGCTGACCAATCGATTATAATAATCCCGATAAAAAGTAATAATAAACCAACAAACATAAAACACCCGATATAATGCATACTATTAACCCCTTTGTAAATAAAGATTTATTTGATGCGCTTTGATCTTCATTCGCATATTTAATTCGCGCTTTTTACCAACTTTGGAGCTGACCACCATACCTATTATCATAACCATAGTTTTATTTTTTTCATCGGTAAAGTAAAAAAGCCCGGGATTGTACCTGATGAAATTCCCAGTGCAATTCCAATAGTAATGTTATCTTAATTCATAAATTTCTACTTATGTTTGGTATGTGCTTTTTAAAGTGGGATTACAATTGGTGTCTCACAGCATCAATAAATGCAATAACATTTTCCCATGGGACTGAGGGATCAAGAATATGTGCAGGAGCTATTAAATATCCCCCTTCTTTACCAAGAATATTTATTGTTTCTTTAACCCTGGCACGAACTTCATCGGGATTTCCATGCGGCATAACAGATTGAACTCCTATACCTCCCCAAAAGGATAACTTGCTTTTATATTTATCGTTAATCATTTTTAGATTATTGCATTCGGGTTGCAACGGGTTTAAAATATCAATGCCAATATCTATTAAATCATCAATTACACCCTCAACCTTACCACAGCTATGGTAGAAAATTAAAATATCTGGATTTATTTCTTTTGCAGCCTTTACGATCTTTTTATACCTCCATTTAAAGAATTTATCGAAAATATCACTTCCAAGCAGATTTGCTTGTTGGCTGACTATATCGTCGCCTATACGAATTATATCAACACCTGCTTTAGCAAAATTAATGGCCTGCTGTATTCTAATCAGGGTCATATTCTCAAAAATTGTATGGGCAACTTCTTCATTTTCGAAAAAATCGAACATCATTTGCTCTAATCCCCTCATTAACCAGGCTGTCTCGTAAATAGTTTGGTACATTTCCCCATTTACCGGATAACCTCGATCGTGATATTCTTTTACTTTTTTTGCCACTTCCACGTAGCGGTAATCATTTCCCAAATCTGGCCATGGATAGTCATTAATCTGATTTACAGTATTTAAGCCAGCAAGTGGATGATAGCAGTAATCAGGGATTTCATAAATTGTAGGCATCATTCCAATTCCCCATTCATTAAATGTAGCCTCAGATTTGATTTCTTTTTCAAAGAATCCCGCGAAATCGGTCTCTTGAATAGACTTGTCAGGAAAAACATTTCGTGTATCAAAATTATAATATTCTTCTGGTGGGCTAGCCGAGCCTGTTTTTTCTTTGTAAACCTTCATTAACCTTGGGGTAAATGCACCAAAACTTATTTCAAAAGGTACCCTGTCGGGTTTTTCTTTTCTTTTTAACGTATTGAGTACTCTTGCTCTTGGTTCCATTTTGATGGTTACTTTCTAAAATGAAAAGTTAGTATATAAAATGCTTATCGTTGCATTTATTATATTTCTATTTTAATATTTATTTATAAACCGCTAATAAGAGTTAGTTTCTTGCTAGAATTGTAAATAAAAATAAATGAATAAAGTTGCACAAAGCTTGTCACATTTAGCTATAGCATTGCCACTGAATTGAACTACCGAGTTTATTCAGAGCGTAACCAACTTCCCGTGTATAGTCGCCATAAACAATCTGGGTATGAAAACCTTCCATTTCTCTAGCTAATCGCTTAAAGTCACCGTCAACGAGAATCTCCATCTGGGATCGACACGCAGCATAGGATGGAACGTCAATGATCTTACCCCGAAATCCCTGCCATTTCGTGCAGGCCAGGTTGGGTATCACCGCGGTGACCATCTGATCTATCGTGTAGTGTGTCTTACAGGCTGCGCCGTAGTCCGATTCGAAATGAGTCATAATCGTGGCTGGCTCAAAGTCGTGACCGTTCATTCGCCGGGGTGCCTGGCAATGGGCAAATAAAAGCTTGCCGTCGTATGGAAAGTGCGAATTGCACAGAAATGTTGGCCGGCTTGCGATCCACCGCAACAATACGCCCGGCATGATGTGCGAAAGGTCTGTATGACAATATCCTGTGTAACCTTCGTCGTTGGCCAGACTATGCACTAAACAGGGTGGAGTGTCCAGCATCGCGATTACGTTATTTTCCATGCAAGTTGCAAAACCGTAGTTGCTCGCACCGGTTTCCTGAAGTAATTGCCGCACCACATAAAGGGCCATATATGTGTTGAACACGTACTTGCGATCTGTTTCCAGTTTGACGTTGGGCATTTTCAAAAGCTCATCCGTCTGTTCTTTGGCCGCCTTAACAACTTTCTGATCCGCGCGAGCCGATTCTAACCGTTTAGCAAACTCCTCGTAAGTAACATCAGCGAACTCGTAACCCCAGGTGTCTTTAGCCACTCGTGGACCGTTTTCCTGCGCAAGTTGGCTGTAAGCTTTTAGTCCACCTATGGCAAGGACCTTTGTACCTCTGGCATTCTTCAGACCGTACATGGACCGTAAACGCCAAAGCATTTCGTCATAGCTATCAACAACAACATCATCAAGACTGACGTCCTGCCGTAAAAACTTGTCGCCCGATCCTCTCAGGTATTTCCAGTGGGCGATCTCGAATCCCAGATAGAATGGCCCCGACTTTTGCCGCAGGAACATCACCATGGGGACATTCAGCGGCCATTGTGTACAATAACCAGATGCATAAAGCAGACACAGATCGGAATCATTTACAGCTACTTGTGTGAGTTTATCTTGTGAGTCAAGCATCTCGAGAGGCAGTATCTCAATTGGAAAATCGGCATTTTTCTTCAATTGACCGAGTTCTGTCATTATGCGGGTAGCCTCTTCCTTAGCATCTTCCAACGTTTGGATTGCTCCGTAAAAGCGCCATGAATTCTTTTCAACGCGAGGCAGTGCACTAAAGACCAGAATAGGCTTGACACGCAATGCTTTACCACGGGGAAACGACTGGTCAAAATCAATATATTTATCGATTGCGTTAGCAGAACGTGGCCTAAGGATGGCAGCGGTATGTAATTTGTCTCCAGATGCGCCATCTTCCTTGAGGGTAGTGCCCGGAAGAATAATTCCTAATGCTCCCGCTTGGATAGCGGACTTGAAAAATTTACGTCTTTTCATAAACGAGTTTTTTAATTGATTTTGAATATTATATTTATTGGAATAAATTGTTGTTAAAGCTAATTAATCATTAAAATTAAAGCTGTGATACTTCAACTTTAAGTGGATCTTTTCAGGCAGATTTTAATGTACATTTTAACTGTTCATAAGGTATATTTCCCTCTAAAGCTCCATATGGATGATTAAAGTTATTAATTTCCCCTATTTCTCTAATTTTTCATTTAAATCAATGTCATCTTTATAAGTTAATAGCTGGTAAAATTCCTCCTGATCAGTACGATGAGATCTTTCGACTTTACAATTAAGCTGTGGAGATCTGGGTTTAATATACACATACCTCATGCCCTTGTCTTCAACATGCCAACGAAATTGCGCCTGAAATTCGTGGTCACGATCAGTTCTGATGGTGTGTATTCGAAAAGGGAATTTCTTAATAACATAATCAGTAAATAAAAAAGCAATCTTTTGATTGTGTTGCTTAAATATTTTCAAGGCACGAATACGAGTAGCATCATCTATAGCTGTATACTGGAATCGATGTACAGTCCTTCCCTCCATATCTTTAAGAGAAGCAAATTTAACATCCAATTGAAGTTTAAAACCTGGTAATTGTTTTGAGTGTCTTTTTGTATGCACTGTCCGTCGAGAAGCTATTTTGGGTAATCTGCTGACCCCATTTCGGACTAATGTCTGTGATACACTGGATTTGGGATCGAACCAGTGACTTCATGCCTGTCAAGCATGCGCTCTGAACCAACTGAGCTAACGTCCCGGGAACTGCAAAAATAAAAAAAATATTCTTTAATCGCCGGCACCACTGCAACCTTCAGCTGTAAAAAATATGTTTGGACTGCCTTCCTTATAAACATTAATTCCAGCCGGCGGAAATGGAATTACCCATACACAGACTTTATACAGGTCAGGTAAATTCTGAATGAACAGATCTAATAATTTATTATTACTCGAAATGTTCAAACTGGTTAATTGATTGCTGGAGCAAGCTAAACCATTTAAAGCGACACAATTCGAGACATCAAGATTGGTTAAGTTGTTACCTGCACAGGATAACTTTATTAAGGCAGCATTATTTGAAACATCCAAAACGGTTAATTGATTCAATCCGCAACTCAGGATTGTCAGATTTAAATTACCTGAAACGTCAAGGCTTGATAGCTGGTTGGCGTAACAATATAACTCTTCTAATAAGGTATTCTTTGATATATCTAAGGTGGTTATGCGATTAATGGAGCACGATATCAATTCTAATTCGGTACAATTTGAAACATCAAGATTTCTTATATCATTGTCTCTGCAATAAAGAGAATCAAGGTTGATAAATGCTTTAATTCCTGTAAGATCCTGAATAAAACGGGAACTAACATCCAAAGAGGTTATTGCCTCAGCTTCGGTCTGACTTATTTTACCATCTTTGTTTGCATCGACTCCCAATCTAATAAGAGCTTCTAAAAAATTATTATCAGGGATCTCAACTTCCAGTTCCGGTATTTCCTTTTTACATTGATTCAACAAAACTGAAAACAATATAAATAACATTAACCTGAATTGGATCTTCAGGACTTTGAATGATTCATTATGTGGTCGCTTCTTTCTCATCAGGTCCAGGATAATCAAAATTAAGTTTAATTTATTATTTAACGGGTTGGCAACTATTTTATAACTTTAGCAGAATACAGTTTTCTTTTAATGAGAAAATATTCTGTAAATAATAAACTATTTAAGTTCACGTTCTTAACATTACTCATTTTAACCTCTGCTGTTTGTTTTTCTCAAAAAATTGAAAATGTTCGCCCTGAAGTAGCAGGAGAAAAGATAAATATATTTTATGACCTTACCGGCATTGCTGATAATCAGTCAGTCTTTGTTAAGGTATTTATTTCCACTGACGGCGGTAAAACCTATGGTGAACCTCTTATGAGTGTTACCGGAGATGTCGGCATGGTAACTGGTCCGGGAAAAGGCAAATGCATTATATGGGATGTTTTTAAGGAAATGGATGAGCTGGTCAGTTTGAATGTTAAATTCAAAGTGAAGGCCGATCTTGTCCAGGTTGAACAAACTGTTCAACCATTGGTGAGTATGTATAAACTTGATCTGAACACAAACCTGGGCTCAAAAAGATATCTTGATTCAAGATCATTTGGCTTCAACCTGAAGGGAGAAGTTTATTTGAAACAACTGGGAGTGGGAGTAAGAGGTGATTATTTTAAAACTTTTCGTAAAGAAATAAATTATAAAGATACCAACGGAGTAAATTACCCGGATACGGGCTATTACTGGGGATATTCAGGCGGAGTCGTTATCGAATATGACTTGCTTAGAAGCACAAAATATTCTTTATATCCTTTTGTTTGTATAGGAAGTACGAAAATCTTATACCAATATGATTCCGGGTACAAAGAATATAGAAACTACCCGGATAAGCAGCTATATGATTACGGTATATTTGGTTCTGTAGGATTGGGATTTGATATGAATATTATCAGGTTTTTGTACCTCGGGATTGAACTTGAATATTATTTATCACCATGGCTTGATATTGTTCCATCAGCAGCACCTGATGAAGGACTTGATGGTTTAAGCATTGGCTTCGTGATAAAATTTGTTATAAATCAGGGTAAATCTTAAATGAGATTTATTTTTTGGAAATTAACTTTATTATTGGTTATGGTCCTTGTGACTATAAGCTTTGACGCGCTTTGCCAGATAGAAGGGGAAAGTGAGGTTACTACCATAATTATCAAAAAGCCCGTAATTTCTAAATCAATCAATGATGAAAAGGTTGACAAAGATATCAGGGATATTAGTCCTCCTGAAATAAAAATTATATCTCCTCAGGTTGATACCACCTTTACTGCTAATATTTCAGCAGCGAATATTTTCTTAATTGGTAGGCTAACAGACAAATCGGGAATTCAATCAATTTTAATAAATGATAAAAATGTCGCAACAGATGAATATGGTTTTTTCCAGCAGTCATATGATCTTGCACCCGGATTAAATGTTTTCAGGATAGTTGCAACTGATATCTTACTTAATTCATGCACTAAATTAATTTCTGTTATAAATGGCCCTTCCAGGGATAACAGTATAACAACTAATGGATTAAATTATCAGGGAAAAAATCATGCATTGATAATAGGGATAAATAAGTATAATGATCCCGCTCTTATTGACCTGGATAATCCGATTACGGATGCAACAATGTTGTATAGTACCCTGATAGGTAATTACATGTTTGATCCGGAAAATGTTGTTCTGCTTAGAAATCCAACAAGGGCTGAAATAATTACAAAACTTGATGAATTAAGCTATACTTTGACAAAAAATGATAATCTGCTGATCTTCTATGCGGGACATGGATTCTGGGATAGTGAAAAAGAAACAGGATTCTGGCTTCCTTCTGATGCGGATAAAATATCCACAGTTAACTGGATCCGCAACAGCACAATCCAGGACTATATTGGTGAAATAAATACACAGCATACATTATTGATCACAGACGCATGCTTTGCCGGGGCAATATTTAAATCCAGGGGAGGTTTCCAGGATGCTTCAGTTGCTGTTAACAAGCTATATTCAATGACGAGCCGGAAAGCGATGACAAGCGGTACTCTGGAAGAGGTCCCTGACAGAAGCGTATTCCTTGAATATATGCTAAAAAGACTTCTTGAAAATGATAAAAAATATATTTCAGCCGGTGAGTTATTCAATAGTTTTCGTGAAGCTGTCCTGAATAATAGTCCAAATATTCCTCAATATGGCGTAATTCAGGACACAGGTGATGAAGGTGGGGATTTTATTTTTATCAGGCGGTAAAATCCAGAAAGAAATACGAATCTGATTCAAATCCTGGCATTTTCTTCAGCAAATTAATAACTCGTACGGATCTTACCTTAGACCAACCAGCAATTTTACGGTGTATGGTCTGCAGATTTTCTTAATTTTCAATATAAACATACTTGTCATCTGTTTTAATATAATCCTTTGCTTTATCAGTCCGGAATTGCCAAGAAACTGATATATAATAAAGATTGATTTTTGTAAATTCAGCAAATGAAACATCCTGCTGGCCAAAATCCGGACCAACATAATTTATGTTCAGGAAATCCCCGAGGTACATCTTGAATTTTAAGTTTACACCACCCGGGAATTGCACCCCGGCGAAAACTGAAGGCACAAATCGTTCTGTTTTATTGCTGAACCAGGCAGTTTCTTTTAATTTGGGCCCGCTTCTTTCATAGCTCATCCATCTTTTACCTTTATAGACAAACAGCAATTCATATTCCCCTCCTCCAAAAAAATACAAATGATCTTTGAAGGAACCCAGCTTTAATGCAACCGGAAGTCCAAGGGTATATGACCTTCTGATGGTTTTCTGAGGGACATCCTCATCATAAATGAATCCGACGTTTCTAACTGCCAATCCGGTGTAAAGGCCTATATTATTTGTGAAATCAAGATGATAATATGATCCCAGGTGTAAAAACCCGGTAAATCGCACAGGAGTGGATACTATACTGGGTCCTGTCTTCTCAATATAGGCCCACTGAAATAAAAATTCCCAGCCAAGAGTATGATAAAACTTCTGCGCATTAACCTGGATCAATGGAACTGAAATAAAAAGGACTACAATGAGCAAAAATTTTTTCATATCTGAAGTTAATAAAGTTTAAAGCCCTAGATCTAAAGTTTAAAGTTAAAGATTTCGAGTTTAGTTTTTAATTGTTTCATTTTTATTTCGGATTTCGTTTTTAATTTTTATTTAACCTCTC
>Ga0153915_10006899_pt1 | contig 10683 bp, 11 predicted proteins | sample Opewatmetagenome_2_FD_107003 | JGI IMG/M metagenome (GOLD analysis project Ga0153915, IMG submission 107003) | Freshwater wetland microbial communities from Ohio, USA - Open water 3 Core 3 Depth 3 metaG | ecosystem: Environmental > Aquatic > Freshwater > Wetlands | place: USA: Ohio, Lake Erie...
GCGCGCAGGTTGGCGTCGAATGAGCGGCGCGCGCCGGTCACGCCGGTCACTGAAACATAATATACGAACCCACGCCCTCTGCGCGCGACCTGGCGGACCCGATCGGCGCCGCTGGTCGGCGACAAGAGAAAGATGACGTCCAGGCCTTCCTGGTCGGCCCAGCGTTTCAACTCCCCGCTCTCTTCCGGCGGCAAATCGACGCAGAGAATACCGTCGGCGCCCACCCACGCGGCCTGGCGGCAAAATGCTTTCAGCCCATAGTGAAAAAATGGATTGAAGTAACCGAAGAGAATCACCGGCAGCTCGGATTGGCACCGAAACTCGCGCACCAGGTCGAAGATCCGCGGTAAGGAAAGGTCGTTTTTCAAGGCGCGCTGGGAGGAGCGCTGGATCGTCGGCCCATCCGCGGTCGGATCGGAAAAAGGAACGCCGAGCTCGATCAAATCCGCGCCCCCCTTTTCGACGGCGCGCAAGATTTTAAGCGTGGTTGCGAGATCCGGGTCCCCCGCGGTGACGAACGGAATCAACGCGGCCTCACCGCGTTTCTTCAACTCGGCGAATTTTATTTCAATGCGGCTCATGCTTGCATTCTAGTTCAAGGTTCAACGTTCAAAGTTCAAGGTGTGGAGCGGGGACGTTGAACTTGGAACCTTAAACCTTGAACAGCTCGCAGGGCGAGCGTTGAACATTGAACGGCTATTAGAGTTTCACGCCCAGGTAATCTCCCACGGTCATCATGTCTTTATCTCCCCGGCCGGAAAGATTGACGATGATCGTGCGCCGTTTCGCCAGGCGCGGCGCCAGCCGCATCACCGCGGCGATAGCGTGGGCGCTCTCCAAAGCGGGTATGATGCCTTCCGCTTCCGCGAGAAATTTAAGCGCCCTCATGGCCTCGACGTCCGTCGCCGAATCAAAATGGATCCGGCCGCGGTCGCGCAGATAGCTGAGCTCGGGTCCGACGCCGGGATAGTCCAACCCCGCCGCCACCGAATGGGTCTCAAGAATCTGCCCTTGATCGTCCTGGAGCACGTAGCTCTTGCTGCCGTGTAGCACGCCGACCTCGCCGCCCAGTATCGACGCCGCGTGCTTACCGGTGCGAAGGCCGCGTCCCGCCGCTTCGACGCCGATCATTTTTACTCCGGCATCCTTGACGAAGGGGTAAAAGAGGCCCATCGAGTTGCTGCCGCCGCCGACGCAAGCGACCAGATAATCCGGCAGCCGTCCCTCGGCCTTGAGAATTTGCCGGCGCGCTTCCCGGCCGATCACCGATTGAAAGTCGCGCACCATCATCGGATAGGGATGGGGTCCCGCCACCGAGCCGATCAGGTAGTAGGTCGTGCGCACGTGGGTCACCCAATCGCGCAGCGCTTCATTCATGGCGTCTTTTAAAGTCCGGCTGCCCGAGTCCACCACCCGCATCTTGGCGCCGAGCAGCTTCATGCGAAAAACGTTGAGCGACTGGCGCGCCACATCTTCCGTGCCCATGAAGATTTCGCACGGCAGACCGAAGCGCGCCGCCACCGTCGCCGTGGCCACCCCATGCTGTCCCGCGCCGGTCTCGGCGATGATGCGCTTTTTACCCATGCGCCGCGCCAGCAGGATCTGGCCGATGGTGTTGTTGATCTTGTGCGCTCCGGTATGGCAGAGGTCCTCGCGCTTGAGATAAATCTTCGCGCCGCCGAGCTTTTGCGTCAGCCGCTCGGCGAAGTAGAGCGGAGTTTCCCTGCCCGCGTACTCGCGCAGATACTTTTGGAACTCCTTGCGAAAGGTGGCATCACGCCGCGCCGCGGCGTAGGCCTGCTCCAATTCCGCGAGGGCGGGCATGAGCGTCTCGGCGACGTAGCGGCCGCCGTAGGGGCCGAAGTGGCCGCGCCGGTCAGGCAGCCTGGGCAGCGTTGATGAATTCTTTGAGCTTGCCATGATCCTTGATACCGGGGCGTGACTCCACGCCGCTGCAAACGTCGACTCCGTAGGGACGAATCCTGCGCACGGCCTCGGCGACATTCTCCAGGGTGAGGCCACCGGACAAAATCAATTTTCTCGTCGGCAATCCTTCCAACCAATCCCAGGGAAATGCCGCGCCCGACCCGCCGTATCCCGCCGACCAGGAATCCAGCAGGTAGAAATCCGCGGGAAACTTCGCCATCCCTTCCAACGATTTTTTTTCTTTGATGCGAAACGCTTTGATCACCCTGAGCGTCCAGCCGCGGCAGTACTCTTCGCTCTCTTCGCCGTGGAATTGCAGCGCGCCGTAGGCTTGGCGTCCGTCCGCGAGAACGGCGCCGGCGAGAATCTCGCGAACCCTCTCCTTGGACGCGTTGACGAACAGCGCGACGTTGCAAGCGCGCTCGGGCATCGCTTCGAGGATGGCGCGCGCCTTTTCCGGCGCGACGCAGCGCGGACTCGGCGCATAGAAATTGAACCCCAAAGCGTCGGCGCCGAACTCGAGCGCCTTTTCCGCGTCGGCCAAATTAGTAATGCCGCAGACTTTGATTTTCACCATGAAACACAGTGCTGTGTCATGAGTGCTGAGGACTGAGTTAATCTCATCGCTCAGTCCTCAGCACTCAGTCCTTTTCCAAAAGCTCCCTCAATTTCTCGCCCGGCCGCGGCGCGCGCATCAGAGATTCACCGATCAGGAAAACATGGATGCCTAACTTCTCGACCCTGCCGATCTGCTCCGCGCCGTCGATGCCGCTCTCGCAAACCGCGGTCACGCCGGCCGGAATCAGCGGCGCTAATCGCTCGGTGGTGGCCAGACTGACTTCGAAGGTCCTGAGATCGCGGTTATTAATCCCCACCAACTCGGCGCCCGCCTGAAGCGCGGCCTCCAGCTCCGCTTCGCTGTGCACCTCGATCAGGGAATCCACGCCAAGCGCGGCGGCCTGCGCGCGCAGCTCGCTCATGAGCGGGGGATCGAGCAGCGCGGCGATAAACAGCACGGCGTCAGCGCCGTAGCTTTTGGCCTCGACCAACTGGTAGGGGTCGAGCATGAAATCCTTGCACAAAAGCGGCAGGCCCACCACGCCGTGAATCGCTTCCAGATAGCGCAGGCTACCCTGAAAAAAATGCTCTTCGGTCAGCACCGACACGGCGCTCGCGCCATGCTCGGCAAAATCCTTCGCCAGCGCCAGCGGATCGAAATCTTGCCGAATGAGCCCCTTGGAAGGCGAAGCGCGCTTCACCTCCGCAATGATGCGGCGCGAGGTCCCCGAGAGACTCTTAGCGAAGCCGCGCACGGGCGCATGAAACAGCGGCCGGTCGCGTAGCGCCTCAAGCGGCAGGTCACGCCGCCGCCGCGCCACCTGCTCGCGCACGTGACTGGCAATGGTGGCGAGAATTTCAGCCATGAAATCTAAGCGGCGTTGGTCAACTGAACCAACTGCTCGAGCTTCTGGCGGGCTTTGCCGGAATCGATGGCGGAGGCCGCGAGCGCCATGCCGTCCCTGATCGAGGGGGCGCTGCCGCTGACGTAGAGCGCGGCGCCGCTGTTGAGCAGCACCACGTCGCGCGCCGGGCCCTTGTCCCCTTGCAACACACCCCGCACGATGGCCGCGCTCTGTTCCGCGTTACCGCCGTGCAAATCTTCCAGCCGGCAGCGCTTGAGCCCCACTTCTTCGGGCGCGATGGTATACTCTTTGATCTGCCCCTCGCGCAGCTCCGCTACCTTGGTGGGACCGCAGAGGGAGATTTCATCCAAACCTTCCATGCCGTGCACCACCATGGCGCGCACGCTGCCGAGATTCTTGAGCACATGGGCGATGGCGGCGACCAACTCGCCGCTATAAATTCCGATCAATTGATGGGTGGCCAGCGCCGGATTCGTAAGCGGCCCCAGGAGATTGAACACCGTGCGGATACCGATGTCGCGGCGCGGCTGGACGGCGTATTTCATCGCCTCGTGGAGCAGCGGCGCGAACAAAAATCCGATGCCGATTTTAGCGATGCACTCTTCGACCCGCTCCTTCGGCGCGTCCACCTTCACCCCCAACGCCGCCAGCACATCGGCGCTGCCCGACTGGCTCGACACCGAGCGGTTGCCATGCTTGGCGACGGCGACACCACCCCCCGCCACGACGAACGCCGAGGTAGTGGAAATGTTGAAAGTGCCTTTCTGGTCGCCGCCCGTGCCGCAGGTATCGAGCACGGTTTTCGCTCCGACATTGACGCGATGGGCCTTCTCGCGCATCACGCGGGCCGCGCCGGTGATCTCTTCGACGGTTTCGCCCTTCATGCGCAGGGCCGTGAGAAAGGACGCCACTTGCAACGGGGTCGCCTCCCCAGTCATGATTTGATTCATGACGTCGCTGGTCTCGGCTTCGGACAAGCTGACGCGATTGACGAGTTTCTCGATCGCTTCGCGGATGTTCATGGTCGCCCGTTACTTCGGCTTAGCGGCTCGCGATGAAGGATTTGGTGTAGTTCTCGTTGGTCTTCAACACCTCCTCCACCTTTTTCGCTTCCTCCCGGGTACCGTACTGGCCCACCCGCACGCGATACCAGATCTTTCCTTTAACATTCACCTCGGTCACATAGGCGTTGTAACCTTTATTTTTGAGTCGATCAACCCAAATTTTTGCCGATCTCTCGTCTGGAAAAGCGTTGACCTGAACCGTCCATCCCTTGCCGCTCTCCTTGGCTTCGGCGGTCTCGACGGTCTGGGCCGGCTTGGGCGCAGCCTCCGGAGACGGCGTTTTTTCCGCCTTTTTTTCGACCGACTTAGCCGCGGGCGATGCTTCTTTGGTTTGCGGCTTGCTTTCCTTGGACTCCGGCTTGGCGGTCTTTTCCGCCTGCTTCGTCTCTTTCGGCTTTGGTTCCGTCGACGGCTCGGCTCCCATCGGCTTGGTCAAAGTATTGTAAAATGTCATCTCGTCTTTAGTCGTTCCCCCCTGGCCGGCTGGGCCTCCCGGAGCCGCGGGCTTGATGGGAATCTTCACCGGCGGTTCTTCCATCTTTACAATCCTTCGTTCCTCGATTCCTTTGCCGGTAAAAACTCCCAGAAAAAATATGATAACCGAAGCCAAGGTGAACGCACCGCCGAGCAGCACCATCTGGCCGCGGCTGAAGTAGAATCGTTTGTCCTTTTCTCTGCGATTCTCCGCCATTGATTTTTCCTCTATTGTTTTCAGTCAGGGGTCCGAGCGCGCAGCCATTTTTAGCGGCGCGGCGACGCCCAAAATCTCCAGCCCCCGCCGAATAGTTTTCTGGACATTCTCGACCAACAACAGCCGCGCGCGGCTCAAACCCTCGTCTTCTGAAATGACCCGGCACCGATTGTAGTAGCGGTGAAACTCGCCCGCCAGATCCAACAAATAGAATACGATTCGGTGGGGCTCCAGCTCTCCTACGCTTTCTTCCAGGACATCGTTAAACTGAATCATCTGACGGATGAGTTCCAATTCCTCGCTCAGTTCCAATCGCTCCAGTTGAACCGACTGATCAGCGCGAGGGACCCCGTCAAGCATGCCGTTGCGCCGCGCCTGCTCGAAGATACTCGCCACCCGGGCATGGGCATACTGCACGTAGAAAACCGGATTCTCGCTCGACTGCCGCTTGGCGAGATCCAAATCGAAGTCGAGATGGCTGTCGGACTTGCGCATCAGAAAGAAAAACCGCGCGGCGTCCCGCCCCACCTCTTCCAATACCTCCTCCAGGGAAACAAATTCTCCGGTGCGCTTGCCCATGCGCACCGGTTCGCCGCCGCGGGTGAGCTGCACCATCTGGACCAAAACCACCTGCAAAACCGCCGGGTCGTAGCCGAGTCCCCGCAGCGCCGCTTTTAAGCGCGGCACGTAACCATGGTGATCGGCGCCCCAGACGTTGATAAGCTTGGCAAATCGGCGCTCGAACTTATTGCGATGATAGGCGATATCGCTGGCGAAGTAGGTTAACTCGCCGTCGCTTTTGATCACCGTGCGATCCTTGTCGTCGCCGAATTGAGTCGACTTGAACCACTGCGCTCCGTCCTCGCTGTAGAGGAGTCCGCGCGCGCGCAATAGATCCATCGACCGCGCGACTTCGCTGCGCTCCCGCAGCGCCCTCTCACTAAAAAAAGAATCGAATTGAATGCCGAACCCGCCGAGCTCGCCGCGAATCGTGCTGAGCAGCGAATCGCCGCCGAATTGGCGAAAGAAATCCACGGCCGCCTCTTTCGATTCATTTAAGAATTTGTCGCCCTCTCTCTGTTTAACCTCGGCCGCGAGTTCCCTGACGTAGTCGCCGGGGTAGCCGTCCTCCGGAAATTCAATTGTTTCGCCGAACAATTCGCGGTAGCGCGCGTAGAGTGAGAGTCCCAGGTTTTCCATTTGCTTGCCGGCGTCATTGACGTAGTATTCCCGTTCGACCTCAAAGCCGGTCGCCTCATGCAGCCGCGCCAAGACATCGCCGATCACGGCGACGCGACCGTGGCCAACGTGGAGCGGGCCGGTCGGATTGACGCTGGCGAATTCCACCTGCACCTTGGCACCGTGGCCAAGATTGAGGGCTACCTCTTTGCCCGCCGCCAACTCGCACAAGCGCTGATAATAGAACTTCGGCGCAAACGCGAAATTCAAAAACCCCGGACCGGCGATCTCCTTACGCGCGAGAATGCCGTCGGGATCCTCAAGGTTTTTGAGAATCGTTTCGGCGATTACGCGCGGCGGCTTCTTTGCCGTCTTGGCCCACAGCATGGCGACATTGGTCGCCAGATCGCCGAACTCGCGTTGTTTCGGCGCCTCAAGAAGCACAGGGGGGAGTTCGGTCGAATTCAGCGCTCCCTCCTGCGCAGTTTTTTCGATCGCTCGGGTCAATAAGTCCCTAAGGTGACTTCGCATCGTGTCCTTAAATCATCTTCTGCCCGAGCCTTAGCCGCGCCGCTGACAGGGGGTTTCTCGACGCCATGCGGGGGGAATTCGGCGACTGGGAAAATGCTCTAACTTATTATTTATAATGATTTATCGCTCGCAAAGTCAAGTTAACGCCGATATAGGCGGAGTCCGCATTTGAAAGCTCAGGCACTGAGCGAGGTGCAAGCCTTCCGTAGCGAAGGCAATGGACCTCTGCCCCTAAGAGTTTTGAGATCACCGGTGCCCTAAGTGGCGTCCGTAACCCGCTGACAACAGATTGCCAAGCTCGTAAAACGACTTTGATACTGCGGCGCTCGGTGCCTTCGCTACTCCAGTCTCACACCTCGCACAGTATAGATTGTAACTTCAACTGCGGAATCCGGGATATAAGGAGCGGTATGGAGTCGGAATTCCCGATAATGAACTACCCAGCAGAAAGCTGCGGGCTATCGGATGTTCAGCCGAAGATAGTTTGCAGCAAGCTGCTGGGAATGAACCCGTGGTGATGCGCCTACCGAGAACCGATGTGTCTCCGCAGTAACCGCCAGTACGGGTTCCAATGGCAACCTGCAGAAAAGAGGAACGCGGACGCTTACCTATGGCCGGGCCGGCCAATCAAGCCGCTTTTTTAATTCGCTCTTCCACCAGCCGGACGACCTGTGGTTCTACCAAACGCGCGAAGTCCGCATACTTCAGCCTCACCGTCTGCACATGGTTGCCGGCGTTGAAATAGATATTCTCGTCCTGCTCCAGCGCCGGGTCGACGTAAACCTTGAGACCGAAGAGGTTGCCGAACGGCGGCATCGCGCCGATCTCACAGTCGGGAAAGCGCGCCATGAATTCATCTTCGGTGGCGAGCCGCGCCGTCTTGGCGCCCAGGCTAGCCTTAACCAGGCCGAGGTTGATCTTCCGGCTTGCGGGGATCACCCCCATCACCAGCGCGCCGTCCACATCGAGCATGACGACCTTAGCTATTTCCTTGCCCGAGACATGCTGCTTCGCGGCAATTTCTTGCGCGGTGTAGGCAAGCGCATGGTTGTAAACCTCATAGGATATCTTTGCCTGGTCAAGCGCCTCTTTGAGTTTTCTTAGAATCGGCATAACTCCCTCCTTATGAAACTTCATCGTTCATGGTTGGATCTGTTTCTCAACAACCGTTTCACTCATAAACAGTTTTATCTCTGTTGGCATTCGCCATAGAGACGGTTGCGCAAAATGCATGCCGCGGCGGCAACAAAACACTTGGCGCGTTTCCACCGCATAATCACTCGCACGGCGGGCATGAGCTTTTATGATGCGATAGAATCTTTTCACGGCTGCAAAGACCGTCGCGCGGATTTCGCAGCAGCGGGAATTGTCGGGGGCGGCATCGCGTCCCCCGCTCGAATCCTGCGGAAAATCACCAATTTTTTTTGACTGGCGAGCGACTTATCATGGCACGCCTCTTGCCGATTTCTAATCAATAAATCAATCTCACCACCAGACGGAGGCAATTAAATATGGAAATCCCCTTGAAGATCACATTTCGGGACATGCCGCTCTCGAAAGCGGTCGAGGCGACTATCCGTGAGAAGGCGGCTAAGCTCGAATCTTTCTATGACCGCATCATGAGCTGCCGGGTCATGGTGGAGGCGCCCCACCGCCACCATCACAAAGGTAAAGCGTACCAGGTGCGGATCGATATTACCGTGCCGGGCGGCGAACTGGTGATCAATCGCGCGCCGAAGCGGGTCAAGGCGGCAAAGTTACCGCCCGCGAAGCAAATTGAAAAAGTTTTCAGCGAAAGCCACGAGCCGAGCAAGCACGCCGCTCACGAGGACATCTACGTGGCGATTCGGGACGCCTTCAACGCCGCCGGGCGCCGGCTCCAAGACTACGCGCGCCGGCAGAGTGGCGCCGTCAAACTGCATGAGAGCGCGGGCCATGGCCGGATCAGCAAACTCTTTCCGGAAGAAGGCTACGGCTTCCTTGAAACGTCGGACGGGAGAGAAATTTATTTTCACCGCCACAGTGTTCTTCAGCCGGGGTTCGCTCACATCGCCGTGGGCACTGCAGTCCGGTTTGCGGAGGAGCTTGGAGAAAACGGGCCGCAGGCGAGCACAGTTCACGTAATCGCCCGGACGCCCCAGGCAGAGGTGGAATAGAACATTTTATGTTTGACGAGGTTCTCGCTTGCCTCGACGGATCGCAGTTGGCGCAGCAGATACTACCGCTCGCCCATGGAATCACTGCGGCCGCGAGCACAACTCTGACGCTTCTAAGAGTCGTTGCCGACGCCGATGAGTTGGCAGCGGAGGAAAGCGAGCTGCGCCAATGCGCGCGGCGCTACCGCGCCGACCTGAGATTTATCTTGTCCGCCGACCCGGCGGCGGCCATCGTCGGCGAACTGGAGGCCAAGCCCAACGCCATCGCCGCCATGACGACCCACGGGCGCACCGCCTGGACCGAAGCGATCCTGGGCAGCGTGGCGCTCCGGGTCATCCAAGGATCGAGCCGGCCGGTGATCCTGTACCGCGCTGTTTCGGGCGACGGAGGAGCGCCGAAGCGAATCAAAAGTCTGGTACTGGCTCTGGACGGTAGTGAGTTCTCCGAGCGCATGACACCGTTCGGGGCCGAAATGGCACGGGCCCTGGCTGCTCGGCTGTCGCTGGTTCAAGCGTTGCCGCCGCAGCCGGCGATTCCGGCGCTCGCCGGGAACAGCAAGAGTGACACGCTGGAATCGTCCTACCTTCATGGGATCGCCAGAAAGATCAAACGCGAGCACGACATCGACTGCGAGTGGGAGGTGCTGCATGGCGACCCGGCCGATGCGCTTTGCCGCTACGTGATAGGCATGCCGGAAACCATGCTGGCGATGACCTCGCACGCTCGCGGCGGATTGCAGCGGGCTCTTCTCGGCGGAGTGGCTGCGACATGCGTGCGCCGGGCCGGAGTCCCCATCCTGATGTACTGGCCACGGCCACATGCAGTTTAGGCCTTACCGCACTTTATCGTCACGATAATTGAGGCAGGTTGAAAGGGGCCGCAAACCGTTTTCTTACTCCAATTTGCGTAATCCGCAGACCGGTAACGTCAATTCACTTGCGCTGCCTGCATCCAGAGACGGAAGAATCGGTCGGTGATTAGGAACGATCCGTCGTCTCGATAAATAACGTCCCTCTCCAACAAACCGTCCACCGCTCCAACAGCACCCGCACGGCACTCTGGATCATCTTCGAGGTCGTCTCGGCTTTGGGTTCACATAGTTCCCAGAGCACATGACAGAGGTGCTGGGTATAGAACGGATGCCCGCGTGTCAACTCGCACAGGTCATGGATGTGTTGCTTGCTAATGATCTTGTCTGCGTCGGCGAACCGTTTGCGGATAAAGGGCTGCCAGCGATCCTCGGCGATTGGCCCAAGCGGACAATGCCCACCCGCCCGATAGAGGGGACGGGAACGATCCATGAACATTTTCTGGATCACATGCTTGCGGCTGCCGAGAAACTAGCCCCCACATTCTGATGTGTTTGGATCACGCTTTGCAGCTTTCGTTCCACCTGGTCGCTGCCGTATTCGAGAATCTGCTGAAACTCGTCGAACACGACCACCAAGTTCAGCCCACCCTTCGCCGCAATCTTGGCCGGGGTTTCCAGCACTTCATCCAACGCCGGCCCGACTTTGGCATGCTTGCTGATTCCGAACGTCAACGCCGGCTTACCTTCCTCGTCCGCCGTCACGTTGGGAGCGAGACTGCCAAAAAAAACCATGCCGTCTCCAGCACATTTAACCACGTTACCGTATTCAAAGGGCTTTTTCAGATTACGCTTTTTGCGTTACGGAATTTGCGTAACACCACAACCTACCCAACCAGGAAA
>Ga0153915_10006900_pt1 | contig 10683 bp, 8 predicted proteins | sample Opewatmetagenome_2_FD_107003 | JGI IMG/M metagenome (GOLD analysis project Ga0153915, IMG submission 107003) | Freshwater wetland microbial communities from Ohio, USA - Open water 3 Core 3 Depth 3 metaG | ecosystem: Environmental > Aquatic > Freshwater > Wetlands | place: USA: Ohio, Lake Erie...
GATGCTATTATTACTTCTGATGGAAAAATAATTAGGACTGATGTTAATGATACTATAGTTGCTACTAAGAATAATCCTCAATTAAATCCTACTGGTGGTGTTAATCTAGAAAAAAAATTAGATATTGTTATTGAATTACTACAAGGTATATTAAAGAAGAATCCTGTACAATTACCTTCTTCTACAACACATGATTTAGATTTATTAATAGGAGAAATTATTTAATGGGAATTCAATTACCACAAAGTTGGTCAACATTTAATGTACCTCAAAGTAAAGAATTAATTATTATGTCAGGTGATAAAAATATATTATCTGATTTTACTAATACTCATTTAATAATAGATGATGGTATTAGTTTAGATTTTAAAAATAATTATACTAAATTGATGGATGTTAAAGCATCATCATTATTAAATTTATTAGCTAATTCTATTACATTAAATGATCAATCTCCTTTTTCTTCTCAAAATGCATTACAAGGGTTAGAAGCCTGGGAATCAACTGATGTACTTTCATTTTCAGTAGATGTTACTGTTAATATGGTAGAGTCTGGATTAATAGATGTAGTAAATCCAGTATTATTACTAGTTCAAGCAACATTACCTGAAAAAGACCCTAATAAACAGGGTATATGGGGTAATAACTTGATTCCTCCTGGTCCTAATATTGCTAAGATATTAGCCCTAACTGGAGAAGAAAATGCAGTATCTACTTTACAAAAAGCATTAAATATTGTTACTCTTGGTGGTAAAGTATTAAATATAGATGTTAAATCTCCATCGGGAACTTTTGATGTTCAAATAGGAAAATATTTAACTATATCAAATGTAGTAATTACAACAATTCAACCTACTTTTTCAGAACAATTAGATGAAGATTACTGTCCAGTTAACTGTAAATTAAACATTAGTTTCCAAACAGTAGAAATAGCAACTAAAAATATGATAAGAAATATATTACAATTAATACCTACTTTTAAATAGGAAAATAGTATGGCAAGAACAAAATACGATTTAATGATTCCTTCTAGTGGAGTATCAGATGGGTATGGTGGTTATTATCCTGATATTGCTACTTTTAGTATTAATGGATTTATACCTACCCAAAAACCATTAAGGTATTCACTAAATGAAACAGATGTATACAGATTTGACTCATTAATTAATTCTTATTATGGAGAATTTCAGTTATATGATGATTTAACATTATGGCTTAATGATATTCCATATTTGACAAGTGGTTATATTGGTAGTGGAATTAAATTTTATAATAAAGCAGACATAGATGATTGGTATACAAAAAATTCTTAATATGATAACTATATTTATATGGCATCCTTGTATAATGAAAGATATACTATAGGCATAACTATAGAAGGTAAAGATTTAGATTCTGCTCCTTCAAACTATTCATTTATAATGAAAGATTCAATTAATAGTTTATTACCAACTGCTATGATTACCTTTAAAGATTTAACAGGACAATTTAATGAATATCTTTCTTTTACTAATGGTGTAAAAATTAATATTACATATGGTGATAAGGATTCAACTATAAAATGCCCTTATGTAGTTATGAGGAATAGCACTCCTGAACAAATAAAACCAGATAATGCAGGAGGGTTAATTGAAATACCATTAATACATGAATATTTGTATTATCAATCTAAACAGTCTACAGCATTTAAAGATGAAATTAGTAATATAATAAAAAATAAAGTTAAGAAGTACAGTTTTAATAGCATAAATATTGATAGCACTCTTAATAAAGGAATATGGTATCAACCTTACTTAACTGATATAGATTTTATGACTAAAATTTTAATGCCTTTTCCATATTCTTCAGATTCAGAAAACTCTCCTTACTATTTATTTATAGATAGTAATAATGATTTTTATTTTAAATCTTATAAAAAATTATTTATTGATGCTAATCCAGTACAAACAATGATACTAGTACCTAATACAACATTAGATACACTAAAGAAAAATACATTTTCTATATTTAATAGTACACAATTATCTATTATGGATATTAAAGACCAATTACATAGATTACTTTTTAATTTTGATAAAGATGACACTTATCAGGATGTTCAAGATTATATATCAGATTATCCTAAATCAGTAACAGATGCAAAATATATTCCTATTACTTGGAAAATAGATAATATAACTTATGTAGGAGAATTATTATCCTATGATATTGATGTAGATAATACTAAAAATAATAATTTAGGGTTAATGAACAACTCTATGAAAATAGCATATGGATTAGATAAAGTTATATTAATAACAAATGTAAATACAAATTTAAGATCAGGTAAAAAATTAGAAATAAAAGTCCCAACAGGTAAAGATAGTAAGCAAACAGATACTTCACAAAGATATTCAGGAGATTATTTAATAGAAACTGCTTATCATAAATGGACTGGAAGTATGGGTAAAACAATATTAGTAGCTAGTAGAGAAAGTATAAAATTATCAGATAACTATTCAAGAAGTTCTATACTTATAACAAGGTAATACTGATGAAAAATACAAGTAATGATACTATAGAGTATGAAGAATTAATATTAAGAAAAGCAAAAGTAATAGATATAAATGATTCTGACAAACAAGGAAAAGTAAAGATAAGAATACTACCAGATAATGATGGTATCACAGATGAATCCTTATTACCTTGGGCAATACCTTTTTTTTCTCATAATTCTAATAAAGTTATGAGTAATGATTTACCAGAAGTAAATAGTAATATTAGAGTACTAATAAGAAAAGATTGGCAAAGATTTTATTATTTAGGTAATAGATACCATTATAGTAATTTTAATTTTGATACTATTACATCATTATTAAATAATATTTCTTCAGTAGATAATAAGGAGTATAAGAATTTAGTATTTAGACTATATTTAGATGGTAGTTTAGATTTTCATAATAATAGTACTGGTGAACATGGGTATATACATTCATCAGGTTCTTATTTTTTTATGGATAAAGATGGATATGCTATTTATGAAGATTCTAGTGGAAATGAAATTAAAAATACTTCAAATGGAATTGAAGTATTTGATAGTAATAATAATGATGTAGTACTAAAATCATCAGGAATAGAAATAACAGATAGTAATAATAATACTATTAAAATGTCATCATCAGGTATAGAACTAAATAGCCATTTAAAGGTTACAAAATAATATGAAGGAAGTAGTTGTTAATGGCTTTTCATATTTATTATCTGATTCACTAGTTTCTTGTACTGTAGTATTAACTGGTGTACCTTCTACTAATTCTTTTGTAGACGATAAAGGAATTTGTTTGGATGGATTTACTGCTACTGTTAGTGCTATTACAGTACCTTCAGTAGGAGCTACAATTCCTGATCCTGGTCCGTACAATGTTTCATTTAGTTCTACATCAGAAAAAACTACTAATGATGATACTAAAGTACTATTAGTGAATGATAAAACAGGAGATATAACTGCTACTCCACAAATTCCTGGTAGTTCTCCTACTCCATATCCTGTTACTTTTCATCTATCTATATCTAATGCTGGACAAACTTCTACTACTTCTGATTGATAACTATATAATATGTGGAAATAGTACAAACAGGTTATAATTTAGATAAAGAAACTCTATATATTGATGAACCTTTTTATAAAAAAATAGATTCTCAAGGAAATATTGTACAATTAAAAAATTCAGATGCTTTAGCTCAAGCATTAAAATTATGGCTTACTTCTGGTAAAGGAGAAAAAGTAAGGTCAACTTCTGGTGGTATCCTTATTCCTCATTTAGGGAAAGCTATGGATGATAATAGAGCGAATTTAATTAAAAATTCTATAATTAAAGGATTATCTACAGAATTTATTCCATCAATTACAGTAACTTCTTTACAAGTAACTCCTAATCATAATAAAAACCAATGGATTATATTATTAATAGGGTATACTACTAGTCTTGAAATAGGGGTAAATACTGTAGTAGTGGTTAATAATAATGTAGGTTAATAATAACTATTTAAGAATGTCTACTGTAAAATTCGATGCCGATAGCATTAATGCTAGAATACTAAACAATTTACAAACAAAATCTGAATGGGCAGATTTTTTAGGATATTCTAATGATTTGTTATTAAACAGCGCCGTAAGTTCTGAACTCGCCTATAAGGCTCAATATCATGAATATTTAACTATAGAAAATTTTTGGTCAAAAGCAAGAAATAAATCATCATTATTAGTTGAATCTTCAGCTCAAGGGTATATTGTACCTAGAAAAATAGGAGCTACAGGAACATTAATGGTTTCTACTTCTTCTGGATTTAATACATCTTATGCATACAATATTCCTATAACAAAGTATTTTGAATTTTCTAATGGTAATCTTAATATATGTGCTACTAAAACAACTACATTATTATCCACTTCTGGTAATATTACTTTTTTTGGTGTACAAGGGGATGCTAAATCTGTAATTTTTACTGCAAATGGTAATCAATGGGAAAATTATACAATAAATGATGATAGTGTTGAAAATAATTATTTTGATTTATATGTTAATGATGTATTATGGACAAATGTAGATACTCTTTTTGATTATGATGGTACATCAATAGTATATGAATTAAATACTGCTCCTTCATTAGATTCAGTAATTATAAAATTTGGTAATGGTTCCTTTGGTAAAAAATTAAATCAAGGAGATATAATAAAGTTTTATTATATATCAACATTAGGCTCAAAAGGAAATATATCAGGAACTAATAATGTTACTACAGTAGAAAGTCAAGCATATGATGAACAAGGTGATCCTATTACAATATATGTAACAAATACTACTGCTTTTTTAAGTGGAAAAGACTACCCTACCTTAGAGGAGATAAGATCATTAGCTCCTAGAGTTTACCAAACAGGTGATCGAGGAACTTCTAGAGATGATGATAAAACAATTATACAACAATTATCATATGTAACTAAAGTAAATGTATGGGGAGTGTATGAATATAATAAAGACAATAGTTTAGACCCTTGGACATTTCTATCTACAGAAGAAAATGTAGTACATTTAGCAGTATTAAATGCTTCTTATGACAATTTAACTTCTACAGAAAAAACAGAATTAATTAATGATATTTATGAAAATTGTGATCCTACTGATATTTTTTCTTTTTCTACTGTAACTAAAATATATTTAATTTTTACTGTAGTTGCAACAGTAAAAAATACTACTTATGTATTAGCAGATGTTAAAGCAAATATACAACAAACACTAGAAGATAACTATGATATTGAAAATATAGATTTTAATACTAATATCTATTATTCAGATTTTGTTAGTTTAATTGATGATACTACAGGAGTATTATATCATACATCTTCCATAAGTTCTAGATTTAATACAACATTTACTTCAGCTTATGTATCATCAGCTACATTACCTTTATACCCTATTGATGGTTCTTCTATTGAAGTATATATATCTGATGATTCTGAAACTACATGGAAATTAATAGCTACAGGAAATAATAATGGGGTTATTACAGGAGAAACAGGGTATGATACCACTGGTTCAACTTGTACACTATCTACAGGAGCTATTGTATTAGTAGTAAACAGTGGATTAACTGATAGTTATACTAATTATAGTATAAAATATGTATATGATTGTTCTAATACAGATTTAGTATTAAATCAAAGATATTATATATTTGCTTATGATGATGCTACTATTACTGTAAAATATCCATCTTAATTGTAACTATATATATATGGCATTTGATCCTACTACAAGTAATTCTTATAACTCATTAATAAGTAAAGTACCATCAGCATTAAAGATAACTAATTTTTGGCCTCAATATATTGAAGCTTTAGCAGAAGAATTAGACTTAGAAGATGAAGAATTAATAATACCATCTAAAATTATTAATGATCCATCATCAGGATTAAATGATTATTTAATTTATTTATCTACAAAATATGGGTATACTCCTAATTTAATATTAGATAACTCTATAGATTTTTTACAAAAAGAAGTTGAAAGTATACCTTATAGAATTCGTCATAAAGGAACCTATAAAGGTTATAAGTTTAATTTTAAACAAATAGGTAGACTAGGTGAAATATATAATTTTTTCTATAATGAATCAAAATTAGTAAAAGCGATAAATTGGTCTACTGTTTATTCTGGAATAAATTTATTAACTGCTAGTGGATTATCAATTCCTTTTACAGGATTAAAACCAGATATAAATTATTCTACTGTTACTCAAGCAGAGTTAATACAATTAGATACTAATAGGTATTTAGATGAAACTCCTCCATGGGTATTAGATAATTATTTATATTCTGTTCCTTCAAAACATTTAGGAATAGAATACTATATTGATAGATTAGTTACAAAATCAGGAATTTCTACTGAATACTCTATATATGATGATTATTTACAATACATTGATATTGGTACAGACTATAATAAAAGAAATGTAGTATTTCCTCATACAGGAACTAATATATGTATGTTTACTTCTACAAGTGGAACTTACAATGGTTTTGGTTATACCACTACTTCAGCATATTCTATTCCTGAAATTAAATTGTCAAGTACTGTTACCTTACCTTACTTATTAACTTACTCTGGTAATAATCCTACATCTACTGATATATGCTACGCATCAGTAGGAACTAAAATAAGAGGAATTAATAGTAATAATAATAGAGAATTAATAAATAGTTCAGGTATATTATTAGCATACTCTTTTGATAATAGTGATTACTCTAATTTTATTCAAGATTATTCTATTAATGATATTAGTACTACTATTTCTGGAACTACTAAAAAAATTAATAGTATTTTAGGTAAAAGTGTTAATTTTAATAATAGTACCTATTGTGAAGGATATAATTTCACACTTCCAGCTAGTAATAATTCTATTTATTTTTGGTTTAATACATCTTCTTACTCTGTAGCAAATAGAAATTATGGTACATTATTTTCTATATCTGGATTATATTCTATGCAATATGATTATATTAATTTTCAATTAACATATGAATTTAATGGTACAACAATTAGTACAATAAGTGGAGTACTACCTAATACGGATTATCTACTATGTATTGAAAATAATTATAGTTTATTATCATCAAATTTATATTTAAATGGTAATTTAGTAGCTAGTGGAAATTATAGTTCTTATACAGCTTCTAGTAAAAGTATTAATATAGGTACTAATATTAATAAAGATGTATCTTCTATATATGTAGGACAATTAGACAGTTTTATAATATACAATTCCTTATTATCTGTTTCTACATTACAATCAGCATATACTAATAGATTAGGATTAATTACATCAGTTTCTAATCCAGTATATAGGGTATCTGTTAAGCCTATAGAAAATAATTATGATAATCCTAATTGGTTTTCAATTCAAACTACTTTTCCTACAAATTCAATAAATGAAGAATACCTATTTACTTTATCTTCTGGTATAACTAATTATTCTGGAATTTTAAATTATAGTAATTTAATAGAGAAATATTTACAAATAAAATATTATACTCAAAATGGGGATGTAATAATAGAAAATATAGCTAATGATAACGGTAGTGGTACAATTATAGGGGATTATGTATCAGGTACTATAAATTATACAACTGGAACCTATTTAATTTATCCTTATGTATTAAATAAAATTTACTCTAAAACTTTGGCTACTAACTTTGTACCATCTATATTAAATCAATTTTTGAATTATAATGTTCAACCAGGAACTTTTTATATATATTATAATATTACTACTACTTCATATGTAGCAATGGATAATGGTAGTGGTACAATTATAGGTACTGGTATTAGTAGTGGAACAATAGATTATACTACAGGTGAATTAAATGTTACTTTTACTCAAACTACTCAATCAGGATATCCTATTACTTGTCAATATGATTATAAGACAGTATTAGCAATAAGTAATTCTAAGCCTTATGTAGAAGCTGAATATAAAGTATATGATGACATAGATATTACAGAAGTAGCTTTTGAAAATAGTGATAAGGTAGCTTTAACTTATGCTTCATTCCCTCCTATTAACTCATACTCTATGTATAATTATATGTCATTTGCTAATATGATAAGATTAACAACTATATCATAACTATAACTATTTATTTATGGGTGCAATAGATTATGGTAGTCAAGTAATAACTTTTAATTATTTAGAAAATGCTGAAGGTAAAGGATTTAATAGATTACTTTATAGTACATTAAGTCAAGGTATATACTCTGGTGGTAATTTTGTTAAAGATTCTGATGTATTAATTGATGTTGAACCTTTTATATGTGTTTTTGAAGATGCTACAAATAATGTATCTGTAAGAATAGAGACTACTGATAATGCTACAATTTCTGTAGGTGCGGCATCTCCATATATTATAGCTAGATACTCATGGGTAAGTGGAATAAATAATTATATGGATATACTAGCAGTACCTTATTCTAGTATTGGTTCTACAGATTTAATATTAGGTAGAATAAATTTTAATAGTAGTGTTATATTAGGTTTTGATTATAGTAATAAAATATATTCAGAATTCTATTATAATAAGTTAAATGATAAGTATCCTCCTTTTTTTGTAGTTCCAACTTATCCATATTCTACATCAGTTAATGTTTATCCTGGTAGTAAAATAATTAATGGTGTTCCTGTAACATTATCAGGAATAGTAACTACTTCAGCTTTTAATCTTCCAACTTCTTCTAATGGTAGAAAGGATGTATTATATATAACATCATCAGGAGAATTATTAATTGAAAGTGGAATAGATATAATAGGAAAACCATTATCAAAATTTAATAGTTCTTATTTACCTATAGCTTATTTTGATTTTCCATCATTATGTACATCAATATCAGGTTCATGTATAAATTATATATTTCCTAATGATAATGATGGTGGTTATATTGATCCTACTTGGGGTACACAATTAAAAAGTAATTTAGCATCAAATATTAGTAATATATTAACTTCAGGATTTGGACAAAATGTAGATAGTGTTCTTACCTCTGGAATTCAATCATCATGGGCAAATACAATTGAAAATATTCCTGTTACTTCTGGATGGAATACATTATTTAATGATAATGCTAATAATATAGTAGGAATATATAGACCTAATTTTAGTTATACTGCATCAGGAATAGTAACTTATCAAGGAAAATTATATAAAAATACTGTAGCTTGTAGTGGTATACTCCCTACAGATACTAATTATTGGTCTGTATTTACTACAGGTGGTTCAGGTACAGGAATACAATATATAACTAATGGTGATTTTGAAAATTTTAATGGTACTACAGGATATCAAACATATAATAATGGTTTAGTATCAATTCCTACAAGTGGAATTGGTGGTACAGTAAGTGGAATAGCATTATCAAGAAATTTAGTATCACCACTATTTAGTACTGCTGATATGATTGCTACTGTTAATAGTGGTATATTAGGTCAAGGATGGTCTACAGATTTTACTATTGATCCTGGTTCAGTAGGACAACCATTATCAATATCATTATCATATATAACTTCATCAGGATACAATCAAGGTGATGTAGGAGTATATGTATATGATATTACTAATAATAATTTACTATATCCATCTATTACTACACTATCAGGAATAAATAATAGTATTACTAAATATTCATCATCATTCTTACCATCAACATCATTAAATTATAGATTAATATTCCATGTAGGACAGACTACTACTAGTGGATGGACTATGAGGATGGATAATATATATGTATCTCCTCAATTACAGTTAAATGGAGCGGCAATATCTAATTGGACTTCTTTTACTCCTACTCCAATAAACTTTACTGCTTCATCATCACTAGGTAAATATAGAAGAGTAGGAAATTGCTACGAAGCACAAATATACTTTGCATTAAATGCGGCACCAACAGGACAAGTAGCTTTTACCGGATTAACTTCAGGTTTAACTTTGGATATATCCAGTATGCCTATGACGAGCTATAATTATTCAGGTGAAGCATATGGTTATCATTCTGGAGCTTATCTCGGACATATAGAGCAATATGCCGCTTCACTAACTAACTTTTCCGTTACATTGTGGGGAGCTACTACTCCAGTAAGTTGGGCAAGTGGTGATAATTTTTACTTTCATATTTATGTTCCCATTGCTCAATGGACTTCTAATATAAACTTAGCTACTGATTTTACAGAATACGCTTCTAACGATGGTTCAGGGGGAGTAGCGGCAGGAATTATTTATACAACGGGCATGAAATACGGTCCTGGTGGTAGTAATTTCGTAGCAGTTGATAGTACAGTGACTAGTGTTAGTTATACATCCTATAAAGTTACGTTTAAAAATCCTATACAACAAACTGATAGACTGTATATTGAATATTTTAATAGCTATCAGTGGGTTGATATAAAAGAAATGGACCTATTCTCCTTAATTCAAGTTAATGCACGATATGGTATGTCTTTTCATCCTACATATATATCAGATAACTATTCTATTTATGTAGGATTTGGAAATGCAGGTTTCACAGCAACTGGAGCGACGTATGGTTCACTAGGTTCTCCTTGGTCATCAATCGTAGGTAGTAAATGGCGAGTTAGAAAAGTATCTAATGGAAATATGGC
>Ga0153915_10006902_pt1 | contig 10682 bp, 9 predicted proteins | sample Opewatmetagenome_2_FD_107003 | JGI IMG/M metagenome (GOLD analysis project Ga0153915, IMG submission 107003) | Freshwater wetland microbial communities from Ohio, USA - Open water 3 Core 3 Depth 3 metaG | ecosystem: Environmental > Aquatic > Freshwater > Wetlands | place: USA: Ohio, Lake Erie...
AACGTCATGGGCACGGTCCACCTGCTCGAGGCGGTGCGCCGGCTCGCGGCGCCATGCGCCGTGGTGAACGTAACGAGCGACAAGTGCTACGCTCACCGCGCGACCGGCCCCGGATATCGTGAGAGCGACCCGATGGGCGGCGATGACCCGTACTCCAACTCCAAGGGATGCGCGGAGCTCGTGTCGCATGCGTGGCGCAAATCCTATTTCCCCGCGGGCGCGATCGCCCAGCACGGCGTCGCTCTGGCCAGCGCCCGCGCCGGCAACGCGATCGGCGGCGGGGACTGGACACCGGACCAGTTGATTCCCGATCTGGTGCGCGCGTTCGCGGCTGGCCGGCCATGCCCGATCCGAAGTCCCGACGCGATCAGGCCATGGCAATTCGTGCTCGAGCCGCTGCGCGGCTATCTGGTGCTGGCCGAGCGCTTGAGCACGGACGGGGCGTCGTTCGCGTCGGGGTGGAATTTCGGCCCGGCCGACGCCGATGCGCAGCCGGTCGAGTGGATCGCCAACCGTCTCGCGAACGGCTGGGGCGCACCGGCGGCCTGGGTGCGCGACCGCGCGGCGCATCCGCCGGAGGCCGCGGTGCTCAAGCTCGACGCGTCGAAGGCGGCCGCGGAACTGGGCTGGCGTCCAGCGCTCTCGTTGACCGACGCCCTGGACTGGATCGTCGAGTGGTACGGCGCGTGGCACCGTGGAGAGGACGTGGGCGCGTTGACGCGTGCGCAGCTCGCGAGATACGAAGCGAAGCTGGCTGCCTGATGAGTCACCTCAGCGGAGGAATCATTTCGTGACGAACGTCGCGGTTCTGGGAAGTGGCATGGGCGGCTGCGGAGCCGTGAACCGGCTCACGGCCGAGGGGCTCTCGGCGGTGATGTACGACATGAACGCCTACCACGGCGGGCACACCACGTCGTTCGAGCACGCGGGCGGGTTCGTCTTCGACATCGGCCCTCACATCTCGTACACCAAGAACCCCCGCATCCAGGCGCTGTTCGCGGCGAGCGTGGACGATCAGTACGAGACGCTGCAGATCCACCTCAACAACTACTGGCGCGGACACTGGCCGGTGCATCCGGTGCAGCTTCACCTGCACGGGCTTCCCGAGGAGCTGGTCATCAAGGCGATCGCCGACTTCGTCGCCGAGCATCACGCGCCAGACCGGGCGATCGACAACTACGAGGACTGGCTGCTCGCGAGCTTCGGGCGGACCTTCGCCGAGACGTTCCCGATGCAGTACACCCGGAAGTACCACCTCACGGAGGCGAAGAATCTGACGACGGACTGGCTCGGGCCGCGCATCTATCGTCCCAGCCTCGAGGAAGTGCTTCGCGGCGCGCTGTCCGCCGCCGCGCCCAACCTCCATCCCTACATCAGCCATTTCCGCTATCCCACGCGTGGCGGGTTCAAGGCATACCTGCGTGATTTCATCCGGCTCGCGGATCTGCGCCTCGGCCATCGCCTGGTGCGACTCGATCCGCGCGCACGCGAGCTGACGTTCGCCAACGGCGCCACGGAACGGTACGACGCCGTCGTATCGTCGGTGCCGCTCCCCGAGCTCGTGCCGATGATCGCTGGCGCGCCGCGCGACGTGCTCGACGCCGCCGCCCAGCTCGCGTGCTCGACCTGCGTGCTCGTCAACGTCGGGGTCGCGCGGTCGGACATCTCGAGGGCGCACATGTCGTACTTCTACGACGAGGACATCTGCTTCACGCGGCTGAGCTTTCCGCACATGTTGTCGCCGAACAACGCGCCGCCGGGATACGGCAGCATTCAGGCCGAGGTCTATTTTTCCAAGAAGTACCGCCCACTCACGGTCGCGCCGGACGCGCTCATCGATCCGGTGATCGCCGACCTCCGGAAGGTCGGGCTCCTGCGCGACGACGACCGGATCGTTCACCGCAACGCGATGGTGGCGCCGTACGCGAACGTCATCTTCGACATGGATCGTCCGAGCGCGCTGGCGACGGTGCACGGATTCCTGGACGACGTGGGCGTGGCGTACTGCGGCCGATACGGGGACTGGGCGTATCTGTGGACGGACGAGAGCTTCCTGAGCGGGGAGCGGGCCGCCGAGACCGCGCTGGCGAGGCTGTCGGGCCCGCGGCGCGCGGGAGCCCCGGCGTGATCACGCTCGGCGCGGGCCCGCCGCGGGGACGGCCGCTGACGATACTCTGCCTCGGCGCGCACGCCGACGACATCGAGATCGGATGCGGCGGGACGATCCTGCGCCTGCTCTCGGAGCGCCCGCGGACGACCGTGCACTGGGTGGTGATGAGCGCGCACGGCGCGCGGGCGCGCGAAGCGCGGCGCAGCGCGGCGCGCATGCTGCGCGCCGCCACGACGCGGGACATCCGCGTCGAGACGTTCCGCGACGGCTTCTTGCCGTACGACGGCGCCCGGGTGAAGGAGGTGTTCGAGGCGCTGAAGTCGCGCGTGTCGCCCGATCTGATCTTCACCCACCGCATCGACGACGCGCACCAGGATCACCGGCTGGTGTCCGAGCTCACCTGGAACACCTTTCGCGATCATTGGATTCTCGAATATGAGATTCCGAAATACGACGGCGATCTCGGGCATCCGAACGTCTTCGTGCCCATCCCGGCGGCCATCCGCAGAAAAAAGGTGCGCCTCCTGCTGTCGGCGTTCCCGAGCCAGCGGCATCGGCGGTGGTTCACGGAGTCCACCTTCGACGCGCTGATGCGCGTGCGCGGCATCGAGTGCGCGGCGCCCGACGGGTACGCCGAGGCGTTTCACGGACGCAAGATCACGCTCGACCCCGGGCGGGGAGACCAGCGATGATCGGAGCCGTACGGCGCTGGGCGGGCGAACTCGTCCGCCGGCGAGAGCTGCTGTACATTCTGACGTGGCGTGAGGTCCGCATCAAGTACAAGCAGTCCGTGATGGGGTTGCTCTGGGCGATCCTCATGCCCATCGTGATCGTCGGCGCCGGGCTGACCGTGCGGTACGTGTTCGCAAGCGTTCAGGGAACCCCGCTCGCCAAGGACGATCTGGTGCTCGTGACCGTCAAGTCGGTCCCCTGGGCCTTCTTTGTGTCCGCCATTCGGTTCGCCTCGTACAGCCTGATCACCAACTCGACACTCGTCACCAAGGTCTACATGCCCCGGGAGATGTTCCCGATCGCCTCGGTGTTGTCGCAACTCGTGGACTTCGGCGTGGCTTCGGTGGTAGTCGTCATCGTGGTGGGGCTTCTCGGCACGACGCCGCACGCGACCCTGTTCTGGGTGCCGCCGCTCCTTGCGCTACTCATTCTGTTCACCACCGGCCTCAGCCTCTTCCTCGCCGCGGCGGCACTGTTCTTCCGCGACGTGAAGTACATCGTGGAGGTGATCCTGACCTTCGCGATCTTCTTCACGCCGGTGTTCTACGAGACGAACATGTTTCGTGGATGGGCGCGGCTGATCCTGCTGAATCCCGTCGCTCCGATCCTCGAAGGGCTTGGCGCGGCGGTCACCGGCCATGCGATGCCCGGTGGCGGCTGGCTCGTCTACAGCGCGGCCACCTCGATCATCGGTTGCGTCGTCGCGATGCTCGTCTTCAAGCGGCTCGAACCCTACTTCGCCGAGAGCGTGTAGCGTATGCCTGACATCGCCCTCGACGTACAACACGTCTACAAGAAGTTTCGTCGCGGCGAGTTGCACGACTCGCTGCGGGATCTCCTTCCATCGCTGGTCCGCCGACTCGCGCGGCGGGCGAACGGCCGTGGCTCGGCGCCTGAGCTGGCTTCGCGCGAGTTCTGGGCAGTTCGTGACGTGTCGTTCTCCGTGGAGCGAGGGGAGGCATTTGGCGTCATCGGCTCGAATGGCGCCGGCAAGAGTACGATCCTGAAGCTGTTGAGCGGCATCATGCCACCCACGCGGGGATCGTTGACCTACAACGGACGACTGTCGGCGCTGATCGAGGTTAGCGCGGGATTCCACCCAGATCTCACCGGTCGGGAGAACATCTACCTGAACGGCGCGATCCTCGGCATGAGCCGGGATGAGATCAGACGCCGCTTCGATGCCATTGTCGCCTTCTCCGGCCTCGAGGAGTTCATCGACACGCCCGTCAAGCGCTACTCATCCGGCATGTTCGCTCGCCTCGGCTTCTCGGTGGCGGCGCACGTGGATCCAGACATCCTGATCGTGGACGAGGTTCTGAGCGTCGGTGATTTCGTCTTCCAGCAAAAGTGCATTGCGCACATGACCCGAGTCATCCACAGTGGGACGACGGTGGTGTTCGTGTCGCACAATCTGCGTGCCGTCGCCGAGCTGTGTCAGCGCGCGGTGCTCATGGAGGCTGGACAGGCGATCACAGTCGGTCCGTCCGAAGAGGTGATCCGCGCGTACCTCGCGCGGTCCGAAGTGCGCGACTTCGGCGATCGAGGGACCGGCGTATTCGTGTCGAGCATCGTGGTTCGGGACGCGGTCAGCGGCGAGGAGCGCGCCCATTTCGTTTCGGGCGACGAGGTAGCGGTGGATCTCGAGGTCGTGAGCCGCGGATCGTTCGAGCGGCTGGCCGCCGTCCTCGGGCTCAGGGACGACCACGAGTACAACGTCTTTAACGTGTCGTCGGAGAGTCTCACCGGAACGTCGTTCGCGCTGTCCCCTAACGAAGCCGTCGCGTGCCGCTTCAAGCTGTCGTTGCATCTCGCGCCCGGGCGCTACCGCTTCTGCACGTGGGTCTTCCGGTACGATTCCGAGACGCTCTACGACCACTGGCAGGCCGCGGCCACGATCTTCGTGAGCAGCCCCACCGATGTTCGCGGGATCGTCAACGTTTACCCCTCGGTGGAAATCGGGGCTCCGCGGCCGGTCGCCGACACGGAGGCCCCGGAATCCGGCGGCCCGTCGGTCGTGCGGGTGAGCCATGGATGAACGTAGGCGTAGCTACTGGAAGACCACACTCGCCGCCCTCGTCGCGGCGGTCGGATGCGCAGTCGTGGCAGGCGTGGCAGGCGTGGGCATCTCCGTGGACGCCGCATCGATGGCACTTCGCGCCGTGGAGTTCGGAGCAGTCGTCGTCGCGGCGGTCCTCGGCCTGTGGACGCTCCTCGTCGCCGCGGGCGGTTTCATCGCCCTGAGGCGCGACACGCTTGAGACGAAGGGCGTTCCCTACGCCCCGCTCGCCCCCCGCGAAAGGCCCGCGGGTCTCATGGCCCGTGGACTGCGTGCATGGTCGCGCGCCATTCGACGGGCTCTCGGCTCCAAGGCGGGGCGGCTCGATCTGCGCGCCGGCGACGTCGTCGAGGTTCGAAGCCTCGCCGAAATTCGGCAAACCCTCGACGATCGCGGCACGCTCGACGGCGTGATCTTCATGCCGGAGATGGCCGCCGCCTGCGGCCGGAGGTTTCGGGTATTCCGACGCGTGGACAAGCTCAATGACTGGGTTGGCCACACCGGGCTCAGACGCCTGCGGGACACGGTGCTTCTCGAAGGCCTGCGCTGCGACGGCAGCGGGCACGGCGGATGCCAGGCAGCATGCTTTATTCGCTGGAAAGAATCGTGGCTCCGACGGGTGGAGGGCGCCGCGGCGGGCGAGAGCGGGACAGGTGCGGCGGATCCAGACGATCCGTGCGACCTCCTCCGGCTCGCCCGAGTCCCGACGGAGAACGGCGAGGAGCGGTTCGTCTGTCAGACCACCGAACTCGCCGCGGGCACGACCCCATTGAGGCGTGGAGATCCACGGCACTACGTGCGCGATCTCGTGACTGGCAATATCGCTCCACGGCCCCTGCTGACCGGCGTCGCGCTTGCCGCCTTCAACGGCGTTCAACAATTGCGGCGGGGCGCCAGGTATCCGAGCAAGGATCTGCCCGACCGCCAGACGTCGCCCCACCTCCAACTTGGTCTCGTCCCAGGGGAGCTCGTGCGGGTCAAGTCCAAGAGTGAGATCGAGGCGACGCTGAACTCACGCTCTCGCAACCGTGGCCTGTGGTTCGATGTCGATATGGTGCGGTTCTGCGGCGGCGAGTATCGTGTATCCGCGCGCGTCGACCACGTTATCGATGAGCGGACCGGGCATATGCGGACGATCAGCAATCCCTGCATCGTCCTCGAGGGCGTCGCGGCCACTGGGGAGTACCACGCTTTCTGTGCACAAAACGAAGTCATTTTCTGGCGGGAGATCTGGTTGACGCGCGCACCCTCTCGCGGCCCGAGCGCTTGAAGCATCCGGCCGCGCGCGTTTGAGTCAGCGGAAAATGCGTCTATTCAGGGATGGCCTTGTGGGGCGTCAACGCCTGGGCAGGCTACCGACCGAGGTATTGGAATGACGCCGCCACTCGCGGCACCGCACCGGTCCACACCCGTCGCGCCCGAGATCGGCATCATTGCCATGGTGTGGGAGCCGTGGAGTCAGATCTGGAGGGGGCGTCACCAATTGCTGACGCGTCTGGCTCGCTATTTCAACGTCGTGTGGGCGGAACCTCCGCGGCACTGGCGTTCGAACTGGAGTCCTCGAGCCCAGGGGCTTCTTGCGGAGCTGCAGGTGCCCGACATTCCGGGCTTTCAGGTGTATCGGCCGGGCCGATTGCTACCGGAGATCTATCGGCCACCCGTGCTTTCGCGTCAACTCCGCGCCACGCGGCTCCGAAGGGCTGCCCGGATGCTACGGCGTGCGGGGGCGGAGCGGATGGTGCTCTACCTGTGGCGACCCGAGTTCGCCTGGTCGCTCGATGTGCTGCCACACGCCGCCTCATTCTACCACATCGACGACGAGTACACATACTCAACGGCGGACGCGCCCGTCGATTCGGCCGAGGCAGAGCTCATTCGCCGCGTGGATCAGGTCTTCATACATTCGCAGGGTCTCTGGGAGAAGAAGGCGCGCTTCGCGATCGATCCGGCGTTCACGCCGAATGGCGTCGACTTCGACGCCTTCGCGACTACGGTCTCTGAACCGGAAGACCTACGGAACGTGCCCCATCCGCGAGTCGGCTACGTCGGCGTCGTCCGACGCTTTCTCGACATCCCCCTCATGCTGCAGCTCGCAAAGCGGCATCCGCAACTATCGTTCGTCGTCGTTGGTCCGGCCCGCGCGCTCGGCGAGGACGCGGCGGATTTCGAGGCAATGTGCCGACTCCCGAACGTCTTCTGGTTGGGCGCCCGACCTGTGGGTCAGCTTCCGTCGTACATGCAGCATATGGACGTTGCCATCATGCCGTACGATAACGACGGGTACACCAAATACATCAATCCGCTCAAGCTTTACGAGTACCTGGCTACCGGGCTTCCGACGATCGGAACGCCGATCCCGACCCTTCGCGCCTTCGACGGCCCGATCACTCTGGCCTCTGGCGTCGACGAGTGGACGGCCGCGCTACACGCTGCCGTCGCACCAACCGCGCGGACCGATCAAGCGATTGCGGCGAGACAGCAAGTGGCGCGAGAGCACGATTGGCGCGTGCTGGCTCACCGCATCGCGTTGAAGGTGGCCATGCGAGTGGACGCGTCGGTAGCCGAACGCGTGATCGCCGCTGGGCCGCAGGTGTAGCCGTCGGCCTCGAGCCGCATTCGATCGAGTCGTCGCCGCTGCGTGCGGCTTCGCCAGAGCGAGCCCGGGAAAGCACGGAGCGCCTTCGCGCGTACCAGTTGGCCGAGGCGCCCGTGACAGATGTGGTCAGAATTCTCGGAACCGACAAGATGGAGTATCGGCCAGGCCGTGAGCGAACGCGAGCAGTGTGCTCCATCACGAACATCTGGCTGAGCGACAGCGCCCCTCGCGTCAATGGAGCTCGGGCTCGTGCCCGCTGAAATGGTGCGCGAAGCACGCCTGCCAGACTCGAGTTCGACAACGACGTGGCACCGTTCTGCGGCGACGAGTAGCGCGATGGAGCACCGAGCCGGATCGACGCCAGGGCGACGGCGGGAAAAAGAGAGCTGACGTATTGGAGCCAGATCCGAAAATCGGCAGCGAGCACGACGCGCCGCGGACGGAGCACCAGCGCGCCACCTACTGACTCGCCGCCAGCACTCGATTGTCGGCGCGTCTGCCTCGGTCCCGATCGCGTTCTCCGCGGACGCCCCTACAAACCCCAACCCTGACGCGCACGCGGCGTCTGGCCGAGCGTCGGGCATTTCCGCACCCAGCACTTCCGAATTGCCGACGGCGTGCCTTCGAGCGCGCCGGTAGCGTAGCGGTTGGCAATCCCGAGGCCACATGAGCGACAAACGAGTCTTCTTGAAGCAAGAGGCGCGCGAGAAGCGTCTGCATCGCGCCGCCGCGCCCGCCAACGCCATCGACGAAGCGGTCGGCCCCGAAGTCCAAGCGCGCACCGATCACGCGCGACAGCCGGTGAATCGCACGCCGATGACGCATGCTTCGCGGGAAGCGCGCTCGGGTCCGCTGATTCCTGAAGTCGGGATCATCGCGATGCTTCCCGACACGTGGGGAAACATCTGGGCCCCGCGCCACCAGATCATGACGCGCCTCGCGCGCTACTTTCACGTCGTCTGGATGGATCCACCGTTGGACTGGCGGGAGTTCTGGCTGCCGGGTTCGGCTGCACGGCGAGCGCCGCCGGCGAAGACGCCAGGGATCCCTGGATTCGAGGTAGTACGCCCAGGCCGCTGGCGTCCGCGGGTATACCGACCGCAGGCCGCCGCGCGACACTTCGATGCCGCGCGTGTTCGCGACGCCGCACGGCACTTGCGAAGATCCGGAGCGCATTGCCAGGCCCTCTACCTCTGGCGGCCGGAGTACGTCGCGGCGCTCGACGTGCTGCCAAATGCCTTTTCGTGTTACCACATCGACGACGAATACTCATTCTCAACGGTGGAGGGCCCCGTCGAACAGGCCGAGGCAGATGTCATGCGTCGCGTCGATCAGGTCTTCATCCATTCCCCGGGATTGTGGGAAAAGAAGGCACGTTTCGCGACGCACGCCCAGCGAATCCCGAACGGTGTCGATTTCGCCGCATTCGCTGCTGACGCTCCGGAGCCTGAGGAACTCCGCTCGATTCCGAGACCTCGCGTCGGCTACATCGGAGTTCTGAGACGCTTCCTCGACATGCCACTGATGCTGACGCTCGCGCGGCGGCATCCGGAATGGTCGTTCGTGATCGTCGGGCCGCCTCGCGCGCTTGGCGAGGACGCCGACGCGCATCGTGCGCTCGGCCAACTGCCCAACGTGCACCTTCTCGGAGCGCGACCGGTGTGGGAATTGCCGGCCTACGCCCGTCATCTCGACGTTGGCACCATGCCCTACGACGTGGACGGGTACACGAAGTTCATTTACCCATTGAAGCTCCACGAATACCTTGCCGCGGGGCTGCCGGTGGTCGCAACGCCTATCCGGAGCTTGAAGGACTTCCCCGACGTCATTTCGCTCGCCTCGACTGCGGACGAGTGGTCGGCGGCGCTGCGCGCCTCGCTCATGCCGGCCGCGCGGAGCATCGAAGCCGTCACCGCGCGCCAGAATGTGGCACGGGCCCACGACTGGTCCGTGCTCGTCCATCGAATCGCCCTGACGATCGCCGAGCGGATGGGCAAGCCATGGCTAGAGCGCGTGGCGGCACACCCACCGGCCGACTCGCCGCTAGAAGATGGTGTAAATGAACGGCGCTAGCGCCGAACCCTGCGCGAACACGAGCAGCGCGCCCACCATCACCAGCATCAGGATGATCGGAAGAAGCCAGAGCTTCTTCCGGACGCGCATGAACTGCCAGAATTCTCGAGCCAGACTCGATCCGGCCATGTTGGGTCTCCGGTGTCGCGGTTAGAACTGCCGGTCGAGCGCCCCGCGCGGCGACTCCCGCCGGTCTGCCCACAGGCCCGTCGCGCCCGGCGTGTGCACCAGCGCATTCTTGCCGAAGGTTCGGCGCAGCACCGCCATGGGCGTGAGAAGAACAAAATACACGATCCCCATGAAGAGCGGCGTGGTGACGCGCGAGATGACGCGCGCCAAGCCCATCCACCCGCGCTCCACCGGGCCCAGCGCCGTGGGGATCACGAGCCCGCCGGCGATCAGCGCCAGGCCGAGCACGCCGAGAACGACGAACGTGGTCGGATGCCCGCGCCAGCGGCCAATGCCCGCGAGCACGACGAACGCGAGCCCGACGGTGAGCCCGAACTTGCGCCCCGCCGCCGCGGTGTACGGTCCGCTCAGTCGAGCTGGAACTGGGTGCGCCAATCTGCCGTCTCCTTCCATTCGGGTTGGCTCGTCTTGTCGAGCAGGAAGCTGCCGAGGACGAGGTGGTCGATGTGCGTGCGCATGAAGCAGACGTACGCATCGTGCGGCGTGCACACGATCGGCTCGCCGCGCACGTTGAAGCTGGTGTTGACGATCACGGCGCATCCCGTCTTCGCCTCGAACGCCGCGATCAGGTCGTAGTAGTCCGGGTTCGTGTCCCGGCTCACCGTCTGCACCCGCGCCGAGTAGTCGATGTGCGTGATCGCGGGCAGGTCCGAGCGCACGACGTTGAGCTGGTCGATGCCCCACAGACGCTGCTGCGCCTCGGTCATCGGGATCTGGCGCTCGCGCTTCACCGGCGCCACGAGCAGCATGTACGGCGAATCGCAGTCCATTTCGAAATACTCATGGACGCGCTCGCGAAGCACGCTCGGCGCGAAGGGCCGGAAGCTCTCCCGGAACTTGATCTTCAGGTTCACCACGTCCTTGTTCGCGGGGTTGCGGGCATCGGCCAGGATGCTCCGGTTGCCCAGCGATCGCGGACCGAA
>Ga0153915_10006903_pt1 | contig 10681 bp, 7 predicted proteins | sample Opewatmetagenome_2_FD_107003 | JGI IMG/M metagenome (GOLD analysis project Ga0153915, IMG submission 107003) | Freshwater wetland microbial communities from Ohio, USA - Open water 3 Core 3 Depth 3 metaG | ecosystem: Environmental > Aquatic > Freshwater > Wetlands | place: USA: Ohio, Lake Erie...
ATATTCCCCAAAATTGAGATACCCTCATTTTGGAGGAACTTTTGTTGATTAAGAAGTGAAGTCTTCAGAAGGCATCTTTTACGGAGAGGGATTAAGTAGAGGGATAAGGAAACGCCATTATTCCTTTCCAAAAGAAATCTTCACTGTTTGGGGGTTCCCCTGTTAATCGATGGTGGGTCTGACTGCCGATTTCTTAGGCAACCAAGGGGGTAGCAACGCAACATTGCTTCCTGAAACACTCAAAATCGAAATTTGCAAGAGGATTGAAGGTTACAATTAAATATCTTCAGTTGAGGTAATGTGCAGGTATTGGCAACCTGTCCAGTTCAAGGTTTTGCCAAATCATGCCCACCGTACTGTAGTGCTTTTCTTACGGATTTATTCCTCTTTTGACATAAGCCAACCCCACAAATACAACCATTTACCCCCCAAAATACAGTGTTCACCTAATTGCCCTTAAAGACATTCGTAAACGAAAATTGATAGCAGAGGTGCTTCTAATTATGAGGACTCTCTTCATTATCGGTATCCTCTTGATTTTCTCTTCCTGTACTCACACTTACCAATTTACCTATACCAAGAAGAGCGGAATAGAACAGTTGCTTGTCACAAAAGCGATAGACGAAGCAATCCAAATGATGACCGCAGATATAAAGGGGTCTAAAGTCTTTGTCGATGTTGCCTGTCTAATGCGAGATGAGAAGTCTTACATCAGAAAAGCGTTCACCCATTGGTTCTTAGATGCGGGAGTTTTCGTATCAGAATATCCATGGGATGCCGATTATATTGTCTCCGTTTTGGTGAAAGTTGCAGGAACAGATGGGGACCAGGTTTTTATTGGAGTTCCTTCCATCCCTATACCTCTGTCAATAGGCCTAACAACTCCGGCGCTTACTATTTTTAGCCAAATGTTTCAGGAGGGGCGAGTACAGATGGAAGTCATGATCTATTCTCCAAAGGCAGGGATAAAAGAAAAGATCCCTTCCTTAAAAGGTAATTCTTATTATAAGAAATACGTTATTTTTTTTGTTCCGTATACCCGCAAAGATATTCCTTAATTCTCAAGAATACTCAAAACGGCTTTCTCACTGCCTTGAACCAGATCATCTCTTGGGTTCCGGGTCTCTGGACAACCAAAAATGTTTCAGCTTGATTCTCGTATATTGGACCCCTATACCATGATTTCTACCGGAAATCTGCGACCCCCGAAGTATGCCTCTGTTGAGGATTAGTAGGTGAAGTCCTCATCCCTCTTTCTTAAGATGACTTCCTGAAACACTCAAAATCGAAATTTGCCATAGGATTGAAGATTACAATCGGATATCTTCAGTTGGGGTAATGTGCAGATAGTGGCAAGCTATGTTGTGTTTGGTCGAAACATTCTCCTCCCTGCTCCTGTTTCTTCAGGAGCCTCCTTTTCAGTCCATAGATTTGGCGTAATAACCCCACCTGCTAAATAGGGTCTTCTCAGAGAAAAGATAAACGCTTAACCATATTGATTCTATCCGTCTTCCCCTTTATAATACTCGCTAATTAAAAATACCTAAAAAAAGGAGAACCAGATGAACAGGAAGAGAAAACATTTGCAATTGTTTTTGGTCCTAGCAGTCTTTGGTCTGCTGCTGACGAGCGGGTGCGCGACCGATGGCACCCTCTCAAGGGAGAAAATTTTGCAGGGTGATGAAGCGGTCAGGAAAGCTGCGGAGGGTAATGCCACTCTGAATGCGTCCAATGAGCTGAAAGCGGCAGAAGGGAAATTGGCTCAGGCTAGGGAGGCTTTTGCCAAAAACGACTTCGACAAGGCAACCCGCCTGGCTGAGGAGGCTTCTATCGACGCAGACTATGCTCGTTCCAAGGCAACCTCTGAAAAAGCAAGGAAGATGGCCGAGGGGCTGCGCGAAGACATCAAAGTTCTACGCCAGGAAGTTGACTACCTGTCCAAACAATAACTGTTCAAGGAGGAAACAGATGATGACCTTTATTACGCTTAAATCGATGAATAGAGGGTTGGGGATACTCACTCCTTTAATCCTACTCATTTCCCTCATGGCGGGATGCGGTCCGTCTCTACAGGAAACAAGGGCCAGAAACCAATTAGAGAGCGCCCGCAGACTTTACGGGCAGGCCAAGGCCGATCCAAATGTTGCGACCTATGCTCCAGATGCCCTGAGCGAGGCTGGAAAGGCTATGCAGACGGCTGAGCAGGCCAAGGATCTTGCGGAGAAGAATAATGCCCAGAATGATTATAAAGAGCTGGAACACAGGGCCTATCTGTCGGGGAAAAAATCCCAAATTGCACTAACTATTACTGAAGAAAAAGTAAGGGAGAAGGAAATAGAGGCACTCAACAAGGAAAAGACCGAGATTCTACTCCAAAAGCGGGAGCAGGAACTCCGACTGGCGAAAAAGGAAACCGGACAGGCCAGAGCGATGGCCCTGTCGGAAGCAGAGAAGGCTGAACGGGCAAGAATGGAATCTGAGGCAAGAGCGAGAGAAGCCGAACAGGCCAGGTTATTAGCCTTGGCCGAATCAGCAGAAAAGGAAAGGGCGAATAGAGAAGCCGCGACGAAAGCCCAAGAGGCGGAACAAGCAAGAATGCAAGCCGAGGCAAGAGCGCGGGAGGCAGAAAGAGCCAAAGCCGAAGTCGATGAACTTTTAAATCAGCTCTCCGACCTAAAGGCCAAGCAGACCGAAATAGGGATTGTCCTAACTATGGGCGACGTGTTGTTTGCCTTCGATAAGGCCACTCTGTCGCCAGAGGCCTTCCGCAATGTCGATAAACTGGTTGATTTTCTCCAAAAGCATCCAAATCGCAGCGTTTTGATTGAAGGCCATACCGACAGTGTGGGGTCGGACGAATATAACCTGAATCTTTCTGAGAAACGGGCTGATGCAGTGAAAAATGCGCTGGTGTCTAAAGGGGTTGGAGAAGAGCGGATCACCCCCAAAGGGTACGGAAAAAAATACCCTGTGGCCAGCAATAATACTTCTGAGGGACGGCAGCTAAATAGAAGAGTAGAAGTGGTGGTCTTGAACGAAGGGGTAAAACCCGAGACCCAGTTTCGGGAATAAACGTTATGCCAATGCCCGGCAAGGCCCTTGCGAACGGAGCATAAGCATGAGGCCTTGCCGTAATTGCGCGGAGGCGGGGGCCGGCCTACACAATTGACAATTTGACAATGAAACTCCCTGCTCAAGGCAGAGGGGTCAGGTGTCACAAGAATTTCCCCTAACTCCTTATCCCCTTTTATCGTTTTCTTAAATCTTCTGCTCACCTGACTGATCGCACTACCCTTCCCCAATCTCATTAAAGCTCGATACCATTCTTCCTTCGCTTTTCTCCCAATCATTCTCTCTCCTGACCTATTAGTGTATCACGAAGCTTGTCATATGTTGAGACCTGACCCCTACGGCCTACGTTATTTCTCCCCATCGGATCATTTTTGAAAATTGGCAAAGGGATATTTCGTTTGCTTCTTCCTGTATTCCTTAACCTTCAAGCAACCTCCTTTATGCAATCTTTCAAGTAGAAAGTGTTGAGCATCAATCATCGACAATAATAACCATACCGAATAATATTCAGGCAAAATAACATTTCGTTCTTAACAAATTATTGAAAATAGGACAACACTTTTATAAGTGTTGAGATGTCCTGAAAATAAAAAACTATAAGAAGTCCATAATAATGATCCCCTTTATGAATAGAATGGTGAGAAGCCCGAATTGTCATTGGCAGAAAGTGCTCTTGTGGCTACAATTTAACTAAGTATTGTTTGCAGTATAATTATTGTTAGACGATATAACAATTCCGGGGAATAGATACATTCCAACGATCAAAGACAACGAAGCATATTGGGATGGTAAGTACAACTGGACTAATCGTGGGGACGAGTGGTCGGCTGCATGGGGAGGGCCATCTATGCAGTGGTATGGCACAATCTTCCCAAGAATAAAATCGCATGTTCCGACTAATAGGATATTAGAGATCGCTTGCGGCTATGGCCGCTGGACGCAATACTTGAAAGACCTGTGTAAGAATCTTATCGTGATTGATCTCTCCGAGGAATGCATTCAGGCTTGCAAGCGGCGCTTTTCCGAGTGCTTACATATTGAATATCACGTGAATGACGGAAAGTCACTGGATATCATATCTGACTCTTCTGTGGATTTTGTGTTCAGTTTTGACTCGCTGGTTCATGCGGATGAATCCGTCATGAAAGCATACCTTTGCCAATTGCAAAGAATACTGAATAACGACGGTGTTGCTTTTATTCACCATTCGAATCTTGGTGAGTACCATACCAGATACTCAAGAATTCGCAATATCCCCAAGCTAGAAGGACTCCTTACGCGACTTGGCATACTGGAGAAGAATCTACACTGGCGCGATTTTAGTGTGGACGCCAAGAAGGTGGAGGTTTTAGCAGAAGAACATGGGTTGAGATGCATTAGCCAAGAGATAATACCTTGGGGAACCAAAAAAATACTCATTGATTGTATGTCAACTATCGTCAAGAACAACTCATCAGTGGCCAGGATCAACCGCATATTGAGGAATGTGAAATTCATGCAAGAGGTACAAAACCTATTGCAGCTTTCTCAGCTATATAATTTAGGCAAGAAATAAGCGTCTAACTAATCGTTCCAGAGGACGGGCTATCGCCCGCCGCTGAACTCAATCCTTATGCTCGCTTTCAACTCGTAATCATTTAATCTAACCATTTTTCATTTTGCTGACTTGTAGGTGAAGTCCTCATCCCCTTTTCTGAAGATAACTTCCTGAAATCAATAAAACACTCTTCTTCCCTTCCAATGCAGGTTCCAACCAGAAATCCTCACCTTTAGGGAGGCCAAGGTTTTGACAAGGTATTCTTGTCTTTCCGCGCTTTCCCAGATGGAGAGGACCATTCCGGGAAAATGTTTTCCTTGATCGAAATGCCACATTGTGGTATATAATGTGCGATTTTCAAAAAAAGTATAAATGGAGGTGTGAATGAGGGGTTTCTTGATTAACAAAAACTTGTCCGTTTATTACTGGCTCAAAAAGAGAATCGGAAGGGAGAGTGCTTACATGGTAGCAAGTGTCTTTGAGAAAGTTATCCTCATCTTTGGAAGAGGAACATATGAAGGAAATAAAATGTGATAGGTTACGAACTCTACTGGCATAATCCAATAAAAGGTGCAGGTGACGGCGAGTGAACGCCGCGCCTGAGGTCACGTTGGGCAGCTCGCTCACGGCTGGGTCATTCGGAACACCTTGCATTGTCGGCATATTTTCATCTTCTTTTGCCAGTTTTCTTGCGTACGTCCCTGGCAAATCGTCCCATTAATAAACCAGCAGAGATTTTCCACCTGAAACTCCCATGCTGGACAGTTTTGCCTGATCTCCATGGGACACTTCCGTACTACCCAACAGGGCCTTTCTTTCCTATAGGGCGACCTTTTAGAGGCTAAAAGAAAAAGGACCTGACGTTCAATATGGACGGGGATGTTCCTCCACCCCTGCTCAAAACTCTGGATGGCTTTAAGAGAAGTACCCAATAACTGTGCCATCTGTCTTTGCGTTTTTCCCAAATACACACGAGCTGTTGAAAACTCCTTTTTCCCCACCCGAAACACTCCTTCCTCTTTTCTCTCAGCATACCACAATGTAGGGAACTATAAAAGATACTTTTCACAAGCTCATTTTCCTGTTGACATAAACAAATATTTGGGATAAGCGGAAATATACCACTTTGTGGTATTGTTCCGGCAAAGGGGAACCCACCTCAGTTCCATAGAGCTTTGAGACATAGTAAGTTCGGCAAGCACAGCTTCCCATGGGGTCTGTGAGTAAGGGTTCCTGTTTCTTTTTTACCAATTCAATCAGAGATTTCCATGGTCTCGGAAAGGAGGAGGATGCGTCGAACACGGGACGGCGATGTAGCGATGGAAAGAGGCGGCGTATTATCAATCTGCTAGAATGGTGAGAGAAAAGCAATGAGAAGTGGGGTTAACCAGAATCAGGCTAATTTAGAATTTCTTTAAGCTTAAAGAGCGCAGAGAGAAGGGATCATCGGTCTATCAATTACCACATAGCGAAGGAGGAAAAAAATGAAAGGGACATTTTTGGCACTCAGTAGCCTTTGGAGGGCAGATGCTATGAAAACCACACGGTATCTACGTGCCGTCAGGATCCTGATGGCGGTGGTTCTCGCCGTTGGAATCTGGAATCCCTTCGCCAACCAGGCGAAGGCCGACATGCCACCGTTCAACTTCGAGGTTAGAACCTTGTCGAACCGGGCTGACCTGATCAGCGACGGCAATGCACTGATCGAGGTGCAGGTGCCGAAAAACGTGCCTATGGGCAAAGTGACGCTGACGCTCAACGGCGCGAATGTCAACGCGGCTTTCGTTGCCGACGGGGTCGCGCGCACCTTCCGGGGCGTGCTGCAGGGCCTGGTGGCCGGCGAGAACCTCTTCGTCGCTGATGCCAACGGCCTGGGCAAGGGCCGTCCCTGGGCCAGCCTGACGATCACCAACCACCCCCGTGGCGGGCCGGTGCTCCTGGGCTCCCAGACCACGCCCTGGGTCTGCGCGACGCCCGCGCCCGTCCCCGAGTCGGGCAACACGCCGGCGTCGAACGCGAGCGGCCTGACGACCACCGCCGTTGATGCGCAATGCAACATCGCGACCGAATACAAGCTGTTCTATCGCACCACCGCCGCGGGTTGCTCGCACGCGCTGCCGGACCCGAGCCCGCCGGCTCCCGCCCCTACGAACAACTGCTTCAAGCCATACACGGTCGGTAGCGCGCCGGCCGATCTCGCGATGACCACGACCACCACCGGCCTTACGGTGCCGTACATCGTGCTCGTCGAGCGCGGCACCATGAATCGCGGCATCTACGACATCGCGGTGCTGTTTGACCCGGCCCGCGAGGAGCCGTGGACGGCGCTGGCGCCGCAGCCGCAGTGGAACGGCAAGGTCGTCTACAGCTTCGGCGCCTCGACCGGCCAGCCGCGCCTTCAATTCCGTAGCGAGCAGAACTGGGCCGATGACTCGGCGCTGTCGCAAGGCTTCATGGTCGTCGACAACAGCCTCACCGATTCGCTCTACAACTCGAACCGCATCCTGGTGAACGAAACGCTGATGATGATGAAGGAGCACATCGTCGACACGTACGGCGAGATCAAGTACACGCTGGGCAACGGCTGCTCGGGTGGCTCGATCCAGCAGAACACCGTGGCGTCGACCTTCCCGGGCCTGCTCGACGGCATCCAGCCGAGCTGCGACTTCCCGGATTCGATCACGACCGGCCTCGAGGTCATCGATTGCGTGCTGCTGGTGAACTTCTACGCCGGCCCGGATTGGGCTGCGTTGATGACAGGCCTGACCCAGGCACAGATCAATGCAAAGAAGACGGCAATCAATGGCCACCTCGATCATGTGGGTTGTCAATCCTGGAACAACGCATTCGGGTTCAACAACAAGCCGGGCAACTACATTCCGACGCTTGTGATCAATCAGACGACGGGCGCAATGGCACCGGTCGGCGCGCCGCGCAATAACTGTCGGCTGCCCGCCGCGCTTGTCTATGACCCGGTGACCAATCCGACCGGCACGCGTTGCGGCGACCCCGACCTCGCCGCCGCGGTCTGGGGTACAACCGCCGGCATCCCTCCGGGCAGCACGCGCGCCCTGCAGACCGGCGACAACGTCGGCATCCAGTATGGTCTGAAGGCGCTGCTTGCAGGCGCGATCACGCCCGAGGAATTCGTCACGCTGAACGAGAAGATCGGTGGAGTCGATGCCGATTCGAACCGCACGGCGGCCCGAAGCGAGGCCGACCTGCCGGCACTCGACATTGCCTACAAGGCCGGCATCGTGTCCAGCGGAAAGAACCTCGGGAAGCTGCCGATCATCGATTCACGAGGCTATGACGAACAAGGCATCCACTACATCTGGCGTACTTTCTCGGAGCGTGCCCGCATCGATGCGGCCAATGGTGGCAACCACGGCAACCAGGTCATCTGGCGCTACGGGACCGGGCTCTTGCCCGCCACGCCGGAACAGGTCGAGGCGGTTACGTTGGAGTCGTTCTTGACCATGGACGAGTGGCTGTCGAACCTGCTGATCAGCGCCCCGAAGGCGACCCTTAACGCCGTGCGCACCCAGGCGCAAGTGATCGACGCAAAACCACCGAACGCGTTCGACCTGTGCTACCTGACCGGTGATGTCACGTTCTCGAACGAGGTCACCGACATGGCCCTGTGCGATGCCGACCCGAGGCTGATGAGCCACGCGTCGCCGCGCCAGGTCGCCGGGGGGCCATTGGCGGAGAACGTCTTGGCGTGCCAGCTCAAGCCGCTGGACACTGCAGACTACGCGCCGGTGACGTTCAGCGCCACACAACTCGCTCGGCTGCACGCGGCCTTCCCCGAGGGCGTGTGCGATTGGAGCAAACCGGGCGTCGGCCAGCAGGAAGCCATTTCCCCGCTGACCTTCGCGGCCGGCCCCGGCGGGCAGCCCCTGCCGCCTGCGCCAGTGTTGCACGGGCGCTGAGGTCCATTCTCTGGGCGGTGCAGCCACGCAGGCTTGTGGCAGCACCGCACTTGGCCTTCAATCCCAGCAGCCGCTGCGCCAACGCGCAGCGCATGACCGCCGGCAGTTTGAGTTCGGCTGCGCCCGAACATGGGAGCCTAGTTCATCTATCCTTAATCGACGAGGGCTTCAGGTATCTATGGAGTAGGGTTTGGGGGGATTGTTTCTGATAAACCCGTGATGACCAACCCTGGCTCGTATATGTAAACGGGGGGAAATATAATTCTCTAAGCTCAAATATAAGAAAGGGATGTGGTTCTATTTTTCGTTCAGGCTGCATCCCTTTTTCGTTTTTCCAAAAAATGAGATTTATAAACTGTGCGGGTTTCAATCCGTAATCATCAAACGTTATCCGCCTCCATTTTATTGACTTGTAGGTGAAGTCTTCATGGCCTCTTCTTAACCAATCCTTCCCGGAACTTTCTGTTCCCTAATTTTAGGAAAAGGTGTATATTACAAACCGTATTTGACAATTGCTGCAATATAATAATGCTTAAGGCAAAATTATACTGCGAAAAAGGGGTACTACCGGCCCATTAAGGAGTCACGAAATTGAAGTACAACAAAGCTCCCGAGGCCACCATTAGGAGATTATCGAGGTACTCGCGGTACTTGGAAGAGATGGATGAAAAAGGACAAAAGGTAGTTTCTTCTGCCCAACTGGCCAAAAAATGCGTTGTGAATGCCCCTCAGGTAAGAAAAGACCTGGACTACTTCGGTGAATTTGGGATTCGAGGCAAGGGTTATTATGTGGAAGATTTGCTCAATAATATTAAGAAGATATTGGGATCGAATAAGGAGTGGAAGATGGCCCTGATCGGCATTGGGAATTTGGGATCCGCCCTCCTGTCTTACAAAGATTTTCTAAAACAGAACTATAAGATTGTTGCAGCCTTCGATATCGACCCTCCAAAAGTGATTGGAAGAGTCTCGGAAAAACTGGGCAAGCCAGCCGAAGTCTTTCACATCAACCGGCTTAAAGAGGTAGTAAAGGACAGGAAGATTGAGATCGGGATCATCACGACCCCTCCTTCAGAAGCTCAGGGCGTAGCCAATCTGTTGGTGGACGCAGGGGTGACAGGAATTCTTAACTTTGCACCAGCACAGATTACCGTTCCCAAGGGCTTTGTGGTGAAGGATGTCTTTTTCACCACGATCTTAGACAATTTGGCCTACCTTTTATCGACTGAGATGGGAGATTCCTCAGACAGGAAGTAGAATTTTCTATTCCCCCAATCTTTGTATTAATTCTCTCATTGCCCGCTGCCTGCGGCAGGAAGGGTAGGCAGGTGCAAACGGGAATATAAGATGTTGGATAGGGGAGATTGCCTAACTCCGGATAGACCGAAATGTATCACGTGCTGAAGATAATATCTCGGCGTTTTTTGTGCATGTTCCAAACAGTAATTTTTGATTATCAAAAACATTCATCACTAAACATTAGTAAGTGAACTCGTTATTTCTCCCCATCAGATCATTTTTGAAAATTGGCAAAGGGATATTTCGTTTGCTTCTTCCTGAAATATTGTTTTTGGGATTTTCGTTCGTAATTCAGCATTTCAAGAGCAAATCATGTTTCATGGAAATGAACATTCTTGAATTCTAAATTGCCATGTAGAATTAAATATTGTATATGGAGGTAAAGATTACTAAAACAATCAATTCCGTAACGGAGGATTTTATGTCAAACAAGTCTTTTGTCCAAGCTACCATGCAACTGCCTTGTTCCGTCACTATCCTCACTGCTCATTCGGACAATATTCAAGGGGCGATGACAGCGAGTTCAATGTTTGTTTCTCAAGTGCCTCCCCTTCTTGCGGTCAGTGTCTCCAAGACTTTTGCCACCTATCACCTCATCGAAAAGTCAAAGGAGTTTGCAATCAACCTGATTGCTGATAGCCAGCAGGATTTAGCAGGAAAATTTGGAAGCATTCACGGATATGAAATCGATAAATTTAAAGAATTTGGGGTTAAAACCGAAACTGCCAATATTATAAAAGCCCCCCTCATCATAGGATGTTTCGCCAATATTGAATGTCGTGTCAAAAGCTCATTATGGGATGTGGAAGGAAACCATGCGATCTATATTGCCGAAGTG
>Ga0153915_10006904_pt1 | contig 10681 bp, 7 predicted proteins | sample Opewatmetagenome_2_FD_107003 | JGI IMG/M metagenome (GOLD analysis project Ga0153915, IMG submission 107003) | Freshwater wetland microbial communities from Ohio, USA - Open water 3 Core 3 Depth 3 metaG | ecosystem: Environmental > Aquatic > Freshwater > Wetlands | place: USA: Ohio, Lake Erie...
CCCTGGGGCGGAACCCGCACGTCTTCCCGCGATCTCTCCACGAATAAAAAATTCACCGGTCAGCAGTTGGACTCCACCGGCCTCTACTACTATGGGGCCAGGTACTACGATCCTGCGATAGGCCGCTTCATCAGCCCGGATACCCGTATTCAGGATTTCACCAATCCTCAAACGCTGAACAGATATACGTATTGTGTCAATAATCCGCTTAAATACAGTGGTATCTTTTAGTCTATAACCATTAGCGAAAGGTTGACCAGCTTCCTATTTCAATTCATCTATTAGTTCTTCTAGTGCAAGCCAGCCGTGTTGCGTCAAATAAAACTGTTACCAAGAGATTGATTATTGACTCATAATTCGGGTTACCGAAGTCTTAGGGTGTTCAGCAAGTTGCCATAACTGTTCCAGGGTCGCGTTGATCTGATTGAGAAGTAACACAGGATTAAATCCTATATACATGGCTTTTAGCTCTGCCTGCTTATTTTGATCAAGTACTCCCATCCTTAAAAGTCGTTGATAGGGTGTCTGAGCTGTCTCATATGTTTTATGGACCTTTGATCCTTGTCGAGTTTTAGTTATCAGCTTCATAGTTGGTTGAAAAAAGTTGATATAGAGCCGCACCAGATTATAAAGTCGCCCCAGACATTCATAGGCTTTTTGAGAACTGTACCTATCGTGACCAATTAAACGGCGGACTATATTGCCATTTTTCTGTTCCACATGACAACTATCGTTTTTCTTATAAGAACGTGAGCGTGTAAAAGTGATTTTATTCTCCTGACAATAGCGCCAGAAATATTGATTGATAAATTCACTGCCGTTATCAGAATCTAGCCCTAGTAACACAAAGGGTAAATCATGGCGTATTCTGTGGACTGCTTGCCGTACCTTTTCTTGCATTTTTCCCCAGACAGGCCGGCATTCTGTCCAGCCGCTAGCCACATCAACTCCACAGAGAGTATATAAATAAAAACCTTCCATACTTTCTCCACAGTGAGCTACCGTGTCTATCTCTAAAAATCCAGCTCTATTTTCCTGCCAATCCGCAAAAGTTCGGATGGGTATAGAACTCTTAAGCAAACTTCCTGGTCGGGTAGTTGATAATGGCTTTCTGCCATTCTGGCGACGGGACGGCTCCAGTAGTCTATCAATGGTGGCCGGGCTGATCTGAGTTAGCTGTGCTTCAACAGTGGCATTGACCCTTAATTCCCCATTACGTTTTAATACTTGTATCATCTCCGGAATAAATGGATAGAGACGTTTGGAACATAACCGATCCGAAGCTTCCCAGATAGTTTTCAAGGGTTCTTTTAAATGATCATATCTCCTTGGCCTCCCTCTACAATCATTGGTCGATTTCGGTATTTTTAGAAACAATCTAATGGCTGCTTTACGGTGATATCCGGTTACTTTCACAAACTCGTCCAGTATTTTACTTTTCTCATCTTTATTCGCTTTACGATAGCGGTCTCTTATTGCAGCTGCATATTCTTTTACACTTTTTAAGGTCATATTGCCTCCGCTTTTCGGTAACAGTATTTGTGAGGCAACAATACCACTTTCGGTAACTTTTATTATGAGTCAATACGCCAGCTTGACAGTCATATATCCGCAGTATATTATCTTCAGTAAGATAAAAAGGGATGCATTTCAAGCGAGATAAAGAGTGGATTTAAACTCCCTGAAAATGGAGGAGGAAGAACTTTGAAACAGTTGGAAGCTGATGTAGTGGTAGCGGCGGCAGGGACTGCCGGTCTGGCGGCCACGGTGGCGGCGGCAGAAAGCGGCGCTAAAGTGATTACTTTTGAGAAAGCGGCTACCGTAGGCGGGGCCGGCAATATGGCCAGAGGGCCTTTCGCGGTAGAAAGCAAACTCCAAAAACATCGCAAAATTGCGGTTACCAGAGAGCAGGCCTTCAAGCTGCATATGGAGTATACTCACTGGCATGTGGATGCCCGCCTGGTATCTGCCTATTATGCCAAGTCCGCCGGCACCATTGATTGGCTTGAGAAGATGGGTGTTGAGTTTACCGATGTTCAATGTCATAACTACGGATTCAATTTTACCTGGCATATCATCAAGGGTCCGCTGGTTCCTAAAGAGATTCCCGGCACCGGCGTGGTGATGATGAAAATCCTGCTGGAAAAAGCCCGTGAGCTGGGCGCTAAGGTCTACCTGCGGACTCCTGTCAAAAAGATTTTAAAAGAAGGCGGGAAAATCTCTGGGGTAGTCGCGGAAGATGAGGCCGGAGAAGAGATACGGGTCAAGGCTAAGGCGGTTATTGTGGCGACCGGAGGTTTTGGTGATAATCCGGAGATGATCAAGAAATACACCGGCTATGAAAACGCCCGGGGCATGGTCCCCGGCGCGACCGGTGACGGGATCCGCATGGCCTGGGAGGCCGGAGCGGCTCCTACCCCGATGATCTTGCACGGAGGGCCCGGCGGGACACCCGGAATGATGGAGCTTATCCATATCAACTACACCTTAAACCAGCCCAACCTGGTCTTTAATATGGACGGCGAACGCTTTATGAACGAGGAAATCGCGCAAATTTCTCCCTTTGGCGCTAACGCGATCGCCACCCAGAAGAACCATAAGACCTTCGGTGTCTTTGATGAAGATACTAAACAATTCTACCTGCAAAAAGGTTGGGACTTCCCGCCCGGCATCCTGGTTTCAGAGCCCATGTTCACTCCGGATAACTTTGATAAAGAGTGGAAAAAGGCTATCGACTCCGGCAACGATCACATCTTCACCGCCAATTCGATTGAAGAAATCGCTGCCCGGACGGGTGTTAACCCGGAAAATCTGAAGAAGACTATCGCTGAGTATAACCAGGCCTGTGAAACCGGCCAGGATGAGGTTTTCTTTAAAGCGGCTAAATATCTAAAACCGGTCAAGACGCCTCCGTATTATATCAGCGTCAGGGACGGCGTCTTTGCTTTCGGTACGCTGGGCGGCATTAAAATCAATCACAAGACCGAGGTTTTAAATAAGAATTTCGAGGTTATTCCCGGCCTTTATGCCGCCGGTTATGACGCGAACTCTCTTTACTGGGATACCTATATTTTCTACCTGCCCGGCAATACCCTGGGCTTCGCGTTGAACAGCGGCCGTATGGCAGGGGAAAACGCTGCTAAGTTCATCTCAGGTAATCAATAGAAAAGTAAACCTCTCCAAGAGCTGTGAGCACGCAGCCTGATTTTAGGGATATCCGGAGCCCGCCTTGGTTCAAGGCGGGCTCCTCTTCAGAATGAGCAGCAATTGACTGGTATTCACAAACATGCTAGATTTTAGAATAGATCAATAAGAAATAAAGTTTCATAATAAGGAATGTACAAAGAATGAAATCTCTTAAAAAGGCCTTAAACATCCTGGGACTATTTTCTGATAATGGCTATGAAATGGCGCTAGGGGAAATTGCCAGGTTAACCGGCATCAACAAGTCTACTACCAGTAAGATTGCCGCAGATTTGGTCCAATACGGCTATCTGCAGCAGAAAGAAAAAAGGGGCAAATACTCCCTGGGCACCATATATTTTAGATATACCGGTGTTATAAAAAGTAAATTGCAGCTTAGGAGCATTGTTTTCCCTTACGTGGAAAAACTCAGGCAGCAGATCAATGAGTCGGTTGTGGTGGCTTATGGTTACCGGCCTGAAAATATGTTCATCGAGGCCTTTCATGATCTATCCCGCCCTATGAATACTTTAAGAGCAATTCCCTCAGACGAGGGAGTCGAAATGCCTTTGTATTGCACCTGTATGGGGAAATTATATCTGGCTTATATGTCACCTGAGGACCTGCAAAATTATTTGAAAAAATCCACCTTTACCCGTCATACCGCCAATACCCTGGTGGACCCCGTAGAAATTACCCGGCATTTAATCACAGTCAGGCAGGAAGGTGTATCCTTTGACGATGAGGAGCATTCTCTGGGAACCAGGGGTATCGCCGCGGCCTTGCTGGACGGAGAGGGTAAAATGGCGGGCGCTATCTCTATCCTGGCTCCTTCAGTTCGCTTAACCAGGGCTAAAATGCGAAAATTAGCCCCGGATATCAAAGCTAATGCCATAGGCATATCCCGGGAAATCGGTTTTAAAGCCTGATACAGACCTCAAGCAATCTACCTTTAGGAAATTCCTAAATAAACATCCTATAAGTATTGACAGTCCCCTGGTTGTATGTTAAATTTACAAATAATAGTTAGTATAGGAATTTCTGTTTCTCATTGAGAAATAGAATCAGGCGGGAATTTAAGAATTGAAAGGAGAAAAGAGATGAAAGCCACAAAATTGTATTGGGTTAATTGTCTGGTTCTCACAGTTCTGGTGATATCCCTGCTATTTATGTTTAGCTGCAGTAAAACAGAGACTACCAAATCCGCAGCTTCAACCGCTCCAGCTCCAGCTGCCAGCACCGCGCCGGCAGCGCCCGCTCCCTCATCATCAGCAACCTCCGCTCCTTCGTCTGCTCCTGCTGCCCCGGCTCAAACATCAGCCACCGCTGCTACAACTAAAACCCTGAAAGTAGGCGTGATGGCCTGGTTTGGCTGGCCGCTGGGAGTCGATATGGTGCATGGTATGGAAATCATGTCTGATCTTATCAATAAAGCCGGCGGTCTGGATATCGGCGGAGAGAAATACCAGATTCAACCGGTGGTTTATGATACCAACGCCAACCAGACTACGGCCGTGGCCGCAGTCAACCGCCTCATTTTTCAGGATAAGGTGAGCTTGATTATCGCGGACTCGCTATTTGTCGATGCCTGGCTGCCCATTACTGAAGAAAATAAAGTGGTGGTCTGCGCCGGTACACCCACCCCGGCTATCCTGAATCCTGAATATAACTATGCGTTTCAGACCGGCTTTCTGAACAGCCAGTCGTTACAAATGTGCTCCTGGTGGGCCAAGACGTTTCCGACTAAAACCAACCTGGCCTTAGCTGTTCCGGATACCCAGGATGGACATAACTATCTGGCTATTTACGAAAAAACCCATGCGGCATTTAATCAGAAGGTCAACAGTGTATTCTATCCGGCCAACAGCCAGGATCTCAGCTCTCTGGGCACTAAAGTGGTATCCATGAATCCCGATGCTTTTGAGGCTCAAGGCGGAGGCGCTAACGATGCCATTTGCTATAAGGCAGTCTGGCAGGCCGGTTATAAAGGCCAACTCTATATGAACGGGACAGCTCCTGCCCTGGCTCTGGAAGCCCAGATTGGAACTGAGCCCCTGGAAGGATTTATCGGGGGCGCCTGGGCGATCGAATTTGATCCGGCCCTTACCGACACCTCCAAGGAATACAAAGCTGCCTATATCGCCAAATATGGCAAGTGGGATGGCCCGGAAGTCATGTTTACGGCCAACTGGGGCTGCCTGAAATCGGCTTTACAGCAGGCCGGCAGCCTGGACCCGGATAAAATCGCTGCGGCGATTGCTAATGGATTAAAGTATGAAAGCCCGACCGGTCCGTCCCAGATGGTCAGCCGTCCCGATCTAGGGATCAGCCGGACGGTAGATTCGGTTAATACCTATTACGTCAAAAAGATAATAGGTGGAGCGCCGCAACTAATAGATACCATCAAAATCGATGACGCGGTGGCGGTTTTCAAAAGCGTCTATAAATAGGCCGGTTAAAAAATAATATTGGGACATTCCCGGTCGGGAAGGTTTTTACCCCGGCCGGGAATGCTTCTTTTGATGAGTAGTCTGTTAAGATTACTAGTTCTTCAAGGCAGAAGGGTTTGAGTGTATTTTGTGGGAGGATGTGAATCATGGTTACAGTCAGTAAAGCCGCGAATAGCAGGATAGGCCGGTTGAGGGAAAAAATGCTTACGATGCCGGAGTTGTGCATCGAGAGGGCTTTTTTCTGGACAGAGTCTTATAAAGAAACTGAGAGTGAATCATCCATTATTAGAAGGGCCAGGGCCCTGGAAAAAGTCTTGAGGAACATCAGCATCTACATCGGAGATGACGAATTAATCGTCGGCAGGACCACCAGCAAAACGCGCGGCTGCTTATTGTTTCCGGAGATTCAATGGGAATGGTTTCTCAAAGAAAAAGATGCGCTCTTTACCCGGGAGTGGGATAAGTGCGGTCCCCTTTCCGAAGAGGAAAAGGCTAAAATGGACGACTTTCTGCCTTATTGGAAAGGCAAATGCACTTGGGATAAATTAAACGCGGCCCTTCCGGAGAGTGTTTCCAGACTGAGCTGCCAGGCTTTTATTACCAGCACTTCATCCATGAGCGGGGTTCACTACGGCCATGAAACCGTGGATTATGAAAAGGTCCTGACTCGAGGTCTGAACGGCATAAAAGAGGATGTTAACGCAGAGCTGGAAAAAATAAATTATGCTAAAATTGAAGATTTTCAAAAATACCAATTTTTAAACGCGGTTAATATTACCCTCTCAGCCGCCAGCGGTTTCGCTGCCCGGTACGCGGACCTTGCCCAAAAGATGAGCGAGAAAGAAAACAATCCTCAAAGAAAGGCCGAGTTGTTGAAGATCGCGGAAATATGCCGGCGGGTGCCGGCTGATCCGGCCAGGACCTTGCAGGAAGCCTTACAATCAGCCTGGTTTGTCCATATGGTGGTCAGGCTGGAGGGCTGGGGGCCCGGTTTGAGCCTGGGAAGAACAGACCAATATTTATATCCTTTCTATAAAAACGATATCGACGAGGGCAGGATTACCAGGGTTGAGGCGAAGGAATTGATTGGACTTTTTCTGGTAAAAGTCAACGACCTGGCGCCTATTCAGAGCAACGTTATTTCTGAAACACTGGCCGGTTTTCCTACCATGGTGAATATGACACTGGGCGGAGTCGACCAAAGCGGCAGAGATGCCGTCAATGAACTGTCTTATCTTTTCCTGGAAGCGGAGGAAGAGGTCTGCTTAACGGCGGAAGAGCTTTCGGTCAGAGTCAGCCGTCATAATCCCGATGCTTTCCTGAGAAAGGCCTGCGATACCGCGCGCCGCTTAAGAGAGAAATTGAAGTTCGTCAGTGATGATACAGTGATTCAGCAGTTGCTGAGTGAGGGCCGTCCGGAAGAGCAGGCCCGTGACTATGTTCTGGCGGGCTGTTTTACTCCCGCGGTGCCCTTCCGCTCCCTGGATGTAACAGCCGGAACCCTTAATATGCCTTTTATGCTGGAAATGGCTTTAAACAACGGCGTTTCCAGGGTGTCCGGGCAACAGCTGGGGGCTAAAACCGGAGACCCCCGTTTCTTCAAATCATACCAGGAAGTTTGGGACGCTTACGTAAAACAGGTGGAATTCGCCCTTCCTAAAGCGATCGCTTCCAGGAACATTGATCTTAAACTATACGCCGAGTATGCCAAGTGTCCATTTATGTCTTCCCTTTATACCGGCTGCATTGAGAAAGGTCAGGATATCATGGAAGGCGGCACACTGCCGTATGCCCGTGAGGCGCAGGGCATCTCCGGTCTGCCCAATGTAGGCGATTCGCTGGCGGCCATCAAGAAACTGGTTTTCGATGATAAAGTGATTACCATGGAAAGGCTGATCAAGGCCCTGGACCGCAACTTCGAAGGGGATGAAGAAGTTTTGCATTTGATCGAAGGAGTTCCCAAATTCGGCAATGATGACGATTACGTTGACTTGATAGTAAATGATATCGTGGTTCAGATCAGCCGTGAGCTGAAAAAACAGGTCGGTATGTTCGGTACCCGACCGGCCCTGGCTGTAGCCACCGGCACGGCGCATTTGATGATGGGCCGGACTTGCGGTGCCCTGCCGGATGGCCGGAAAAGGGGGGAGCCTTTCGCGGAAGGCGGCATCTCTCCCCATCAGGGCAGAAATGTCAGCGGTCCAACCGCCACTTTAAGATCGGTAGCCAAGTTAGACCATCTAAAAATTACGGGCGGGACTGTTCTCAATATGAAGTTTAATCCTGAAGTCTTTGCTGATGAATCCAAGATGAAAAGATTTATCGCCTTGCTCAGGACCTATTGCGAAACTGGTGGGTATCATGTCCAGTTTAATATCGTCAGCGGAGAGACTTTGAGAGCCGCACAAAAACACCCCGAACAATACCGCGATCTGTTAGTCAGGGTAGCTACCTATAGCGCCCGCTTTGTAGAATTGAGCCCAACTTTACAAAATGACATTATTGCCAGGACCGAATTTCAGGATATATAAATGCGATGACACAGCTATCGAAAAGTTCAAACCTAACAACTGAGATCAAAGGGCTGATATTTCATATTATCCACGGTTCTTTTGTGGATGGTCATGGTATCCGTACTACGGTTTTCCTGAAAGGCTGTCCCTTAAGATGCCTGTGGTGCTGCAATCCGGAAGGACAGCAGACAGGTGTGGAGCTCAAGGTAACCGATTCCAGGTGCGATGGCTGCGGCAGATGTGTGCTGGTCTGTCCCGTCAGTGCCATTCGCCTGAGACCTGAGTGGGAAAAACCCAGAGTAGTAATCGACAGGGCTGTCTGCAGCAATTGCCTTAATTGTGTTGAGGTCTGTTATAAGGGAGCCCTGGAAAGGTTCGGTGAATATTATACTGTGGATGAGTTATTTGAAATCGTTAAAAAAGACGAGCAGTATTACCGGGCCTCGGGAGGAGGGGTGACCATCGGCGGCGGAGAATTGACCTTTCAGCCTGAATTTACCTTAGCGTTTCTGAAGAAGTGCAGGGAAAACTATATCCATACCGCCGTGGATACCTGCGGATATCTAACCAGCGGCGATGGACTGAAGATACTGGAAGAAGCCGACCTTATTCTATTTGACATAAAAGGGCTGGATCCCCAGGATCATCTCAGGAATACGGGGGTTTCCAATAAAACCATAATCTCCAATCTTGAGCATCTGAATGCCCTGGGCAAGGACATAATCATTCGTTTACCCATTATCCCCGGATATACAGACTCAGATCAAAATTTACAGGCCACCGCTGAGTTTTTATCCGGACTAAAATCGGTCGAGAGGGTCGACCTGTTAGCCTATCATGAATATGGGAGGGTTAAGTACGATCAACTGGGGAAAACCTATCGGCTGCGAGTCCAATCCCCTACCCAGGAGCGAATGGAATCCATTAAAGCGCTCTTTGAGAGATATGGACTGAAAGTCCAACTGGGCGGCTGATAGTACCAGCTCATGCGCTAGAGCTAAAGATAAAATTAGGTGATCCATAAAGAGATAGGAGGGATAAATGAAAACATCAAGGTTATCCTGGTTATCAGCTCTGGTTATGGTAATCCTGGTTGTCATGCTTCTGGCGATTCCTGGCTGCGCCTCATCTAAAACTACTCCTGCAGCCTCATCTGCAGCACCGGCTCCGGCTACCACTACCCAGGTTCCGGTTAAAACCTCAGCCCCTGCCGCAACTTCAGCGGCTGCTCCTGCTTCTTCCGCGACCTCGGGCACTCTAAAAGTGGGTCTGGTGGCCTGGTTAGGCTGGCCGGTGGGTCTGGATATGAAACGGGGTATTGAAGTTATGGCTGATATGATCAATACCAGCGGAGGTCTGGAGGTTGGCGGACAAAAATATCAGATCCAGTTAGTGGAGTATGACTCTAACCTGGTTGAGGCTACCGAGGTGGCTGCCGTTAATAGACTGGTTTTTCAGGATAAGGTCAGTTTTATCATGACCGATGGTATGTTCATGCCGGCCTGGATGGCTGTGACAGAGGAAAATAAAGTAGTAGTCATGGCTAATGCACCTAACGATGTAGCTACCCTGAGTTCAAATTTGAAATATTGTTTTGATCCCACTTTCTTCCATGGTCTGCAAGATTCACTGGAAGGCTGGTACGCCAAAACCTATCCTGAAAAAGCTGCCAATATGTACTGGGCTTATCCGGATAACCAGCAGGGACATACCTATGCCACGATGGACGCGGCTCTCTGGAAATCCTTTAATGTAACTGTTAACGATATTTTCTATCCGGCTACCGCGCAGGACCTGAGCGCCCTGGGCACCAAAGTCGCGACCTCCGGGGCTCAAGTGTTTGGCGCGGTCGGCGGGGGAGCCTCTGATGCTACGGCTTATAAGGCTGTGTATCAGGCTGGATTTAGAGGCCAATTTTTCTCCAGCAGTCCGGCTTCTTATACCGCTCTGTCACAAATGATCCCTGCTGAAATTCTGGAAGGCTATATTAACGGGGCTTATCCTACTGAATTTGAACCTGCCTTATCCACCGTAGCCAAGGATTTTAAGGCTGCCTTTATTGCCAGGAACGGCAAATGGGAAGATCCGGAGATTCAGGGAACTGGCAGTTTTGCTTGTTTAGTGTCTGCCTGGCAAAAGGCCGGTTCTTTTGATACCGATAAGATCGCCGACATCGTCAGCAACGGTTTCAAATTCGAAGGTCCTACCGGCTCCGGTCAAATGGTTCCCAGATTGGACCTGGGCAGTAACAGAACGGTTGATTCTGTGGCTGCTACCTACGTAAAACAGATTACCGATGGCAAGGTTAAACTGATCGCCACTATCAGTCTGGCAGACGCCATGGGTTATTTCAGCCAGGCCCATCCGGCCAAATAGCTTCTGTATGGGGAAAAAATGAATCGATAGCTATTCCCGACAGGTAAATCTTGACTATGCCGGGAATAGCTAAAATAAGCACCAGCTGCGGGGGAGGGAGATGCCAGGATGTCTACGATTATAAAACCATTAACCAGGGTCCAAAAAATAAGGGAGACC
>Ga0153915_10006905_pt1 | contig 10680 bp, 8 predicted proteins | sample Opewatmetagenome_2_FD_107003 | JGI IMG/M metagenome (GOLD analysis project Ga0153915, IMG submission 107003) | Freshwater wetland microbial communities from Ohio, USA - Open water 3 Core 3 Depth 3 metaG | ecosystem: Environmental > Aquatic > Freshwater > Wetlands | place: USA: Ohio, Lake Erie...
CGCGCGATGACGGCTGGCCGTAGGCCTTCACATTTTACGTTTCACAATTCACGCCTTAAACCATGAACCGTTACCCGCTCTGGAAGAATATCCTGATCGTCGTCTCTGTGGTGGTCGGGCTCGTCTATACGCTGCCCAATTTCTACGGTGAGGTGCCCGCGGTACAGGTGTCTCCGATCAAGGCCACTCTAAAGGCCGATCCCGCGCTGATGGCGCGCGTCGAAGACATCCTCAAGAAAGGCAAGTTCACGCCGGCCGGCATTTTTCTCGATCCGACCAGCGTGAAGGCCCGCTTCCGCGACACCGACACGCAGATCAAGGCGAAGGATCTCCTGCAATCCCAGCTCGGCGAGGATTACGTCATCGCGCTGAATCTCCTGTCGAATTCCCCGGACTGGCTCACCGCGATCGGTGCGCTCCCGATGTACCTGGGGCTTGATCTGCGCGGCGGCGTGTATTTCCTGCTTCAAGTCGACATGAAAGCGGCGCTGACCAAGAAAGTCGAATCGTTCACCAACGACATCCGCGGCACGCTGCGCGACAAGCGCATCCAGTACACCGGTGTCACGCGCGACGGCCAGACCATCACCGTGCGTTTCCGTGATCGCGAGGCGCGGGACAAAGGGGTGACCGAGATCGAGAAGGCGATGCCAGATCTCACCTTGAAACCGGTGGACGATGCCGGCGGTTCGCGCATCGTTGCGGCGCTCAAGCAGACGGCGCAGACCCAGGCCGAAAAATTCGCCCTGGAACAGAACATCACCACGTTGAGGAATCGCGTCAACGAACTGGGCGTCGCCGAGCCCATCATCCAGCAGCAGGGCTCGGACCGCGTGGTGGTGCAGCTGCCGGGTGTGCAGGATACCGCCAAAGCCAAGGACATTCTCGGGCGGACCGCGACGCTGGAAGTACGCATGGTGGAGGCGCATGCGAGCGACCCTGCCGCCAGGAATTACGATCCCCAGAAGATACAGCAGGCAATCGACGGGCAGGTCCCCTTTGGCACCGAGCTGTATTACGCACAGCGCGAGGGTGCCAAAGAGCCCCTGCTGCTGGCCAAACAGGTCGTCATCACCGGCGACCGCATAACCGATGCCGCTCCCGGATTCGACTCCCAGACCCAGCAGCCCATCGTCAGCGTGACGCTCGACGGGCAGGGAGCGCGCATTTTTCAGAACGTGACCCGCGATGCGGTCAAGCGGCGGATGGCAATACTGTTGATCGACCGGGGCAAGCCCGAGGTATTGACTGCGCCGGTCATTCAGTCCGAACTCGGTGCGCGCTTTCAGATCACCGGCTTCAAGAGCACGGTCGAAACCAGGGACCTTGCCCTGCTGTTGCGGGCAGGCGCGCTGGCCGCACCGATGGAAATCATCGAGGAGCGTACCGTGGGCCCCTCGCTTGGCGCGGAGAACATCCGCATCGGGTTCCATTCCACCTGGTACGGTTTCGCGGCGATCTCCGTGTTCATGATTGCCTACTACATGCTGTTCGGCGTGTTCTCGATCGTCGCGCTCGTTGCCAACGTGCTGTTCCTGGTGGCGCTGCTGTCGATGCTGCAGGCAACGCTTACGCTTCCCGGATTGGCGGGCATCGCGCTTACCATCGGCATGGCGATCGACGCCAACGTGCTGATCAACGAGCGCATACGGGAAGAGCTGAGGAACGGCAACACCCCGCAGGCGGCGATCCACGCGGGTTACGACCGCGCGTGGAACACGATTCTCGACTCCAACCTCACGACTTTAATCGCCGGGGTCTTCCTGTTCATCCTGGGCTCCGGGCCGGTCAAAGGCTTCGCGGTGGTGCTGTGCCTGGGGATTCTCACGTCGCAGTTCAGCTCGGTGATGGTCGCTCGCGCCTTGTCGAACTTCCATTACGGCCGCCGCCGCAGGCTCGACCGCATTTCGATCGGACAAATCTGGCGTCCCACAGGGGCGAAGGCGGAAGGATGAAAGAGCAAGGCGGAATGCGGAAGGCGGAAGGCGGAAGGGGAACATAGCCATGGAGTTTTTCCGCATCAAACGCGACATCCCGTTCATGCGCTATGCGCTGATCTTCAACGTGATTTCGATCATTACGTTCCTGATCGCGGTGATTTCGCTTGCCACCCGGGGACTCAATCTCGGGGTCGATTTCACCGGCGGCACGGTGATGGAGGTCGCCTACGCGCAGGCCGCCGATCTCAACAAGATCCGCGAAGCGATGGCGAAGCTAGGATTCTCGGAGGCGAGCGTGCAGAACTTCGGCACTTCGCGCGACGTCCTGATCCGGTTGCCGGTGAAGCAGGGGCTGACCAGCGCCAAGCTCTCGGAACTGGTCATGCAGGAACTCAGAAAGGACGACAAGACCGTAAATATGCGCCGCGTCGAGTTCGTCGGACCGCAAGTGGGACGCGAACTGCTCGAAAACGGCGCTTTGGCGTTGCTGTTTGTGTCGCTGGGTATCGTCGCCTACCTGGCGTTCCGATTCGAGTGGAAGTTCGGTGTAGCGACGATTGTCGCCAACCTCCACGATACGGTCATCATCGTTGGTTTCTTCTCGCTCTTCCAGTGGGAATTCTCGCTGCCCGTGCTCGCCGCGGTGCTGGCGATCCTCGGCTACTCGGTCAACGAGTCGGTGGTGGTATTCGATCGGGTGCGCGAAAACTTCCGCAACCGCAGGATGCGCAACCGCACGGTGCCGCAGATCATCGACAACGGGATCACAGCCACCATGTCGCGCACCATCATCACCCACGCGTGCACCCAGATGATGGTGTGCGCGATGCTGATCTTCGGCGGTGAGACATTGCACTACTTCGCGCTTGCGCTCACCATCGGCATCATGTTCGGCATCTACTCTTCCGTGCTGGTCGCGAGCCCGATCGTGATGTGGCTCGGCGTGTCGCGCGAGGACCTGGTCAAACCCGAGAAAAAACCGGCAGCGGAAACGGTTTGAGCGGGGAGCGCATGGAGTTTGTCACCGCGCTCTTGGACATCGTCCTGCACCTCGATACGCACCTGCAGTGGCTGATCCAGAATTACGGCGGCTGGATCTACCCGATTCTGTTCGTGGTCGTTTTTTGCGAGACCGGGCTGGTCGTGACCCCGTTCTTGCCCGGTGATTCGCTGTTGTTCGTCGCCGGCACGATCGCCGGAACCGGGGCCCTGTACGAGCACGGGTTGTTCGCGCTGCTGGTGGCTGCTTCATTCGGCGGCGACAACGCCAACTACTGGATTGGTCGTTACCTCGGTCCGCGCGTGTTTACGCGCCAGCGGTCATGGATGTTCAATCCAGCACACCTTGAGCGCACCCGGCGTTTCTACGAGAAGCACGGCGGCAAGACCGTCATCTTCGCGCGTTTTGTGCCCATTGTCCGCACCTTTGCGCCCTTCGTCGCCGGCATTGGAAAGATGCGGTATCCGCGGTTCGTTTTTTACAGCTTTTCCGGGGGCGTATTCTGGGTCGGCGGGCTGATTTTTGCGGGGTACTATTTCGGAAACATCCCGATCGTCAGACAGAACCTGACGCTGGCGATCCTCGCGGTCATCATTCTTTCGATCATGCCGGGCGTGATTGAGTTCGCGCGAAGCCGCCTGCGGTCTTCCTGAGATTCTCGCGCTGATTCCATCGGTCCCCCGGCTCCAACGCGGTCTGGTCATAAACATTTTCAAGTCATTGCAATATTCAGCCGCGCGGAATGCTACGATGCGGAAGTTGACACCGTTCTTCTTTTCCCGGCCGGCCGGATCCCCGGCAGCGGACGAACTACAGATGCGGGTCGCATGAAAAATCAATTTGGCAATCCTGGCGCCACGGGCCATTGCGCGGGCGCGAGAGGGGAGGCGGGCGGCTATGCGTATTGAAGTCATCTGTACGGGCGACGAGGTTCTCACCGGCAAGATCGTCAACACCAATTTCAGCTACATCAGCCAGAAGCTTGAGGATTTCGGGCTGTCGGTGCAGTGGGAGACGACGGTGGGCGACGATCGCGAAAGCCTGTTGCTTGCATTTCAACTGGCCGGGCAACGCGCCGACGCGGTCATCGTCAACGGCGGGCTCGGACCCACGATCGATGACCTGTCCCAGGAAATTGCAGCCAGGGCGGCGGGCGTAGATCTCGCCCTCAACGAGGAGTGGCTCGCCCGGATGGAGGCGTACTTCCGGCGCCGGAGCCGGACGATGCCGCCCAACAACCGGAAGCAGGCGATTCTTCCGGCGGGCGCCGAGATCATCGACAACCCGGTCGGCACTGCGTGCGGGTTCTCGCTGGACATCGGCAAAGCGCGATTCTTTTTCACGCCGGGCGTCCCGCGCGAATTGCGGCGCATGCTCGAGGAACAGATCGTTCCGCGGCTCCTGGCAAAGAGCGGCATGCAGACGGCGATATTTCTGAAGCGGTTCCACTCATATGGGCTCGGCGAATCGCATGTCGACGCGATGCTCGCCGGCGTGGAAGCGCTCGCGCCCGACGGCACGGTGAAACTCGGCTTCCGGGCGCATTACCCGCAGCTCGAAACCAAACTCACGGCGCGCGGCGCCGACATGGATGACATCCGGAGGAAACTCGCGCCGGTCGAGGAGGAAGTGCGGAAACGGCTCGGCAATTTCATCGTGGCGGAAGACGATCGCACGCTCGAGGACGTCGTTGTTGCAGCGCTTGCGGGCCGCCGGGCCTCGCTCACCATCGTGGAGACGTTCACGAGCGGACAGATCGCGGCGCGGATCGGTCATCTCCCGGGAGCCGAGAAGGCGCTGCGCCGGGGCATCGTGGCGCGCGACTTGGGCGAAGTGTGTGCGGCCGTTGGACTTGACGGGGGGCCCGTAACGGGCGAAATCACGCGTGAATCCGCCGAAACCGTGGCACGTGCCGCGCAACGCCACACCGGCGCAACGCACGCGCTGGCGGTCCTGATCGACCTCGATGAAGGCGCGGACCGGATCGAATTCGCGGGCACGATCTGCCTTGCGATCGCGACCGGGCACGACGTTTCCTCGCGGCGGAGCCGCATCGTCGGCGGCCGTGACTGGGTGCGGCTCGGCGCGGTGGAAATGGGTCTTGACTGCCTGCGCCGTTATCTCCACGACCTGCCGGTGTACGAGCGGATCGACTTCGAGAAAGTGGAATAGGCTGTCAGTACATCGCGCTTGCCAGACGCTTGCGGTAGGTGCTGACCAATTCGCCCTGGTTGCCGAGCAGGTTGAATACCTGCAGCATCGTCTTGCGCGCGGCGTCATCGTTGAACGATCGGTCGCGGCGCACGATTTCCAGCAAATCTTCGAGCGCGGCGGCGTAATCCTGTCGTGCAATGCGCAACCTGGCGAGCTGCAGCCGCGCCTCGAGGTCGCCGGCGTCCTGCGCGATACGCTGCTTCAGCGAGCCTTCGTCCGGTGCATTCGCGGCGGAGACTGAAAACTCGATTTTGGCCTTGAGCGCCGTGACGCGGTCCTGCATTTGCGTCAGCGGCGACAGCGATTCGAGCATGCTCCTCGCGTCTTCGAACTCCCCGCAGTCGATCAGGATTTGCGCGGCGTCGATCCGGACCAATTCGTTGCGTCCATCCGCCGCGGCAGCTTCGGCCAGCAGGGCGAGCGCCTGTTGCGCGTCCTTATTGCCGCGGTAGACTTCCAGCGCGCGCAACCGCAGTTCCTCCGCCGGAGAGGGCACCACACGCGCGATAAACTGCCGCACCAGCGGTTCGGGCAGAGCTCCGGAAAATTCATCGACCAGTTGACCGTTCACGAATGCCTTCACGTTGGGGATGCCGCGCACGCCGTAGCGCGCGGCGAGTTCCTGGTTCTCGTCGGAGTTGATCTTGACCAGCCTGAACCGGCCCTGGAGCTCGGCTGCGAGCTTCTCGAGAATCGGACCGAGCGCGCGGCAGGGCGCACACCACGGTGCCCAGAAATCCACGATGACCGGCAACCGCTTCGAATCCTCGATCACAGCCTGCTCGAAGTTGGCGGCGTTGACGTCGACTGCGTGTTCGGACATCGGATGACCTGAATATGTCGCGAGTATTAGTGATGAAAAAAACAGCCCGATACAATAATGGGGGCGCGCGTCTTGACTTTCAAGAATGGCACGCCTGCAGCGCATCGCCCCGCAAAGGGCGGGCGCTAAATCTTCTTCGCGAGCGCCGCTGCTTTGCCGATGTATTTGGCCGGCGTGAGCGCGAGCAGGCGTTTCTTGTCCATTGGCGGAATCGCCAGGGTCTTGATGAAGGCATGCAATGAATCGCGTGTGATTCCGCCTTTGCCTCGCGTCAATTCCTTCAGCTGCTCGTAGGCGTCGGCGACGCCGTACCGCCGCATCACTGTCTGGATCGGCTCGGCCAGTACCTGCCAGTTCCGGTCGAGATCACCCGCCATCCGCTCGCGGTCGGCCTCGAGCTTGTCGAGACCCTTGAGGCACGAATCATAAGCGAGCAGCGCGTGTCCGAGCGCAACGCCCATGTTGCGCAGGACGGTGGAGTCCGTAAGGTCGCGCTGCCAGCGCGACACAGGCAGCTTGTCGCTCATGTGGCGCAACAGCGCGTTGGCGATGCCGAGGTTGCCTTCCGAATTTTCGAAATCGATGGGATTGACCTTGTGCGGCATGGTCGAAGAGCCCACTTCCCCGGTCTTTGATTTCTGCCTGAAGTAGCCGAGCGAAATGTACCCCCAGACATCGCGGTCGAAATCGATAAGGATGGTATTGACGCGCGCGTACGCATCGAACAGCTCGGCGATGGCGTCATGCGGCTCGATCTGTATCGTGTACGGGTTGAATTCGAGACCGAATTTTTCCACGAAAGCACGCGCGATTTTCTCCCAGTCGACATTCGGGTACGCCGCGAGGTGCGCATTGTAATTGCCGACCGCACCGTTCATTTTTCCCAGGAGTTTGACGCCGGCCAGGCGGTCGCGGGCGCGTTTAAGCCGCCAGGCGAAGTTCGCCATTTCCTTGCCCAGCGTGGTGGGTGATGCGGGCTGGCCGTGGGTATGGGCGAGCATCGAGGTCTCGGCGAGTTTGTGCGCGAGCACGGAAAGCTTTTCACCGATCCGGTCGATCGCCGGCAGCATTACCTCGTCGCGCGCGCGCTTGAGCATCATCGCATGGCACAGGTTGTTGATATCTTCCGAAGTGCAGGCAAAATGCAAAAACTCCGCGACTCTGGCGATCTCCCGGTTGCCGGCAAGCTTTTCCCTGAGAAAATACTCGATCGCCTTGACATCATGATTTGTTCTCGACTCTATGGCTTTCACCGTTGCGCCGTCGCTTTCCGAAAAGCCGGCCGCCAGCGCGTCGAGCCTTGCAACCGTCCGGGAGGAAAATTTCGGCACTTCGCGAATCGCGGATTCGCGCGAAAGCGCTTTCAGCCACTCGATCTCGACCAGCACGCGGAAGCGGATCAGGGCAAATTCGCTGAACAATTCGCGCAGCGCTGCGACCTTGCTGCTGTAGCGACCGTCGAGCGGAGATAAAGCTGTAAGTGGGGTCGGCGCCATGGCAAACGGTCACAAGGTCATGATTATTTTACCAGAATCAGGCGGGTACGCGTTTGCCCGCGCCCTTGGCGGCCGCCGGCTTCTCGCGTCGAGATCCGCTCGTCAGCAAAGCTTCGGCTACGTGAGACCGCTGCAAATGCGGAGCAAACATCTCGATGAAAGCGAATACGTACCCGCGCAGGTAATCGTTGCGGCGGATCCCGAGATGAATGACATTTGGTTCGAACAGATGGCTTGCATCCATTGAGCGCAGCTTGCGGTCGCGCGCAGGGTCGAACGCCAGCTTGGCTATGATCGCGATTCCCATGCCCAATTCAACATACGCCTTGATGACATCCGTATCCATCGCGCTCAGCACGATGTCCGGCGACAATCCGCGCGCCTCGAAGGCCCGCACCAGCTTCGAGCGGCCGATGAAGGGAGCGTCGTAGGTAATGATCGGATAGCGGACCAGGTCTTCCAGTGTCAATTTCTGCCTGCGCAGAAGCGGGTGCCGGGGTGGAGTCAGGACGACCCGGTGCAATTCATAACATGGAAAGAGTAGCAGATCGCCGGATTCGGCCGCCGATTCCGAGCCGATGCACAGATCGGCCTCGCCGCTTCTCACCAGTTCCACGATGTCCGAAGGATTTCCTTGCCGCACCATGAGGCGCACGTGGGGATAACGGCTGGAAAATCTCCGGATCACGCCGGGAAGAGCATAACGCGACTGGGTGTGGGTGGTGGCAACGGTAAGCGTCCCGCTGTCTTCGGCGGAGAACTCGAGCCCGATCTTGCCGAGGTTGCCCGCATCTTCGACCATGCGTTGCGCGACCTTCAGTATGGCAGCGCCGGGAGCGCTCAGGGCGAGCAGGCGCTTCTTGTTCCGGATGAATATGTCGACGCCCAGTTCGCGCTCGAGCGCCCGCAGCTGCCGGCTGACCCCCGGTTGAGGCGTGTGTAGCGCCACTGCCGCCCGCGACACGCTGAATCCCTGCCGGACGATTTCACACAGCGAACGCAGTTGCTCGAGCCTCATTTTCATTAATAACAAAACTGTTATAAGAATGAACAATTATAGTCATTGATTGCATAGAGGACCAGTGGGAAAATACGCCCGATGCCGTGGAGAACACAATGCAGACACTGACCGTGATCAATCCCCGAATCGTCGACGAAATGCTTCCCGCGCCGCTGGCGCCCGAATTGCGGCAGCTTCAAGGCGTGAGCATCGGCTTCGTGGACAACAGCAAGCAGAACGCCGACCTGTTCCTCGGCGGGTTGAGACCCCTGCTGCAGGAACTCGGGGTCAAGCCGGGCCTGACCGTTCGCAAGCTTGCACCCAAGGATGAACTTTCCGAATCCGACATCGAGCAGCTTGCACGGCACGATGCGGTGATCCAGTGCTTCGGCGATTGCGGAACGTCGACTTCGATGAGCGTAGCCGACGGCGTCCGGCTGGAACGGCACGGCGTTCCAACGGTCACGGTTTGCAGCAGCGCGTTCTACAAGGCGGCGCGCTTCCAGGCGACCGGGCGCGGGATGGGCAACCTGCCCATCGTGCAGATACCTCACCCCATGCACACCGCGGCCGAGCTGGAGGTGCGCCAGCGGGCGGAAGCAATCCTGGACGATGTCGTCAGTGCGCTGACCCGGCGGTCCGAACTGTCGGGGGAAAAAGAAGCGGCGCGCCTTCCGGACGAGATCACATTGCCTGATTCCCCCGATGCGCTTCAGGAGTTTTTCTTCGAACATGGCTGGACCGACGGCCTGCCCGTGGTTCCCCCCACTCGCGCCGCAGTGCAGGCGATGCTCGCCAGCGCGGATCGCGATCCCCATCAAGGCGTCGGACCGATACCGCCGCGCATGCGCATGGCCACTGTCGAAAAGATTGCGATCAACGCCGTACTGGCGGGATGCCGGCCGGAATATTTTCCGGTCGTGCTTGCCGCCCTCGATGCAGCGCTGGACGATGCCTGCAGGCTCTACGGCATCCAGACCGCGACCAATACCACCGCTCCGTTGATCATCGTCAACGGCCCGGCAATCCGGCGCCTCGGTTTCAACGCCAGGGGGAACGTGTTCGGGCAGGGCAGCCGCCCCAACGCCGCAATCGGCCGCGCCCTGCAGCTGGTGCTCCGCAACGTCGGCGGCGACATGCCCGGAGAGACCGATATGTCGACGCAGGGTCAAACCGGAAAGTTTACGTTCTGCATCGCCGAGAACGAAGAAGAAAATCCCTGGCAGCCATTCCACGTCGAGCGGGGCTTTTGGCCTGAAGACAGCACGGTAACCGTGATCGGAGCATCCGCGGGACACAATGTGTTTACCTACGGATGCGAAAACGGAAAGGAGATCCTGGACCATTTCGTCGGCGCCATGACCGCGATGGGACACAATAACGTGATCTTCCCGACCGGCCCGCTCGTTGTTTTCGGGCCCGAGCACGCCAATACGCTCGCCCGCGACGGCTACGACAAGGACAAAATCAGGCAGTACCTGTTCGAGCGCGCCCGCATTCCGCTCGACCGGTTCGGGCCGCGTACAGTACGTGGCCTGCATCACCGTCGTGCGCGCTGGTTTGCCGAAGCGGGAGACCCGAACCACATTGGCGTGGCGGATCACCCGTCGCACATCAGCATCGTAGTGGCGGGAGGAGCGGGCATACACTCGCAGTTTGTGCCGACGTCATTCAGCTATCATCCTGTAACGCGGTTGGTGAAGTTCAAATAGGACTCCGGCTGCGCGGCCGGTCGCATCACTGAGGGGGCCCTCGTAAGCACTGACCTGCATCTGCTGACAATCGGCGACGCTGCGCCGCTGCTCAAGTCGCGCCGGCTTTCCCCCGTCGAGCTGACCGAAGCGCTGCTTGCGCGCGTTCGGAGGCTTGATCCCCTGGTCAATTCCTTCATTACGGTGACGGGAGAATTGGCGTTGAAACAGGCCCGGCGTGCCGAAGCCGACATCGCTGCGGGCCGCTATCGCGGCCCCATGCACGGCGTTCCGTTCGCCCTCAAGGACATCATCGATACGGCGGGCATCCTGACATCCGCGCACTCCAGGATCTGCCGCAACAATTTCCCGGAGCGCGATGCGGCGGTGGCGAGCAAGCTCGCGGATTCGGGTGGAATATTGATCGGCAAGCTCGCCACCCACGAATTTGCACACGGTTGCCCGTCATTCGATCTGCCGTGGCCGCCGGCTCGCAACCCGTGGGACCTTGCCCGC
>Ga0153915_10006906_pt1 | contig 10679 bp, 5 predicted proteins | sample Opewatmetagenome_2_FD_107003 | JGI IMG/M metagenome (GOLD analysis project Ga0153915, IMG submission 107003) | Freshwater wetland microbial communities from Ohio, USA - Open water 3 Core 3 Depth 3 metaG | ecosystem: Environmental > Aquatic > Freshwater > Wetlands | place: USA: Ohio, Lake Erie...
AACGAACAAAGCCGAGTCCTGGAATTATCTGGTTTGGCTCAATTAGCGCATGCGGTCGGGTCACTGTCTGAGCCAGTTGATTTATTCTCTCGTTTGGTAGATAGTATCAAGCCTTTAGTAGGGGCAAGCATCATCGGTTTCTGGATTTACGACGATAACCAACACACCCTGGAAGCTCAATTGCCGTTTCAAGGCATCCCGCCCCAGTTTATCGAATCGTATCGTTTTACAGTACCCACCAGCGCCCGGGCAGATGAGATCATGAAAAAGCAGGAAGTGGTTTCCACCACGGAAGCTCCTAATGATGCAGATATGGAATCCCTGGGTTTAAACAACTGGTGCCAGGCAACCGGGATACGGACAACCATACTCCAGCCACTCACGGTCGGTGGTAAATTGCTGGGTTATCTCCAGGTAGCTAATAAACATGATGACCTGCCCTTTGATCAAAATGACCGGCGTCTGCTAGCGATCGTCGCTGGACAGGCGGCTATTATTATTGAGAATGCTACCCTTATCCTGCAATCTCAAAAGAGGGCTCAACGCGCCGAAGCATTGCGCCGCATAGCCAGCCTAACCGGTTCGGCGGCAACAGTCGATGAAATTCTCCAGTTTTCTCTGAAGGAGCTGGCACGTTTATTATTAGCCGATATCGGTTTGATCCTATTATTAGAAGAAAGCCGGGGAGACTTACGGATCCACCGTGAATCATTATTTGGTGTGGAAGACGAGACTCTCACGAAGATTGGTCGTTATTCAATTGAAGTATCGAAATCACGCCTGGAAATGGGGGATACGGGCCCCAGCCAACGATCTTTTGTGACCGGCAATGTCCGTGAAGATCCCATTATTATGCCAGCCTACCGAGGGTTACTCGATTTCCTTGGATTACAGTCAATCATCTACGTCCCCTTGATCGTCAGGGAGCGCGGGGTAGGCGAGATCATTCTCGGTAGTCGGAAAGGAAATTTCTTCGATAAGGGTGATGTTACCATCATCGATACCGCCGCCGGACAATTGGCTGGCGCTATTGAACAGACATCGCTTTCTTCACAGACCGATGAAACCCTCCGCAGGCGGGTCGACCAATTAACAGCATTAACGCGCATTAGTCGCGAGCTCAATTCTTCCCTGGAGATCCATCATCTGCTGCAACGTGTTTATGATGAGGTTGTTCATACCACACGGGCTCAATGTGGATCAATTACCCTCTTCGAGCTTAGTGATATCACTATCGATACGTCCCACCCGCCAAAAATTACCCTGCATCTTGGCGATCAGGATAATGAAGAACTCTCACCCCTCGAATTCAATGTGTTGAAACAGGGAGAGTCGTTGATCATCAGGGATTTTCAACAATATAAAGAAACGGGTAAAGAGAGTTTATTCCAGCCTCCTCATAAAGATTGTCGTTCTGCATTAATCGTCCCGATTGCGTATCAACAGAATGTGGCTGGCTTGATTTATCTACATTCTAAGCATCCTGATCGTTTCGATAAGACCTCCCTGGAGATTGCTCAAACGCTGGCGATCCAGGCGGCAATTGCCCTTGGGAATGCCCAACGATACCAGGAACAGATTGAACGGACCGAGCTTCTCAGCCGGCGAGTGGAGACTCTGGCGAAGTTGTTAGAGACTTCCCAAACTTTACAACTGGACCAGCCGTTGGAAGTTTCCTTAGAGTCAATCTCCTATGGCATCCAGGAATCTACCCCATTTAATGTGGTAATGATCAGTGTGTATGAGCCGCAAACGGGTCAATTACAGCGATTAGCATCAGCCGGCATGACCCTTACTCAGCAGCGAGAAGCGCGTTCCAGATCTCAACCGTGGTCGAGTGTTGAACAACTCCTGGAACCCAAATTCCGGATCAGTAGGGCATATTTCATCCCGGCGGATAAGATACCCGCTATTCCTTCGGGTGTGCACTTCATCTACTCCAATCTCATTGGATCTCGGCAGGCTGAAGGTTCTGCCTGGCATAAAGAAGATTTCCTGGTGTTGCCTCTTAAGAGTGCCGATGGGAGCCCGCTAGGGGTCATCAATGTCGATCAGCCACGCGATGGATTACGACCAGACCGTCCAACAATTGATACTCTGGAAATATTTGCCACCCAGGCAGCCCTGGTAATCGAAAGTTTCCAAAAATTACAAGAACTCAGGCGCGCTTCCGATGAGATCCAGCAAAACCTGGAACGTTCCCACCAGGCAACTGAGGCTGCTCAAAGCCATCTACCGGTATTACTGCACAAAGATATTGAGCATACGATTGCCCTCCAGCGTTTGAGCGGGAGAGCCAGGCGTATTCGAGCGGGATTGGATATTGCTGCTCTCGTTAACCGTCAAAAAGACCAGTCGAGTGTTTTATTAGAGGTGGGACGAGGTATGCTCACGCGCATGGACTTTGATGTGGTTTTGATAGCTCAACCAACCTCACGTGGGCCACGCCTGGTGCATGTTTTAGGAACTATTCCCTCCGGGGTTAACCCAGAAGCTTTCTTAGGGCAGAGGAACCCCCTTCGGCAATGCTTAGAAACTGGGGAAACTATTCTGGTATCCAGTGTTAATGAGAAACCCGAATGGAAAAGCTCACCCTTATTACTCACCCTTGAGGCGCGTGGCTTTATATGTTTACCTGTCACCCAGGATATTGGAGAGAAGGATAGCCTGGTCGGTATCACAAAACAGGAAGAGGGAACGCTCCCGGGTCTTAATGCAGTGTTATTGGCTATCAGCTTAAGACCATTGCCCGTTTTTACAGATGAGGATGAGCAGCTTTATGGATTGTTAACCAGGCAGGTTGCGACAGCCTTGCAGAATTTGCAGTTGATTTCGGAGACGAATCGTCGTCTGCGCGAAGTTGATCTATTGCTTGAGTTCAGCCGGCGCCTTGGAAGCCTGGATCCGGTTAGCATCCTCGATACGTTGTTAGAGAGTACCTTCCGGGTGGTTCCTGCTGCCCAGGCGGGGATGGTGGCTTTGTGGGACGCTGACGTGCAGGCTCTGGTACCTAAAGTTGCCACGGGTTATTCAAATAGTGAAGAGATCCTGAAGATCCGTTATAAAGCCGGAGAGGCGCTTCCCGGGCAAGTATTCCAACAAGGGCAGGCAGTGCTCCTGGATGAAATCGATTTTGCCCGACAATATAACCTCCCCCCAGAATATTTATTAATTTACCGAAATGCTACCCAGGGTCGCCTTCCGATCGCCACGTTAATCGTCCCGATCGGGGGTTCCTATTCATCTTCCTCCCCGCCCTCCAAGGAGATCGGTGGCGCGGAAGGGCAGATTTATGCAGCGCCTCTAGGGGTGATTGTGCTGGATAATTTCCAAACCCCGGTGGTGTTTACAGAGGATGACCAGGCTCTGGTTACCTCGCTGGCTCAACAAACCGCTTTAGCTCTGGAAAATGCTCGTTTATTCCAAGCCTCCGAGCAACGTGCCTTACAATTGCAGTCCCTCACGACGGTGGCGGCGACCATTACCTCCTCGCTCCAGACTGATGACTTGATTGGATCGTTACTCGATCAAGCTCGGACGGTGATCCCACATGATACCGGCACATTGTGGCTACGTCAGGAAAATCGGTTAACCATCCGGGCAGCGCGTGGTTTTGCCGATAGCGAAGAACGGGTTGGTCTTTCGGTAGCTGTTGAGGATAGCCTTTTGCTCAAGGAAATGATCAATACTGGTAGACCTATTTTGGTCAATGATGTACGCCAGGACACACGCTTCCCATCCTTGATCGAGCCTCAATACCTCTCCTGGCTAGGTGTTCCATTGATCTCAAAAGGCGAGGTGGTTGGGGTAATTGCCCTGGAAAAGACGGAAGCCAGTTATTACACCTCGGAGCATATCCAGGCTGTGACGACATTTGCAGGGCAGGCTGCCGTAGCGCTTGAGAACGCGAACCTCTACGAGGAATCGGTGCATAGGGCTGTTGAAATGGACCGCCGGTCTCAACGCCTGGCTGTGCTTAACCGTCTCTCTACTGAGCTGAGCGGGACATTAGATCAGGGGCACATCCTGACTATGACCATCCAGGAACTCCTCTCGGCGGTCAGTTGTCAGGCAGTGTCAGCGCTCTTGTTTACTGGAGCTAATGAAGTGTCTGTGCTGGCTGAATCACCCCGCACTTCACCTGACCTACCCCTGGTCCTACCGGATGCACCTTTATTTGGGAGATTACGAGAAACCCTGGGGGTATTTAACTCCGAAGATATTTTAGATAATCAAGGCAAGATAAACTCACCCCTCTTGGATCCGTTGGCCGATTACCTCTCTCTACGGTCCACTCGGGCGTTGTTGGTATTACCGTTAGTGACTGGCACAGATTTGCATGGACTGCTGTTCATCCATAACCAGCAATCTTACCGTTTCAGTTCCGATGAGGTGGAACTGGCGCGCACGATTAGCAACCAGGCTGCTTTTGCGGTTCAAAACGCTAACTTGTTTGCGGAGACTCAACGTCTGTTTGCTGAAACACGCCAAAATAGCGCTGAATTAGCGACATTATTTGCCCTGGGTGTTAACGTCTCTCAGGTATTGGATCAACAGCAATTAGTAAATCTGGCTTTTGAGAATATCTTGAATCTGTTGCAGGTCAACTCTGTGATGCTGGTAATACAGAATGAAAATAATGAGTTAATTGCTCAAACGATTGACCATGGTAAGCGGATTGGTTTGGTGCAACTTCCCAGCACAGGAGAAAGTCTGAGCCAGCATGTGATGAACACGGGGCAACCTGTGTTGATCGGGGATGTGGTGCGCGACAAAGAGAAATTACCTGTACCCGGGTATATCGTAGGTGATCCTTCACGGTCGTGGTTGGGTGTTCCGTTAATTGTCAGAGGCAGCGCTATCGGGTCGCTCTCTATCCAGGACGATGAACCTGACCGGTTTGGCGAATCGCAACTACGTCTCCTGATCCAAATTGGTAACCAGCTAGCGGTTGCCTTTGATAATGCCCGGTTGTTTGCTACCGTCCAGAACTATGCTGCCAGTCTGGAGCAGAGGGTTGAAGAACGTACCGCTCAACTGGCACGCGAGCACAAGCGTATTGAGACTCTGTTGGGAATCATGACCGAGTTATCCACCAGTCTAGATATGGATATGGTGTTGAACCGTACCCTGGGGCTTATTAATGGAAGTATAGGCGGTGAGCACAGCCTGATTATGTTGGTGGATCCAGATACTTACAAGTTATTCCTGCGCTCTTCAGTGGGTTATACAGCCCCGGTATACAACGAAAAACAAACGCCATCTTTCCTGCCGGATGATGGTTTTGTAAAATGGATCATTTTACACCGTCAATCAGTCTTGGTAGATGATCTATTGGAGGATGCGCGTTGGACCAAGCGCGATCTCGGGGAGGACCAGCCACGAAGTTGTCTGGCAGTTCCATTGTTGATGGGTGAGGATACCCTTGGGTCGTTGTTGATCTTCCACCGCCAGCCCAGCAGGTTCTCTACTGATCAGTTAGAGTTGATCCAGGCGACGGCCAAGCAGATCGCGGTCGCAATTAATAATTCGCAACTCTTCTTGCTAATCCGTGATCAAGCCGAACGTTTGGGTGATATGTTGCGGACGCAGCATATAGAGACCAGCCGGTCGCAAGCCATTCTGGAGGCTGTGGAAGATGGTGTGTTGGTGACCGACGCCAACCGGGTGATAACTCTATTTAATGCCTCTGCCGAGAGCATCCTGGGTATGGAAAGGCAGCAGGTATTAGGTCGAACATTGGAGCATTTCTCCGGGCTGTTTGGTAAGGTTGCCCAATCCTGGATGGAAACAATCCGGCTCTGGTCAGAAGATCCATCATCAAGTGAAGAGGCAGGTCGCGCATATATCGAGCAGCTTGTCCTGGAAGATAAGCGGGTCGTCTCAGTGCACCTGGCGCCAGTCATTTTACGCACCGATTTCTTGGGTACGGTTTCAATATTCCAGGATATAACTCACCAGGTAGAAGTGGATCGCCTGAAGTCCGAATTTGTTGCCACGGTCAGTCACGAGCTGCGCACGCCAATGACTTCAATTAAGGGCTACGTGGAGATCCTCCTGATGGGCGCTGCCGGTAGATTGACCGAGCAGCAGACTCATTTCCTGGAGATCGTGAAAGCTAATACAGAACGCCTGGCGATTTTGGTCAACGATCTGCTTGATATCTCCCGTATCGAAGCTGGTCGCATTACTTTATCCTTGCAGTCCCTGGATATGCACGAAATTGCCAGTAAAGCAATTTCTGATATGATCCAACGCAGCCAGGATGATAAGAAAGCCATGGATTTCCAGGTGGACATGCCTCCCGAAATTGTCCCCGTGAATGGAGATCCGGACCGGGTCAGGCAAATCCTGGATAATTTACTGGAAAATGCCTATTACTATACCCCTGAGCATGGCAAGATTCTCCTGAAGCTCCAACAGGTGGATGATGATATCCGGGTTGATGTAATAGATAATGGTATTGGGATCCTTGCGAGTGATAAAGAGCGTATCTTCGAGCGTTTTTATCGAGGAGAGGATCCGCTTGTGCTGTCAACCTCCGGCACAGGCCTGGGTCTTTCAATTGTTCAGCGTTTATTGGATATGCATAATGGACGGATCTGGGTAGAGAGTAGTGGTGTTCCGGGCGAGGGGAGCACATTCTCCTTTACTTTGCCGGTGTATCGAGAACCAGATTCGGAGGTAGTCTAACAAAAAAGAAAACTTATAACCGTGGAATAAGTATATAATCCATGATTATCAATGGAGTGTGAGGTAGCATTATGGCGAAAATATTGATCGCTGAAGACGAAAGAGATATACGAGACCTTATCACCTTTACCCTGCGGTTTGCCGGGCACGACGTCGTCGCGGCAGCCAATGGTGAAGAAGCTGTAGAAAAAGCGTTAAAAGAGAAACCCGATCTGGTTTTAATGGACGTACGCATGCCTCGGATGACCGGTTATGAGGCTTGTAAAAAGATGAAGGCTGATGAGAATATTAAGCATATTCCGGTTGTATTTCTCTCTGCAAAAGGTCAAGAATCTGAAGTGAATGCCGGTTTAGATGCGGGTGCAGTGGAGTATATTTTAAAACCTTTCTCTCCAGACCAATTAACGGAGAGGGTGAGAACCATACTTAAACAACACGAAAAATAGACCGAGACCTTTATGAGCGTTGTCATCCTGCAAGACGAGATTGTTCATTATGAAGTATTGGGGCGCGGTCGACCATTGATCTTACTCCATGGTTGGGTGGGATCATGGAGGTACTGGATTCCCACTATGCAGGCGGTATCGATTACTTTTCGCGCTTACTCGATTGATTTATGGGGATTTGGTGATACTGCCAAAGAACCATCCCGTTATTCAATTAACCAGCAAACCAGTTTATTAGTCGATTTCATGGATAAGATGGGGATCGCCAAAGTCGCCTTGGTGGGACATGGTCTGGGTGCATTGGTTGCTTTGAATTTTACCGTTCAACATCCTGAGGTTGTGGACCGTCTGATGGCTATCAGCTCGCCATTGGGGATTGAAATGGTAAATACCCGTATGCGTACCGCCAATCCGACCGAATTAGCTGATTGGTTGTTGGGTCGTGGGCCTGCTGCAGAATCAGCGCGTATGGAAGTGCCCAAGACCGACCTTCAATCGGTAACGATCTCCCTCAATGAACTGCAGGAGCTGGACATGCTAAAATTATCTATGCAATTGAATACAGCCTGCCTATTTGTATATGGGCAGAATGATCCTGCTATCACTGTGCCCCAGTATGAAGTATTTACCTCTCTACCGGAACGCACTCATCAGATCGTTTTGGAACAGTCGGGACATTTCCCGATGTTAGATGAAAGCAGTAAATTTAATAGGCTTCTGGCTGACTTTTTATCATTACCTTCGGGTGAAAGTCCACGCCAATTGCAGTTAAAGGAAGAGTGGAAACGACGAGTACGTTAGGCTGAGCTTTAACAATTAATATTCTGCACGGGGAGCCTGTGTAATCAGGCTGAGAGGAGAGCCGTAAGCTCTCGACCCGCCAACCTGATCCGGATAATGCCGGCGGAGGGATTGCGCACATCAAAGACATCCCTCCCCTGGTTCCGGGGGAGGGATGTCTTATTGAGAATCATCATCGTCGCTAATGGTAATATTGATCCAAATGATGTGCCCAATATGAATGGGGCTGCTAACGTGGATACTCCTGCTTCGCGTCTCTTACATTCGGGCGATCTGCTGATCGCCGCAGATGGAGGAACCCGATACTGCCAGGCACTCGGTGTAATCCCCCAGGTGGTCATCGGGGATTTCGATTCACTTGATCAAGATATTATGATAACCCTGCAAGCGCATGGGGTGACATTTATTCGATATCCTGTCGAGAAAGACTATACTGACCTGGAGCTGGCTATCCAATATGCAGTTTCCCGGGGAGCCAGTGAAATCGTGGTATTGGGCGCCCTTGGAAATCGCTGGGACCAGACCCTGGCGAATCTTTTGCTGCCTGTTCTGGCAGAATTTATCGGGGTTAATATCATGCTGATCGATGGCTCTCAGGAGATCCGCCTGGTGCGGAGTGGGCAGACCCTGGACCTGCTCGGTCAGCCAGGTGATACCGTCTCATTGATCCCGTTAGCTGAGGATGTGAATGGGTTCACCACCCAGGGATTGAAGTATACACTCCTGGGAGAGGCGCTCCGGTTTGGCTCCACGCGCGGCATCAGTAATGTACTTCTGGAGGTAAAAGCTACCATCTATGTAGATGAGGGGATGTTATTGTGCGTCCTGATTCATCAGGTATGATTCGAGGAAATTGGAGGTCTCTATGATTAACCTGCTTGTTTTACAAAGTTTTTTTGATAATAACCGCGGTGCAAATTTTCCTATAAAAGAACGAAAGTCGTTGCGACACGGGAGTCCCTTTAACCTTATCGCGCTCATTATGGGGATCACTTTGATTATTTCCGCCTGCCAGCCGGCTGGACCGCGGACATTGACGGTTATGACCCACGATTCCTTCGCAGCCTCGGAGAAGGTCATCCAGGCCTTCGAGACCGAGAACAATGTCCATCTGGTATTTTTAAAATCCGGAGATACCGGGACAGCCCTCAATAAGGCGATCCTTTCCAAAGATAAACCGTTCGCAGATGTGTTTTATGGGGTGGATAACACCTACCTCAGCCGCGCTCTGGAAGAAGGCATCTTTGAACCATACACGTCTGCATTGCTTTCCCAGATACCAAGTAAGTTAAAACTAGACTCCGGGAATAATGCTTTGCCCGTCGATTATGGTGATGTATGTCTGAATTATGATAAGGCTTATTTTAAAGATAAAAGCCTAACGCCCCCTCAGAACCTGGACGATTTACTTAAACCTGAGTATAAATCCCTGTTCGTGGTTGAAAATCCAGCCTCCTCCTCACCGGGATTGGCGTTTTTATTAACTACAATCGGACACTTCGGTGCAGATGGTTATCTACAATACTGGAAAGGGTTGGTTGCGAACGATGTCAAGGTGGTCAACGATTGGGAGACGGCTTATTATACGGAGTTTAGTGGCTCTTCAGGGCACGGATCCAGACCCATTGTGGTTTCATACAGCTCAAGCCCGGTATTTGAAGTGATCGGGGCAGAGCAACCCCCTTCCGAAACTCCTACCGGGGCTATAGTGGCTGATGATACCTGCTTTCGGCAGATCGAATTTGTAGGGATCTTGAAAGGTACCCACAATCGGGATCTGGGCAGGAAGTGGATCGATTTCATGCTCTCTACTACCTTCCAGGAGGATATGCCGTTGCAGATGTATGTCTTTCCTGTAAATCAGAATGCGACACTCAGCGATATTTTCGTAAAATATATGGTAAATCCTGAGCGACCGGCCTACGTGTCTCCCCAGGATATTGCTACTCACCGAGAGGAGTGGTTGCAGGCCTGGACAGATACCGTACTCCATTAGCATCCTTTGCCAAGCGTCGGGTTGCAGAAGTCCTGTTATGGGCTGCACCGCTCGTTTTCCTAGGGTTGTTCTACTTTTATCCCCTGGGTTCTATCCTGGCGCTCTCCTTTGCGCGCAGTGATACGGGAGCAGTCCAGGCATTCGTAAAGACCCTGACATCCCCTCCGATCATCCGGGTGGTGTGGTTCACCATCTGGCAGGCGATACTATCTACATTGCTAACCCTGTTGGTAGGGTTGCCGGGCGCCTACCTGATGGCGCGGTTTACATTCCGGGGGAAATCTCTCTTCCAGGCGCTGGCTGGGATCCCATTTATTATGCCGACCCTGGTAGTTGCAGCAGCCTTTAACGCGTTATTGGGTCCACGCGGTTGGCTGAACCTGGCTCTGATGGGACTTTTAAACCTGACTGTTCCCCCGATTCAATTTGCCAATTCGCTGGTGGCGATCCTAGTGGCGCATGTTTTTTACAACACGACGATCGTGCTGCGCACCGTTGGTGATTTTTGGTCACATTTGGACCCGCGCCTTGAACAGGCTGCCCAGGTCCTGGGAGCTAATCGCTTAGAGACATTGCGTAGGATCACACTACCTTTATTGGCTCCGGCGATCGCTTCAGCTGCTTTGTTGGTTTTTATTTTTGATTTCACCTCTTTTGGGGTGATCTTGATCCTGGGAGGGCCGCGTTTCGCCACGATGGAGGTCGAGATTTATTATCAGACGGTTAGCTTGTTTAATTTACCC
>Ga0153915_10006907_pt1 | contig 10678 bp, 11 predicted proteins | sample Opewatmetagenome_2_FD_107003 | JGI IMG/M metagenome (GOLD analysis project Ga0153915, IMG submission 107003) | Freshwater wetland microbial communities from Ohio, USA - Open water 3 Core 3 Depth 3 metaG | ecosystem: Environmental > Aquatic > Freshwater > Wetlands | place: USA: Ohio, Lake Erie...
ACGATCGCAAACGGGCGCGTATTGCATTAATACGTACCCGTTTGCGAAGCCTTGCGGTCGTCGATTATACGGAGCTTTCACGCTACCCAAACCGTTCACTTTATTGTTTCACAGACCCTAAACTAAAGAAGCTCATATCGCACGATATGAGCTTCTAAACTTAATAAATCACATTTTTTTGAAGTTTCTTCGGTATAAATTGTTACACAAGCACCGTCGACTAAAATAGCTTCAAGACCTTGTTTTTTTAGTTCGCTTGAAATGAAACCTGTAAGTCTTCTAATGAGATTTTCTCCCATCGGAGGTTCACACAATCGATGACGCATTTCAGACGGAATTGAATTGATACAGCTTAGTTTTTCCTAGTGATTGCCTCACGAGAATACCTCCACGCTCGAGACGAGATAATGCAATTTGAACACTATTGAGCGAAATACCCAGAGCCTCTTTGAGCTCGTTTGCATATCCAGCTGATTCGCCAATAAATAAAACAGCCCACTTGAACGCGAAGGTCGAAGTTCGAATCCACCCAATTTAATTTGAAGCAGTTGCTTCACTTATTCTGAAGCAAGGAATGTTTTAATTTTGATCTTTCCTTTTCCCCCAGATTCTTTTTTTAATCTCACCGCTCCAATTTCTTGAGTATTTCGAGGATGGGTTCCTCCGCAAGGAATGCAAATTGTTGCACATTTCCACCATCGAAAGTTTTTTTTCGTAGAATCTTCGTAATTTTCGATAGGATAGTGCTCTGCGATCAGTTGATTTACTTGTTGTTCGACTTCTTTAAGTTTTCTCTCATCGAATGTTCCGTCCCAGGCATAAGTTGAGCTGTCGCGTTCCTCATTAACGTTCGATCCCAAAAGCTTCAATTTTCCAAAATGAACGAACAAAAAATGCTCCATAATATGCGAAGCAGCATGCAGTTTCATGATTAGGTACCGACGGTCCCAATCGAGAGTACATTTTATTTCTTCGCCAACATGTAGGAGTTTTGAAGCATTTTCAATGATTAAATAAATATTTTTCTCAGAGTCAAATCGGGTATCAGTAACTAGATACTGATTAACATATCCTCGATCCCCTGCTTGTCCACCGCTTTCCGGATAAAAAATGGTTTGATCCAACCAGACATGATCATTTTCAATCTTAACGACTCGAGCAAAACATTGCTTTTGATAGGGATCGTTCCAATATAGCTTTTTTGTTTCGAAAGGCGTCGTCATTTCTCATCTTCCTTATTATGAAACTTCGAACATTTTGGCTTGACTTTCGAGATAATGAGGAAGTTCAACTTCAAGAAGAACATCATTTTCTTCGTAATCGCAAGAAATTACCTTCCCCTTGCGCATCAATTCGCTGACTAACGCGTAATGGCTTTGCGGAATCCGCAGTTTCATGCGAATCCGCAATTGAGAGATCTCTTGGATCATCAATTCGGTCAAACGCTCAAATCCTATCTTTTTAAGAGCCGAAACTTCCACCGTTTTAGGGTATTTAATACGTAATTTATTAATTGCCAACCGGTTGCTGCAAAGATCCGTTTTATTCAAAACGGAAATCATCGGATGATTTTCAGCTCCAAGCTCTTTTAATACTTCAAACGTTGCCGCTGCTTGAGCTTCGGCTGCAGGACTGCTGGCGTCGATGAGATGAAGAAGAATATCGGCTTCGACGGCTTCCTCAAGCGTACTCTTAAATGCAGCTACCAGCAAATGGGGGATCTTACGGATAAAACCAACGGTATCGATCAGAAGGATCTCTTGCTTGTTCGGCAAAACGAATTTTCTAGTTGTCGTATCCAGAGTAGAAAAAAGTTTGTCTTCTACCAGCACATCGGCGTCCGTAAGGGCGCACATGAGAGTAGATTTTCCCGCATTGGTATATCCAATGATCGCGAAAGTGGGGATTCCCGTCCGTTGACGAGCGCGACGCTGCGTTTCTCGGCTGCGTTTCACCTCATCGATCTCTCGTTCCAACCGATCGATGCGTCGGCGTAAAATCCGTCGGTCAACTTCAATTTGCGTCTCCCCCATACCTTTCAAATAACCGCCGCCTTTTCCTGAGCCGCCAGTACGTTGGCGTTCCAAGTGGGTCCAAAGACGAATCAATCGAGGCAGCTGATATCGGCACATGGCCAATTCGATCTGGATCCGCGCTTCCCGGCTATGGGCGCGCTGAGCAAAAACGCCCAAAATCAGCTCCGTTCGATCGATAACGACGTGTTCTAATCTTTTTTCCAAATTCCGTTGCTGCTGAGGAGATATCTCATCATCGAAAATCGCAATGTCCGCCGAATGCTCATCAATCAACGCCTTAATTTCTTCGACCTTGCCTTTGCCAATAAAAGTCGCAGAATCATAGGCTCGAATTGGACATAAAATACGATCAACGCTCTCGAGGCCAAATGTCACGCAAAGCGAGGCAAGCTCATTGAGCTGTTCTTCCGCTTCCGCTTTTTTACCTGACAGATACGTTCCGATCAGAATCGCGCGGCGATTTGTTCCATGAAGCTCATAAAGTCTGCCTCGATTCTGTTCAGAGGCTAATTTTGAATTCAAGTCCATCGTACCCCAATTGAATGTTCGGAGGAAGAAAAGCGCTTACCTCATCATGATTGATATGATGCCCAATATGCGTCAGCCATGCTTGGCGCGCTTGAATCTTTTTTGCAAATGCAACTGCCTGATCGACAGAAAAATGCGCATTCGATGCAGTATTTGAAATCGCACTAATGACAAGCTGTTGAACACCTTGCAAAACATCAATAATTTCATCGCTATCTTTGCAAATGTCGGTAACATATGCGAAATCGCCCATCCGATAGCCCGTTACTTTCATGCCGCATTGAACATAGCTGAAATATTTTAGTGTTAATCCGCAGATGTCCGTCATGCCTCGATCAGCGAGCAGATGAATTTGCAAATGTTTACCCCAAGAACGGCTACTTTTCAAATCAAACAGGTAATCGTAATGTTTTTTTAGTTCACGAAAGCTCTCTTCAGACAGCAAGAATGGCAAATGGGCATTTTTATGAAAAAACAACCCCCTCAAGTCATCAATGCCGGCAATATGGTCATAATGAGTATGAGTGAGGAATAGCGCATCGAGACGATCAATCCGATACCGAAGAGCTTGCTCTCGGAAATCGGGGCCGCAGTCGATAAGAAAAACCTTATCGCCGCATTTGATCAAACCCGACGAGCGGAGTCGCTTATTGGCAGAAGAATTCGATCGGCAAACCGTGCAATCACAACCAACGACGGGAACGCCGGTCGAGGCGCCAGTTCCTAAAAACAAAAAAGTTCCATCCATGAAGAACCTATCCCGATATTCGAAAACTTTGATTTTTGAAAGATTTTTTCATAGATTTTTGAGCCGCTTCGCAGGGCATACTTGAATAAGTAGACCAAGAAGCGGCTCGAAAATATGTGGAAAAAGATTCAAAAAGCATGTTTTTCAAATATCGGGATAGGTTCGTTAAACCTATGGTAACGCAAAACTGCTGAAGAATCAAACTTCTTGACTGTTACCGTTTTGATCCCTTAATAAAACAATGATGGCAAAAATTATCTTTTTCGATCTTTGGGCGGAAATGGTTCCCTATATAAAGAAAAAGCTTAAGGGACACCATCTCGATTTCCTCAATGCGGCAGATCGCAAGACAATCAAACAGGCCGCTAATGCCGACATCGCATGCACAACGATTTATTCCCATATCGGATCATCCGAGATTGCGAAAATGCCGCGCTTGAAGCTGATCGCAACTTTATCAACGGGCTTTGACCACATCGACATTGCAGCGTGCGCGAAGCAAAAGATCCTCGTTACAAACGTACCATCATATGGGACTCAGACAGTTGCTGAACATACGATCGCTCTGATGCTGGCGCTTGCAAAAAAAATCGTTATATCTGCTGAACGTACAAGAATGGGAAATTTTTCTCTCGAAGGACTAAGAACTTTTGATATTTGCAATAAAACTCTTGGGATTATCGGATTTGGAAAAATCGGCTCAGCCGTTGCGAAAATCGCCAAAGCGTTCGGTATGGAAGTTCTCGTTTACGACCGCAAAGGTGCGATTAAATTGGCTCAAAGCCTCGCTTACAAATGCGTATCTTTCGATCAGCTGTTAAAAAAATCGGATATTATCAGCCTTCACGCTCCCCTAACCGAGAAAACCAAGCACATGATCAGCAAAAAAGCTCTTGCGAAAATGAAGAAAGGAGCCATGATCATCAACACCGCGCGCGGAGGCTTGATCGACACACAGGCACTCGTGCAAGCACTCATTTCCGGCCACATTGCCGGAGCAGGTTTAGACGTATTGGAGTCCGAAATTGCCATCAAAGAAGAAGTCCAGCTACTTTCTTCTCATATCACTCCCGCCGAATTGCGCACCTTGATCGCTAATCAAATATTATGCAACCGTCCCGATGTCATTATCACTCCGCATAACGCATTTAACAGTCAGGAAGCGTTGCAGCGAATCATTGATACAACCGTGGCCAACATCAAAAGCTACTTGCGAGGCCACCCCGTCAATATCGTCAAAGCAAATAAATAGGATTATACCCAAACAACTTGAAACCAGTTTTTCAAGTTGTTTTACAATCTAAATTCATCCGTTGCGCGAACAAGCGCATCGGTAATTCCAGGCTCGCTGGCGGAATGGCCGGCATCGGCGATAATCTCGAGTCTGGATTCCGGCCATGCCCGATGAAGCTCCCACGCAGAGTCAAGCGGACAAATTACATCATAGCGCCCATGAATCAATATAGCCGGGATTTTACGAATAGCTGCGATATGTTCAAGAAGCCAATGATCTGTCTTGAAAAAGAGACGATTCACAAAATAATGACATTCGATCCGGGCGATCGCTTCGGATCGCTCTTCTTCTGTAAATGATTGGAACATCTGCTTATCAAATTTCAAACCTATTGTCGCCGCCTCGTATCCTGACCAGGCGCGTGCGGCTTGCCGTCTTATTTGCGGATCGCTGAAAGTAAGCTTGCGGTAATAGGCTTCAATCAAATGGCTTCGTTCTGAAAGCGGAATCGGCTGAACAAACTTTTCCCATTCATCCGGAAACAAAAAGCGGGCGCCGGATTGATAAAACCACAAAAGTTCGCATGAACGGCCCAAAAATATTCCTCTCAAAATCAAACCCTTGACAACATGAGGATTTGTTTGGGCGTACGCTAAAGCAAGCGTGCTGCCCCATGACCCGCCGAAAACAATCCAGGATGAAATATTGAGATGCTTGCGCAACTGTTCGATGTCATTGACGAGATCCCAAGTCGTATTTTCACGGAGTTCCGCATGAGGTTTGCTTTTACCGCAGCCGCGTTGATCGAAAAGAACAATGCGGTAAGCGCCGGGATCAAAAAAACTGCGATGCGACTGTTCAGTTCCGGCTCCCGGGCCGCCGTGCAAAAAAAGAATGGGACTGCCTTCGGGATTGCCGGACTCTTCCCAATAAATGGAATGAAGAGAAGAAACTTGCAAATAACCGCTTCGATTCGGTTCGATGGGAGGATATTTTGTTCTCATTTCATCAGATGGGCAACCATGGCCCTTTCATTGATTAATTCATTCTGCGTAGCATCCACTTTTTCCTTCAAAAATGGATCCAGCATCAAACCTGGGACAATTTCCACTTCTCCCTTTGCATTGGTCCGGCAAGGAAATGAGAAGATGAGATTTTCGTCCAAGCCATAGGGATTGCCTTTAGAATAAACGCCCATTGAAAACCAGGTTCCAGGCTTAGTTGGCTCGATAATAGAACGCATAGCGTCCATGATCGCCTTTGCAGCTGAAACAGCGGACGATTTTCCGCGCAAGTTAATGACTTCAGCGCCCCGTTTTTGAATTTTTAAAGAAAAATCATTCTCCAGCCATTTTCGATCATTGATCATTTCTATTGCTGGGCGATTATCGATCGTAGCATTCGCAAAATCCACAACTTGCGTCGGTGAATGATTGCCCCAGATAGTGACATTCGACACATCGCGGATATTGACATGTGCACGAGCGGCAAGCTGATAAGTGGCGCGATTCTGATCGAGACGCGTCAATGAAAAAAATCTTCTAGGCGACAAATCCTGAGCATTGCGCATCAATATGAGACAATTGGTATTGCAGGGATTTCCTACAACAAGGACGCGAACATCCTTCGATGCCACTTCCTGAAGAATCTTCCCCTGTTCGAAAAAGATTTTCCCATTATCAAGCAGCAGATCCTTGCGCTCCATTCCCTGAGTCCGAGGCTTGGCACCCAAAAATAAAGCATAATGGACCCCGCTAAAAAGCGAGGCAGCGTCGGTTCCGACTTTAATTTCTTTGAGAAGCTCGAAAGCACAATCTTCAAGCTCCATTGCAATGCCCTCGAGCGTTTTAAGCATCGAAGGCAAATCAAGTAAATGCAAAGCAATGGGCTGATCGGATCCAAAAAGATCACCGCGGGCAAGACTCAACAGGAGGCTATAGGCAACCTGTCCTGCGCCTCCTGTAATAACAACCCGCTTTACTGGTTTCATTCGTTTTTTCCAAAACGCATCAAACGAACTTTTTCATCACTTCGCCACGGCAAAGCGTCTCAAACCAGTTTTTGGCAATCTTGTGCATCGAATCCAACCATGGATCCAGGGTTCCCAAATCTTGAGGAGCCGATTCTCCGATGGAATGAAAGAGCATTTGCTGGAGCATCGCAGGCTTATCCATTACCTCGCCCGATCCGATTCCCAGCATCGCTTTTCCTTCCGGATCTTGGATATTGTAACCCACATTCAGCGTAACGCCTTCAGCGTTGGGCATAATTTGATTCGGCGCGAACAGAGACGAGTCAATTTCGATTTTGGTATGCAGTTTATCTGCCAAAAATTGTAATGCATTCTCATTTTCGGTCATTTCGATCCCGTTAATGAAGCGTAATTCCGTCTTGATAATATTCAACGGGAAAGAGCTTTGCGGATAAAAATCAGTAAATGCTTCGAAAATGCGAACGATTTCCTCGCGGAATTTATCCCAGGAATATTCCTTGCCTTCATTGATGGTGATAATACCCGGGCCAACTTGTACGAGAGGCCATTTATCAGCCGCTTTGCGCATACGATGGCGAACGATATAAGGGCTAGCGTCGGGGTGAGCCTGAACTGAAGGCAAATCCTCGACCAATGAATAGTCTTTTTTAAACCGGTCGTAAAGCCTTCCGTACAACAAAGGATATGCTGGATCACGTCTTGCTTGGGTGTTTGGAACTGATGCAAGATTCCACCTCATCTCGAAAATCGCTTCGAGAATTGGGGGTTTTGACAATACAAGGGGTTTAATTTTTGTAATAGAGCTCATGGTAACTCCTGGCTAATGCATCTACCCTATCAAAGCGGCCTTGAGTTTACGAGATATTTTTTGCACAGGCTGCAAAATTTTAGATTGATCGAATCTCGGGTTTAAATTTTGTCTTCCAAGATCGATTGCCGGATGCGTTTCATTAAATCCACCATGAAATGAAGATTGTGGATTGTTGCCAGAGTATAAGCGGTCAGCTCATGGGCTTTGAAAAGATGGCGGAGATAAGCCATAGAAAATCGCTGACAGACCCAACAAGTGCATCCTTCTTCGATCGGACCGAAACATTCGGCGCAATCATTTCTATCGGCCTTGATATTTCCTTTCTGCGTCAAAAGCAGGCCGTGACGGGCCGCTCTGGTCGGATAGGAACTGTCAAAAGTATCGATTCCCAAAGGAATGCACGAGTGCAAAGACCCCAAATCTCCGATGCCCAACAGATGGCGTGGTTTTTCATCAGGCAAATGCGGCATCATCGTCTGCAGCATACCGATCATTTCCTCTCGGTTCTTGCCCACGCTGCCGCCAATGGCAAATCCATCAAAAGGAAGAGCGCTCAGAAAGCGGCAACTCGTCTTTCTAAGCTCAGGATCAATGCCGCCGTGGACAACTGCAAACATCGCTTGCTGGTTCGGATTTTTCAAGTGCTCGTTCAAAGAACGCTGTTCCCAGCGATGAGTGCGCTCAAGAGATGTTTTCAACTTGTCGTAGCCAATGTGATAGGGAGGCAGCTCATCGAACGGAATAATGATGTCGGCGCCAAGAGCTTTTTGCGCTGCGACGGAAGATTCCGGAGTCAGTAAAAATTTGGTGCCGTCGCGGTATGACCGGAAGCAAACGCCCTCTTCATTGATTTTCAAGACATGGCCATCTGTTTTTTTAGTCCCGCGGCTCTTGAGTTCATCCGCAACAGATCCGTAAGCCAATGAAAAAACTTGAAACCCGCCCGAATCAGTAATAATCGGAAGCTTTCGATTGATGAAGCGATGGAGACCTCCGGCGCGCCGAACCGTCTCTGCTCCTGGCTGCAGCAGCAAATGGTAGGTATTGCAAAACATCAGTTGCAAACCAATCGCATCCACCATCTCGTTATCCAATCCTTTGATTGTTCCGTTCGTTCCCACGGCGACAAAGTTCGGCGTATCGATCACTCCGTGCGGAGTATAAAGACGACCAACTCGAGCATTAGATCGAGTCGAACAATGTAGAATCTCGAAATGGAAAGCATTCATGCTGCTTCCTTATTCGCGTACTGTTTAATCCATGCAGCAATATAACTGCTGGAAACGATAACTACGCACTTAACTGCATAACTCACAATCATGATATCGAATAAAGAAGCAACCAATCCGTAAAGACCTAATAAGCTAAATAAAATTGTATCCAAAGCCTGGTTCACTAGAAGAGAAATCAAAAGCCGTGTTCCTAAATTGGAGACAAAGCGTTTTAAAAAAGCAAAAAATACTACGTCTAACCGCTGAACAGTATAGTAAACGATCAATGATGAAAAAACGATGCGAGGAGTCTGGCCGAGAATCGATGAATAAGCTGTTTGCGTCACATCATGGACATTGGGATTGTAGAACAAGTGGATTTGAGACATCGCCACGAAAAAGATGAGGGCGAGCATCGATATGCGAATCGAGATTCGCGCGGCTTCTCTGCCGAAAAGATCCTGCAGAATATTCAGACCTATAATTCCACCAATCGCAAAGGCATCGCTGCACGTCACCTCTAAGCCAAAAAGCGTCATCTGCTTGACAACGAACAAATTAGCAAAAACAGCGGATAGGCTGATGTAAACCATCAACGCACTCCGGCCAAGGCGTACTGCAACGGCGAGAAATGCCAAAATCAAAATAATATGAGCAAAAAACAGCCACTCATTCATAAGCAAACAAATACAACAAAATAAAATGACGGGTAATTATATTATAATTATGATTCAACATCAAGAAGTTTATCCATACGTGATTCAAAATACGAAAAATTTTACTTGGATAGCTTCACTAGTTCTGACGGCGCGGAGTATGCTGCAAATTTTTTGAGAAAGAACTCTCAAAATTTGATTCACCTTGACTTATCAAGCCATTTCCAAGCTATACTATTTCGGCAGATTAATCGATTCGCATTTAAACATCTTAAACGAGAAGAATATGTACGTATCGATCGTCGTATTGATGTACGCCGCGTGGTCAAGTATTTTTTCTTTAGCGAAAATCACACTGGAACATTGCTCACCTCTATTTTTGACAGCTACGCGAATGCTGCTCGCCAGCGTCCTTCTTCTTGGATATCTCGCAATACGCAACCGATCTTCATTCAAGATCAGCCCCAAACAATTCCTCTCTCTCTCTCTCTACGCCCTCTTCAGCATGTATCTTGCGAATGCATTTGAATTTTGGAGCGTACAGCATTTATCTGCCGCCAAAACATGTTTTCTCTACAGCCTTTCGCCATTTTTAACAGCTTTTTTCTCGTATCTTCATTTCGGCGAAAAAATGACTCCCCGCAAATGGATCGGGATGAGCATCGGCTTTTTGGGCATCATTCCAGTATTGACCATCCAGACAGGGTCGGAAGATCTCATTGGCGGATTTTTCTGTTTTTCATGGCCGGAACTCGCAATGATGGCGGCGGCTCTCTGTTCGGTCTATGGATGGGTTTTGCTGCGACTTCTCGTAAAAGACTCCTCGATTTCCCCTTCTATGGCCAATGGTACAGGCATGCTGATCGGCGGAATATTCGCCTTGTTCCACTCATTGATTGCCGATCCATGGCAACCTATACCCGTGCCGAACGGCCATTTCCCCGACTTCGTACAGGGGACTCTGATCATGACTTTCATCTCGAACATCGTTTGCTATAATATCTATGGACTCATGCTGAAACGATTCACAGCCACATTCCTATCATTTATGGGTCTCTTGAGTCCTGTTTTCGCTTCGCTGATGAGCTGGATATTTCTTGGAGAAACCCCTTCCTCAGCCATTTTCCTTTCAACAGCAATTGTGGGATCCGGCCTATGGCTGATTTATAGCGCAGAGATCCGGCAAGGCTACATTCTGAAAAACGCTAGTCCTTAGGGAGACACTGATTAAATGCTGTTTTGAAGATCGATAGTGATTTTCGTCGTGAGATCGAGTTTGGAGCACGAAGCTAACTTTTTGTAAGTTAGCGAAGTGCGAAAACTTGATCGGAACAGAACATTCGCATCGAGATTGAAGAACTCCTCCCTGAAAGGAGGAGATTCTTCCGCCGCTCAAGGAACCGAAGCAGCTGTAAGCTGCTTTCGCTTGTTAAGTAGCTTGCCTTGACCCGCCCCTGAAGG
>Ga0153915_10006908_pt1 | contig 10678 bp, 8 predicted proteins | sample Opewatmetagenome_2_FD_107003 | JGI IMG/M metagenome (GOLD analysis project Ga0153915, IMG submission 107003) | Freshwater wetland microbial communities from Ohio, USA - Open water 3 Core 3 Depth 3 metaG | ecosystem: Environmental > Aquatic > Freshwater > Wetlands | place: USA: Ohio, Lake Erie...
GCATGAGTCAAATTCAAGCTGGTCAGATGATGGGACCTTACCGGCTGATCAACGAGATCGGCAAGGGCGGAATGGCAATTGTATGGAAGGCGTACCATGCTGCCATGGACCGCTACGTGGCGATCAAGATGCTACCGTTCCAGTTTGCGCAGCGAGAGGAGTTCCTGGTCAGGTTCAGCCAGGAAGCGAAAGTAATCGCCAGGCTGGAGCACCCGCACATCCTGCCGGTCTACGATTACGGCGAGAATGAGGAAATGCCTTACCTGGTGATGCGCCTGCTGGAGGCTGGAACACTCACGGAGCGCATCCAGTCAGGAGCTTTAGGCCTGGCTGAAATTGACCGGATTTTTACCCAACTGGCGGATGCACTGGCATACGCCCACGAAAAGGGGGTCATTCACCGGGATATCAAGCCCTCCAATGCCATGCTGGATACACGCGGAGAGATCTTCCTGACCGATTTTGGCATCGCAAAAATTGTCGAGGGTGCCGTAGCGCATACTGCCACCGGTACCATCACCGGCACACCGGAGTATATGAGCCCCGAGCAGGCGCAAGGCTTGAAAATTGACCAGCGGACGGATATCTACTCCCTGGGGGTCGTCTTATATGAGATGCTGACCGGGCAGGTGCCATACCACGCCGAGACGCCGATCGCGGTTATCCTGAAGAAAATCCAGGATCCTTTACCGCCGCCTTCGGTGGTCAACCCGGATATCCCTGACCCGTTGGAACCGGTCTTGCTGAAGGCTCTAACCAAGGATCCTGCAGATCGCTTCGCTTCGATGAACGATTTCCTGGCAGCCTGGAAAAAGGCCGTGGCGGATTGCACGCCTACCCAGCAGATGCAGCAGGAGGCGGTGCTTTCGGCGAAAAAGGAAGAAAGCCCAAAGCGACCATCCTACCCCGGGGTCTCTGAAGGAACCGTATCGCCCGTGAGTGCCGGCACAGTGGGGAACCCTGTGGGTGAGAAGGCCCCCCAAGGCGAGAAAGCTGCGCCTCAACCCAAGAAGAGCAGCGCAGTCCCCTGGGCATGGGTATTCGGCGGGGCGGGGCTCCTGATCATTTTATGCGGGGTGCTGGGGGGCGGTGCGGTGCTGTTCCGGGCGATGAGGAACAGAGCACTGCCTACCAGGACTCAGTATATCCTGGCGGCTGCACAGATACCTACGGATACCGTGGATGCACCAACGATGGCAGCCAGCCTGGGAGAAAGCCCCTTGCCGTCTGAGACTGCCGGGGTGCAAAGTTTGCCGCCCACACAGACAGCAACATCTCTGCCAATCGATATCCCGGTGCCCAGCCATACACCGCAGCCAACCGGGAGGCAGACTACAATTTTGGACGCTAAAGGCCTGGCAATGGTGCTGGTTCCGGCGGGAGCTTTTCCGATGGGCAGCAACCTGGAAGAAATCATGGCATTCTGCCCGGGGAGGGACCAGGGAAGACAGTGTAAAAGTGACAATTATTCCAACGAGGCTGGGGTGCACACGGTCATCCTGGATGATTACTATATCGACGCGTATGAAGTGACCAACCAGGCTTATGCAGCCTGCGTGCAAGCCAATGGATGCGACGCCCCTACGGATATCAGCCTGAACACACAAGATTATTATTATGGGAATCCGACATTTGACAATTATCCGGTTGTGCATGTCTCCTGGTATGATGCTCAGAAGTACTGCAACTGGCGAGGAGGGCGCCTGCCGACAGAAGCTGAGTGGGAAAAAGCCGCCAAAGGCACCGAGCAGCAGTTCTTTCCCTGGGGAAATGATTTCACAGGAAAAGCTGCCAACGTGTGCGACGTGAACTGTACCTACGATACCTCCAACAATAGTATAGATGACGGGTATCCCTATACATCTCCTGTGGGGATTTTTGTGGACGGAAAAAGTCCCTATGGGGCTTTCGACATGGCGGGGAACGTGTGGGAATGGGTGGCAGATTGGTATAACAAAGCCTATTATGCCACGCAGCTAGAAAATGCACTCAACCCGACTGGGCCGGAAACCGGAGATGGGCGCGTGCTAAGAGGCGGTTCCTGGATCAGCAATATCTTCAATTTGAGGACCACCCTCAGATTGACCTATAAACCCGACTTTCAGGCGGCTCAGATCGGCTTCCGGTGTGCCCGTGAACCTTAACTGGACATTTCGAGTACTGTTATAATCTTTAATACAAGAAACCTGTTCTCGTCCCTGAAATTGTACTCATTGTGTTTTGGAGGCGCGTATGACAACGAAACTAACCTGGTACGGGCACGCAACTATCGGCCTGGAAACGGACGGCTATCAATTGATCGTCGATCCTTTCTTCACCGATAATCCAGCGGCGGGGATTCTGGCGAAAGATGTGGCAGCGGACTATATCTTGATCACACACGGGCACGGTGACCATGTGGGGGATGCCATCGCCATCGCCAAACGCACTCAAGCCACAATCATCAGCAATAATGAGATTGCCACCTGGGTGGCTGACCAGGGATTGAAAAGCCACGGGCAGCATTTGGGCGGCGGATTCAAGCATCCCTTCGGCTATCTGAAGCTGACCCTGGCGCTGCACGGCTCGGCGCTGCCGGATGGATCTTACGGCGGGAACCCGGCTGGCTTCCTGCTGACCACGCTGGATGGCAAGAAAATTTATATCGCGGGAGACACGGGTCTGTTCGGCGACATGGCACTGATCGGCGAGGAAGGGATCGACCTGGCAATGATCCCAATCGGCGATAACTACACGATGGGTCCTGATGACGCCCTACGTGCCGTCAAACTGCTCAAACCCAAGGCGGTGATCCCGACTCATTACGACACCTGGGAGCTAATTGCACAGGATGCAAAAGCCTGGGCAGAACGGGTGAGGCAGGTGACTGGAACTCAGGTGGTGGTGTTGAAGCCAGGCGAAAGCTATACAGTATAGCAGGAAAAGATTACCTCGTCGCAAATTTAGCTCTGCGTAATGACAGTCCCATAAAGTCTTAATAATCAGATAATCTTCGTCTGATATAATTCACCTCAGCAGGAGGTGAGCATGTTTGAGAGCATTTTTCGACGAAAAGAGACCGAACAAAGGGTACAAGAAGAGGGACGCCTGCCTCCCGGGCAGTCAGTGACCCAGAAATTCCCGGTCCTGCACTATGGGCCTGTGCCCGGATTCAACCCTGACAGGTGGGATTTTCGCGCCTGGGGAGAGGTGGAACAGCCGGTGCGCTGGAGCTGGGATGAATTCAACCAACTCCCCAAAACGAAGCTGGTGATGGATATCCACTGCGTGACACGCTGGAGCAAGTTTGATACAACCTGGGAAGGCGTATCCGTCCGGACATTGGTCGAGCAAGGATTGATCAAGGTCAAACCATCGGCGAAATATGTTATGCAGCATGCCGAATATGGGTTTACCGTCAATTTGCCCCTGGAGGTGGTGCTGGGGGATAATTTCTTGTTGGCGACCCACTTCGATGGTAAACCGCTGCCTCCTGACCACGGGTACCCGCTGCGGGGGATTGTCGGCAATATTGTTGGGCGGGATGACCTGATGGTGCCCTATTTTTGGAAAGGTGCAAAGTGGCTGCGCGGTTTAGAGTTCATGAAGGAGGACCGGGCTGGCTTTTGGGAGCAAGCTGGATACCACATGAACGCCGATGTTTGGAGAGAAGAAAGATTCGAGTAATTTACTTAGAAAGAGCAGGAACCTTTCTGAGGGGAAAACATGCTTGGAGAAGTGGAGGCACATAGAGTTTGCCAGCAAATCCTGTCGCAATGTGAATGCCAGGCTGCGGAAGTGCTGGTACTGTCAGAGGACCTAGCGCTGACCCGCTTCGCGAGGAATGCAATCCAAAATGATGAGACGGAACAGAGCGTAAACCTGATCTTGCGAGTCATGATCGGTAAGCGTATTGGTACAGCCTCATCCAGCCGCCTGGACGATGAATCGCTTTTGCTGGCTCTGGGTCGCGCTTGGACTAACGCCCAGACAAGTCCGGAAGAAGCCGAATATCTGCCGCTGCCTGAGCCAGTGCAATACACGCCTGTGGAGGCTTTCGATCCGGTGACAGCGGATAATTCGCCTGAGCAGCGAGCAGAAACGGTTGAGGAAATCTGTGCGCTGGCGGAAAACAAAGCATTGACTGCCTCGGGGGTCCTTGCGACTGGAAGTGAGGAAGTGGCTGTTGTGAATTCGGAGGGCTTGCGCGCTTATTATGCCTCGACGAAAGCGAATTTCGAGACGATAGTGACGGGGGAAGATTCTTCTGGACGCACCCATGCTGCAGCCTGGCGCCTCGAGGACTTGCCGGTCAAAGCTCTGGGGATAGAGGCTGTAGAGAATGCTGGGCGCGGACATAAGCCGAAGCTGGTGGATGCAGGTGAGTACACTGTGGTAGCGGGTCCACATGCAACCGAAGACATGCTGCAGATGCTCAATTATCACGGTATAAACGCTCAGGATGTCTATGAGGGGCGCTCGTGGATGAATGATTTGATCGGGGAACGAGCGATGGACGAGAAGGTGAGTATCTGGGATGACGGCCTAGACCCGCTGGGCTTGCCAATGCCCTTTGACTTTGAGGGGGTACCCAAACAGCGCGTGGAGATTGTGCAGAACGGCGTGGTGATGGGACCGGTGTATGACCGTCAAATCGCTGCCAGGCTGGGAAAAAGCGCTACCGGACATGCCATGCCGCCGACTTTCAGGGGCATGGGTGCATTAGCTGGGAACCTGTTCATGGCAGGCGGTGAAGCCTCCCTGGAGGAAATGATCCATTCGACTGAGCGGGGATTGTACGTCACAGGCTTCTGGTACACCCACTTGATGAGCCCGAGAGGCTGCCTTGTCACGGGCATGACCCGCGATGGGGCTTTCATGATCGAAAAAGGGAAGATTACTCACCCGGTGAAGAACCTGTGCTTCACACAATCGTACGTCGAGGCGCTGAGGAACGTGGAGATGATTGGGAAAGAGAGGCGCCTGATGGCAAGCGAGTTTGGGGGAATTACACTGTGTGTGCCGGCTTTGAAGATACGCCAGTTTAATTTCACTGGACCGGCTGAATAGACCAGCTCCAAAAGAACCGTAAATACCAAAAATAATCGAGATGCTCGTGGATTCCGACGATGATGCCGATGAGTAAATCGGGTACATTGTTTAGGATCACAGGGATTTTTCAGGCGTGAGATCGGGTGGGATTTGCCGTGTACTTTACGATGACAAACCGAGGGTTACACATTGGGGGTGAGACGCATGGAGTGCATGGATTTACCCACCATGCGGAAAGCGCGGCGTTCGGCTTCGAAGCGGATGCGCTCATAATCAAGGGTGAGGAACTCGCCCTGGCGATAGAGTAGCTGACCATTACACCAGACATAGGCAACATCGCCAGGGTGAGCGGTATAAACGATCCCGGCGGATAGGTCGTGGCGTGGCAGCCAGTGGGGAGCCGTCGTGTCCAGCAGGATCAGGTCGGCAGGACGACCGGGAGCCAGCACGCCGCTTTGCGAAAAGCCGATGGCAGCCGCAGGAGCCTGAGTCGCCAGTCTGAGGAGCTGTGCAACGGGCAGGGCAGTGGCATCGGCAGTCAAGCCCTTTTGGTAAAGACCGACCAGGCGCATGATCTCCAGCATGTTCAGGTCGCTGTTCGAAGCGGGACCGTCTGTGCCCAGGGCGACGTGCACCTTGCGGCGGAGCATCTCCAGGATGGGCGGCATGTGCATCGCCAGCTTCTGGTAGGTCTTGGGGGTGTGAGCGACATGCACGCCCTTTTCAGCCAGGATGGCGTAATCGTCCTCTTGCAGGACATTGCAGTGAGCGACGAGGGCGGGGAGAGGCAGATCGAACAAGCCAGTAGAGGCGACCTGCGCTACAGGGGTGCGCCCGTAACGGTCGAGCGAGTCCCGCATCTGCTGGTCTGATTCGCTCAAGTGCAGGTGGACGCCGACCCCCAGGCGCTGCGCTTCTTCGGCAAAGCGATGCAGGACGGCGGGTGAGTCCATATACGGGGAATGCGGACCCATGCTGGTGAGGATGCGCCCACCGGCAGCTTTGTTCCAATGCTCCACAAAGGCTACGGTATCTTCAAATGACTTGCCCCCCAGCTCTTGCGCTGGCGCCAGGCCGAAGTGGCACCAGGCCAGGTTGGCTTTCATGCCGCTGGACTCTACCAGGCGGGCGACCTGATCCATCCAGAAGTAATGGTCAGCGAACCCGACAATGCCGCCACGCAGCATCTCGGCAGCCGCCAGGGCGGCACCCCAATAGACATCTTCTTCTTCGAGAGCCGACTCGGCGACCCAAATGCGCTCGTTCAACCAGCGCTCGAAGGGCAAATCCTCAGCCCAACCGCGCTCCAGAGTCATGGCGGCGTGGGTGTGGGCATTAAAAAATGCAGGCATGGCGAGCAGGTCTTGACCTGAGATGATCGTATCGGGGATGAAGGAGGGTGGGATCTCTCCGAGGGGGAGGATGGTTTCTCCATCGATGGCGAGATCGGCATGCTGGAGGAGGCGGTCCTGCTCATCGAGGGTAATGACTGTAGCATCTTGAATTAAAGTACGCATAAGACTACCTCCAAAAAGATTCACCGCGGAGTCGCAGAGTGCGCAGAGATTTTAAAGTGTTCTCCGTGTTCTCTGCGACTCCGCGGTAAGATTGCTGTCCGGATAGATAAGGTACGTCTCTTATCACTAATCGGGTTCGGTCGTTGCTTCAACGCGGGCGAATTCGCCGCGCTTGATCTGGTAGATGTCGAAGTCACGCGCAACGACGGTGGCAGGGAAGATAGCCTGCGCTTCGGTGAGAACGTCCCGCTCGCGGTAGCGGCGAGAGATGTGCGTGAGGATGAGATGCCGGATGCCAACCTTAACCGCCAGCTCGGCAGCACGGCGAGCGGTGAGGTGGGCGAATTGGTCAGCCATTTCTGCTTCTTCGTCGAGGTAGGTAGCTTCGATGACCAGAGCATCGGCGCCCTGGCAAACGGCTTCCAGCTCCTGCGTGCGGCCTACATCGCCCACGTGCACCAGGCGAATGCCTTCGCGCACGGGACCGAGCACCTGATCGGGATGAATGATCCTACCATCGGGCAGGGTGACGGTTTGTCCGTTGACCAGATCACGCCGCCAGGGGCCAGGGGGGATGTTGAGCAGCTCAGCCTTTTCGGGCAGGAAGGGGCGGCGCTCTTTTTCTTCAAAGAGAAAGCCGAAGCAGTCGGGGCCGCGGTGCCAGACGGGGAAGGCGGAAACGTAGAAATCATCATCCTCGAAGATCGGACCGGGTTGAATCTCGCGCAGACGCAGGGACATCGGCGGCTCGGCGCCGCGCAGCACAACGCCAAAGATCAGCTCACGGATTCGGTCAAGCGCCCACCTGCCAGCGAAGATCTCCAGCTCGTCGATGGTCTCCCAGCGGGAAAAGGTTGAGATCAACCCGGCTAAGCCCAGGATATGGTCAAGATGCCCGTGGGTAATGAGGATGCGGTTGAGGCGCTTGAAGCCCAGACCCGATTGGAGGATCTGGCGCTGGGTGCCCTCGCCGCAGTCGATGAGGAAGCGATGCTGGTTGTGGAGCACCACCTGGGAAGAGAGGCCTCTGCGGACAGAGGGGGCGGAGGCGGATGTGCCTAGGAAGAGGATTTCGAACAAGAGAAGTCCTTCAGTCAGGGATAAGCAATTTTACCTTTAAAGAAGTAAACCCGACTAAGATTCTAAAAAACCAGCTTCTCAAAATGGGTTTACTTTAAAGCAATTGCAGCTTAACCATGGTTAAAATCAGGGTCATGACCTAACTCTGGATCATTTCGTGCGATCACTAACTGGTTTTCTCGCCAAATAGCGAGGCTATTTGACCAAATTTGAATATCGAAACCTCCAAGTGGATTGTTTAGCATGAGTGTCGCCATTGTTTAAGAGCAGAGGTTACTACCGTGACGAATTACCCGCTAGCAATCACATATTCATTACATGGTTGAAAAAACATATTGACATCAGGATGGAGTTTTAGGATAATAATTTTAGAGAGAGCGAATGTCTCTGGGAGTGACCTATGAAAAAACACATTTTTATTGAAGCTTTGATTTTTGCTTTCCTAATCATGTCATGGCGAATTGGGGCTTATAGCTTGGCAAAGCTTGGGGATATCATGATTGGGCTAGGTGTCTTATTTGTTGTGATCATTATTCTCTCTCTTCTTGGTACCAAAGTTCTCACAGGAGATGTTTCGGTTTTTCTGCCCTTGAATAAAATGGTAGCAATCGAAAGTATGAAAAACAAGCCGTCAATTTCCTATATCCTCCAAGTTCTTGGCTTAGGTGCCATTCCAATTGCTAGCGGCATTATTTTCAAGATATTCTCATAACTAAAAAAATATTAATATCAAGTATTAGCTGAAGCCAACTTGGTGCCCCGCCTGGGTAGCATAGAGCTGTGGGTTATCCAGGAGGGTAACAATCACCTTTGCCCGTTGGACAATTCGGTGCTCTTCTTTGCGCGAGGCAGCCAGTCGGCGAATTTCTATTTCTTCTTCGGTTGTGAACGAGCGTAGTTTTACAGCTTTTTGCATGGCTTCCTCCTGATCAGTTCAGGAGGATCATAACCTACTTAATTGACGAGAAAACCACCAACCCATTCTGACTTAAGTATTGTCGAATTGCATCTTATAGAAATGAGCATAGGTGCGATCCAAGGCCATTAATTCTGAATGTGTGCCTTGCTCATCAATCCCTCGATCTGTCAATACAACAATCCTTTTTGCATTTCGGATGGTTGATAAACGATGGGCGATGACAAAGGTTGTACGATTTTTGGCTAAAGCCTCCAATGAATCTTGAACGACTTTTTCACTTTCAGTGTCTAAAGCACTGGTTGCCTCATCAAAAATCAGGATAGGGGGATCTTTCAAGAAAACACGGGCAATACTCAACCGTTGTTTTTGTCCACCCGACAATTTGACACCGCGTTGGCCAATATCTGTATCATATCCATCAGGTAAGCCCATAATAAAATCATGCGCATTGGCTTTTTTGGCTGCTTCTATGATTTCCTCTTTACTGGCATCCGGTTTTCCGTAGCGAATGTTATCCAGGACTGTTCCAGCAAACAAATATACGTCTTGCTGGACGACACCCACGTTCTTTCGTAAAGAACTCATTTTAATGTCTTTGATATTGATACCGTCCAGGGTGATTGTCCCCTCACTGACCTCATAAAATCGGGGAATCAGGGAACACAAAGTGGTTTTTCCGACCCCAGAGGATCCCACCAAGGCGATCGTATCCCCGGCTTTTACGTCCAGAGATATGTTTTTCAAGACGTCGTAATGGTCTTCATGGTATTTGAAGCCTACATTTTTAAATTCTACATTTCCACGGACGTGCTTTAGTTCAAGCGCATTCGCTGAATCTTGAGTTTCCGGCTCCACCTCTAGTATTTCCATAAAGCGCTCAAAACCGGTAATTCCTTCCTGGTACTGCCCAACAAAATGAATAAATATTCGGATGGGCTCGATGAGATTGCCGATATAGAGCAAAAAAACGATCAAATCTGCTAAATCCAAAGAGGCATGCACAATACTGGCGCCACCAAAGACGATCACAGCAACCGTAATTAGCTGCATCATGGTCACAACCCCTTGATAAAGGGAGGACTCACTTTTGTAACCGCTTTTTCTACTTTCAAGAAAGCGATTGTTTTCATAAGCAAATTTTTTCTTTTCGGTTTCTTCATTGGCAAATGATTTCACAACCCGGATTCCGGAAAGATTATCTTCAACCATGGCGTTGATATCGCCAATCCTCTCCTTACTTCTTTTTAAAGCAAAATGCATTTTTTTGTTGAAATAGAGGGCGTAAACAGCCAGGATGGGCAAAAAGAAGAAGACCACTAAGGTTAACTTGACGTTGATATTGATTAGAATGACAAATGCGCCAATGAACTTTATTAAATTGATCACAATATCTTCAGGACCGTGGTGATATAGCTCGGTCAATGAAAGCAGATCATTCGCGATGCGAGACATTAACTGGCCAGTTTTTTGATCATCAAAAAAGCGAAAGGATAATTTTTGATAATGGGCAAATAATTCGCTGCGCATATCACTTTCCATCATTGCCCCCATGGCATGACCGCGATAGTCTACAAAATAGTTGCAGGCAGTTTGCACTAAAACAAGCACAAGCATTAATGCACCCATCCTATAAATTTGACCAAGGGCATCCGGCAGATTACCCCCTAAGACATTTTTCGTAATATATCTTGTGCATAATGGCAATATTAGCGTAATTGCCGCGACAATAAACGCGCAGATCATATCTGCAAAAAACAATCCTAAATATGGTTTGTAATAGGATAAAAATTTTTTGGTGCGAGAATTCATAACTTTTTCTCTCTTTACTTAGTGATGCTGGACAATCTGCGATCTCCAAGTGATTTTTTAAGCAGGAAAGCCGCGGTCGAGGCCGCGGCCAGGCTTGGGTCCCCATCCAGCCGGCAAGCTGATGGGATACAAAAAGCCACGGGTCAAGAGCACACCCGCGGCAAAGGATTCAGGTCAGGAAATCGATGAGATGATGCGGTCGGCGGATGCACTCACATAACAGGCGTTATTCTGTTCCAATGGGCTGTCATGTGATTGCACCTCCTTCGTAAGAATTGGGATGGTCTCCATTTGGGATGATCCATCCGGGTGTTAATTTAAC
>Ga0153915_10006909_pt1 | contig 10677 bp, 7 predicted proteins | sample Opewatmetagenome_2_FD_107003 | JGI IMG/M metagenome (GOLD analysis project Ga0153915, IMG submission 107003) | Freshwater wetland microbial communities from Ohio, USA - Open water 3 Core 3 Depth 3 metaG | ecosystem: Environmental > Aquatic > Freshwater > Wetlands | place: USA: Ohio, Lake Erie...
AAGGGCCCGGATAGCTGCCTGGATTTCGGCCTTGTTCCAGACCATTATATGAGACCGCTTGAGCATATTGTGTAGCCCGCCTCGAGACATCAGGGGTTAACTGAAACCTCAGTTGTCTCTATGAACAATTTTCAGCAAACGGGGCTGCAAACACTGTGACCCGAGTCACAGGTGAGGCGACCTGAAGGGTTACTTTCTGCATGCACATAGCCGCTAACACCCCATTTTCACAGGGGTTAATGCGCACTAAAGCGATTGCCAAAAGTGGCAATCACGCCCTGGTGCGCATTCGGTTGGACAATATTTGCTTTGGTCTTACCAGCGGCGGACGCGGCCTACATCCACATGCACGAACTGTTCCCGTGCGTAATAACCTACGCCACCCCGATGAAGGTGCAATGCGGCATCACGCAGAGCGGGCGTCGAAACTCCCGGCAGGCGGATGTCGATGGCCATGGCCTGCATGTGCAGGCTGTGCTTGGCCACGGCCGAAGAGCGGCTCCGCAGAAATTCGTTGCTCCACGGCGTTCGATAGCCGCAGACAACGTCGATTTCCTCGTTTGGCCGGCCCGTGGAAGCAACCAGGTCGTGAAGCAGATCGAACACCCGCGGATCGTAGGGATGGACTTCGCCGGTTCTGTGGTCACGCAGAAAGTATTCCAGCTTCTCGAGCGCCACGGGATCATAGGTCTCCCCATGGCGATAGACGATATCCAGACGCTCGTTCGTGTGCGTGTGATATAGCCGGAGTTCGTAAACTGGCCCCGTGGGAGCCGCAATCCTTACACCCGGGTTTGAAGCCGAGGTTGGAACTAGGAGGGCAACAAGTGACGCAATGAGGTACAACACAACTTAAGCAGCTTAACACTCGATGGATGATCAAGCGATGAGGCGTTCACCTTAGCTGACACGTCAGGATTTTCCTTAGCGCGGGTAGGGGTAACCGCTCTCCAGGGCCCGCTCCAGCTTTGCATCCTGGCCATATATATCTTCAAGAAAGCGGACGCTCCCGTCCTCTTCCACCACTGCGGTTGAATACAGTACGAACACGGGGATTGGCTTTGCCAGGTTGACCCGCAGCTGGCCGGGTGCATTTATGGTTGCCTGGATGCGCTCACTCGTCCATGCAGGATTATCATGGAGTACCCACGCCGCCAGCGTCGCGGGATCTTCAACCCTGATGCAGCCATGGCTAAAGGCCCGGGTGGCGCGGGAAAAAAGCGCCTGCTCGGGCGTACCGTGCAGATATACATCATAGTTGTTAGGAAAGACGAACTTGATGGGTCCAAGTGAGTTTCCCGGGCCGGGCTTCTGCCGGATTTCCAGATCTCCGGAGCGCAGCCTGGCTAGCGTGTCGCCGGTAAGGCTGGCGTTGATCGCGCCGCCTCCCCGGTCGATCAGCTCAAAATGATGCTTTTCCAGGTAGCCGGGCGTCTTCTTGATTGCGGGGATCACCTCTTTGCGGGCAATGCTTGAGGGAACATTCCAGTAAGGATGAAAAATCAGGAATTCCATCTCGTCTTGAAAAATCGGCGTTTGCCGCTCAGGAAATGCTTTGCCCACAATCACCTTCATGGTAAGAGAGGTGCGATAGTCATCGAAAGCCCGCAGTTGAAACTCAGGAATATTCACCATGATGAGGCGTCCCGGCAGATCCGCAGGAAGCCAGCGCATCCGCTCCAGGGCGAGTTGCAGCTGGAATAGCCGGCGGCTTATCGGTGTGTTCAGCTGATTGAACGTTGCCCGGTCGATGGTTCCTGTCACCGGCAGTCCGTGCCTCTGCTGAAAGTGCTTCACGCCTTCAACCACTGCGCCCGCATACATGTCAGCTTCGGGCGGACGCGAAACATTCGGACGCGAAACACTGGGCTGAAGATCGCCCAAACGCTGCAGAAGTTGTGTCAATTGGCGCGCAGCAGAATAGGTGTCACCCGGCTTCACAGGTTTCTTAAAAGGCGGTAGCGGATCGCCGTCCCCTTCCCGCGCCAATGCCAGGTAGTGCGCCAGCGCGCTCCGGGTGCGACGATAGCCTGGATATGACGGTTCTACCTGCTCCATCACAGAGTTCACGTCTGGTGCTCCAACCAGACGCGCCCGAATGAACTCTGCCAGCCGGTACCGCTTCTTCTCGATATTCAGGCCAAGCCGGAGATGCTGGGGATTGATTCTTCCCGTGCGAAGGGCGGAGACATACCGCATGGTCGAAACCGTCAGTGCCAGGTCAAAGTGGGCCAGGTCGGTAGGCGAAGGACGTTGAGTGGGTAACAAAAGACTTGCGATGCGCGCATCCCATAGATGGCTGTCATAGTCCTCAATGCGCAGGCCTTTGTCGTCAGCATTCTGCAGCAAGTGGATAATCGCTCGGGCCTGGGGAGTCGGGTCGCTGTCCCTTGTCCAGGCAAAGGCGTAGTTGACTGGCTGATAAAATTCCCGCAGGTCCTGGCGATAATCTGGAAAATTGGGCCAGCGCATTTCCTTTAGGTGGCCCGCCTCTATGAGTTGGCAGAGGTCCGACAGCTGATTTGCAGGACACGTTACCACGCTTCCTGACTGCGCAGTCCCAGCCACAGCCTGCGCTCCAACGGTCGCCAGCAGACAGATGCCTATGAGCAGCGCATAACAAGTTGTTCTTGCTGGGTTCACAGATCATTTTCATTTCTCCCGACCAGCGAAAGCAGTGATAACCATCACATGGGTGCTCTGCTTGCGCCAGACGATCAGCAAGAATTCAATTCCCTTTCGTACTTTTGCCATTCCCTACTTGCACTGGTTGTCGTATGAGCAAGCGTTTGGCGATCTCGACCAGGAGAAGGTAGGTCACCGTTGCTGCCGCCAGAAACACGAAATAAACAGGAGGCAACGGCGTAAATCCCAGATCTGTGCCAATGGGCATGAATGGCAAAGCAATTCCAATCAGAACAATTCCCAGCGTGGTTGCCGTAAGGGCCCGGCTGGGACGGCTGCGAAAAGGGTTGCCGCTGGTGCGGATCACAAACAATACGAGCGTCTGCGTGGCCAGCGACTCGACAAACCATCCCGTATGAAACTCGGCTTCTTTCGCGTGCAGCAGAAACAGGAGTACGTAAAACGTCAGGAAATCATAGATCGAACTGATGGGGCCGATGAACAGCATGAAATTGCGGATCAACTTAATGTCCCAGTGCTGCGGCGCGCGCACGTAAGCGGCATCCACGTTGTCGCTCGGGATCGTGACCTGGGCCATGTCATAGAGAAAATTGTTGAGCAGGATCTGCGTGGGCAGCATGGGAAGAAACGGAAGAAACAAAGACGCTCCTGCCATGCTCAACATGTTGCCGAAATTGGAACTGGTTCCCATCAGCAGGTACTTCATCACGTTGCCGAAGGCGCGGCGGCCTTCCAGGATTCCGTCATGCAGCACTTGCAGGCCGGGTTCCAGCAGAATAATGTCAGCCGCATCGCGCGCGATGTCCACCGCAGTGGAGACGGAAATTCCGACATCGGCCGCGTGGAGGGAGGGCGCGTCGTTGATGCCATCGCCCATGTATCCGACAACATGGCTGCGATGTTTCAGCGCCATAATGATGCGGTTCTTCTGCGCCGGAGAAACACGCGCGAACACCGTGGTCTGCTCAGCCACGTGGGCCATGGCTGCGTCGGTAATTTTTTCCAGCTCTGAGCCCAGGACGATTTTTCCCGCGTTCAGTCCGACCTGATCGCAGATTCTGCTGCTCACCAGGTCACTGTCGCCGGTAATAATTTTCACTTCCACCCCATCGCGCTTGAGGGCGGCAATCGCCTGCGCAGCATCTGCCCGCGGAGGATCTCCAAACGCAAGAAAGCCGGCCAGCGTCAGGCTACGTTCGTCGGCAATCGAGTAGGCCTTTTGTTCTGGCACTTTGGCATAGGCAACAGCCAAGACTCGGAAGCCATGACCGCTGAGGTCTTCATAAGTGGCATGGCAGTGCGCCAGAACATCAGGAGCAATCGGGAGAATGGCTCCATCGTGCTCATACGCGGAAAGAAGCGGAAAGATTCCTTCAGGCGAGCCTTTGCTGATCAGCGTCCGCTCTGCCCCACGCTGCACCACGATGGAGAGCCGCCGCCGTTCAAAATCGAAAGGAATCTCATCGCGCTTCTCAAACCCATCCGATGACGGACAAGGCAACTTGCAGATAGCCACGTCAAGCGGGCTTCTGATGCCGGTTTCAAACTTGCTATTGAGCCAGGCCAATGTCAAGGCCCGCTCTGACGGAGCGCCGAATGGGTCCACCCACCGCTCCAGCACCATGTCACCCGTGGTAAGAGTGCCGGTCTTGTCGCTGCACAGCACATCAATGCTGCCGAAATTTTGGATAGCGGAAAGATGCTTCACAATCACTTTCTTGCGCGCCATCGCCACAGCGCCTTTGGCCAGCGTGACCGAAGTGATCATTGGAAGAAATTCCGGCGTCAATCCCACCGCCAGGGCCACGGCGAAAAGCAGCGATTCCAGCAGATCATGGTGCAGAACAATACTCACCACTAACAAAAACAACACCAGGAAAACCACGGCGCGCATGATCAGGCCGCCAAACTGCCGCAGGCCACGATCGAAGGCGGTTTCTTCCGGGCGCGCAGCCAGCCGTTCCGCAATGTCACCAAAAGCGGTCTGCCGGCCGGTTGCAACAATAACAGCCGTAGCTGTTCCACTCACGACCGAGGTGCCCAGGAAAGCCATGTTGAGCGCATCGGGACTGGAGGACTCGCTCTCTCCTGTTGCCTCTTTTTCTGCCGGTAGCGATTCGCCCGTGAGCGCCGCTTGTTGAATGTAGAGGTCTCGGGAGCTCACGAGGCGGGAATCGGCCGGAACCAGATCCCCGGCAGATAGACGGATCGTATCCCCTGGAACCAGTTTTTTGCGGTCCGTTTCCTGCCAACCGCCATCACGCAGCACCGTGGCGGTTGGCGCCACACGAGCCCGCAGATTTTCGATTGCGATTCTGGAGCGGTACGTTTGAAAGAAATTAATGCCAATGCCGATCAGGACCATGCCGGCGATGATTCCGGCATCCAGTATTTGCCCGATGAATCCCGAGACAACTGCTGCGATCAGAAGAATGACAACCAGCGGATTCACGAACAAGAGCAGTAATTCCGTAAGAACCGAATGCCGGCGCGCTGGCGCAGGATCGTTCGGGCCAAACTGCCGCAGGCGCTGTTCGGCCTCCTGAGACGTTAGCCCCGCCTGGCCCTCTGGATTCATTCGCACGACCGTTTCAGTCGAAGCCTCTGGCATGAATTCCCTCGGAAAGCACTCATTGTATGAGAAATAGCTGCTTTGTTGTCAGAAGCCGGGCTCTAAAGCGGTCGCATTACGCCAACTTCGCCTTGAACTGGCCCCAGGCGATCCTCCGTAGCGGCCAGAAGGCGGGCACATTCAACCTAAGAAGTCATAAAGAAAAGGATCCTGCGGTCTCATCTCTCTGCTACGAACATGGAAAGGCTTTGCGAGCTGGAGGCCAGCTCTTGCGGATCTTCCGCAATGCTGTCCAGGGATTTACTTCATTGCAACTTCGGCCCCCATCACCCTTTGATCCACCGCTGCTGCTGATGCTATCTGCCCAGAATCTTGCTTGTCGTTCGCTCAAATATCCTGCCGCTGCAAGAATCCGCAAAATGGAGAAACTCACCTGATCCAACCTTCCATCGGCTCACGCTGAATCCAGCGGATGGTCCATCCCGCATTATGCTTAGGAGCTCTCCCGGTCCTCTTGTCGATGTTTGGGACTTCCTGCCTCCTTAAACTTCTCCTTCAATCCACCGCCGGTCTATCAACCTGATCCTACACTTCCTGACCGCCATGCATCGGCTGGAGGCTGCTCAAAAGCGAATTCCCGTTGTGATGGGTATAAGACGAGTTGTGAATGTGCTGCTCGGCGCGTAGTGATAACGCGCCTCAACATATACCCGGTAGCGGGGCTCACTCACTTTAAAAGTGACGCCAACCCCGGCGTTGCCCCTAAAAACACCGCTGGTAAAGGTTGTGTGGGTCTGGGCCACAATCACGGTCCCAGATGAGCAGCTATAACCCCACCAGGTCCACACCGGTGTGCATGCAGTCCCAGCAGGTGGAATAACGGTCTTACTGAGGCTTGCGTTACGGTAATAAACGCCGGCGCCGCCGATCAAGTAAGCTCCGAATCGATTGCCGCGCGCTTCCAATCGGTAATTGGCCGTAAGGGCAAAAAGATTGCTATGGCCATTCAGGTCGGCCGCCTGCAGGGCGGTTCGCAGTGGCGTTAGAGACGCGTCGGTCGGATAAAGCCAATTCCACATGAATTCGCCGACGAATGCATTGTATCGGTTGAAATTGTATCCGACACCCGCGGTGACCCCGGTACCCAACGTGACGAACTCAGAGGTGTTGCCGACAGGCGCCGTGACAGGAAAGCCGAGATTAGTGTTGATTCTGCTATTTTCGTCGTAGTCATATTGGCCATATAAAGGACTGTTCGATAAGAAGGCTATTAGACTGGCCGCAAGCAACAACCTGTAAGACCTGAGCATAGTTCCATCCTCACATTTTCCTGGCCGCTTGGTTGGCTTTTCATGGTATGGAACCGCGGTGGAATAATAGATTTGCCTGAGTGTCTGCTCCGGCAGATCACCAATTAATGCAGGCTCCTTCCCGTATTGGGACTACTGAAAGGTGCTCGCAGGAGCCAAAACCAAAGCAGCCCGCCGCAACTCTAATACACAAGCTGCGGATCTGGTGTGACAATGATCACACCGCCTGTCCCGGTCAGGGCATTTCCTGATTGTGATCCTTACTTATGCGGCGAGAGCTTGCGCACCTCGACGAGTTCTACCATCTCAACAACGGGCAAGACTAAATACCGCAGGCAGCTCTCATTAACTAATCCTCATTTCAATATTGAGAGCCTCTTTGCATCTCCCATAAGAGAGGTCTTCCCCGCCAGTGCCCCCCAGTGCCCCGCAGCTCCAATATCGTTGACAAACTACTGTTTGTTATATATAAGTCTGTTGTTATCTTTTATTGAGCCCTGATTTTCGTTCCGATTTTTAAAGGTCGGTCCGACAAAAATTTGGCTCAGAGACCCGTAGGTCTTTGAGCCATTTTTATTGGGGCGTATAGGGGCCTATCCAGACGCGTGGGGGCTATATCAACAGCAAGGCCACAAAGGTTCGCTCACTGGCCTTAAAGCAGTGGGCGCTTGCAACAACAGCTTTTCCTAAGCAATGTTGGTCCGCTCAGGAAAGTTTTTGCGGTTAGTCTTCTGAAGACAAGAGGGCCCTGATTTCTGTCCTCCGCACTGTCGGAGCAGACAAAGGGATTTGGCCCAGAGAGCAATGCCTCTCTGGGCCTTTAGTTTTTGTGACGGCTTTGGAAAGGAGAAGACGTGCCGGTGAAACCTGGGATGCTTACTCTTGCCGCAGGGCCCCGTGCCCTTGCTCTGGTTCTCCTGCTTCTTGCGGGAGTGCAGCTTGCGTGGGCGGATGACGAAGACTCCCAGACAGGCGGGGCGAAGTTTTCCGCCGAGGCAGCAGCTACCTTCAATAAGCGATGCACGGCCTGCCACACTTTCGGCAAGGGTATTAAAGTGGGGCCGGACCTGAAGGGAGTAACGGAGCGTCGCAAGCGTGACTGGCTGGTCAAGTTTATCCATGCATCTTCCACGGTGATCAAATCGGGCGATACCACCGCCGTCTCTTTGTTTAGCGAATTCAAAAAGCAGAGAATGCCTGACTGGACTGACCTCTCCGAGAAACAGATTAATGACATTATTGACTTTATCGCCATTGGCGGCCCGGATATCAAACCCCTGGACGAGCGTAACGCCGAATTGGCCTCGTCTTCTGATTTGGAATTAGGACGCCAGCTATTCTCCGGTGAACGGCGATTGAAGTATGGTTTTCAACCTTGCAGCTCATGTCATTCGGTTCAGGGTGCCCGCTGGGGAGGCAGTCTGGGCCCCGATCTGACGCATACCTATTTCAAATTTCAGGATCGCGCACTGACTGAGTTCCTGAGGCATCCTTGTTTTCAGTGGGAACGCGCCGGAGCCGGCACACATTACTTAACGGCCAAAGAAGTGTTTGCCCTGAAAGCATTCCTCCGTCAGGCCGCTTCGCGTCAGTCCACACATGCAGAGTTGCCAGGATCGCCTCCCCACTCCGTGAATGCTGAACGGGTAACTTCCATTGCTACCCGAGCGGGGATGTCCCGGCAAACAGAGAACCGGAAAGGAGCCGCGAGATGAAGATAGATTTTCTTTTCGTCGCGTCGCCCTACATTGCATTTTCCCTGTTGCTGGTGGGTATCGGAGTGCGTTATTTCCTTGATCGCCGCCAAATGGCAACAGCAAGAAAGGAAATGGCCGAGGCATGGTCGCAACTCGGTGGCGGAACGGTTTGGCGCGTGAGTCTTCTGCTGCTTGTCACTGCCCATTTGCTGGGAGTGGTCTTCCCGCGCGCAATCTTGTGGTGGAGCGGCAACACCAGCAGGCTTTACCTGCTGGAAGGGGCAGGCCTGATCGTGGGTGTTTCCACGCTGGTGTGCTGGTGCATTCTATTATGGAGGCATCTGGGACACTCAAGTGGCGGTCTGATTACAGAATTGTCAGACACGGTGTTCCTGGCTCTTCTGTTCGTTGGTCTCCTGTCGGGAGTGCTCACAGCGATTCTTTACCGCTGGGGCTCCGTGTGGGGTTCTGTAACTCTTGCTCCATACATGGCATCGTTGGTCCGGGCGAAACCTGCCGCAAATCTAGCAAGCCAGATGCCGTTTCTGGTCCGGTTGCATGTATTCTCCGCCTTCGCGGCGCTCGCAGTCTTTCCGCTGACGCGACTTGCAGCCTTCGTAATACTCGTTCTGAATTGGGCGCTTGCTCTCCTGGGCGGTGCATTCGCATCCACCACGCGCGTCCTGGAAGCTTGGTTGCGCAAGCATAACCCTGGCGCGTGGCTCTGGCCGGAGGAAGATTAGGTCTCTATGCGGCTCCACTGGCTTTTCATGGGGATTCTGGGCATGGGCTTGGCCGTCGGGGCTGGCGCATGGCAGCTGTCGAGAATCGGCATCCACCAGGGGTACTCTCCAAAACAGCCGATAGCATTTCCGCACAAGGTGCACGCCGGGGACAACAAGATTCCGTGCCTCTACTGCCACTATGCAGCGCGAACCAGCCGGCACGCGGGCATTCCTCCGGCCAGTGTCTGCATGAATTGCCACACCATCCTGGAAAAGCAAACGGTCGAGATCGAAAAACTCAAAGAAGCCGTACAGCAGCAGCGGCCTATTCGCTGGGTGAAGGTGCATAACCTTCCGGACTTTGTGTACTTCAATCACAGCCAGCACGTGCTTTCCGGCGTTGCCTGCCAGCGCTGCCATGGTGCTGTAGAAACTATGAACACGATCAGCCAGGTAGCTCCGCTAACCATGGGGTGGTGCCTGCAATGCCATCGTGAACACGCGAAGCTTCCTGTGGGAGATTTTGAGCGGGCCGCTCTCGGACTGAAGCAGAAACAAAAACCTGCGGCAGGCCTGGATTGTGCCAGTTGTCACTACTGACTGCGAGACAGCAGAAATTTTGCAGAGAGCACGCAACGGAGCATCGGGATGAGTGATTCAGCCAAAGGCAATGAAGTCCGCGGTCACTGCAAGAGCGGGAAGGAACAACTCGTCCAGATCAATGGACCGGCAGTTCCTGCATACTGGAAAAGTCCGGACGAGTTGCACAATGGCCCGCGGCGCACGGCAGAATTTCCCGGCGGATTGCCCTCTTCAGCAACCGGCGAGGAAACGACGCGCCGTGACTTTCTGGCTGCCGTGGGCTTCACCGCTGCCGCTGTGGGCCTTGCCGGGTGCCGCGCTCCTGTACAGAACGCGATCCCTCTTCTGGTGGGGTCGGACGATATCATTCCCGGCGTTGCCAATTGGTATGCCACAACGTGCCGCGGCTGCCCATCATCTTGTAGCTTGCTGGTGAAGCAACGTGATGGCCGGCCCATCAAGATTGAGGGCAATGAGGAATCAGCTCTATTTGGCGGAGGCACCTGCGCCACCGGCCAGGCCACCGTGCTCTCACTTTATGACGATGCCCGATTGCGCGGACCCATCTGGCTGGGCCAGCCTGCCACTTGGCAGGAAATTGACAAGCGCGTATTGGACTCCCTGCGGGAAGCGCAGGAAACTAAACGTGAGATCGTGCTGCTTTCCGGATCCATTGTCAGCCCTTCTGCGCGGGGCATCATCGCAGAGTGGCGGAAAAGCTATCCTAACTTCCGGCACGTTGAGTACGATCCAATCTCTCTGAGCGCATTGCGCGCGGCGAACGACCACTCGTTCGGCCGGTCCGTCGTCCCCCACTACGCTTTCGACAAAGCCCGCGTCATCGTCGGTCTGGAAGCTGATTTCCTGGGCACTTGGCTCTCACCGGTGGAATTTGCGCGCCAATATGCGGCCAACCGCAATCCGGAAAAAATGCCCGCGCTCCATATTCAATTTGAGTCGGGAATGTCTGTCACCGGCAGCAACGCTGATCTGCGAGTGGCCGTGGCGCCTTCGCAGTTAGGATTGGTAGCGGTCGCGTTGCTGCGCCGCATTGCCCGCAAGGCCGGTATAGCTTCGGTCGGCGGGACGCAAGACCCTCTGGATGCCGGGAAGCTAGATGCCGTGGCTGATGAGTTGTGGAAATA
>Ga0153915_10006910_pt1 | contig 10677 bp, 13 predicted proteins | sample Opewatmetagenome_2_FD_107003 | JGI IMG/M metagenome (GOLD analysis project Ga0153915, IMG submission 107003) | Freshwater wetland microbial communities from Ohio, USA - Open water 3 Core 3 Depth 3 metaG | ecosystem: Environmental > Aquatic > Freshwater > Wetlands | place: USA: Ohio, Lake Erie...
TCTTTGCGATCTCCACGATCCGCTGCTGGTTCAGGTAAGATTTGGATGGGTGGGCCTCCCCCACCAGAAACGCTTCGTCCGCGTACTTGACGTGGAGCGCGTTCTGGTCCGGCGTGGAGAAGACCGCCACCGTCTCGATACCCAGTTCCCGGCAGGCCCGCATCACCCGGATGGCGATCTCGCCCCGGTTGGCCACCAGGATCTTCTCGAAGTGGCTCATCGGACAACCAGGAGGACGTCACCGCCTGATACCACGTCCCCCGTATCCACGAAGATGTCCGTCACCTTGCCGTCCCGGGGGCTCGTCACCGGGTTCTCCATCTTCATGGCCTCCAGCACGAGGAGCGTCTGCCCCTGTTTCACTGCTGCCCCGACGGAGACCATCACCTTCAGGACCATGCCCTGGATGCTGGCCCGGATGCCGCCCTCCACCTCGCCCCGGGGTGCCTTCTTCCCCGGGGCAACGGCCTGGGCGACGGCGCTCCCGCCCACCGAGACGATCCGGACCGCGTACACCTCCCCGTCCACCTCCACCTCCATGGCAGAGGGGATCCCCGCCGGTTGGGAGGAGGAGGCTGCAGCCTTCTTCGGGAGCTCCTCCGGCTTCTTCTCGCCCTTGAGGAACGCCGGGGCAATGGCCGGGTACAGGATATAGGTGAGGATGTCCTCCTCTTTCTTCACCAGACCCTGTGACTCGGCCTCCTTCTTCATCTGCGCGTACACCGGGTCCAGGATGTCGGCAGGCCGGTCGGTAATCACCTTCTCGTTCCCGATGATCCTCTTTCGCATGGCGTCGGAGATAGGACCGGGCGGTTTCCCGTACAGGCCCCGTACATAGTCCTTCACCTCCTTCGTCACGTTGGTGTACCGCTCCCCGTTGATGAGGACGTTGAAGACTGCCTGGATGCCCACGATCTGGGAGGTGGGGGTGACGAGCGGGGGATAGCCCAGATCCTCCCTGACCCTGGGGACCTCCCGGAACACGTCATCCAGCCGGGCCAGGGCGTCCTGCTCCTTCAGCTGGGAGACCAGGTTGGAGATCATCCCCCCGGGGAGCTGGTACAGGAGGACGTCGCTGTCCACCCGCTCGGAGATGGGGTCCAGGATCGCCCCGTACTTCTCCCGGATCTTCAGGCATGCGTCCCGCACGTCCCGGAGGGTGACAAGGGAGATCCCTGTGGCCCGGGCAGTCCCTTCGACGGATGCCACCACGCTCTCGGTGGGGGGCTGGGAGGTGCCCATGGCAAAGGGGGACATGGCTGTGTCCAGGATGTCCACGCCGGCCTCGATGGCCGCCTGGTAGGACATGGGGGCGATCCCTGCCGTGCAGTGGGCATGGAGGTCCACGGGGAGGCCGGTGGCCTTCTTGATACCGGTAACCAGTTCCCGGGCCGGGCCCGGCTTGATGAGGCCCGCCATATCCTTGATGCAGATGGAGTCGCAGTCCAGGCCTGCCAGCTCCTGGGCCATGGCCACGAAGCCGGGGATGGAGTGGACGGGGCTCGTCGTGTAGCAGATGGCCCCCTGGAGGTGCGCCCCGCACTTCTTCACCCCCTCCATGGCCTTCTTCATGTTCCGGATGTCGTTTAACGCGTCAAAGACCCGGAAGATGTCCACGCCCCACCGGTGGGCTGCAGGGACGAACTTCTCCACCACGTCGTCCGGGTAATGGCGGTACCCCACCAGGTTCTGCCCCCGGAGCAGCATCTGGACCGGTGTGTGGGGGAGAGCCTCCTTCACCGCCTTCAGCCGTTCCCAGGGATCGTCGTTGCAGTACCGGATGGCGGTGTCGAAGGTGGCCCCGCCCCAGGCCTCCACCGAGAAGAACCCAGCCTTATCGATCAGACGGGCCAGGGGAATCGTGTCCTCGGTCCGCAGGCGCGTGGCGATCAGCGACTGGTGGGCGTCACGGAGCGTGGTATCCGTGATCCGCAGTTTGGTGGATGCAGGCTTTGCCATCTGTCCTCCGGACGGAGCCTCAGGTAATTGAAACCTCTGGAAGCTTCAGTGGCTGAGTATAAAAAAATATCACTGAGGAAAGGGGCGTTTTCCGGGGGAGGCTGGCCGGGCGGCCCCACGCATCTGCAAGGAGACAGATCCGGCGGTTTCATCCCTATGCTGCGGGAGGGGGGGACCCCCTCCCGTCCGGCATGAATAAGAAGTGACGGTTCCAGCCCTTCGCAGCGCTTCGCAGCGGGAGGGGGGGAGGACCCCCTCCCGGCTCCTCCCCCGTGAGGATGGCTCACCACGTCGGTGTACACCGATGGATCACCTCATCCACCGCGGGGGACGCCCACGCGGCGGGACGGAGCCCCCAGGAGCGTCTCACCAGAACTCCACGATTACAGAAAACCGTCACATCGTGGTGGCATCACACCTCAGGCGTCGCGGCGGGGGCGGTGAGCCCCCGAGAGCGTCTCACCAGTCTTCGGCAATGGCACAAGACCGTCTCTTCACATGTGACTGCATCCGCGGGGGTCACAGCGGGACCGCGAGGGTGATGGCGACGGCCAGGAGCACGCTGCAGGCAGCCGGAAGATCCCTGCGGGGGAACGCGAGGGCGGGGCAGAGGCTGCCCCCGCCGGTATAGCCCCGGAGGGCCAGGAGAGAGGCCTGTTCCCCGGATTGCTGGAGCTGGCGGTGAAGGAGGAGGGCGAGAGCCGGGGTGAGGGTCTCCAGGCGCCGGGGGGTGCCCTTCATCTGCCACGCGATCTGCATCATCCCCAGGTCCGCGAGGAGCAGGTCCAGGGACCGGGCTGCCATCTCGGCGAGGAGGCCCAGGTCAAATCCCGCCCGCGTGCCGAAGAGGGACACGGCCACCTCCAGGAGCTCCCCGCTTTTCCGTGCGCCGTGGTACCAGGCGGCCAGGAGCACGACCACGGTCATCCGGAAGAGGTAGGTGACACCTCCCCCGGCGGTGACCTGCACCACCACCGCGGTGGCGCAGAGGATGGCAAGGAAGAAGAGGACCGCCCTCGGGTTCCTAATACCCCGGTGCCGGGGGGTGAAGAGGAGCCACCATGCCAGCACCGCCACCGCTCCCGCGACAGAGAGGAATGCCACCACCGAAAGTACGGTGGCGGAGAGGATCTTCAGCCGTCCGTCCTGCACAGTGCCTCCCGCACGTCCTGGACCGAGATGTTCGCAGGTGTGGCCCCCTTCTCCCGGGCGATCCTGAGGTAAGCGGGAGGGGAGGACCAGAGGGGTATCGCCTCCCGCACCGGGCCCAGGTCCACGAGCCGGCCCTCCCGGATCTCCCAGAGGCGGTCCACCCGGGGAAGGGATTCCCTGGCATGGGTGAAGATCACGGTGGTGGCAGCAGGGGGCGCCGAGAGCTGGGCCGAGAGCGCCTCCCGGCCCGGGCAGTCCAGGGCGGTGTAGGGCTCGTCGAGGAGGAGCAGGTCCCACCGCCGGGCAAGAACACAGGCCAGGTGGAGGCGCTTCAGCTCCCCCCGGCTCAACCGGAACAGCGCCTCCCGGCTCCGCCCCGCCAGGCCTGCGGCAGCCAGGATGGGTTCCTCCGCTACTCCCCAGGAGGCGATCTCCTCCCCGACACAGGCACCGGTGCTGTGGTGCTCCGGAAACGGGAGGGAGAGGAGGAGCGCCCCCACCCTCTCCCGGATTACCACGCCCCTCTCCGGGACCGCGATACCGGCCAGGAGCAGGGCCAGGGTGGACTTCCCGCTCCCCACCGGGCCGGTGACGAGATGCCTCCCCTCGCCGAAGACGCCGTCCGCGGAGAGGGCCCACTCCCCCCGCCGCACCTCCACGTCCCGGAGGGAGACCCGCATCACCGGCACCCCCAGAGCGGGGGGAGGAAGGCCGTGTCCACGAGGGCGGGGAAGACCCGGTCCGGCGGTCCCTGGTGAAGGACCCTCCCCCCCTGGAGGAAGATCAGGTGGGGTGCCGTGAGAGCTGACTCCATGCGGGCGGTGACCCGGATCACCGCGGGGCAGCCGGCCCGTCGCAGCGCTGCTTCAGTGAGGAGGGCGGTGTCGGGGTCCAGGTGGGAGTCCACCTCGTCCACGAGAAGGACGCGCGGGCGGGACACCAGGGCTGCTGCCAGGGCCACGAGGATCTTCTCCCCTCCGGAGAGGGCCATGACCGACCGGTCATGCAGGCGTGCGATGCCCAGCGTCTCCGCCACCTCCCGGACACGGGCCTCCGTGTCCCCGCAGGGGAGGTGCCGGAACCGGAGGGGCGACGCGATCTCGTCATGGACCCGGTCAAAGAGGAAGTTCCGGTCCGGGTACTCCCCCACCCACCCCACCTCCTGATCCCGGGGGGGGATCCCGTCCACCCGCACACTGCCTTCTGAGGGCAGGGTGATACCGGAGAGGATCCGGAGGAGCGTTGTCTTCCCGGCGCCGTTGGGGCCGATGACGGCAGTCTCGCCGTCCGGGATCTCCAGGGAGGGGATGGCCAGGGGTCCGTGGACCAGCCCCTCCACCCGGATCACGCGAGGGTCCTCCCCAGGGCGTACACCGCCGCCACCTTCACCGCATCACCGGGGAGGAACGGGAGGATACCGGCCACTACGGCCGCGTAGGGCGGCATGCCGGTGGAGAGCACCAGCCAGCCGGCCCCGCAGGCATAGATGACGGCGGTGGCCAGGATGAGGGCACCTGCCCGGACCCAGGGTTCCTCCCGTTCGTAGCCAAGGCCGGTGATGCCGGCTGCGAGAATGAAACCTGCCAGGTACCCGCCCGTGGGGCCCAGGAGCACGCCGGGACCGGAGAGGCCGCTGTGGAAGAGGGGAAGACCCAGTGCCCCCAGCATGACGTAGAGGGCTGCGGGGACGGCTGCGGCCCGCTTCATTACAACGCCGGAGAGGAGGACGAAGAAGGTCTGGAGGGTGATGGGTATCGGCACCATGGGAAGCGCGATCCAGCCACCCGCGGCGATGAGTGCCACAAAGCCGGCGCTCCGGGCAATGACCGCAGCCCGCTCTTCGTTGCCGTACATGCCCTTAGAGGTGGGTGCAGTCGCCGGCGATGACCCGTTCAACGGCGCCGGAGTCCTTGCGCACGATCAGCGCCCCGTACTCGTCGATGTCCACGGCCTCCCCGTCAAAGGAGCGGGAGAGGGTGGTGATCCGGACCCGGCGGCCCAGGGTGGAGGAGAGGCTCCGCCACTCCCTGGCAACGGACTCGTACTCCCCCTCCTCCAGCAGGTTCAGGCGTATCTCCAGCTCCCAGAGCACGGCCGCGAGGAACGGCTCCCGAGCCACCTCCCGGCCCAGCTCGGCGGAGAGGGACGTGACGGTCCGGCGCAGTTCCGGTGAAAGCGCCGAGAGGGGGACGTTTACGTCGATCCCGATCCCCAGGAAGCAGGAGTTGAGCCGGGATTCTGTGGAGGAGACCTCCAGGAGGAGCCCGCCCACCTTCCGATCCCCGATCAGGATATCGTTGGGCCACTTGATCAGGGCCCCGAGATCGAATTCCTTCCGGATCGCCCGGGCGACCGCCAGGGAACCCGCCATCGTCACCATGAAGATCCGGTCTACCGGGATCTTCGGAACAAGGATCGCGGTAAACCAGATTCCCCCTGCCGGGGAGGCCCATGCCCGGCCCAGCCGCCCGGTGGCGCCGGTCTGCTCCTCGGCCAGGATCACGGTCCCGTGCAGGTCCTTCACGTCGCAGGATGCACAGAGCTCTTTTCCCGCGATCGTGGTGGAGGGGATCCGTTCATGGTACTCGATCCGCCGCCCGATTACCTTCGTGGCCAGGAGCTTTTTCAGTTCACTGATGTCCAGCCGGGGGGGTTTCTCCATGGCGGTCACCTCCGGGCAGGTATCTGTTCGCCCGGGAGGGGACAGGGGTCCTTGCCGCAGACCTGCTTTAAAATCGCCGACTGGTGCTCCATCAGGGTCGCCAGGTCAAAGAGGCCGGTGACGTCCACGACCCCCAGCGCCGCGATGGCCGCCCCCCGGTCATCCCGGATGGGGGCGACGACGACGGGCACCCCTTTGTACACCCCGGTCTTCGGCGTGGTCCTGACCAGGCGGTTCTCCCCCAGCACCTGCTCCAGCACCGGGCCGGTGTAGGCGGAATCCACCACTCTCCCGTCCTCGATCCGTGCGCCGGGGAACCCGCGGGTCCTCCCGGTGACCGGCAGGCGGTGTACGATCTCGTGCAGGCACAGGAGCACCGGGATCAGGTCCTGTGCGGTACCCTCCTCAGCAATCACGTAGCGGGCCATCCTCCCACTCCCGTACAACCCTCTTTGTGGGATTAGAAGAACGTTTCCCTCTTGCCGCAGCAGAACGAGGTGAGGAATTTCCCCGAGGGGTACTCGTGGACTGACGTCACCACCACGAGGCCCTCCCCCACCTCCTGCTCCAGGAGCACGGCCTCCCCGCCCGCCTCGGAGGCGACCGGTTCGCACCCGTGAACCGGGAAGCACCCGTCGCAGGGCAGGGCGGCACAGTCGTACCCGTCCACGAGCACCCCCCGGGGGCACTCCGGCCGCACCACCAGGTTCCGCTCCGCGTAGCCGTGCCGGTAGGTGAGGGGAAAGGGGAGCCAGTCGTAGGCATCCGGCCGTTCGTCCGCGGCACCAAAGACCAGCAGCCGGCCGCCGTCCTCGACGAACCGGTGGATCCTGTCCTCGGATGCCCGGAGCGCCGGCAGGAGCCGGGAGTAGGCCGGGTTGGCAAACCCGGTGGGGATGATCAGGGCCACGAACCGGCCCTTCCAGAAGGGGGCGGCCAGCATCTGGGGTGTGACCGCGTCGCACCGGATGCCGAAGCCCTCGACGTACCGGTTGAAAAGCTGGGGCGTGTCCCAGGCCAGGCCGGCGGAGCAGGTCACCCCTTGATCACTCCCAGCGGCTCCAGGCGGGCCACGAGCTTCGAGATCCCGACGGCGTCCACCACCCGGACCACCTCAAGGCTCGGCTTGTATACCTCCGGTGCCTCCTCGGCAATGGACTCGTAGGAGGCGGCCCGGACCAGGATCCCGGCCTGGGCCAGCCGGTCCCGCACCTGCTGACCCCGCAGGTTCTTCTTCGCCTGGGTCCGGCTGGTGACCCGGCCGGCCCCGTGGCAGGTGGAGCCGAAGGTCTTCTCCATGGCAAGCGCGGTGCCCTTCAGGAGGAACGACGGGGTACCCATGGAGCCGGGGATGATCACCGGCTGGCCTACCGCGGCCAGCTCCTTCGGGATGCCGGGGACACCGGGACCAAAGGCCCGGGTCGCACCCTTCCGGTGGACACAGAGCGGCACCGGTCTTCCGTCCACCAGGTGCTCCTCCCTCTTGGCGACGTTGTGGGCCACGTCGTAGACGAGCGGCATCTCCTCGTACGCGATCCCGAACATCCTGACAAAAACCTTCCGGGTCATGTCCGTGATCATCTGCCGGTTGGCCCAGGCATAGTTGGCTGACGCCGCCATGGCGCCGTAGTAGGCCTTCCCCTCCGGGGAATTGACCGGGGCGCAGGCCAGCTGCCGGTCGGGGAGGCTGATCCCGTAGCGCCGGGTGGCCGCCTCCAGGGTCTTCAGGTGGTCGGTGCAGACCTGGTGTCCCAGGCCCCGGGACCCGCAGTGGATCATCACGCAGACGCCGCCCATGGCCACCCCCATCGCCGCGGCTGCCACCGGGTCGTAGATCTCTGTCACCTCCTGGATCTCCAGGAAATGGTTGCCGGATCCGAGCGTTCCGGACTGGGGCAGGCCCCGCTGCCGGGCCTTCGGGGAGACGGCGGAGGGGTCTGCCCCGGCCATCGCCCCCCGCTCCTCGCACCGGTCCAGGTCCCGGGCGACGCCGTAGCCCTGCTCCACGGCCCAGGCGGCTCCCCGGACCATCACCTCCTCCAGATCCGTCCCCGAGAGGCGCCGGTCGCTCTTCGCCCCCACACCGGTCGGCACCGCCTGGAAGAGGCGCTCGACAAGCTCCCGCCGTTTCTCGAGGTCCCCCACCCTGAGGGGTGTGGCGAGGAGCCGGACCCCGCAGTTGATGTCAAACCCGACCCCTCCCGGCGAGATGACCCCGTCGTCTACGGAAAAGGCGGCCACGCCGCCGATGGGGAACCCGTAGCCCCAGTGGATATCGGGCATGGCCAGGGAGTACTTCACGATCCCGGGCAGGGTGGCAACGTTCGCCAGCTGCTCCAGGGCGCCGCTCTCCAGGTCCTTCCGGAGTGTCTCGGACAGGAAGAACCGGGCAGGGACCCGCATCCCGGGCCGGTAGTCCCGGGGGAGCTCCCACTCGTACTCGCTGATCCGCTTCACCTCGCCGGCCATGCTGCCCCCTCACACGTCAAAGATGATCTCGAGTACATCGTCCTTCCCCTCTTTATAGATTCTGAGGCCGGAGTAGGTGACGCCCTTGATCTCGGCGCCGCCCGCGTGCTTCTCCCGTGAGAAGCCTTCGCCCCGGCAGGTGGCGGTGAGACGACCCTCCTGCAGGGTGACCTGGCAGTCGCAGAGGAGGAGCCCTTCCCCGTCGAAGAGGTAGAGGAGCTCGGAGAGGAAATCGTGGAGGAGCCCCTCCAGGTCCTCCGCCTCCACGGTCACCTCCCGTGTCACGGTCCTTTCGGGAACACAGCCGGGAGCCATGATGGCGGCCATGGCCCGGGCAGCTTCTGCGAAGAGGGATTCGAGACCGGACGCTGTCACCCGGATACGCACGTCAGCGGTGTGGGGCAGGGTCTCGTAGGGCATGGCGCGGGATCAGTAGTAGTCCCGGAACCGGGGGATCATCCCCGCATGGATCACGTCGTGGTACCGGGCCTGGTGAAGGGAGACGTAGACGGTCTGGTCCCCCACCTTCACCCGGATATCCGAGGGCTTCGGGGGCTTCACGGAGACGGGGAGAAGGATGGGGCCGCCGCAGCTCGTGCAGACACGGAAGTCCTCTTTGCGCTTGAGGACGTAGGCACGGACGTCCTCGGTGAGGACGACATTCTCAGGGACGCCGGTCTCGGGGCCTGCGGCATCGGCACCGTCACAATGCATACCTAGAAAGGGGAGTCTCTGGATAAAAACCCGATGGAAGCGGGATCACTCGGAAGCCAGGATCTGGGTGAGCATCCCCTCGTAGCGGGCCCGGAGCTCGTAGGTGGCATAGGGGCTGTCGGGGGTCTTCTTCACCGTGAGGATGCCGATCCGTGAGGCAAGGATCCCGATCATGGAGGCCAGCGCATGGTAGCTGACCGAGAACCGCTCCCGGACTGCCCCGTAGATCTGGGGGATGGTGATGGTCCGGAACCGGAGGATCAGGCGCAGGATCTCTCTCCGGAGGCCGGTACGGTCCCTCATGAGGTACGCACGGAGCCTCCTCCGGATCTCGCCCGGCATCACGGCTGTTGCAGCCATGCCGGGGGAGCTCCGCGGGAGCTTGCTTAAGGCTTGTGGATTGCACCGGTTTATATACCCGGGCCGATCCTGCCCGTCGGCGCGCCCCGGTTCCCAAATGTTTAATGCGCGGCCGGTGAACATGATGGGCATGGAACGGTTCCGTTACGACATCGCCCGCTACACGACCCCGCGGGCGATGATCATCCCTCTGGCAATTCTGGTCCTGGCCCTCCTCTATCTCGGGTACACCACCGCCACCACCGGGATGCCCGTGAAACCCGGCCTGGACTTCCAGGGAGGGACCGCGGTGACCCTCATCACCGGTGAGGACGAGGCAGCGATCCGGGCATTCGTTGCCGGATACCCCCTGGAATCGGTCACCAGGGAAGGGGGGAGCCAGTACCTGCTGAAGTTCGAGGCCATGTCGCCCGACCAGAACGAGCAGCTGGTGCAGCTGATCACCGGCCGGTTTCCTGATGCCTCCATCAACTATATCGATGAGACGTTCGGGAGGACACTGCAGGGGCAGGCACTGATCGCGCTCCTCTTCTCCTTCATTGGCATGGCCATCGTGGTCTTCATCGCCTTCCGGACATTCGTTCCCTCCGTGGCCGTGATCCTCTGCGCCTTCGCGGACATGGTGGTCACCGCTGCCCTCATGAATGTCTTCGGGATCCCCCTGACCCTGGGGACGACGGCGGCCCTCCTGATGCTCATCGGGTACTCGGTGGACAGCGACGTGCTGCTCACGATGCGGGTGCTGAAACGGCGGGGAGCCCTGGAAGAGAAGCTGCAGGGCGCCTTCCGTACCGGGATCATCATGACCACCACCACCATCGCTGCCGTTCTCGCGATGCTCATCGTCACCACCATCATGAGTGTGCCGGTGATCCGGGACATCGCCGCGGTGCTCCTCATCGGCCTCTTCGTGGACATCTATAACACCTGGATCACAAACGCAGCGATCCTGCGCTGGTACGTGGAGAAGAAGGGGGTAAACCCATGAGCAAGCAGAAGGGCCCCGCGAAGAAGAAAGAGCAGGCCGCAACGCGGGCGCCCGTGAAGCCGGGGCAGGCACCGCCCCGCCCGGAGAAGCCGGTTACCTGGCGCGAGCTCCTCAAGGACTGGCGGGTGGCGCTGATGCTCATCCTTGTCTTCCTCTCAGTCATCGCCATCTACCCCCATATCGAGAACGGGAAGCTGACGACGCGGCTCCAGTTCGGGCTGGACCTCCAGGGAGGCTCCTGGATCCAGATGGGCTTCGGGGCCGAGGTGGTGGGGTACGAGACCACGGGGACGACGGAGGATCTGGTCTATGCCCTCCGGGAACGGCTGGACACCCAGGTCTATGACCTGGGCAACGGGAAGATCGAGATCCA
>Ga0153915_10006911_pt1 | contig 10676 bp, 13 predicted proteins | sample Opewatmetagenome_2_FD_107003 | JGI IMG/M metagenome (GOLD analysis project Ga0153915, IMG submission 107003) | Freshwater wetland microbial communities from Ohio, USA - Open water 3 Core 3 Depth 3 metaG | ecosystem: Environmental > Aquatic > Freshwater > Wetlands | place: USA: Ohio, Lake Erie...
ACATAGCTTATGCCGCCGGCTTCCTGCACCGCGCACTGGCGGTAGCGGCCGGGGGCGATCAGGATCGTGCCCGCTCCACCGCCGATCGCGTCGACGGCCTCCTGCAGGGTGCCGAAGCCCCGCCCGCTCTCCTTGATCACGAACGGCGCAGCGCCGGCCTGGGCCGAGGCTTCTGCGACACCTGCGGCGAGCAACAGTGCGAGCAGCATCTTCATGTCGCGCCGACCTCCCCGGACGGCCTGAAATCTGTCCCGCTTGCGGGAGCGGTACCCTCCAACTGAAGCAGGTTCTAACCCGGGTGAGCAGAATCTGCTGGCGAAAAGGAGGTTAATCCGGCACACGGTGCCGGCCTGTCTCCGACTGGCACAGGGCGTTGGCACTTTCCTCGCGGGGAGTATTCGACGAATTGACTACTGAAATAGTAGACATCCTGATTAAGGTCCCGTACATCCGCGCATTGCTGGACGTCGAAGGATTCTTCGACACCTCGCCCAGCATGAAGTTGTTCCAATGAGGGGAAATCCCATGAAGAAGATTGCTCTGACCGTTGTCGCGCTCGCCGCGCTCGGACTCGCTGGCTGCCAGAAGAAGGCGGAAGAGGCCAATGTGGCGGAGGCCAATGTCGAGGCCACCACCAACGAGGCGATGACCGACCTCAACGCAGCGACCGCTTCGGCCGACAATGCGCTCGCCAATGCTGCCGCGACTGCCGGCAACGCTGCCGACGCGACGGCCAACGCCGCGACCAACGCGCAGTAAGCGCACGCGACAAACTTGCTCTAAAGAGGGCCGCACGCCTCGCGCGTGCGGCCCTTTTTATTTGTCCAAGCGCCTCGGCGAGACGGTGCCCGCCCGCTTCCGTCCAAATCCAGCAAGTTCTATCTCGGCTCGGCGAGAAGGAGAGACTCGATGAAGTGGAGCTGGACCATCGCGCTCCTGGCGGCAGCGGCAGCCCTGGGGGGCTGCGGCAACAGGGATCAGTCCGACGGCAGCGTGACGCCGGAGGAGTCGGCGGGGCTCAACAATGCCGCCGACATGCTCGACACCGCGCCCGACAGTCTGACGGCGGCCGATCAGACGCCGCTCGGCAACGGCGATCAGGAAGGTGCCGAATCGAACGCGGACAACACCCGGTAATCGATGCTCCCGGACGCCCAGCCCCCCTCGAAGGGGGACGGATCGTGCGTTCGGGCCCGCATAGGAAAGAGGCCGGGGATCGCTCCCCGGCCTCTCCTTTTCATGATATACGGCGGGCCTAGAAGTCCATGCCGCCCATGCCGCCCATGCCCGGGGGGGCACCGGCCGGCTTGTCCTCCGGAAGCTCGCTCACCGCCGCTTCGGTGGTGATGAGCAGTCCGGCGACCGACGCCGCATCCTGCAGCGCAGCGCGGACGACCTTGGTCGGATCGATGACGCCGGCGGCGACCAGATTCTCATAGACCTCGGTCTGCGCGTTGAAGCCCAGCGACTCGTCGTTGCCGTCGATCAGCTTGCCGGCGACGACCGCGCCGTCATGGCCGGCATTCTCGGCGATCTGACGCACCGGCGCCTGCAGCGCGCGGCGGACGATGTCGATGCCGCGGGTCTGGTCGTCGTTGACTCCGGCGAGGCCGTCGAGCGCCTTGGTCGCATAGAGGAGGGCAACGCCGCCACCGGGGACGATGCCTTCCTCGACCGCGGCGCGGGTCGCGTGCAGCGCGTCGTCGACGCGGTCCTTGCGCTCCTTCACCTCGACCTCGGACGAACCGCCGACCTTGATCACGGCGACGCCGCCGGCGAGCTTGGCGAGCCGCTCCTGGAGCTTCTCGCGATCATAGTCGCTGGTGGTTATCTCGATCTGCTGGCGGATCGCTTCGACGCGGCCCTTGATGCGGTCGGCTTCGCCGGCACCGTCGACAATGGTCGTGTTGTCCTTGTCGATCGTGACGCGCTTGGCCTGGCCGAGCATGTTGATCGTGACGTTCTCGAGCTTGATGCCGAGGTCCTCGCTGATCAGCTCGCCGTTGGTCAGGATCGCGATATCCTCGAGCATCGCCTTGCGGCGATCGCCGAAGCCCGGAGCCTTGACCGCCGCGACCTTGAGGCCGCCGCGCAGCTTGTTGACGACCAGGGTGGCGAGCGCCTCGCCCTCGATGTCCTCGGCGATGATGAGGAGCGGGCGGCCCGACTGGACGACCGCCTCGAGGATCGGAAGCATCGCCTGCAGGTTCGAAAGCTTCTTCTCGAACAGCAGGATGTACGGGTCGACGAGCTCGACCTGCATCTTCTCTGCGTTGGTGACGAAATAGGGGCTGAGATAGCCGCGGTCGAAACGCATGCCTTCGACGACGTCGAGCTCGAAATCGATGCCGCTCGCCTCCTCGACGGTGATCACGCCTTCCTTGCCGACCTTTTCCATCGCCTCGGCGATCTTCTCGCCGACGACTGTGTCGCCGTTGGCGGAGATGATGCCGACCTGGGCGATCTCTGCGTTGCCGGAGACGGGACGCGAGCGCGCCTTGAGATCCGCGACGACCCGCACGACGGCGAGGTCGATGCCACGCTTCAGGTCCATCGGACCGATGCCGGCGGCAACCGATTTCATCCCTTCACGGACGATCGCCTGGGCGAGCACGGTCGCGGTGGTGGTGCCGTCGCCGGCATGATCGTGGGTGTTCGAGGCGACGGTGCGCAGCATCTGCGCACCCATGTTCTCGAACTTGTCCTTGAGTTCGATCTCCTTGGCGACCGTCACGCCGTCCTTGGTGATGCGCGGTGCGCCGAAGCTCTTGTCGAGCAACACGTTGCGGCCCTTGGGACCGAGCGTCGTACGAACCGCGTTGGCGAGGATGTCGACGCCGCGCGCGATGCTTTCGCGCGCGTCCTGCGAGAATTTGACGTCCTTGGCTGCCATGATGAATTCCTTGGGTTTCGAGTAAGGTGGGGCGGAGGGAGATCTCGCCCGGCGGCGATCGTCAGCCGACGATGCCGAGCACGTCTTCTTCCTTCATGATCAGCAGGTCCTCGCCGTCCAGCCTGACCTCCGATCCCGACCATTTGCCGAACAGGATGCGGTCGCCGGCGACGACGGTGAGCGGAGTCAGCGTGCCGTCGTCGGCACGCGCGCCGTTGCCAGTCGCGACGACCTCACCCTCCTGGGGCTTTTCCTGCGCGCTGTCGGGAATGATGATGCCGCCTGCGGTCTTGGCCTGTGCCTCGACGCGGCGGACCAGGATACGATCGTGGAGTGGGCGGAAGGTCATGGCATGTGCTCCTTGCTGGTTCGCGACGGAATGTCGCCTCACAAGCGGTAGCGGAAGCTGCCAGATGCGGCTGGCACTCTCCAATCGGGAGTGCCAAGAACTCCATGTGGAGGCGGTGCCGTCTTAAGTCAATCGGGGGGCCGGACTCCGGACCGGCGGAAACGCGACCCGGTGCGGACATTCGGCTATGACCGGTTCCGCGAGGACCCATGGCATGGTCGGGACGGCACGCAGCGGGGAGAAGAAAGATGACCGGGGAAGCGGAATCGGAGGGGCTGGCCGCCACCGAGGCGAAACTGCTCCACGAGCTGCGGGCTGCGAGGCGCAAGGAGCGCGCACGGGAGCGGCGGACGGTCGAGATACCGCTGACGCCCGGGCAGCGGATCGCCGACGCCGTCGCCGCGACCATGGGATCCTGGCGCTTCATCATCGTCCAGAGCACGCTTCTGGCCTTGTGGCTGGCCCTGAACCTCACCGCCTGGATCCGGCATTGGGACCCCTATCCCTTCATCCTGCTAAACCTCGCCCTCTCCTTCCAGGCCGCCTACGCCGCGCCCTTCATCATGATGAGCCAGAACCGGCAGCAGGATGTCGACCGGATCAAGGCCGCGGAGGATTATCGGGTGAACATCAAGGCCGAGCTCGAGATCGAGCTTCTCCACCAGAAGCTCGACGAGCTTCGCGAGAAGGAAGTGCTGTCGCTCGTCGAGTCCGTGCGCGCGCTTTCCGACCGTCTCGGTCGGGGCGCTCCAGCCGCGCAATAGCTGCGCTGCGCGGAAGACGAGCTGCCGCTCCAGCTGTGCGGTCCCGCGCCCGCCGGCCGTTCCGATCCATGACGGAAGTGCAGTGGGAAACGAAAGAGGCCGCCGGCATCTATTCCCCGGAGAGCAACGGCAGCAGCACGTTGGGAACGAAGTCGACGAGGAAATGCGCCACGATCACCGCGATCAGGTTGCGCTTCCAAACATAGAAGGCCGTGACGATGCTACCGATCACGAGCACGAGCACGGCGCCCTGCCAGCCCTGCCGGTAATGGAAGGCGCCGAAACAGGCCAAAGAGATGAGCGCCGCGGCCCATCGGCTCCCGATCAGCGCTTCGATCCGCTCGATCGCATAGCCGCGGTAGAAGACCTCCTCCGCGACACCGGCGCGCACGACGGTCAGAAAAGTGATCGGCAGGGAGGCGGCGATCTTCCCGCCCTCCGACCCGTAATGGATTCCGAGCAGCTGGTAGGCGAGGAGGCACAGGACGAGCCCGATCCCAACCGCCAATGTGACCACCAGGCCCCAGGCGAGCGATCGTCCGAGATGGTCGCGGCGGAGCCCGATCGAGGACAAGGGCAGGCATTCCCGCTTGAGGATGATCCATATCAGCAGCGCCAGGAGCAGCCACATGGCCAGCTCGCGCACCAGGACGCCGGCGGAGGCCGTCGGGTCGGTCGCCACGTTCCGGTAGACGACGGCTATCGCCGGCAGGCCGAGCAAGGCGATCGCCAGCCCGACAAAGGTCCACGATCGCGTGGACCGCGCAAATGTGCTCATATTTCCCCCGCTTCGCCCCCGGCGCGGGCCCCCTGCCTTGCCAGGTCGGAGAACGGGATAGGATGCGATGGAGAAGATGTCACGTGGCGTGCCACCGCGCTCACAATGGGACGCGGGTGCAGATCGCCGACGTAGTTCACGCCAGCATGGGCTCGATCCACTGCGGCATGAAGGCCGGCGGGCTGCCGGGCCAGCTGATCGCCGTCATGGCGTCCTCGCAGACGGTCCTCAGCAATCGGATCCGCTGTTCCGTCGGCCGGTTCGGCAGGGAGGCCGCGGCGCAGAAGGCCGGCACCAGCCACGGCCGCAGGTCCGCTCCCAGCATCCGCTCATAGAGGAAGCGGTAGGCGGGATAGGTGACGAGCCCGCCTTGCACGAGATCGAACGCCGTCATGGTGATCAGCGGGGCGAGGACGGGCTCGGCCGCCTCGGGGTCGAAGTGGTGCGGAGCGAGCGATTTCAGCAGCGCGATGCGCCGATAGAGGCGCGCCTGATCGCGGATGCTGCGCGCTTCGCCCAGCGAGCGGGCCCAGCTGCGCAGCGCGCGGGGACGGCCGAAGGCGATGTCGAGCGATCGGCAGATATAGCGTTGCTCGCAGGCGGAGAAGCTCGCGAACTCGAGCATCTCGGACAAGGGCAGCGTCAGCTTGCGGCCGGGTTCACCCATCGGTTCACCTCATGATCGCTTTCGAAGCAACGGCTTCGAGTCGCCATCATGAAGCGTTTTGCTGCACTGCACAATAGGCGGTGAAACGCACGAAGAACCGGATGCGGCGCGGCTCAGCCCACTCCGAGGCAATAGGCCAGGACGAGAAGCACGAAGGTGACGAAGACGAGCGGCGCGAAGCTGTCCGTCCGAACGATCGGATCCTCGTGCTCAGGCATCGGAGAAGCCGCCCTCGCGGCCGGCGGTCCGCCGCTTCATCCACGCCTGGCCGAGCGACGTCAGCGCGGTCCGCGCGTCGGCTTCCGCGTCCTCGTTCTCCGAGCGGCGGGCCTGTTCGATCCGGTGGAGCGCGACGGCGATCGCCTCCGCGAGCGCGACATCCTCGCGATGCATCGCCTCCGCCCGCAAATGCTCGATCGCCTTGTGCACGGCAGCATGATGCCGTGCAGGCATCCCCCGCTGGACCCACACGTGATCCAGCGCTGCATAGATATGCGCCCGGGCGTCGGCGACGCCGGCAATCTGGGACCTGCGTTCCACGCGAACATGGTTAATGTAAATTGGGTTAACAAATCGCTACGGTCTGCCGCACCGGCGGAACGCATGGCGCCGGCCGGGGATCGTCCCGGCGCTGATCGCTTGTTCCGCCGCAGCGATCCCATATATTGGCCGGATGTTGCAGGAGCCCATCGAGGCCGGCGGCCAGGGAGCCGCGTCGCCGCCTGAAGGCGCCGCCGAGGATTGGACGATCCCCCAGCGCTGGGAGCGTTTCACGCCCGAGGAGCATCGCACCTGGGACATATTGTTCGCGCGCCAGCAGGAGATGCTGGCGGGCCGCGCGGTCGAGGCGTTCCGCGACAGTCTCGACGTCCTCAAGCTCTCCCGCCCGGGCATCCCCAATTTCGACGAATTGAGCGAGCGGCTGAACGCCGCCACCGGCTGGAGCGTCGTGGCGGTGCCGGGGCTGGTGCCCGACGACGTCTTCCATCGCCACCTCGCCCAGCGCCGCTTCCCGGCCGGCAACTTCATCCGATCGCCCGAGCAGCTCGGCTATCTGCAGGAGCCCGACGTCTTCCACGACGTGTTCGGCCACGTCCCCCTGCTGGTCATCCCCGAATGGGCCGACTTCATGCAGGCGATGGGCGAGCTCGGCCTCCAGGCGCTCGAGCATGATGCGATCCATCGGCTGGCGCGGCTCTACTGGTACACGGTCGAGTTCGGCCTCTCGCGCGAGAACGGGCAGCTGCGGATCTACGGCGCCGGCATCGTCTCGAGCTTCAACGAATCGCGCTATGCGCTCGAAAGCCCGAAGCCCAACCGGATCGAGTTCGACCTCAGGCGCGTGCTCTCGACCAACTACAAGATCGACGATTTCCAGCAGACCTATTTCGTCATCGACCGCTTCCGCGACCTGCTCGACATCGTGCTGAACGCGGATCTGCCGGCGCTATATGCCGAGCTGGAAGGGACGAAGGACCATAAGCCCAGCGACGTCCTGCCGGGCGACAGGCTGGTGAGCTAGGGGCTTGCCGCTCCAGATCCCGTTCGGGCTGAGCTTGTCGAAGCCTCTTTTGTCACTCCTTCTTTCGTCACACGCGCGAATCCAGCTTCTGTGCGCACCCAGGATCAGCTGGATCCCCGCTTTCGCGGGAATGACACATAGTTAGTGGATGGCACCCCTCATCCCCGGTTGACGCGCTCGGTGCCCGCGCGTATCTCACCGGCCATGATCGTACGTCTGGTCTCTGTCGATGCGGGTTGGTGGCGCTGGTCGTCCCCAGCTGCTTCGGCGTGCCTGCGTTACGAGACCTCCTAAGACCCTCCCAAGGTCGAAGAAATCTCAAGGCCCGCCGTTTCGGCGGGCCTTTTTTTCATGCCCACAATGGAAGCAGACCTATGATCATCGTTCTCAAACCCATCGCCACCCAGGCGGACGCGCAGGAGCTGCTCGACCGCATCGCCGACAAGGGGCTGACCCCGCTGCACATGCCGGGATCGGAGCGCGTCGTGCTCGGCGCGCTCGGCGACGAACGCGTGCTCGCCGAGCTGAACCTCGAAAGCCACCCGATGGTGGAATCGGTGAAGCCGGTGCTCGCCCCCTACAAATTGGTCAGCCGCGAGATGCACCCGCACGACACGATCGTGCGGATCGGCAAGATGGCGATCGGCGGCGGCGCCTTCCGCGTGATCGCCGGGCCCTGCGCGGTCGAGACCGCCGAGCAGACCCGCAACACCGCGATCGCGGTCAAGGAGGCCGGCGCCTCGGCGCTCCGCGCCGGCGCCTACAAGCCGCGCACCAGCCCCTACGGCTTCGCCGGCCACGGTCCGGCCGGCCTCAAGATATTGCGTGAGGTCGGCGACGAGCTCGGCCTGCCGATCGTCACCGAGGTGATGGACACTGCCGATCTCGACATCGTCGCCCAATATGCCGACGCGCTGCAGATCGGCGCGCGCAACATGCACAATTTCTCGCTGCTGCGCGCGGTCGGTCAGGTGAACAAGCCGGTGGTGCTGAAGCGCGGCATGTCGGCCAAGATCGAGGAGCTGCTGCTCGCCGCCGAATACCTGCTCGCCGCGGGCAACGACCAGGTGGTGCTGTGCGAACGCGGCATCCGCACGTTCGAGACGGCGACGCGCAACACGCTCGATCTCAATGCCGTCGCCTATATCAAGCTGAAGACGCACCTGCCGATCGTGGTCGATCCCTCGCACGGCACCGGCATGAGGGAGTTGGTGACCCCGATGTCGCTCGCGGCCGCCGCCTGCGGCGCCGACGGCCTGCTGGTCGAGGTGCACGAGAACCCGCCCGCCGCCCTCTCCGACGGCGCGCAGTCGCTCTATCCCGAGCAGTTCAAGGAGCTGATGGCCGCGCTCGGCCCGGTCGTCCGCGCGGTCGGAAGGGAGCTGCAATGAGCAGCCCTTCGACAGGCTCGGGACAGGCGCTTGCCGAAGGCCAGGCGCTCGCGCTGCAGCGGCGCCTGACGGTCAGCCCGGACCGGCTCGCGCTCTATGCGGCGCTGGCCGACAATGGAAAGCGCAGCGACACCCTCCTGCTCGAGCGCAGCGTCGGCCCCAGCCTGCTGATGGACCAGGCCGCGGTGCGGATCGAATGCCACGGCCAGCGCGCGCTGCTGACCGCGCTCTCCGACAACGGCCGCAACGTGCTCGACGCGGTCGCGAAGCGGCTCGCCGAGCGCGTGGCCGAACGGACGCCCGACACGCTGACCCTCGATTTCCCCGAGCCGCACGGCGTCGACGCACGCGAGCGGCTGCTCGCCGCCTCGCCGTTCGACGTGGTGCGCGCGATCACCGGCCTCGCCTCCGCCTCGCCCGAGGAGCCGTTCACCCTCGCCTGCCTGGGGGTCGTCGCCTTCGACCATGTCGACATGTTCGAAAGCCTGCCCGCCAATGCCGAGGATCCGCTCGGCTTCCCCAATTTCCTGTTCTGGCTCGCCGAGTCGCTGATCGTGTTCGATCCGGGCGCCCGCCCGCGCGCGGTCTGCACCGCCTTCGGCGCCGAGGACCCCGAGGCCGCGCAGAAGGCCTATTTCAGCGCCGCGCAAAGGCTCGGCGCGCTCGTCGCCCGCTGCGACGAGGCGAAGAACGCCAGGGTCGCCACGCCCGCGCCGGCCGCGAGCGTCGAGCCGCCGACCGACGTCGATCTCGACGATGCGGCATACGGCGCGGTGGTCGCGCGGCTGAAGGAGCATATCGCGCGCGGCGACATCTACCAGGTCGTGCCCTCGCGCACCTTCCGCGCCCCCTGCCCCGATCCCTTGCGATCGTTCGCCGCGGCGCGCGCGCTCGATCCGAGCCCCTATCAATTCTTCGTCGCCGGCCCGCGGCACATCCTGTTCGGCGCCTCGCCCGAGACGTCGGTGCGCGTGTTCGACCGCGAGGGCACGGCCGCAGTCGAGGTCAAGCCGATCGCCGGCACCCGCAAGCGCGGCGCGACCGACGACGAGGACGACCGGATGGAGGCGGAAATGCGCCTCGACGAGAAGGAGACCGCCGAGCATATGATGCTGGTCGATCTCGCGCGGAACGACGTCGCGCGCGTCAGCGTCCCCGGCACCCGCCACCTCGCACGGCTGATGACGGTCGAGCGCTATGCCCGCGTCATGCACCTCGTCTCCTCGGTGATCGGCACGCTGCGCCCTGGCCTCGACGCGCTGCACGCGCTCCAGGCGTGCCTCAACGTCGGCACGCTGACCGGCGCACCCAAGATCCGCGCGACCGAGCTTCTGCGCGAGACCGAGGCGACCAAGCGCGGTCCCTACGGCGGCGCGATCGGCTGGATCAACGGCGAGGGACATATGGACACCGGCGTCGTGATCCGCTCGGCGGTGGTGATGGACGGCACCGCTTTTGTCCGCGCCGGCGCCGGCGTGGTCTACGACAGCGATCCGCAGCGCGAGGCGAACGAGACCCGCCGCAAGGCCTCGGCGATGCTCTCCGCGCTCGCCGCCACCGGGGACGTGCCCACCGGAGACCCACGATGAGCCGCCATATCTTGATGATCGACAATCTCGACAGCTTCACCTTCAACCTGGTCGAGGCGTTCGAACGGCTCGGCTGCGAGGTGCAGGTGCTGCGCCACACGGTCCCCGCGCAGGACGCGCTCGACCGCGCGGTCGAGAAGGACTCGCTGATCGTGCTCTCGCCCGGCCCGGGAACGCCCGACGAGGCAGGCTGCTGTCTCGAGCTGATCGGCCTCGCCAAGGGGAAGGCGCCCCTGCTCGGCGTGTGCCTCGGGCACCAGGCGATAGTACAGCAGGCCGGCGGCGAAGTCACCCGCGCCCCCGCGCCGGTCCACGGCAAGGCGATCATGGTCCCCCACGACGGCCAGGGCCCGTTCAAGGGCCTCGACGGACCGATCCACATCGGCCGCTACCACAGCCTCTGCACCCGCAATCCGCCGAAGAACTTCCGCGTCCATGCGGAGATCGAAGGAATGGCGATGGCGATCAGCGACGCCGCCGCGCTGCAGACCGGGCTGCAGTTCCATCCGGAATCGATCCTGACGCCGCATGGCGACTGGATGCTGCGGAATATCATCGAGGGAGCTTAAAGGGTTCGGCCGCGCGACCGCTCCCGCTGCACGTGCCGGAAGCCGCGCAACGGGTGGAAACACGAAGTGGCCTGAGCTGATCCCGCAGGGTCGGAGCTGCCACGCTAGGTGACAACCCTTATGGCGCGCTCGTCTTCGCAGGGTCAGCCTCGTC
>Ga0153915_10006912_pt1 | contig 10676 bp, 13 predicted proteins | sample Opewatmetagenome_2_FD_107003 | JGI IMG/M metagenome (GOLD analysis project Ga0153915, IMG submission 107003) | Freshwater wetland microbial communities from Ohio, USA - Open water 3 Core 3 Depth 3 metaG | ecosystem: Environmental > Aquatic > Freshwater > Wetlands | place: USA: Ohio, Lake Erie...
CAGGGCAACACCTCTACCGGCAATGGCAAGAAGTCGACCGCCACGTCTAATCCGTTTGCCGATCTTAAAGCCATGCTGGATGGCAAGGTGAAAAAGGATTGAGCCACTACAGGGCAACATGGGCTTCCACCCTGTAATCTTGCCCAGGCAGAGAATTAAGCCATGACGATCGCCTTTATCTCCCATCCGGATTGCTTGCTGCACACTATGGGGCCGGGGCATCCGGAGTGCCCGCAGCGCTTGACTGCGATTGCGGAGCGCTTGGTGGAAAGTGGGGGTGATGCGCACCTTTGCCATTACGAGGCGCCGCTGGTCTCCAAGGACGAGCTTTACCGGACGCATGATCAGGCCTATGTGGATGAGATATTCCAGTCGGCGCCGACAGGTGACGGGCTGGCTTATCTAGACCCCGATACCGCGATGAATGCCCATACCCTGAACGCCGCGCTGCGGGCGGCGGGCGCGGTGGTTTACGCGGTGGATTTGGTGATGGAGGGGCGTCATTCCGCGGCGTTTTGCAATGTGCGGCCGCCGGGGCACCATGCGGAACACAATCTGGCCATGGGGTTTTGTTTTTTCAATAACGTGGCGGTCGGTGTGCGGCATGCGCTGGATCGCTGGAAGCTGCAGCGCGTCGCCATCGTCGATTTTGATGTGCACCATGGCAACGGCACCGAGGATATTTTCAGGGATGAGCCGCGTGTGTTGCTGGGCTCCACGTTTCAATATCCGTTTTATCCCTACCGGGGCGCGGATACCGTCAGCGACCGCATTATCAATATGCCCTTGCCCGCCGGCGCGGGTGGTAAAGCGTTTCGCAGTGTCGTGGAGGCGCGGTTATTGCCAGCATTGGATGCCTTTCGCCCGCAGCTCATTTTTTTCTCGGCGGGGTTTGACGCCCACCGCGATGATCCCTTGGCCGGCCTGAATCTTGTCGAGAGTGACTACGCTTGGATTACCGAGAAGGTCAAAGCGGTTGCGGATAAGTATGCCCAAGGCCGGATGGTCTCGACGCTGGAGGGCGGTTATGACCTGGACGCGTTGGGACGCAGTGTCGAGGCGCATATCAGGGCGCTGGCGTAGTGCGCCATTTTGTTTGGTGCTTATTAACCCGGCAATGAAACACCTCGTGTTAACAAGTCCTTCCCCCTGCAAGGGGGAAGGACTGTGATGGGGGTGAAATGGTTGGAATTACGCCGCATTCTACCCCCACCCTAACCCTCCCCCTTACAGGGGGAGGGGACTTAATCATCAGATATATTTTGATGCGGGGTTAATACTTGCGCTATTCCTCCATTTCCTGCTTATAGCGCTGCCGTGCCGCCTCTTCCTTGAGTGCCTCGTCGATTCCCCGCATGACGCTGTCCACGTCGGCCGGTTTTTCGCTGCGCTTGAAGCGCCCGGTCAGTTCGATCTCCGGGTGCAGCTCGCCGCTCTGGTAGTGCGACCATATCTCCATGCCGTAGTCGGTGGTCAGGAGTTCGGGGGCGAATTGGCCGAAATAGGCGGCCAGGTTCTTGACGTCGCGCTCGAGCATGGCGAAGGCGTGATTGTTGCCGGCGGCGTCTACGGCCTGGGGCAGGTCGATGATGACGGGTCCGTCGCCGCCGATGAGGATGTTATATTCCGACAAGTCGCCGTGGATGATCCCGGCGCAGAGCATGCGCACGACCTGCTTGATCAGGATGCCGTGGTAGTCGCGGGCCTCCTCCGCGGTGAGCGTCACATCGTTGAGCCGCGGGGCGACGTCGCCATCGTCGCCTGTTACCAATTCCATCAGCAGCACGCCGTCGGCGAAGTTATAGGGTTGCGGGACGCGCACGCCGGCGCCGGCGAGCCGGTACAGGGCGTCGACCTCCGCGCTCTGCCACGCCTCTTCCTGCGCTTTGCGTCCGTAGCGGGCGCCCTTTTCCATGGCGCGTGCGCGGCGGGTGTTTCTTACCTTGCGGCCTTCCGTGTAATCGACGTTCTGGCGGAAGCTGCGTTGGTTGGCCTCTTTGTACACCTTGGCGCAGCGGATATCCTCCCCGCAGCGGACCACGTAGACCATGGCCTCCTTGCCGCTCATGAGCTGACGGATGACCTCGTCGACGAGGCCGTCCTGGACGAGCGGTTCAATTCGTTTTGGGGTCTTCATAAAAACTTTTTGCCGTTTTGGCGCGCAATCACAGTATTCAAGGCTGGTAATGGGCTCAGGTTGAGGATTAATGGGCGCAATAATAATCGATTACGGGGCGGATTGAGTCCCCTGACAGAATAACAAGACATAGATACGTTAAATGTGGGCGGAGGCCATGGATTGCAAGGGCTGCCGGCATAAGCTGATTTAGGCGCACTGAATTGCCGGTCTCCGTTACACTATGCCCGGCATGACGCATTGATCAGGGCTCCTCAGGTAACATTGCTATGACAACAACTTCCTTTTCTATCCTGGGGTTAGACGCCGCTTTGCTGGCGAATCTTGAATCCATGGGGTATCAGGTCATGACGCCGGTTCAGGCGCAAAGCCTGCCGGTTATTTTGCAGGGCAGTGACCTCATTGCCCAGGCCGAGACCGGCAGCGGCAAGACGGCGGCGTTTGGCATCGGCCTGCTCACGCGGCTGAATGCGCGCGACTTCAACGTGCAGGCCTTGGTGCTGTGTCCCACTCGGGAGCTCGCCGACCAGGTGGGCAAGGAGATACGCCGCCTGGCGAGCTTCATCCCTAACGTCAAACTGCTCACGCTGTGCGGCGGCGTGCCCTCCGGTCCGCAGCTGGGCTCGCTGGAGCACGGCGCGCATATCATCGTCGGTACGCCGGGGCGGGTTCTGAAACATTTGCGCAAGGGTTCGCTTAAGCTGGACCAAGTGAAAACACTGGTGCTGGACGATGCGGATCGGATGCTGGATATGGGGTTTTACGATGACATCGCCGAAATCGTTGCCGCCACGCCCGGAAGCAGGCAAACCTTGTTGTTCTCCGCGACCTATCCCGATGCGATTAAGCAGATCAGCGCGTCCATGCAGAAAAAACCCAGCCGGATAAGCGTTGCGGCAACGCACACGCAAAGCAAGATCGAGCAGGTGTTTTATGAAGTGACCGGCAATGGCAAGCGCCTCGCCGCGCTGGTGGCGCTATTGGGCCATTATAATCCGGCGTCTTGTGCGATCTTTTGCAACACCAAACAGCAATGCCAGGAGATCGCCGATACGCTGCTGGCAAAGGGATTTAGCGCCCTGGCCCTGCACGGTGACCTGGAGCAGCGGGATCGCGATCAGGTGCTGGTGCGGTTTTCCAATAAGAGTTGTTCTATCCTGGTGGCGACCGACGTTGCCGCGCGCGGTCTCGATATTAAGGACTTGGAGGCGGTGATCAACTTTGAGTTGAGCCAAGACCCGGAAGTGCATATTCATCGCATCGGCCGCACCGGCCGGGCGGGAAAAGCGGGGCTGGCCTTGAGCCTGTATATCGCCGCCGAGTCGCATCGGGTGAATGCGATCGAGGATTATCAAAAGAGTCCGATCAGTATCGCCGCAATCGACGGTTTGCAAGTAAGTCACAAGTCTGATCTTAGGCCGCCCATGGTCACGCTGTGCATCGAGGGGGGACGCAAGGCCAAAGTGCGCCCCGGCGATATACTGGGCGCGTTGACCGGCGAGTCCGGTATTGCCGGCAGTCAGGTCGGTAAGATCGACATCTTTGATCACCAAGCCTATGTGGCCATCGAACGTTCCATGGCGGATCGGGCGCTGGAGCAGCTCTCGACGGGTAAAATGAAGGGGCGGTATTTTAAGGCGAGGAAGCTCTAGTAAATGTCGATTTTAAGGGGATGCAGCCCTTTAACCACGAGGATTTTGAAATGAAAGCTACCGCTGAATTACAAATCATCCCAATTGGCAGCGGTGTCTCCGTCAGGAAGGAGATCACCCGTGTCGTTGAGTTGCTCAGGCAGCATGATTTTATCGTCGAGACCCATGCCTCGGGCACCAACATTGAAGGCGAGCTGGCGGAGATTCTGGCCGTGGTCGGGGAAATTCACGCGGTGTTGCACAAGGAAGGCTGTGTGCGCTTGGTGAGTTATCTGAAGGTGGAGACCCGAACGGATAAGGAGCCGACCTTGGCGGGGAAACGACTTTGAGGCCACATTCGCTTCGAAGGCATCTTAAAGGGTGTGAGGAAGGAGGGCTTATGAGGCAGTCAGGTTTTGTGATTATCGTAGCCGTGCTGATGCTGTCGGCTTGTGGGAAGAAGAGCGAGGAAGAATCTGCGGCGGTTAATTCACCCACGGCTTCGGCCGAACAGAAGGCGGCGGTTGTCGCCGCGCCGCCTGCGCAAGCCCCTGCGGAGGCGATGGAGCCGAATGCGACTGCGCAAGCGCCGGCGGTCGCTCAGGCTCCAGCTCATGCGGAGATGAAAAAGCCGACACCGCCAACCGGAAAGGAGAGGGCGGTTGACAGTATGACGGGTAAGGCACTTAGTCATGATGAGGGGTTGGCCTTGGCTGGCAAGAGCGGGTGCTTGGCCTGTCACAAGATCGAGGCCAAATTGGTGGGGCCGGCATGGCGCGATGTGAGCAAGCGCTACCAGGGGGATCCCGATGCCAAGGCGCGTCTTGTGGCGAAGGTGAAATCAGGCGGCAAGGGCAACTGGACGGAGGTGACGGGCGGGGTATCCATGCCGCCATATTCTCCGCGGGTATCGGATGAAAATATCGAGAGGCTCGTGACGTTCGTATTGTCGCAATGAGCCATGACGCAAACGAAATATTATGGCCGCCAACGAAGTGACTGGGTTAGAGCCAATTTCATGCCGCAACTGACGAGCGATATTGCTTCTGACGCTCATTCTGAAGTAGCGCCGCTGTTAACGCTGAAGGAACACGAGACATTGCGCGCGGCGCTGCAGGCCGGCGCGGCGCATGTCGAGTGCTCGCTGGATCTGGGGCGGTCGACGGAGACCGTCGCCGTGGGCGGTGAGGGCTGGGTCCGGCAAGGCCGTTTGTTTCCCTACCTCGAAAGCTGTAATGACCGAACCATCTACTACTGGGCGGACGATGCGTTTCAGCCGGTGTCGCGCTACACGACGGCGCTGATCAAATTGGTGCCGACGCCGTGGGGGCCGCCGACCTTCGAGATCGACGGCATCAAGATGCTGCCCACGGCGCAAACCTCGCCCTATACGGACGCCGAACGCAAGGTCGCCTTGATTCAGCCGCGCGGCAAGGTGATTCTGGATACCTGCGGCGGCCTCGGCTATTTTGCCGCGTGGTGTGTGCGGGGTCAGGCCAGGCAGGTGCTTTCGTATGAGAAAAATTCCGACGTGATCTGGTTGCGGGGCCTGAATCCCTGGTCGCCCCAGGCTGACGATGTATTGGGCCTAACGCTGGGTGATATCTGCGAGCAGATCGTGTCGCTGCCGAGCGGCTCGGTCGATGCCATTTTGCACGACCCGCCGCGCTTCGGTATCGCCGGCGAACTCTACTCGCAGGTTTTATATGACCAGCTTGCCCGGGTGTTGAAGCGCAAGGGTAAGCTGTTTCACTATACGGGTAGTCCAAATAAATTAACCAACGGCCGAGACGTGCCAAACGAGGTGGCGAAGCGCCTGCAGCGTGCGGGTTTTGTTACGGAGTTGAGCGGCGATGGGGTGTTGGCGGTGAAGAGTTGAGGTGGCGATGATTCCCTGGGTGTTGCTTGGTGAGGCGCGGGTGGCGGTGGATGGCAAGAGGCTGTCGCTCTATCAGCGCGACAGCGAATTTTCCATCCGGCTCGGTGGCGGCGGCGGCGAGCTGATGAACAGCCGCAGCCATGGTTCTGAAGAGGCGCTGGCCGAGCTCGCCTGTGCGCGGCTGGCGGGGCGTGATCGGCCGCATGTGCTGATCGGCGGTTTGGGCATGGGATTCACGCTGGCTGCGGCTCTGAGACAACTCGGCGCCGATGCGCGGTTGACGGTGGCCGAACTGGTGCCGGAAGTGGTGGCCTGGAATCTGGGACCGCTTGGGGAGCTTGCCGGTCATCCGCTGTCGGACCCGCGGGTCACTGTTCGCGAGGGTGATGTCGCGCGAGTGATTGAGACGCAGCCGCGCGCATTTGATGCGATTCTGCTGGATGTTGATAACGGTCCTGAAGGCTTGACCCATAATGCCAACGACTGGCTCTACGGCAGCGACGGTTTAGCCGCAGCCTATGCGGCCTTGCGCGCCGGCGGCATATTGGCCGTGTGGTCGGCCGGCCGCGATCCGTCGTTCACCGGCCGATTGCTCAAGGCGGGCTTTGCGGTGGAGGAGGTGCGGGTGCGCGCGCGCGGGTCGAAGGGTGCGCGGCACGTGATCTGGCTGGCCCAGTGCCCGGCGACGTAGTTTGTTTGGGGTTGATTGCGCATGGCGGCGGCATGGTGTGTTTATATGGTGCGTTGCGGCGACGGCAGTTTGTATACCGGGATCGCGACGGATGCCGCGCGCCGCGTGGCGGAACATAATGGCAGTGATCTGCTCGCGGCCAAGTACACCCGGGCCCGGCGCCCGGTGGTGCTGGTGTATCAGGAGCAGTGCCTTGACCGAGCGGACGCGGCGCGGCGGGAGAGCGCCATCAAACGGATGAAACGGCGGGAAAAGCTGTCGTTGCTCGACGGCCTGGCGGTGTAGTGAGTTGCGCTGTCCAAGGAGCAGTGCGTGCTGGGGAAAGGACTGAGTTTGTTTCGGATGATTCTCAGGCTCCGGCGTGCTTGGCGGGCATTAAATCACGCAGTTCCTTTTCCGTCAGGTTGCGCCAATGGCCGACCTTCAGGCCGCCGAGCTTGATGTGCATGATCCTGACGCGCTGCAGACGCCGCACCTCGTAACTGAACACTTCGCACATGCGCCGGATCTGCCGGTTCAATCCTTGCGTGAGAATAATGCGGAAGGTGAATTTGTCCACGCGGCTGACCTGGCAGGGTTTGGTGCGCTCGCCGAGTATCTGCACGCCGCCGCTCATGCCGGCGAGAAAGGCATCGCTTAGCGGCTTGTCGACGGTGACGATATATTCCTTTTCATGATTGTGTTCCGAGCGCAGTACGCCGTTGACTATGTCGCCGTCGCTGGTGAGCAGGATCAAGCCCTCGGACTCCTTGTCCAGGCGGCCGATGGGAAAGATGCGCTGCGCATGGCCCACGAAGTCGATGATGTTGTCCGGCACGTGCCGCTCGGTCGTGCAGGTGATGCCGACGGGCTTATTCAGACAGATGTACACATGCCGCTTCTTGCGCGTGCCCACCACGCGCTTGTCCACGCGCACTTCGTCGCCCTCGCCGACCTGGCTGCCGAGTTCGGCGCGCTTGCCGTTGATGGTGACCCGCCCCTTGGCGATCCAGTCATCCGCCTCGCGGCGCGAGCACAGGCCGGTCTCGCTGATATATTTATTCAGTCTCATGGCTTGGTATGAATATCCTGGCATCAGTCTGCTGCTTGCCCAGCCATAATGTTAGCCGGTCTGCCGGTGTTCAGGGAATAAATGCTCAATAAATCAGGGCAGCACGCCGCGGGCGGGATTATACTGAGCGCGAAGCGGGGCGCCCTTTAACCTGAGGTCTATGCGATGGCGCGGCCCTGCCAATCGAGGCCTCCGGTCCTGTGTGCGCGGTAAAACTAATTTTATGGTGCGACTATGAAAATATTGGTGCGCAATCTGTCCCGCGATATGACGCAAGATGAACTGCTGGCCTTGTTCAAGGTCCATGGCAATGTGCAGTACTGCAAGGTGGTGATGGACAGGGAGACGGGGAAATCCAAGGGCTTCGCCTTTGTCGAGATGCCCCATGCGGGCGAGGCCAAGGCGGCCATCAAGACGCTGAATGCCCAGGAAGTCGGTGGCAGCAAGATTCGCGTGAAAAAGGCGGAGGCGAGCGAGGGGAATGCCGGTGACTAGGTCTTCGCGCCTTGCGTACGGCACCGGATGGGCGGGTTAGGCAGGTATGGGCGATACCCAAACCAATAATCCGCTGCATGGCGTTACCCTGGAAATGATGCTGACCCGTTTGGTGGAATGCTATGGCTGGGGTGAATTGGGGCGCCTGATCAATATCAAGTGTTTCAATGAAGACCCCAGCATCAAATCGAGCCTGAAATTTCTGAGGAGAACCCCTTGGGCCAGAGAGAAGGTGGAGAGTCTGTATTTGCGTAGCCCGCCGCCCGCCGGCGCCTGATGCAGGGGGCATGTCTATAAAATGGCAACCCATCTTAAAAGGGACGGCGCTTTGACAAATTGGGAAATTGTATGAGTCATAATGAATCTCATCGCGTTCATCGTGTAGGCTGGTTGCGCGCCGCGGTGCTGGGCGCCAACGACGGCATCGTTTCTACGGCGAGTCTGGTCATCGGCGTCGCGGCCGCACATGCGGCGCGCGGCGATATTGTGCTGGCCGGCGTTGCCGGTTTGGTGGCGGGGGCGATGTCGATGGCGGCGGGCGAGTATGTCTCCGTCAGTTCCCAGGCCGATACAGAAAAGGCCGACCTGGCGTTGGAACAACGCCACCTCGATGACAATATCGAGTATGAGCAACAGGAGCTGGCCGAGATTTACGTGGCGAGAGGATTGGATACCGACCTGGCGGCCAAGGTGGCCGAGCAACTCATGGCGCATGACGCTTTGGGTGCGCACGCCAGGGACGAGCTCGGCATATTCGAGCGCGTCAGCGCGCGGCCAATTCAAGCGGCATTGGCTTCGGCGGCCACCTTTTTCGTCGGCGGCGCGCTGCCGCTGGCGTCCGCCGTTGTCGCCCCGGAAATGCAACTGGTGCCGGCCGTCGCGGGTCTGTCGCTGGTGTGCCTGTCGGTGCTGGGCGGCCTCGCTGCACGGGCCGGCGGCGCGTCCGTAACCGTCGGCGTGGCGAGGGTGACGTTCTGGGGGGCGCTGGCGATGGGCTTGACCGCAGGCGTCGGCAGTCTGTTCGGCGTGGCGGCGTGACGCCTAAGCGAAGATCGAATGCGACCGGTATATTTCGAAGCGGACGATCTTGTTGGGCTTTTTGCGACGGGGCGTTACAGCAATTATTCCCCCCTTTGAAAAAGGGGGGCGAGGGGGATTTACGGGCAGTGTTACGCAAGCCCGGCCTTTTTACTATGGCGCGGCCTCCGGCGTGACAACCTTCCCGTCCGTGTAATACCAGACGCCGTTCAGGCGATTGAACTGGCCAAGCTCATGGTGTTGGTAGGCGATGCCTTTTTCACGGAAGAGGGCGATGAACTCAACCGTTCCTTCCGCATCGTCCTTGCCGCCACCGCTGGTGTTGATGATCCGCAGACCCAACCATTCCGCATTGCTCGCCCACTCGCGGATGGATGCCGGGTCGAAGTCGGAACGATGATCCGGATGCAGGCTGTTCCTTAGATAGTCGATCTCGCCCTTTACGAAGGCGCTGTAGCGGGAACGCATCAAGGCCTCGGCGGTGGGCGCGGCTTGATTCCCGCTGATCACGGGACCGCAGCAGGCATCGTAGGTCTTGCCGGATTGACAGGGGCACTGGTTCATTCTTTTCCCTTTATTCAGGACAAATATAAAACACGGGGCGAAACGGGTGAAGGAGACGGGGTCTTGCCGGTTAAATCACCTTCGGGGCGCGTACCCGCGGCTGCCGCGCCGACGAAAGAGCCGGGCGGGGCAGGTGGTTTTTCCGCACCCACGCGGCAATTGCCGTCAAATCACCCCGTCCCGCGCCGCCTTCAATACCAAGGCATCGAATTCCTCGCCGCTCATCAGGCCGCGCGCGGCGACGATGTCGCGCACAGGGCGCTGGGTCTTTTCCGATTCCTTGGCGATCTCCGCCGCCGCCGCGTAGCCGATGCGGGTGTTGAGCAAGGTAGCGAGTCCCACGCTGGCGTGCAGGAATTCCTTGCAGCGTTCGCGATCGACGGTGAGTCCTGTGAGATTGAACTCCGTCGCGGCGTTGAGGGCATTGGTGAGCCAGTCCATGGCGTCGAACAAGGCCGAGCCCAGCGCCGGCATCATGACGTTCAACTCCATTTGCCCCGCCTGGGTCATGGCGGCGATGGCGGCATCTTGTCCCAGCACCTGATAACACACTTGGTTGAGCATCTCGAACATCACCGGATTCACTTTGCCCGGCATGATGCTGGAGCCCGGTTGCACCGGCGGCAATATGATTTCACCGATGCCGGTGCGCGGCCCCGAGGCCAGCAGGCGCATGTCGTTGCTGATGCGGGTGACTTCCAGGGCGAGATCGCGGATCGCCGAGGATAGCTGCTGGATGTCGGCCATGGACTGCATTTGCGCCGCGAGATCGGCGGCGGGACGGATGGGCTCGCCGGTGAGCCGCGCCAATTCCTTTGCCGCCAAGGCGGGATAATCAGGCGCAGTGTTGAGGCCGGTACCGGCGGCGCTGCCGCCCAGGCCGATCTCGCACAGCGTATCGCGCGCCGCTTGCAGGCGCTGCGCGCAGCGGCGCAGGGTCCAGGCATAGGCGTTGAATTCACGGCCGACGGTGGTGGGTACCGCGTCCTGCAAATGAGTGCGCGCGCTCTTCACCGTGTCGCGCTCGCGCGCGCCGATGCGCGCATATTCGGCGGCCATGGTATCCACTGCGGCGGACAGGCGCGGCAGTTTGGCGAGCGCCGCGAGACGGATGGCGGTGGGGATGGTGTCGTTGGTGCTCTGCCCCATGTTGACGTGATCGTTGGGGTGTACCGGTTTGTACGCGCCGC
>Ga0153915_10006913_pt1 | contig 10675 bp, 8 predicted proteins | sample Opewatmetagenome_2_FD_107003 | JGI IMG/M metagenome (GOLD analysis project Ga0153915, IMG submission 107003) | Freshwater wetland microbial communities from Ohio, USA - Open water 3 Core 3 Depth 3 metaG | ecosystem: Environmental > Aquatic > Freshwater > Wetlands | place: USA: Ohio, Lake Erie...
GCTCGACCCCAACAACGGCCGGGTCATCGCGCGCGCGATCGAGGCCAGGCTGTCGTCGCTCGATCCCGCCGGGGCCTCCGAGTACAGGGCCAACCTGGCGGCTTTCGAGGCGAAGATCGTGGAGGCGGAGAAACGCTGGGACGCGATGCTCGCTCCCTACGCCGGAACCGAGGTCGTCACCTACCATAACTCCTGGCCGAACTTTCTGAAGCGCTTTCGCCTGAAGGCCGCCGGATACATCGAGCCGAAACCCGGGATTCCGCCGAGTCCTGCGCACACCGTCGAGCTCATCAACATGATGCGGGAAAGGAAAGTGCCGGCTATCCTGATGGAGCCGTACTTCGACGAGAAGGCGCCCAAGGCCATCGCCGGGCAGACGGGGGCGAAGCTTCTGCGGTTCATCCCCTCCGTCGGGGGCGTCCCCGCGGCGGGCGACTACATCGCGCTCTTCGACTACGACGTCAAGCTGCTCGCGGACGCCCTGGCGGCGCAGAAAGGGGGCAAGGCATGACCGTCTTCCAGGTCTTGCTCCCGGCCTTTGTCGCCGGGCTGATCCTGACGGGCATGCTCGCTTACCTGGGCGTTCATGTCGTCGAGCGGGGCGTGATCTTCGTGGATCTTTCTCTCGCCCAGATCGCGGCCCTCGGGGCGACGGTCGGGGTCCTCTTCGGCTATGACATGCACACTCCCACGGGTTACCTCTTCTCCCTGGGGTTCACCTTCCTCGGAGCCGCGGTTTTCGCGTTCTCCCGGGTCCACCGGAAAACCCGGATTCCGCAGGAGGCGATCATCGGCATCGCCTACGCCGTCGCCGCCGCGGCTTCCATCCTCGCGATGTCCAAGGTCGTCGGGGAAACCGAGCACCTGAAGGAGATGCTCGTGGGCAACATCCTGTCCGTCTCGTGGCAGGATCTCCTTCGCACCGCGGTGCTCTTCGTCGCCCTCGGCGTTTTTCACGTCGCGTTTCGCCGGAGGTTCCTTCTCATCTCCCTGGACGAGGAGGAGGCGGAACGGCAGGGACTCTCGATCCGCTTCTGGGACTTCCTGTTCTACGTATCCTTCGGCTTCGTCGTGACGTCCTCGGTCGCGATCGCCGGAGTCCTCCTCGTCTTCTCCTACCTCATCGTGCCCGCGGTCTCCGCGATGCTCTTCGCCGAGCGGCTGGGCACGCGCCTGGCCATCGGTTGGACCATGGGGGCGGTCGTTTCCGCACTGGGCGTGTATCTCTCCTACCTCTGGGATCTGCCGACGGGCGCCACGATCGTGACGACTCTCGGAGCCGCGCTGGTCCTCTTCGCGGCCGCGAGGATGGTCGTCCACCGCGCGCCGTAAGGCTCGCAACCCGCCGGCTCCGCCGGCCGTGCCCCGTGGCTACGCCCCGGGGCGTGCCAGATACTCCCGGGCGGCTTCGATGTCGCGAGCGATCTGCTCGGTCAAGGCTTCGAGGGAGGGGAACTTGCGCTCCTCGCGGAGGCGCTCGAGGAAGAAGAGGCGTACCTTCTCGCCGTAGACAGTCGACGCGAAATCGAAGACGTACGTCTCGATGACCGCCTCGGAATCCTCGTAGAGGGTGGGGCGGCGGCCGATGTTGGTGACTCCGCCGAAGGCCCGGCCGAAGGACGGGATCGCGATCCGCGTCACGTAGACGCCCAGGGCTGGATGGAAGTCGTTCTCGGGGGCGAGGTTGATCGTCGGATACCCGATCTTGTGCCCGACCTTTTCCCCTTTCGAGACGATGCCGTCGAGCTCGTACTCGCGTCCGAGCATCGCGCTGGCCCTCGCGACCTCGCCGCGCTCGAGCGCGTTGCGGATTCGCGTCGAGGAGATCGGCTTGTCTTCGAAGAAGACCTCATCGACGCCGGCGGCCGTGAAGCCGCATTCGGGTCCCATCCGCTTGAGAAGCTCGATGTCCCCGCGCTTGCCCCGGCCGAAGGCGAAGTGCCGGCCCAGATAGAGCTCCGAGGCGGCCAGACGCTCGGCCAGGAAACCCCGCACGAAGTCCTCCGGCTCGGTCAGGGAGAAGTCTCGCGTGAAGGGGAGGACGAGGAGCGTCTCGACGCCGAGCGCCTCGACTGCCTCCTCCTTCTGGCGCAGCGTCTGGATGCGGCGAGGGGCGTGGTCGGGGCGGAGGACCGCCAGCGGATGGGGCTCGAAGGTCATCGCGATGGAGGGGCGGGAGATCTCTCGCGCGCGCTTCGCGACGGTCTCCAGGATCCGCCGGTGTCCCAGGTGCACGCCGTCGAAGTTCCCGATCGTGACGACGCCGCCGCGAGGCAGGTCGGAGGCGCGCAGGGGGTCGCGGATGACGCGCATCCGTCAGCGGAATCGGACGATCGGGTGATCGGGTGATCGGGTGATCGGAGACCCGACGGTTGGTTTCAGACGATCCCTCCGACGAGATCGTACTCATGCGAATCCGAAATGCAGACCCGCACGATTTCGCCGGCATGGACGGTACGCCCGGCGGTGTCGTTGATCAGGAGCCGCCCGTCGATTTCGGGGGCCTGGGAACGCAGGCGGCCTTCGAGGAGATGCTCGGTCTCCTCGCACGGCCCCTCGACGATCGCTTCCATGATCCGACCCCGGAGCGCGCGGTTCTTCCGGCGCGCGATCGGCTGCTGGAGGGAGAGGAGGAAGTCCTTCCGCCTCTCTTTTTCCTCGGGAGACACGGGGTCTCCCAGAGCCTCCGAAGCGGAACCCGGCTCGGGCGAATAGGTGAACGCGCCGAGGTTGTCGAATTCGACGTCGCGGACGAACTCGCAGAGCTCGCCGAACTCGCCCTCGTCCTCTCCGGGGAAGCCGACGATGAAGGTCGTGCGGATCGCGATCCCGGGCACGGTCTCGCGAATTCTGTCGATCATCCGGCGGTAGGAGATTGGGTCCCCGCCCCGCCGCATCCTTCGAAGGATGGCTCCCGAGACGTGCTGGAGCGGGATGTCGATGTACGGCACGAAACGCGGGGCCCGCGCCATCAGATCCAGCACGGAATCATCGAGAGTGTTTGGGTAAGCGTAGAGGAATCGAATCCACGGAAAAACCGTCTCGGAGAGCAGCCTTTCCATCAAACGCGCCAGCCCCGCGCGCTTCATGCCCAAGTCTTCTCCGTAACGCGTCGTGTCCTGCGAGATGAGGACGAGCTCCGAAACGCCTTGAGCCTCGATGGCTTTCGCTTCAGCGACGAGGGACTCGATGGTACGGCTCCTCTGCCGCCCGCGCATCTGCGGGATCGTGCAGAAGGTGCACGGGTTGTCGCACCCCTCGCCGACCTTCAGGTAGGCGTACCCCCGGCGGCGAGAGAGGACCCGCGGCGCCCTATCGTCGTAGAGCCGGGTCGCGAGCGGCTTCTCCGTGAAGCGTGGAAGCGCCGGAAGGCCCGCGGCGGCCGCCGGGGCGTTCTCCAGCTCGTCCAGCCCGAGGAAACTGTCCACTTCGGGGATCTCCTCGGCCAGCTCCCTCCCGTACTTCTGGACCATGCAGCCGGCGACGACGACGCGGTCGATCTCGCCACGCTTCTTCCTCTCGACCTGCTCCAGGATCGCCTCGACAGATTCCTCCTTGGCCCGGTCGATGAATCCGCAGGTGTTGACGATGACGACGCCCGCCCGCGACTCCGGGACGATCCCGTGCCCCGCCCGCGCCAGGTGCCCGAGCATCACCTCGGTGTCCACGAGGTTCTTCGGGCACCCGAGGGAGACAACGCCAACGGAACGGAGAGGCTTGCCGCTCATTCCGGCGCAACCACCGTCAACCCGCGAAAGTAGTCGCGGTAGAAGCCCCGATCCCGTGACAAGAGCCGGTCCGTCTGGATCAAGGCGTGAGCCCCGATGAGCAGGTCCGCGATGAAGCCCGGCTGAGACCGCCGGCGTCTTCCATACTCTGCATGCAGTTTCCCCGCGTAGACTGCCGCCTGTTCCCCAACAGGATCGAAACGGACGCCGTAAGCGCGAAGGGCCGCGGCGGGATCCTCCGCCCGGCCCAGGCCGGGGACGACCTCGACGACCGTCACGTCGCAGGCGACGACATCACCGTCCTGGCCGCACTTCTCGATCGCTCTGGCGGACGCTCCGGCGCGAAGCGGATGCTGCAGGAGCACGTCGAGCAAGACATTGGAGTCCACCGCGGTGATCATCTCTTCTGCCTCGGTCTCTTGACTCGTTTCCCCGGCCGTTCATAGGGACCGCCACGCACCCAGTCGATGTAGGCGTCCACGTCGCGAGGAAAATAGGAAGGCCAGTCGCTCCGGCCGATCCCCATCGCATCCCAGATAGGATGACGCTCTCCTTTCTTCTTTCGAAGCAGGGCGCCGTCGTCCCGCAACTCGAACTCCACTTCGGTGCCTGGCGCGAGGTCGTACCTCGTGCGGATCCTCTTGGGAACCGTGATCTGCCCTTTGGAAGAAATGATTCCCTTCATGCGCCTATTGTAAAGAAGTAAAGAGAAGAAGTAAAACGCCTAAGGATAGATCCGATACAGCATACGGGGGTACGGAATCGTCTCGCGCAGGTGGGGGACGCCCGACATCCAGGCCACGAAGCGCTCGAGGCCCATCCCGAAGCCGGCGTGCGGGAAGGTCCCGTACTTGCGCAGGTCGAGGTACCACTGGAAGGCGTCGAGCGGCAGGTTGTGCTGGCGGATGCGCGCCAGCAGCAGGTCGTGGTCGTGGATGCGCTGCGATCCGCCGATGATCTCGCCGTACCCTTCCGGCGCCAGCATGTCCAGGCCGAGCACGACCTCGGGGTCCTTCGGGTCGGGCTGCATGTAGAAGGCCTTGATCGAGACGGGATAGCGCGTGACCATGATCGGGCGATCGAAGTCGGCGGCGAGCGCCGTCTCCTCGTCTCCGCCGAAATCGTCGCCGAAGGAAACCTGGAACCCCTTCTTGCGGAGGATCTCGACCGCGTCGCGGTAGTTGAAGCGCGGGAAGGGCTTCCGCACGGTCTCGAGCTTCGAGGTGTCGCGTTCCAGGCGCTTTAAGTCCTCCGCACAGCGGTCGAGGACGCGGGCCGTCAGCGCGCACACGAATTCCTCGGCCAGGTCCATCAGGCCGTCGATCTCGAGGAACGCCACCTCCGGCTCGACCATCCAGAACTCCCGCAGGTGCCGCCGGGTCTTCGACTTCTCCGCGCGGAAGGTCGGGCCGAAGCAGTACACCTTGCCGAACGCGGCCGCGGCCGGCTCGAGATAGAGCTGCCCGGACTGGGAGAGATAGGCCTTCTCGTCCTCCGTGTATTGCGTCTCGAAGAGCGTCGAGGTCCCCTCGCACGCGGCGGGAGTGAGGATCGGCGAGTCGATGCGGACGTAGCCGCGCTCGTAGAAGAAATCGGCGATTGCCTGCTCGAGCTCCGATCGAATCCGGAGGATCGCGTGCTGCCTGGAGGAGCGCATCCAGAGATGGCGGTTGGACATCAGGAAGTCCACGCCATGCTCCTTCGGCGTGATCGGATACCCCTCGGAGAGTCCCAGGATCTCGACCTTCGAGACGCTCATCTCGTAGCCGCCCGGCGCGCGATTCTCCGAGCGAACCGTCCCCGTCACCGAGAGCGAGCTCTCCTGCGTCGCCCTCTCCGCCTCTTCCCAGACATCGGGCGCGACCTCCGCCTTCGCGACAACCGCCTGGAGGTACCCTGTCCCGTCGCGGACGATCAGGAACTGGATCTTTCCCGAGGAGCGCCTGTTGTAGAGCCAGCCCCGCACGGTCGCGGTCTGCCCCGCCTTCTCCCCGACGCGGGAGATCTCCGTCGTGTCCATAAAGGCGAGGGATTATAAGGGGCCACGTTTTCCGAGCGACGGGCGGGAGGCACCAACCGGCGATGGAATCAGGACACAGTCCGCGGAACAGGACCGCCAGGGCAGGCGCCCCCTTTCTCCTCCGACCCGTGACGATGGCGTCCCTCTCCCCCTGGCTCGCCTTCGCTCTTTCGTTCTCGGTCTACCTCGTCGGCCTGCGTTACCTCGGCAGCGGCGACACGGTGCCCGCGGAGAACCTGCCGATTTCGCTCTTGGACGGCAGGGGCTTCGACTTCACCGAGCTCGTGCCAGGCGACCTGCCCTATTGGTTCCGGCTCGTGCGCGGGCGCGTCGTTTCGAACTACCCCGTCCTGCCGGGAATCCTGAACCTCCCGGTCTACGCCGCTGCCCGACTCCTCCGCGTGGACCTCTATGCGAACCGATTTCACCTTTCCATGTTGACGGCTTCGGCCATCGCCGCTCTCTCCGCCCTTTTCCTCTACCTCTCGCTGACGCGAGTCTGCCGCACGAAGCCCGAGGCGCTGTTCTTCACGCTCGCCTACGCCTTCGGGACGACCGTCTGGAGCGTTGCGAGCCGGGGCCTCTTCCAACACGGCCCGTCGGTGCTGTTTCTCTCGATCGCTCTGTGGGCGCTGTACCGGGGAGGCCGCTCGGTGCCGTTCTCGGGTCTCGCGCTCGGACTGGCCGTGATCAACCGCCCGACCAATCTCGTCATTGCGCTGCCGCTCGCCCTCTACGTCCTTCGCTACGAACGCCGACGTTTCCCGGCGTTCGCCGCCCTGGCCCTTCCTCCGGCCCTCTTTCACGCGTGGTACGCGAAGACTTACTGGGGTTCCCCGCTCTCGCTGGCCCAGGATGTCTCCAGGGCGAATTTCTCCGGCAGGTTCTGGCCCGGGCTGGCCGGAATCCTCATCAGCCCGTCGCGGGGCCTCTTCGTCTTCTCCCCGTTCTTTCTGTTCGCGATCCCGGCCTCGTTGGAGGCGCTCCGCCCAGAGCCCGCCGGGCCCCGAAGACTCCCCCGTTACATGGCCGCGGGAGTCCTCCTGACCCTCATCCTCTACGCGCGCTGGACGATGTGGTGGGGCGGGCATACGTTCGGCTACCGTCTGATCACGGAGATCGCTCCCCTCCTGACGGTCCTGGTCGCTTCCTACTGGCCCGTTCTCTCGAGGAGCCGGTTGGCCACGGCGTTCTTCGTTCTCTCCCTCGCGACCTCCTTCTACGCGCACTTCCTCGGCGCGATGATCTTTCCGAGCGGCTTCAACAACAACCTCGACCTCCAGATCGCCCGGCTCTGGGACGTGCGCAACTCGGAGCTGGAGCTCTCGACGCGCAAGCTGATCCGTCTCGCGGCGCCCCATTGGCGACTGGCCGCCGCGGCCGAGAAAGTCCCGGGGATTCCGGCTCCGGCGGCGGCCTGGTGGCGCCCGGATCTCGACGACGAGACGATCCCCGGCTGGATCGACGGGCCTCTGGACGGAACCTCGCTCGAAGGCCCTCTGGAGATCTCCGGTTGGGCCAGGTCACGGGACGGCGAAGTGGACGTCCGGGTCGCGATCTCTCCGGATGGCTTCGTTCCGCCTGTCGAAAGGAGACCCAGGCCCGACGTGCAGGGCACGATGCCGCAGCTAGGCGACTGCTCGAGGGCGGGCTGGCGCGCCGTCATCGAAAAGCCGGCCGCGGGGGCGACCGAGCACGTCCTGCTCGTCGAGATGCGCTCCCCGAGCGGACGAGTGCGCCGCCTCGGCCCGATCCGCTTCCGCTGGAAAGGCTGACGGCCCGCGTCGTGAGCGCGCGCACGCACGGCCGGCTCTTCCCGCTTCTTGCGGCCGCGATTCCCCTGGCCGCGTACTTCGCGTTCCTCCTGGGCAACACGGCTTTCTCCGTCGGAGGATCCGACAGTTCCGGTTACATCAACACGGCCCGCCGGCTGCTCGCGGGAACTCTCGTGGGCCGGCCCCGCGCACTCGACAGATTCGCGTTGCCGGACGAGGCGGCGCAGTCCTTCATCCCCCTCGGGTTCGTTCAAGGACCACGACCCGGCACCATGGCCCCCTATTACCCGTCCGGCTTCCCCGCTCACATGGCCGCTGCGGCCCTGGCCCTGGGTTGGCAGCGCGGCCCGTTCCTCGTCTCTCCGCTGGCGGCGGTCTTCTCTCTGCTCCTCTTTTACATTCTGGCCCTCGAGCTCTCGCTGTCGCGGGCATGGGCGGCGGCGGGAACCGCCGTTCTGGCCGCCTGGCCAGTCCTGATCGGCCAGGCGATCCAGCCGATGGGAGACGCGACGGCGACCTTCTGGGCTCTCGCTTCGGTGCTTTGCGCCGTCAAGGCACGCGGTCGATATGGGTGGGCGCTCGCCTCGGGAGCCGCTCTGGGGATCGCCGTGCTCGTGCGCCCGACCAACCTGCTCCTGGCGGTGCCGCTGGCATTTGCGCTGCCGTGGACCGCGCGAGCGCTCGCGCTCTTCCTTTTGGGGGGAGTCCCGTTCGCCGCCGCGCTCGCCGCCTACGACGTCCGCTGCTACGGCAGCGCTCTCCAGTCCGGATACGGGAAGACGGGCGTCCTCGACGCTCTCGCGCTCGGGAACTTCCCGCCGCGGCTTCGCCACTACGGGGGGTGGATCCTGCGGTCGCTGACGCCGCTCGTCCCGCTCGCCTGGCTTGGTCTCGCGCTGGATCGAAGGGCGGCGCGGCGCGATCGCGCGCTTCTCCTCTCCTGGTTCGGCTTTTTCTTCCTTTTCTACTGTCTGTACGAGCCGTATGACTCGTTCTGGTTCGTCCGCTTCCTGCTGCCGGCTGCTCCGGCGCTCATCCTCGGCGCCCTCATCGCGGTCCGGGATCTCTTCCGCAGGATCGACCGGCCCGGCGTGACGACCGCGGTCTCCGTGGCTGTGCTCCTCTTCGTCCTTCTCCAGGAGCGGCGGGCCCTCCGCGCCGCCGGCGTGCTGAATACCGCCGAGTACGAGTCGGTCTATCCGCAGATCTGCGCCCTGGCGACGCGGACGCTGCCCGCGCGGGCCGTCGTCCTCACGATGGCGGCGAGCGGCGCGCTCGAGTACTACACGAACCTCGCCTACGCTCGCTGGGACTGGCTCGATCCGGAGCATTTCGCGAATCTGCGGCCGTTCGTCGAGCGTCGGGGCGGCCGCTGGTACGCGCTCCTTTTTCCCTTCGAGGCAGAAGAAGCCCTTTTGAAACGCGCGCCAGGCCGGTGGAAGAGAATCGCCGGGCTTCGCGAAGTCAGCCTGTGGGAACTGGAAAAGTGAGACCGCTCAATGCGCGTGGTCAGACGCCGGGCGGCCTCTCGGTTCCCGAACGTGGATGTTTCGTTTGAGAGTAGCCCTTCCCCCATCCTTCGCGACGATCGTGACGGTCAGCGCATGGAGACCAGGGGCAAGCTCCGGGATCGAGAATCCGAAGCCCGCTCGCGCCGAATCCGGATAGCCCGGATAGGTCTCCTGCACGCCGGGGTGGGGCCGTCCCATGATCGGTACCGGCGACCCGGCGCCGCCGTCGGACGACACGAGGATGCGCGCGATTCCGGAGTCATCGAGAGCCCAACCGAACCCCCGGGCGCCCGCCTCGACCGCGGCTCCTTCCTCCGGAGAGTCGATGTAACCGAAAGGCGGCCGTAGCACGGCTTCGAGGAGCCGGCGATCGGCGGCCGATGGCCCCGTTGCTGCCGCCTCGGGCGGGGAGAGACCCGGCGCCGAAGCCAGCCGAAAAACGAAGTCGTGCTCTTCACCTTCGGGAAAGGAGCAGACGAGACGGAGCCGATCGGTCTCCATTCCCCGCCTGACGGCATCCGCGTACGCCGCGTGGGAACCGGGATCGATCGCCCTGGAATGAAAGACGAGCAAGGTTGCATGCCGCCGGTCCAGCGCCGGCCAGACCTCTTCCGGGATCGGCCTGCGCTCGAGTAGCCCGGCGAGCTCGCCATAGTCGGGAGGCGCGAAGCCGGAGGCTCCGTTGAGGATCGGTTTCCAGTGAGCCGTCGACCGGAACTCGTATTCGGGGTCGTAATCGCCGCCGAGGGGCCACTCGACGACCCCGCCCGGCAGAGTTACGCCCGCCAGCCACCGGTAGACGGGCGCAGGATCCGCGTCCACCCGAGCGACTTCCAGGGGAAACGCTCGGTACTCCAACCCTATGACGAGAACCGCCGCCGCGAACGCGGACAACCGCCAGCCCCGGCCTCGAGACCTCGTCAGGTCCGCCAGCCCCCAGGCCGCCAGAACGGCCAGACCCAGATCGAAGAGGACGACTCCACGGACCGGAGCCCGGATCACGTGGAAAAGCGGACCGAACGACTGGACGAGGAACCGGTAGTAGGGCGTATGCGTGCCGAGAGCGATCCCGACGCCCAGAACGGCGATCGCGAGAAACAGGCCGCGTCTGGCTTCGATCCACATTCCGCGCAGGAAGTCCCCGAGGTCGGCAAATCGCGACCGCCTCGGAAAGGCGACGGCGAGCCGCGCGAGCGCGAGGACCGTGAGGGGGACGACGATGCGGCCGGGCTCGCGCAGCTTCACGGGGCCGATTGAGGTAAGACCCGAGGAGGCGGCGATCCAGATCGCGAGGCCGCCCAGAATCAGTACGTCCAAGGCGGTCGCGATGCGCCGACGGCGGGCCGGAACCCGTTCCGCCGGGGAACGCCCATCGCCGCGCAGCCGGGCCAGGGCGATCGCCGCCAGAATGACGACCGCGATGCCCGGGAAGAGCTCACCCTCCGCCTTTGCCCACTTCTGAGTCAGCGGCGCATAAAGCTTGTTCTGTCCGCCCGCCGTCAGGAAATCCGTCCATACGCCGGAAAAGACGCCGATCTCCTCCGTGCTCCGCTCCAGACCGTAGAGTCGGGAGGCGAGCGCGTACGGTAGAAGCAGTGGAAAGACGACAATCCCCGCCGCCGTCACCGCGGCGAGCGCTCC
>Ga0153915_10006914_pt1 | contig 10673 bp, 6 predicted proteins | sample Opewatmetagenome_2_FD_107003 | JGI IMG/M metagenome (GOLD analysis project Ga0153915, IMG submission 107003) | Freshwater wetland microbial communities from Ohio, USA - Open water 3 Core 3 Depth 3 metaG | ecosystem: Environmental > Aquatic > Freshwater > Wetlands | place: USA: Ohio, Lake Erie...
GAAAAATCTATGACCTTAAGGTCCTTTATATATTGTGCATAGAGGCCGGGGATGTCATGTGAAACAAGTGATTTATTAAAATCCAGGCATCCTCTTAAATCAATATTGCCTCCTGCAACGTCATTCAGTTTACTGTCAGTTATCACAAGATCGACATTTTCCAGTCGTATATCCTCAAGAATATTCTCATCTGTTCCGAAAATCAATATGCCATTTTCACTTTTGCAGTTAATATCCTTGAATGTAACATTCTTTATATGCCCAAGTGCAATATCCGGTTTACCGCGGATAGCTGAAATGTGTATAGGTTCGCCATTGCCCCACCAATCACCCGTATGCAGACGGGTTTCAATATTTACCTGGGATATATTAATATTTTCAATTGAACCTGAATCTCTTACAAATATTCCAATGCCCCTGTTTGAGTTGGTTATATTGACATTGGATACATTGATATTCCTGACCGAATTCTGATCTTCATATCCAATCCTCAAACCGCTGGATCTTGACTGAAGATTACAATTTGTGATATTAATGTTTCCTGAAGGATGCCTGAGGTTATAATACCCGGGAAGTTCAACGTGATATGCAAATCCTGTAATTGCTATTGCATCATCTCCGGCACGTATATCACAATCTGATACTGCGACATTTGAACATGAAGTCAAATCCAGCCCGTCGCTGTTTGGCGTTTCAAGACTATTCCATATCTTGACACCCTTTACAATAACCCCGTCACAATCCGCAAAATGAAGCGTCCAGAAAGGTGATTTGGTGAGCATGACATTTTCGACAAGGACATTTTTACATTGTGAAAAAATAACCATTTGCCTTGGCCGCAGTAATGGAGTCACAGGGCCATCTCCAATGCCTTCCTTCACCTTCCTGTAATTCTCTTTTTGCCGTGTTCCCTTTGTGTATCCCCATTCAATTTTTTTTGCAACCTTCCAATCGAAAAATACTTCTTCATTACCATCAATGGCACCATGACCTGTAATTGATACATTTTCAGCACGATATGTGAATAAAATGCCATACTGGACCGTATCGAAACCAGGTCTTATGAAGTCTTCATAATCATCAAGATCTGGGCTGCCTTTAATGACTGCGCCGCTTTCAAGGTAAAGATTTATATTGCTTTTGAGATGAATTGTACCTGTCATAAATATGCCTGCAGGAACAAGTACGGTGCCTCCTTCATCTTCATAACATTTGTCAATAGCTTTTTGGATCGCAGTGGTGTTTAAGGTTTTTCCATCCGGTAATGCCCCGAAATCAACTATATTATAAGAAGTTTTCCTGGAGCAGGCTGCAACAAGGATTAAACCTGTAAAAAGAGCAAATACTATCAGTTTTGTTTTCATGGCAGTTTTTTGGGATCAATGTTTCAATGAGATGGAAAATTAAGAATTTCATATTCACCAGCAAAGAAATTGAAAAAATTAAAATTTTGTGCCATGCATCAGTAAATGGCATCATGAATTCTCTTTATAGATACTTTTGTTAATGAATCATCAAAACAGTTACAGCACCTGATATTTATAATGGAGAGACACAGTAAACGCACTATCACTCTTGGTACAATCGCGGGTATTTTCGCCCTCCTGATGTGGAGCACGAACATTGCCTTTTCCAAAAGCGTCATGAATGTAATAGGCAACTATAATGCAATGTTCATGATTTATTTTTTTGGAGGCATATTTATGTTCATTGTCCTGCTGGCAAGCTTCAGAGGTGAGTATTTCCCCAGGCTGAGAGCACTCGGCATCAGGTATTATGCAGGCACAGGAATATTCCTCTTCCTCAACAATACTCTTTTATTTCTTGCAATCGGACTTGCAACTAACGAGCAGGAACTGCTGATAGTTACTATTATTAATTACCTGTGGCCAGTGCTGATTTATGTACTGAAGATCCCGGTATTCCATATCAGAGTTAAGCCTTTTGCATTCATAATTAGTGTTATCCTTGGAATATTCGGCGTTATACTTGCATTTTCACAGGAATATACTCTGAAGGAATTGGTGGAGACAGCAAAAAGTCTGGATAAAAATTTCCTGGCTTATATGCTGGCATTAATAAATGCAGTTTCCTGGGGGTTATATTCAAACCTTACAAAAAAATATATTACTGACGATGATTTTGCGGCTATACCGGTGATATTTATTTTAAGCGGACTGCCCTTTCTTATAATGCTTCTGGCCAGGGGTGAATTTGAAATTAGCAATATTGCCTTGTTTTTCAAAAATCCGGAACTTATCTACACTATGATTTTTCCGACAGCCCTGGGCTACATTCTCTGGAACGTTGCCATGAAAAAAGGCAATAAGGATCTGGTAGTTTCAGCCTCTTTCATACTGCCTTTTCTGTCGGTATTATTTATCGGACTTAAGTTTTCGACCAGGATCGGGATGCTGACCTGGATTGCTTCTCTGTTCCTTATCACGAGTGCCTTTCTCATATACAGGGCAGTTGACAGGAAAGCAAATAAATATATATGAAGTAGATTTTTTTGGAAGTAAATTCCAAAAATATCCGATATTTTTGGATAATAATTCCAAAATTATACGACTATCTGGATGTTTTAAACAATAAATAATATGAAAAAGCTCGTCTTATTTTTCATTTTTGGTGCCTTAAGTCTTTTCATTGCTGCACAGAATCCCGACAGCATCTGGATTGTAAATAATTATGTAAAAATTGAACGCATGATACCTATGCGGGATGGGATCAAATTATTTACTTCCATTTATGTTCCTATTGATAATTCAGTTAAGCATCCGATTTTAATAACCCGTACACCATATTCATGTGAACCTTATGGTGAGGGAAAATGGGAAGATTGGTGGAACTCTTATAAAAAAGAGTACCTGAGGGAAGGATATATAATGGTCACTCAGGATGTCCGAGGCAGGTGGATGAGCGAAGGTGATTTTGTCAATATCAGGCCATTTATTACGGATAAAAAAACAAATAAAGATATTGATGAAGCCAGTGATACCTATGATGCTATTGACTGGCTGATAAAAAATATTCCAAACAATAATGGAAAAGTGGGAGTATTTGGAATTTCCTATCCGGGATTTTATTCCACCATGGCTGCTGCAAGTAATCATCCATCTCTTGTTGCCGTCAGCCCCCAGGCACCGGTCACAAACTGGTTCATTGGCGATGACTTTCATCACAATGGTGCATTTTTCCTGATGGATGCTTTTGGCTTTTATTCAGCATACGGTTCCGGCATGGGTGCACCTCATCCCAGGCCCACTGCAATTGCACCAACTTCAAAAGATTATCCATCACACGATAATTATAAATTTTACTTGGAAACAGGGCCATTGCCTGCCTTTGCAAGTTTGACCGGTGACAGTATCAGCTTCTGGAAGGAACTATATGAACATCCTGACTATGACGCATGGTGGAAAGCACGTGATGCGCGAAATGCAACTAAAAGTCTGAAACCGGCCATGTTATGGGTGGGTGCCTTGTTTGATGCCGAGGACAACTGGGGTGCATGGAATTCATACAGGGCAGCAGAAAAGAATAATCCGGGCAAAGAATTTAACAAAATTGTTATGGGCCCCTGGTACCACAATCAATGGGAAAACAGTGACGGCACACACGTCGGTAATGTAAATTTTGGCAGCAATACCTCGCTATGGTATCAGCAAATGATCGAAATCCCTTTTTTCAACTTTTTTCTTAAAGGGATCGGTGATATTTCTGGATTTGCTGAAGCAACAATATTTGTGTCGGGTGAAAATGCCTGGCGGGAATTTGATCAGTGGCCGCCGGCTGGCATGGAAAATAAAGTTTTGTATTTACAGGAGGAGGGCGTGTTGGACTGGAATAAACCTGGTGTGAATGCCAGTTACAGTGAATATATAAGTGATCCGGCAAAACCTGTTCCATATACTGAAGATGTTCACTTTGTCAGAACAAGAGAATATATGACTGATGATCAGCGTTTTGCCGAACGCCGGCCGGATGTCCTGACTTTCAAGACCGGAATACTTGAAAATGATATTACTGTCACAGGTATTGTTACAACGGACCTGTTGACTTCCATTTCCTCAACTGATGCTGATTTTGTTGTCAAACTGATAGATGTCTTTCCGGACAATTTATATTATAATGAGCCGGATATTTATTCAGATAAAGATCCTGTCCTGAAATATCCTATGGGCGGTTATGAAATGCTGGTTCATGGAGAAATATTCAGGGGGCGTTACAGGAACAGTTATGAAAATCCTGAGCCTTTTAAGCCCGGTAAAATTGAACGAGTGAAATTTGATATAGGTGATGTGTCCCATACATTTAAAAAAGGACATCGCATAATGGTGCAGATCCAGAGCAGCTGGTTCCCGTTAGTTGACCGGAATCCTCAAAAGTTTGTTAATATATATAAAGCAATGGAAAGTGATTTTCAAAAGGCAACAATAAGGATTTATCATGATAAGTCAAATGCCAGTAATATTCTGCTACCGATATTAAGAGAGTAGAAGGCCAATCTTTAACATAAAGGTCTTTTCTTCATTGGTTGGGATGCACTTATGTTTACTCTCAAAATAGATTGAAGAAATTTTGTATAGAAAAGGGGCACAACAACTAAACATTGTGCCCCTGAGAATACTCATAATAAAAGTCTTTTATTTTGGTAAAAAATTCTCCAGCATCCAGAGTTCATTATTTACCTGGTACTGTGTAAATGCCAGTTGATTGCCTTTCGGGTGCATAACGAATCCATAAGTATTTTCGGGGAAAAGATGGAGTTTTTCACCCGGGCCGCCTTCTATCGGGATGCGCCAGAGCTCAGTGTCATGCATGGATAATTTTGCAACAATCACATATCTTTCGTCTGGAGTCCATATGGGATCTGAAAGGTCAAGGCCATCGGCTTCCGGAATACGCCACAACTCCAGTTCCTTGCCGGATTGAATATCCAGGATGCCTACTACATATGATTTGTTCGGCATGTCATTCCGATAATAAACAAACCGGGTTCCGTCCGACGAGATCTTCATACCACGAGTGTGCATACCCCGGTAGACGTCTTTTTCTTCGCCTGTAAGAAGGTCTTTGCGCCGGATAATGAATTCTTCACTTTCTTCAGGGGATCTTGCTTCAGGGGACCTGACCTTGTAAAAGATTGCTTTGTCGTCAGGAGACCAGTTTTGACATGGGAGTACCGAAACATTCTCGGCAGGAATACTGGCAAGCTGGCTCACGTCGCCATTCTCCGAATCAATTGCAAAAATGCCAAAATTCATGTTCTCATCTGATCCGGTGATCGCGAACTGTTTTCCGTCGGGGGACAGGATTGGGTTAAGCCAGTAATCGAGTTTTGGCTTCAGAGTGATTTCGCGCGTCTGTCCGGTTATTTCCGAGCGGATAAACAACAATTGTTCTTTAGACGACTGTTTGTTGATTTCATAATAGAGCAGCTTGCCGTCAGGCGACCATTCGGGATAGAATACATTGGGGTAGTTTTGATCCACCCGCGAGCGCGGACCAGTTGGCTTTCCGGTTAGTTCGTCCACGGGGACAATGAAGGAATCGAAAGTATACAAAGCATCGGGCCTGAATAGTCGTCCGTCGCGAGTTAATAAGATACCCGCGTTGGCACCGAAATCCTTCTGTAGTAACTGTATCTCTCCCCGGGGTTGGCTATTTTCTATCCCCAGCAGGTATAGATCATATGTTCCTGAGCGATTGCTCACAAACACTATCCCGGATCCGTCCGGGGTCCAACCAGCCACTTCATCGTTCGCAGGATTCTGAACGAAAACCGACTCCTGCTCCGTCGCGATATCGTAAATAAAAATGTCGCCGCTCCGGCAGTAAGCTATTTGCTGGCCGTCCGGAGAAAAAGATCTCCATTCTAAGTATTCGCGATCGGGTTGCCCTATATCACGAATGGTATTGTCTGCCAGAGAAATGATGTGCCACCGATAGGACTGGTCCTTGTTATCGTACGAAACAGCAAGAATTCCGAGTCCGTCCGGCATCCAGGAGCTGACGGACATTCTTCTCCCGTTCTGGCCGCTGTGAAGCACTTGCATGGACGATCCATCGAGTCCAGAGAGACGAAGTTCTCCATAGTTCCTGACCGTCCAGTCATAGGCGATTTGTTTGCCGTCCGGTGAGATCGCAGCACGACCTTCAGCGAACGACCATTCCACCCAGGAAGCATCATGTGTTATTTGTCTTTGCTCACCGGTCTGAAGATCATGAAGCCAGAGATCACCGTTTTCAGCTTCTCTAAAAACAACGAACCGGCCATCCTGGGAAATGCCGAATATTTGATCCGAGCCGGCAACCCATATCCGGCGCATAGTTATCTCTGCAGGGCCGGTGGCTTCAGTACTACCAAGTACCACCAGCTTTTCTTTTGCCAGGGTTACAAACTCGGTTTGATCAGGATAGGTGTTGACCAGGCGAGTGAAATATTCACCGGCTTTTTGTTTGCCCATTTTTTCATTGACCAATCCCAGATGATAAAGGGTTTTAGCGGCCACGGGACGATCATCCGGATATTTTTTCAGGATGTCCAGGAAGAGTTCAACAGCTTTATCAAGGTCTCCTGTGACTTCTTCCTCGTAAATTGCTGCTGCAAGCAGTGTTGATGGTTTGTTGTCCTGGGCGGAAACGGACCCAATCAGCAACAACAGTGCAAAAATCAGTAAAAATTGTGTTTTCATGGCATGAATTATTTTTCAATAAAAGTACCATGGGACTCTGTTAATCCTTTGAAGTCCAGGTTAAGTTTGATAAAGATTCTGTGAAGATTCATCCAAATTAAATTTATAGCCCATACCGCGTATACCTTTAATCCAGTGTGATTGCTCCGGATCATCTTCTATTTTCTTACGCAGATTGGCAATATGGGTATCTACGGTCCTTGGTGTGACATATACTTCATCACCCCATACCCTGGATAGAATATCATCCCGTTTGAGTACATGCCCGGCATGCTGCATCAACAGCTTGATCAGGGCAAATTCAATGGTAGTGAGCTGGATCGGATTACTGTTTTTCGTAAATAAATATTTAGAAGGATCAAGCTCAAACGGCCCGATCTTAATTTTTGCCAGAGCAGCCTGATGGTCCCTGATCTCAGACCGGCGCAGAAGTGATTTTACACGGGCCTGGAGTTCAAACGGACTGAATGGTTTGGTAATATAATCATCTGCTCCAAGCTCAAGCCCTAAAACTTTGTCAAATTCCTGACTTTTGGCGGTCAGCATAATAATGGGAGTTCCTATATTACGCTTCCGTAATTCTTTACAGATTTCCAGTCCGCTCAATTCAGGCAACATCAGGTCGAGAATAATGATATCGAGATTAAGATCTATCGCTTTTTCAAGCCCTTCCGGTCCTGTAGAAGCGGAATCTACCTGGTATCCCTCAAATTTAAAATCATCCTCCAGGGCCATCCGGATGGCCTTTGCATCTTCAATTATCAAAATCCTTTTCATGATTTTGTATTTTTATTGATGGGCATATGTACACAGAAGGTGCTACCTTCGCCTGGCCTGCTATCCATAGTCAGATAACCTTTATGGGCCTCAACGATTTTTTTGACTATGGTCAGACCAATCCCGCTTCCTTTGATTCCCAGACGCTGCGGCTCATCTCCACGAAAAAACCTGTCAAAAATTCTTTCCTGGTCTTTAACAGAGATGCCAATTCCATAATCCTTTACACAAAACAGCAATTCATTATTATTTGAAAACAGATTAATATCAATTTGCGTGGATGTCCCGGAAAATTTTATTGCGTTATCAACAAGATTATAAATAACCTGGAGCATTGAATCCCTATCGGCCTGGATCATGGGCACCTTATCGGGGCTGCTATAGTGAATATTAAAACCTGATTCCGGAAGATTTTCTCTCGTAGATTCAATAAACTTAACCAGGAGTTCATTCAGATCCAGATCGATAAAATCGTACTTCTTTCGATCATCCTCCATTCTGGAGAAATCCAGGATATTATCAATCAAATGGCTGAGATGCTCACTTTCCTCAAGCATCGCTGAATAATACGCAGATTTACGCTCTTCCGTTCCAACCCTGTTGTGATGCAGCATTTCAGTCATCATGCGGATGGAAGTGAGTGGACTTTTTAATTCATGAGACACATTGGATATAAATTCCGATTTCATTTTATTCAACCTGAGTTCTGTATTAAGAGCATAAATAGTAAAAACATAGCCGAGTATCATGAAGAGAATGATCAGGATGAAAATAAAAAGATATATGCCGCTTCCTGCTTTAAATAAAGCTGCAACAAAACCCGGTTTATTTTCACTTAGCAATAATTTCAGGCCAGGAAGATTTTCCGGAAAAGGGAAAGAAATATAGCTGGTTCCTTCCTTAAAAATCCTTGAATATATAATCTTTCCATTATTATCTTCAATCTTCAGGTTCAAAGAAGAATTTGGATCAAGATTATCTGCCAGCTTTTCCGAAACAGATTTCAAATATACGGGGAAATCAATAACCATACAGGTTTGTATTCCGGTGCTGTTATCCTGTAATAAATACATAACTACAAGTTCAGCTACATTTACCGGGATACATAATATTTCATTATTTATTCTTTTATATTGATTGTTGCTGCCGGTTGTGATCAAATCAGTCCCTGTCAGAATGCGGATTAGGTAATCAGTACGGGACCTTTGGGTATTTAGCATCTGGAGGAGGGAATCAGCTACCGGATCTGTTTCCTGCATGATCTCTTTGAAAGACTGGTAAAACAAATCAAACTGGTTTTCATCGTAATCACAGGAAGGGTGAAGTAAAAGTTGCAGGTATTGCAAGGAATTATTTCTCATTTCCTCCTTTTCACCCAGTGCCCGGTTGATCTTTAAAATTTCCAGGCCGGCAATCAATCCGAGCGGGATCTCTCCGTTCAGCAGGTTTCCTGAGTAATCCTTCCGTATCTCCTCATAAATAGTTTTAGCACTTTCAGGCTGGTTCATCTTATTATATATCCGGGCTGAAGCTACCAGAGCTATTATTTTTTCTTCAGGATTATCCGTTTTAAGGACTTTATCCTGGTAAAATTTAAGTGCTTCAGAAAGTCTGTTTTCAGAAAACTCTAGCCGGAAACCTTTATCCAGATTAAATTGCAGATTGAACTGTTTAGATTTAAAAGTAAACAGTTCTGCAGGCAGGTAAAGCAGTTGATGTGTTACAAGTTTTTTTGAGCCATTAACTTCTTGGACAAATAATACAAGCAGTGAAGGATCATATTTCCCTGAAAGTAGCACTGAATCCGAGGTCTGTTCATTCATGAATTTTATGAGACTTGAATAAACTCCAGAAAAAAAATCCTGGTTGTCCATTTCAAGTCTCCTCCGACTCTCAGCCTCGCGCAGAGCCTGGTCATTACGGATGCCCCTGTAAGCCATATAGCCCAGGATAATTCCTGGAAGTACTACTGCCAGGATATAATACAGAATGATCTTCTTTCTGCGTGAACCAGGATTGGCAGATTTCATTAAGTATGTATATCTGATTATTATCAAATATACAAAAAATCAAGCAGTTACATGTTAAGGATCGATGAAATTCTGTTAAGATTTTAAAAAGAACTTAATCATGATAAATCGAATGCCAGTAATATCATATTACCTTTGCTGGGCAGGTAGAATATCGTTTAATACCTGTGCCTTTTAAAGGGACCTATTGTACAACATATACCTTTCATCACCTCATTTGATTTTTTTTTCATATCTTTTGTAACGATTATTAGAGTACTTTTCTTAAAATTCGGCGCAATGTTACATAAGTTTATTTGCCTTCATCTGGCAGGGCTGATCTTATATACAATTCCGTTAGCCGGCCAGACAGATACACTGAAAAAAGATTTCGACCTTTTTGACAGTAACGAAATACTGGAATTGTCGCTTTCGTTCGATATCACAAAGTTTGAAAGGGAAAAACCAAAAGATGAATACCTGGATGCTATTTTAACAATACACCTCAACAAGGAGGATTCCTTAATAAGAAAAATCAGAGTTAAATCATGCGGTGACATGCGGAATAAATACTGCAAATTACCACCCATGGTCCTGAATTTTACAAAAACTGAATTCATAAATGAAAATTTACATAAACTGGGGAAAGTGAAATTGTACACACACTGCAGGTCCGGGAATGAAGAATATCTTTTTAAGGAATATCTTGTTTACAAGTTATATAATATGCTCACAGAATGCAGTTTCAGGGTAAGGATAGCCAGAATTACCTATAAAGATATCTATAATAAAAATGAACCTGTTGTAGCGTATGGATTTTTTATTGAACCAACGGATTTGCTTGTGGAAAGGCTGAATGCGATCCCGGTTGGAGCGGTTCCGCTTACCCAAAGAAATATCCTGCCAGATATGATAGACAGAATGGCCATTTTCAGTTACATGGTCGGGAATACAGACTGGTCTGTTTCCAACCAGCACAATTGCAAGGTCTTTATGCAGAATGATTTAAACCGTCCGGATCAGGATATGATCATTCCATTTGATTTCGATTATGCCGGAATAGTGAATGCAGATTATGCGATCCCGGGTGAAGGGCTTAGCATTAAATCAGTATCTGAACGGATCTACATAGGAATGTGCAGGGATGAAGAAGGATTTTCTACAGCATTGAAAGAATTCTCTGACA
>Ga0153915_10006916_pt1 | contig 10672 bp, 11 predicted proteins | sample Opewatmetagenome_2_FD_107003 | JGI IMG/M metagenome (GOLD analysis project Ga0153915, IMG submission 107003) | Freshwater wetland microbial communities from Ohio, USA - Open water 3 Core 3 Depth 3 metaG | ecosystem: Environmental > Aquatic > Freshwater > Wetlands | place: USA: Ohio, Lake Erie...
GGTGGGGAAAGCGTCTCGAGCGGTACTTGAAAAAGCCGCCGGGTCCACACATTGGCAGGCTTATTCTGGTGCTATTGAGAAAATTTCTTTCAATGATGTTACTGCGTGGCTTAAAGAGTTACGAGCTCAAGGTATTTTTGATATTTCAAATGGCGCAATGGGCACAAGGCTGATTGGCCATCAAGCCTATACCCTCAACAAACTTAAACACATGAATAAGATTTTTGATCTGCTGCGGGGCACTTCGAATAAAAGCGATGATGAGATCGTTTTGAATTTGATCGAAAGTCTAAAAAAAGCCGGGCTAGCCAGCGAAAGTGCAGACACGCAAGATGAGAATATTTATTTAGTAACGATCGATGATGTCAAAGCGCAAGCAATTATCGATAGCGTAACCGCAGAGAAAAATTTAAAACGTACCGCCCGGATTATCCGCGACTTGGTAACGGGCAGTGCAAAACGCGGCGTCAAAGCCATCAACTTAAAAAATAAAGATGGAAGTTATACCGTGGTCGGTTTAGCTTCAGGCCTTGTTCCGGATGGCATAACTTTAAAACATGAACGTCGGGAAATATATTATCTGCGTAAGGGTTGGGGGCCGATCGCTGCGCATAATCAGGCCGCCGCAGAAACCGAAGGTGCGCAGCTAGATAAAACGACTGGCGTTGATCACATTAACGGTGGCGTTACCATGCGGGCGAAGGATTTTAAGATTAAAACGCAGGTTGATGGTCGTGGTAGGGGTTTGATTCATCAAACCCAAGATCAGGGCGTGATGAATCACGCCCCTACAGAAAATAATTTCGATTACCTCACCTTCACCATCACCGATTTAAAAGATATTAGCGTAAATGAGGCGAGGGAGTTTATCGTAGCAAAATAGCTTCTCTTTTAAAACCTATACTCCAATTGATTTTAGATTATTCCAGGGAAGAATGGTGGTGTCTTTGTAGTGGTTTTTTTCGTTGCCGCCGTATACCAGCCATGATTTTGTTTTTTCGCCGCTGATCTTAGGCCATTTATTTAATGTTTTAAAGTAGTCTTGGTTGATCGTAGCGCCGGATTTTATTTCGATTAAATCGTATGTCGCGCCGTTATCCAGCACAATATCTATCTCATCACCGAGATTGTCGCGCCAGAAATAGAGATTAGATGCCAACCCTTTATTAAAGCGTTGCTTTATCAATTCGGTTGCGATCAACGATTCAAATAACGCGCCCCTTGATGGATGGATGGCGAGATGCCCGACATCTTGAATATTTAAAAGCCATGCGGCTAAGCCCGGATCAAAAAAATAAAGCTTGGAAGTTTTAACAAGGCGTTTACCGAAATTTTTAAAATATGGTTGTAAAAAAAATATGATGTAGCTGGCCTCCAGGACGGAAAGCCAGGCGCGCGCGGTGTGGACCGATATGCCGCAATCTCTGGAAAGGTCGGAAATATTGAGCAGCTGCCCTGTGCGCGCCGCGCACATGCGTAAAAACTTTTGAAATAAGCTTAACTCTTTGATGTTGATTACCGCGCGCGCGTCACGCTCAATATAAGTCGTGATATAACCGTTGTGCCAGTGGGCAGGGGTAATATTTCTATCGTAGATGGGCGGATATAAACCCGAAAACAATAAATCGTCCAGCTTGTCGGGTAATCTTTTTGCGCTATTTAATTCGTCGATAGAAAAGGGAAGAAGCTGTACGAAACCGGCCCTGCCTGCCAGCGATTCAGTTACTCTTTCCATTAAAAAAAACTGTTGAGACCCGGTGATGATGAATTCTCCCGGGATCTTATTTTTGTCGACACGGCTTTTGATGTAGGAAAACAGTTCCGGGAATTTTTGCGCTTCGTCAATAATGGCCCCTTCGGGAAAGCGGTTTAAAAATCCCCGGGGATCGTTTCGAGCCATTTCCAATTGGTCTAATTCGTCAAAAGAAATATAGGGTTTTTTGGGAAACGAATTTTCGACAAGAGTGGTTTTACCGGATTGCCGCGGGCCGGTAACTACGGCCACAGGAAATTCCTGCGCGAGAGCAAGAAGAGTTTTTTTTGCCGTACGCGAGATCATAGTTTAAAGATAAACTATTTTATACAATTTGTCAAGTCAAGTTGATGATTTGTATAAAATAATAAAGTAGATAATTCTCGCCCGGAGTCAATTCAACTAAGGCCTTAGATTAAAAATAAAAACGGCGCAGCCGTTAAGCTACGCCGTTTTAAGATCAAAAGAAATTAGAGTACTGATTCCTTGAAATCCTTGGAAGCGCGGAAAGTGATTTTCCTTTTTGCAGGGATTTGAATCGCTTCGCCGGTTTTCGGATTGCGGCCCATCCTTGCCTTGGTCTGTTTGACCTTGAAAGTACCGAAGCCAGAAATAGCTACCGGATCTTTCTTCTTCAAGGACTTACGAATGGATTCGATCAAAGTCTCGATCAATTCCTTGGACGCCTTTTTGCTTGCTACATACGAAACGATTGTGTCTGCTAACGCTGCCTTGTTCATCCGAAACCTCCTTTTAGTTAAAAAACCTAATGTTTTCAACCCTTTAGCTTATTTTATATTCAGAAACCCTAATGTCAACATATTTTTTATCAATTTATGGAAAAAATTGTAAGCTAGGCTTTGACTTTTTAAAAATCATTAAAAATCGTCATGTGTACCTTCGTGTAAAAACTCAACAATATATAGGGGTGTGTGCTTTTTCTTGATCCTTGCTCTTTTCAAACCTTGGGCCTTTTGGTATAATACCGCCGGTATGGAGACTATTATTATGAGTTCAAAAACACAAACCCGCCAGGCCTTATTAGCCCGGTTATTGGGTTTAGCCAAAGAAGAAATCAAAAAAAGGAGTACGGATATTGAAAAAATTTTGATGAGTCTGCCTATATATAAGGAAGCCAGGTTGATAATGGCTTATGTTCCATTAAAAGGAGAAGTGGATTTATTGGGGATGCTTAGGAATGCTAAGGGGAATAAACGTATTTGTTTCCCTGTGATGAACTTGAAAGATAATTCGTTACAAGTTTTTGAAGTGGATGATTTAGACGGCCAATTGGTACGCGGGCCGTATGGTGTGATGGAACCGGATGTGAACGTGTGTAAAAAAGTGCGCCTGCAGGAGATCGATCTGATCTTGGTACCAGGAATCGGTTTTGATAAAAGCAAAAACCGTCTGGGCCGTGGCGCGGGATTTTATGACCGGTTCTTAAAAAACAATGATTTATCCGCGAAAAAAATCGGTGTAGCGTTTGACTTTCAACTTCTCGATAGCCTTCCTTGTGACCCCGTGTTAGATGAAAAAGTCGACATGGTCGTCAGTGAAAGCAGGATTTTCTAAACAATTTTTTAGTCAGGCCTTATTTTAAGGCTGTATTTGTGTGAGCACAAGGGAGGTACCTTTATGATGGTGGTTTATATTATTATTGGATTAGTCGTTGGAGCTTTTTTAGGTGTGTTGGCGATGCAATCTTCGGTCAAGGCGAAGACACAAAAAGAAAAAGAAGAAGCGGAGAAATTGATACGCGAAGCGAAGAGCAAGTCCGAAGAGATCGCGCGCAAAGCCGATCTAGACGCAAAAGAGCTATTGTATAAATTGCGTATAGATTTTGACAAACAACATTCCGGGAAGAAAGAAGAGCTGATGGGCTTGGAGAAACGTTTAATGGGCCGCGAAGAGACGCTGGAACGCCGCGTGGATTTTATTGAAAATAAAGAACGGGACCTTACTAAACGCGAAACTCATGTCAAAAAATTATCCGATGACCTGGAGGCCAAAAATACTCAGCTTCAGCAGACATTGGAAGAAGAAAAGAATAAACTTATAAAGATTTCTTCGCTGTCGGCGCAGGAAGCACGCGATATTTTGTTGGGCCGTTATGCTGAAGAGTTACGGGGCGAGAAGGCAAAAATGCTTAAAGATATGGAAGATACTACCCGTGAAGAAGCAGAACAGAAGGCTAAGGATATTATTTCTGAAGCTATTCAACGCTGCGCCGTCGATCATGCGGCAGAATCTACAGTCAGTGTCGTACCGATCCCTAATGATGAGATCAAAGGCCGTATTATTGGCCGCGAAGGTAGAAATATCCGTTCCTTTGAAATGGCTACGGGTGTCGATCTGGTTATCGATGATACACCGGAAGCCGTTACGCTTTCCAGCTTTGACCCGATCCGCCGCGAAGTAGCGCGTTTATCTTTGGAAAAGTTGGTGCACGATGGCCGTATTCATCCTGGGCGTATTGAAGAAGTCGTAGAAAAAACCCGTGTCGAGTTTGAAAAAAAACTGATGGAAGAAGGTAAAAATGCCGCGTTTGAAGTAGGTATTCATAACCTGCATCCGGAACTGGTGAAATTATTAGGCCGGTTAAAATACCGTACCAGTTTTGGGCAAAATGCCTTGCAGCATTCTAAAGAAGTTGCTTTTCTGATGGGTACGATCGCATCTGAACTTGAACTCGATTACCGTATTGCCCGCCGTGCGGGATTCTTGCATGATATTGGTAAATCCATCGATCATCAAGTCGAAGGTACGCATGCCCAGATCGGTGCCGATTTATTGAAAAATTACGGGGAAAACTAGATCGTAGTCAATGCCGCGGAAGCTCACCATCAGGATGTAGAGTTTAAATCCGTGTATGGTTTATTAGCTTTAGTCGCCGATGCTATTTCTGCTGCCCGCCCTGGTGCGCGCCGTGAAACATTAGAGACCTACGTGAAACGTTTAAAACAGCTTGAAGCGATTGCCAATGGCTTTGATGGCGTAGAAAAAAGTTTTGCTATTCAGGCCGGACGTGAAATACGCGTGATGGTCATTCCGGCTAAGGTAAACGATGATACCGTGCCGTTACTTGCTAGCGAGATCAAAAAGAAAGTAGAGCACGACATGGAATATCCCGGCAATATTAAAATCACGGTAATTCGTGAAACCCGTGCCGTCGATTACGCGAAATAATTTATGCGTATTTTATTCGCAGGTGATGTAGTAGGTAAACCAGCGCGGCAGTTTCTTCGGGAACTGTTGCCGGCGTTGCGCACTAAAGAAGAGCTCGACGTGATTATCGTTAACGGCGAGAACGGCGCGGCCGGTTCCAGCTTGACGAAAGAATCGGCGAAAGATATTTTTTCCGCCGGAGTAGATATCGTTACTAGCGGCGACCATATTTTCAAACGCAAAGAAGTACGGGAAGTCTTAGAGACGATGGATGTGCTGCGGCCGCTTAACTGGGGCGGTAATGCTTTCGGCCGGGGTTATTTGATAAAAACGGTAGGGGATTACAAGATCGGTGTGATCAACCTGGTGGGCCGAGTTTTTATGCAGCCTTCTGATTGCCCGTTTAACGCGGTTATCGCCGCCGTCGAGGAGATCAAAAAAGAGACGAACATTATTATCGTCGATGTTCATGCCGAAGCGACCAGCGAAAAAGTGGCGATGGGTTATTTTTTGTCGGGAAAAGTCAGTTTAGTCGCGGGCACGCATACGCATATTCCTACCGCCGATGAACGCATTATTAATGATACGGCTTATATTACAGATGTCGGCATGACCGGCAGCTGTGATTCGATCTTAGGCCGCGATAAAGCGGCGATTATTGAAAAGTTTGTCACTAATCTGCCGGTTAAGTTTAATGTCGTCGACGGTGACGTACGCCTGCAGGGCGTTATTGTGGATATTGACGAAACTACCGGGAAAGCGTTAAATATTAAACGGGTGGAATATCGTCAGGGGCAGGATCATGGAAAATAATAATATATTAAATGAGCGCCGCCGTTTTAAACGTGCTTTTTATCCCTGCCGCGTCATTATTTATTCACAGCCGCCGCACGGAATAGATACTGTCACTCAAAATATCGGGGCCGGCGGAGTGCGGGTCATTTTGGAAGAAAAGTTATCGATGTTGACATCAGTCGGTATTGAATTAAAAGTAATCGATGAACCGGTTTTGTTAAAAGGCCGGGTGATCTGGGTAGTATCCGGTGATAAAGGGTTCGATACCGGGATTGAATTTTTTCAGATATCCGAAGAAGACCGGAAATTTATGCAGGCTTTTGTCGAAGGCTTGGCAGCATAATCAAGGAGGATACATGGATCAGGATAATGTAGAGAGAAGGCAATATACACGGGCATTATTTCCCTGCCGTATTATGATCAGTTCTCCCATCCGTCTTTTGATCTCCCATACGGAAGATATCAGCGAAGGTGGGATACGCGTGATGCTGGAGGAGAAGCTTTCACCTTTTACCATGGTGGGTATTGAACTTTATTTCGATAAAAACCGCCCTATGAAATGTAAAGGCAAGATCGCCTGGGTCAAAGAGATCACTAATCCTATCGAAAAGATGCCGAGTATGTTTGATACAGGGATCAAGTTCATCGACCTTACGGATTTTGATAAATTATATTTAAAAAAATTAGCCGATACCTGCAAGCCCAAATAAACCATGATCCTTGAGCGTATTAACAGCCCACAAGATATTAAACGCCTTAATCCCGAAGAGTTAAAGATCTTATCTTTGGAGCTGCGCGATTATATGGTGAAAGTCGTAGCCAAAAACGGCGGCCACTTAGCCAGTTCTTTAGGCGCAGTAGAGCTTACTGTGGCTTTGCATATTTGCCTGGAATCACCGAAAGATAAGATCATCTTCGATGTCGGGCATCAATGTTATGCTCATAAATTGTTGACTGGCCGGCGCACGCAGTTCGAGCATTTACGCCAATATAAAGGCTTAAGCGGTTTTCCTAATCCCGCAGAATCCGAGCATGATGCTTTTATTTCCGGGCATGCTTCATGTTCTATCTCTTGGGCGCAGGGGTTGGCTGAAGCGAATAAATTAAATAATAGCGACGGCAAAGTCGTAGCCATTATTGGGGATGGGTCATTATCCGGCGGGATGGCATTTGAAGCTTTAAACTCCAGCGGCCATTCCGGCAGCGATATGCTGGTCATCTATAATCACAATGAGATGAGCATCTCGTCATCGGTCGGTGCGTTGAGCAAATATTTTAATAAGATCATTTCCGCTCCGGCGTATAACCGCGCGCGTATAGAGCTGGAGCGTTTTTTAGAGAAGCATTCTTTAGCGAAGAAAGTTGCCCGCCACGCTAAACGTTTTGAAGAAGCGCTTAAGGGGTTGATGGTGCCGGGTTTATTTTTCGAGGAGCTGGGTTTCCGCTATTTCGGCCCTTACGATGGGCATAACCTTGAGACATTAGTACCAACGTTGAAAAATATTTTACCGCTTAAGGGCCCTAAGGTTTTACATATCGTTACCCAAAAAGGTAAAGGGTATAAATTTGCCGAAGAAGATCCGGAACGTTTTCATGGTGCTTCACCGTTTGATGTGGCTACCGGTATCGCTTTAAAAGCTGCTGCGCCGTCTTTCGGGGATTGTATGGCGCGTAACCTTACGGAATTAGCTAAAAACGATAAGCGTATTGTGGCTATTACTGCGGCGATGCCAAGCGGTACGGGCCTGGATATTTTTGCTAAAGAGCATCCTGGCCGGTTTTATGATGTAGGTATCGCGGAGGAACACGCCGTTGGTTTGGCAGCAGGGTTAGCGAGAAACGGTTTACGCCCGGTCATCGCGTTATACTCTACTTTTTTACAAAGGTCATTCGACCAGATCATCCATGATGTGGCTTTACAAAACCTGCCGGTGATCTTTGCGATCGACCGCGCCGGCGTAGTAGGCGAAGACGGCCCCACACATCACGGTGTTTTTGATATCAGTTATTTGCGCATGATACCTAATATGGTAGTAATGGCACCGAAAGATAAGGCCGAACTGGAAGAGATGTTGAGATTTGCCTTAACTTTAGATAAACCGTCCGCTATCCGTTATCCGCGCGGCAGTGCCGGCGAACTTGGCAATGCGGCTCCTGTGGTATTAGGCAAGGCGCAGATGATTAAAAAGGGTAAAGGGGTATGTTTGCTTTCTATGGGTACGATGTTTGGTTACGTTTTTTCTGCGGCCGAGGAGCTGGCTAAAGACGGTATCGATGCTACAATAATCAATGCCCGTTTCGCTAAGCCTTTGGATGAAGAACTTTTGCTTTCTTTGGAACAGGAACATGACTTGCTGGTGACGGTAGAGGATAATGCCCTTGCCGGAGGTTTTGGTTCGGCGGTATTGGAATGTTTAGCGCAGAACGATATGCTTCACCGGTTGACGGTTCTGCCGCTTGGCTTTAAAGATGAATTTATTCCCAGTGCCTCGCGCGAAGAGTTATTCGCGATGTACGGGTTGCATGGGTTGACGATCGCAAGGCGGGTAAAAGCTGCTTTGCAAAATAAACATAAGGTTTGAACATGAGTGTAAGAGTAAGGTTCGCTCCATCACCTACGGGGAATCTGCATATCGGCGGCGCGCGTACCTGTTTATTTAACTGGCTTTACGCCCGCAAGATGAAGGGCACTTTTATTTTGCGTATCGAAGATACCGACATGGTACGCTCTAAAAAAGAATATTTAGACGAGATATTACATTCGGTTAAATGGCTGGGTATGGATTGGGACGAGATCTATTATCAATCCGACCGTTTTGAGCTTTATAAAGATTATGCGAAAAAGCTGATTGATATGGGTAAGGCTTACGTTAAAGACGGCGCGACATTTTTTAAATATGAAAATGTCGACGTTACGATCGATGATGCCGTACGCGGCCCGATCGTGTTTAAAGAGCTGCCTAAGGACGAAGAGGTCATCATTAAATCTGACGGCGCGCCGACTTATAATTTCTGCTGCGTCATCGACGACGCGCTGATGAATATGACCCATATCATCCGCGGCGAAGACCATATTTCCAATACGCCCAAGCAGATCATGCTTTACCGCGCTTTGGGTTTTAAAGAACCGAAGTTCGCCCATGTGCCGCTCATCATGTCGCCTGACGGCGGCCGTTTGTCGAAGCGTTTCGGTGCTACGGCAGTGAGTGAGTACCGCCATCTGGGTTATTTATCGCCGGCCATTGTAAATTATTTGATGCTGTTGGGCTGGTCGCCGGGCGATAATAAAGAGATCATTGGCTTAAAAGAGGCGATCGATCTGTTTGACATCAAAGATATCAATAAGACCGGTGCGGCTTTCTCCATGGATAAGCTTAACTGGGTCAACGGAGAATATATCCGCAAACAGACTCTGCCGGAATTGACCGCTGCGCTTCGCGAATATTACCAGGGCAAGGGCTTTTTGCCGGAAAATATCGATGCGGCGTATTTAGAAAAAGTTGTTGCATTGTTTAAGGAACGTCTTACAATACTTGATGATTTTAAGCGCTTAGGTTATTTTTGCTTTTACGATGATTTTACCTACAGCGATGATTGCAAGCCGTCTTTGGAAAAGAAGATGGTAAAAGAGATAAGCCTGCTCATTGAACATACGCAAAAATTGGAAAATTTCGACCATACCGCGGTAGAGTTGGATTTTCGCGCGGTCTGTACCGAGTTGGGTATCAAAGTCAAAGAGCTGGTGCACCCGGTACGCGCAGCTTTAACGGGCTTAAAGATCGGCCCGGGTTTATTCGAACTAATAGCCGTGATCGGTAAAGATAAAGTCGTTGAGCGCTTACAAAGGCTCTTGGTTTATTGGCAAAAGGGAGAATAAAACTATGAGATCATTCGTATTATTGTTGGCCGTGATGTTTTTTGTTACTGGTTGTGCGACATTTCGTGGTATGCGTAATGGCTTTAAAGAAGATACGCATAATGTTTTCGGTAAAGTGCACAACGGTGTGATGAAAGCGGACAAAGAATTTCGCGAAAAGAACTGGTAGAAGTAAGTTCTTTGTTTGTTTAGTTTGTAATACTAAAAATTGCCTCGTAGTGTAATTGGCAACACATCAGATTCTGGATCTGATTTTCATGGTTCGAGTCCATGCGAGGCAACTTGTCTTTATTTTCGAACTGGAAAATCCGGTGCTATTCGCACCGGGTTTTTCATTTCCGGACGCGCTGTCCGAAAGGTTTTCGACACCCCCCTTGATACGGATTTCGATTGATTCTTTTGAATAATTGATTTGTTCGAACACACGGCGGCAGGCGAGGCTTTTTTCCGAACCCCGAAATTCCGAGAGGGCATTTGCGGCGGCGGCGAGGGTTTGCGCGAAAATTTCCGAGGTGATTTTCGCGGGTGCGCTTGGTAGTTCGAGTCCAGAATGCACCCCCGAAGGGCCCAATTTAGGGGGGTTTTTCGAACTATCGAGCGAGCCAATGCGGCCGTCCAACGCGGCGCGATTATTGAAAGAAAAGACAAGGCTATCAACATATTGCTTATCCAGCGAAATCCGCTTTAAATTATCGCCGATATAGTCCTCAAGGCGATTGGCGCTGACTTGCCGGGTCGAGCATGCGCCCCATGCTTCATGCGCAGTCTTGGTGCAGCGATAATAGTAAAACCGTTTTAAACTTTTGCCTTTACGCTTATTGGTGTAATGGGGTGTCATGATCGAACCGCACTCAAGGCAGCGCACAATGCCGCCGAGGGCAAAATCGCGATAAATCTTTACACCGGATTTTTGTGTACGATGAATAGCCTGCGCCGCGTCGAACACTTCTTGCGAGATAATCGGTTCTTGATTGCCGGGTAAAAGGTTCTTGGAAAAGCGAACCTTGCCCGTATAAACTCCATTACGCAAAATGTACCCTAAGGCGGTGAGGTTAAAATGGCGGCCGCTGGGAAAAGTA
>Ga0153915_10006917_pt1 | contig 10671 bp, 10 predicted proteins | sample Opewatmetagenome_2_FD_107003 | JGI IMG/M metagenome (GOLD analysis project Ga0153915, IMG submission 107003) | Freshwater wetland microbial communities from Ohio, USA - Open water 3 Core 3 Depth 3 metaG | ecosystem: Environmental > Aquatic > Freshwater > Wetlands | place: USA: Ohio, Lake Erie...
AGTAGATAGACGAGGTACTTCTTGATGTTATCGTAGATCCACCTTCCCCGCTCAATGGCCCGGACGATAGTGGCAAAGTTATCGTCGCCCAGGACAATATCCGATGCCTCCTTGGCGACCTCGGTGCCCGTGATCCCCATGGCGATCCCGATGTCGGCGTGCTTGAGGGCTGGGGCATCGTTGACTCCGTCGCCGGTCATGGCGACTACTTCGCCCTTTTTCTTCCATGCCTTGATGATCTTCAGCTTGTCCATCGGCGACACCCTGGCATAGACGGTCACTCTTTCAACAATCCCTTCGAACTCCTCATCGCTTTTCTTGTCGAGTTCCTCGCCCGTGAGCACGAGATCGCCATCACGGTAGATACCGATTTCTTTTGCGATGGCCAAGGCAGTCAGCCTGTGATCCCCTGTGATCATGACGGGTTTGATATGCACCTGGCGACATACCTTCACTGCGCCTATGGCCTCCTCCCTCGGAGGATCCATCATTCCGACCAAGCCGAGGAAGACCAGGTCTCTTTCAACGGACTCCTCGCCATACCCATCCATCTCCGGGAGTTCTTTATAGGCGATGCCCAGAACCCTCAAGGCGTCCTTGGCCATCTCCTCATTGACGTTCAAAATTTTTCCCCCTTCGCCATCGCTTAACGCTCTCAGTTCTCCTCCATTCAAGAGGGAGGAGCATCTCTCCAGGAGCACTTCGGGAGCCCCTTTCACAAACGCCACTCTCTTCCCATCTCCCATCGTATGGATCGTCGTCATCCGCTTTCTCTCAGAGCTGAACGGAAACTCCTCGATCCTCGGGCACTCAAGTCGCGTCTCCTCCTGATGCAATCCTGCCTTGACCGCGAGCACGACGAGGGCACCCTCAGTAGGATCTCCTTTAACGGACCAGCGGTCTTCTCTTTCTTCAAGCACGGCATCGCTGCACAGGAGCCCCGCATTCAGAAGCCACTGGGCGGATGGATCATTGATCGCTGCGCTAAAACCACCTTCGGGGGTGTAGCCGGCGCCGGTCACCTCGATCATCCTACCGCCGCTAAAGACCTTCCGAACCGTCATCTCCCCTTTCGTAAGTGTCCCGGTCTTATCCGAGCAGATCACCGTCGTGCAGCCGAGCGTCTCCACCGCCGGCATCTTTCTCACCAGCGCGTTTCTCTTGGCCATTTCATGCATGCCAATCGCCAGCGCGCCGGTCACGATGGCGGCCAGCGCCTCAGGAACCGCCGCCACCGCGAGCGCGATGGCGAATGTCACCATTGTGATCGTGAACTGGAGATCGAGCTTTCCCACCATCATCTCCTTGATAATGCTAATGCCCGCAGCCAAAAAGCATACGGCCAGGCAGATGATCCCTAACCATTTCCCGATCTCATTGGTTCTCTTTTCGAGGGGCGTCTCTTCTTTGGCGACTGACGCCACCTCTTCGGCGATCTTGCCAAACTCTGTATTCATGCCCGTGGTGGTGACCACTACCTTTGCTCTCCCGTAGGTAACGGTGGTGCCTGTGAAGACCATGTTTTTTCGGTCTCCCACGGCTATATGCTCAGGCAGTAGCTTGGTCTCCTTTTCCACCGGAAAGGATTCTCCCGTCAGAGGAGCCTCATCGCATTTCAGGGAGTGGACTTCGACGGACCGGCCATCAGCGGGGATTTTATCTCCCGCCTCAAGGAGCATGATGTCTCCTGGAACCAACTCCTTCGAGGGGATCTCGTGTTCGTTCCCTCCCCTGATCGCTGTGATGGTAGGCGTGAGCATTTTCTTCAGGGCCTCCAGGGCCTGCTCCGCCCGGTACTCCTGGACGAAGCCCAGGACCGCACAAAAGATGACGATGGCCATGATGATCGTGGCATCCACCATCTCACCGAGGAGGGCTGATAGGACCGTTGCAATCAGCAGAATGATGATGAGAATGTTCTTGAACTGGTTGAAGAACAGGATCCAGGGAGAGCCCTTCTCTTCTTTTTTAAGCTCGTTATAGCCATATTTCTCAATGCGGCTTCTCACCTCATCCTCTGCCAAACCTCGGTGAGGATCTGTGTGTAGTTCCTTCAGGACGGTATCGACACTCATAGAATGCCAGTTCAGCGTCGCCATAGGATCCTCCGATAAGCAAACTGGTGAGAGAGTTACACTATCCGCTGGATCTGTTCAATATAAAAAATAGGGTCCAGAGCTTAGGCCGAGTGGCGACCGGCAAATTCACCCTCCACAAAGGGCGCGGGGTCGGCGGAAAAAAAATGAGCAGAGCGATCATCTTTGCCAAAAAAAAAGGGGCAGGTACATCACCCGCCCCTTGGAAATATTGGTGGAGCCGATGGGAGTCGAACCCACGGCCTCTAGAGTGCGATTCTAGCGCTCTCCCAACTGAGCTACGGCCCCACAACAGCTATTAGTGTTTCGCGGATTTTAAATACTCCAAAACTTTATCTCGAAGGTCGGGCCTTTTCAAAGCGAACGCGACCGTCGCCCGCACGAATCCGAACTTGTCGCCGATGTCGTAGCGTTCTCCCTCAAACTCACAGCCGAATACCTGCCGTTCACGCACCAGCTGCGCCAATCCGTCCGTCAATTGAATTTCGCCACCCTTTCCCGGTGGGAGACGGTCTAAAATCGCAAAAATTTCAGGCCGCAGTATATAGCGGCCGATAATCGCCATCCGCGAGGGCGCGTCTTTGACCTGAGGCTTTTCGACCATTGCCTCGATCTGATACAGGCGCGGCTTTAGCTTCGTCCCTTTGATGACGCCGTAGCTGGATACTTCGGCTTGCGGCACCTCTAGCAAAGCGATCACAGATTCTTTTGTCTCTTCAAAAATCTCCAACAGCTGCCGTATACATGGTGTGTCACTGTCGATCAGGTCATCCGCCAGCATGACGGCGAAAGGCTCGTCGCCCACCAGGTCGCGTGCACAGAGAACCGCGTGGCCCAATCCTAGAGGTTTCTTCTGCCGTACCGACACCACCTCGGTCATCTCGCCGATACGCCGCAGCATCTGCACCGTCTCTGTCTGGCCTCGATCGGTGAGAATTTGCTCCAACTCAGGCGCCACATCGAAGTGGTCTTCGATACCGTCTTTGCCCCGGCCAGTGACAAAAATAATTTCCTGGATACCCGCGTCCACCGCCTCTTGCACCACGTACTGAATCGACGGGATATCGACGATGGGCAACAGCTCTTTCGGCACCGTCTTGGTAGCCGGCAGAAAACGGGTCCCCAGACCTGCTACGGGTATGACCGCCTTCTTGAGCTTCATGATGGTTCGAGGTTGCAGTTAATCGACCTTGCGTGCTCTTCGTTCTTCAATTTCCTGGTCGGACTTGCAGCCGATGCAAAGGGTCGTCACGGGGCGCGCTTTGAGACGCTCGATGCCGATTTCTTCACCGCATTGTTCGCAGATGCCGTACGCGCCATCGTCCAGCCGTTGGAGCGCTTCTTGAATCTTGAAAATCAGTTTGCGCTCGCGGTCGCGGATGCGCAGCATTGAGTTCCGGTTGGACTCCATCGAAGCCCGGTCGGTGGGATCGGGAAAATTCTCATCGTCGTCCATGTCTTCCACGGTCTTGCCCGCTTCGGAGCGCAGCTCTTGCAAGCGCTGGTTGAGGAGAATGCGAAAGAATTCAATATTCTGTTGGTCCACTGAAGCCTCGATGGCTCACGATGAATCAAAAAATTTATAACACGATAAGGATCGCAAGTCCAAGCTGCAACGGCTCGCGAAGGCCACGTCGTAATGCATCGGAATCACGATCGGCGGCTTGACTTGCTCAACCCCTTTCACGATGTCCTCGAAGCCAAGATTGGTCATGGCATCGATCGGAATCATCACGACGCGCGTGACCCCAGCCGCAAATTTATTCCTGGCCTCGGCACTGGAAGGCCAACTCTTAGCCCGTTGCGTTCTAGACCTCGGCAGCATTTCCGAGGTAACAGCCCGGCCGGAGCTGTCATTAGTGGCGATGGGCCATGGGCGCCGCCAGCACGAACGCGTTTAGGAGGGTATAAGCAACCGCGAATATAAAGATAGGGAGGGCGGTCCCGAAAGCCGGGCGGGGTTCCATCGCATTACGCGCTATCAAGCGGGTGCCCACCCAAATTGCCAGATAGAGCCCGCCGATCAGGGCGAGCCACTGGAGGAAATAGAGGGTGTTAGGGGCTATGGCTGTTGGCGGGGCCATTGTTAAAACAACGCGGTTGTCGCTGCTCTATTTTGGGTTCCTGTGTTCGTCGAGGTGGATTGTGCCTGCGAGCCTGCACCGGCGCTCAAGAACGCCGCAAAAATGCCGGTTACTATGATCCAATGCGGGGCTGCCCTAAACCGACACCAAGCGATGGTTAACGAATATCGAGACATACGCTTTATAGCACATGACTTCCGTCATGCTGTAGGAGAGGACAGACGGTCAGATCACTACTTTGACGTAGGCGCCTGCCAAAATCTGCCATCGACCTCTCTAGATTGCATCACGCTGTGCCCTCTCCAGAATCCAAATTTTCAACGACCCTGGAGGTTGCCCGAAACTCGCTCAGCGGGAATGTGAAGCTCGTGAATTAGCGTCAATCGCCGTAGACGGCAGGTCGCGGGTGTTTGAGTACGAAAACTTCAGTCGCTTTGGGCAGCATGCCGCGGTGCAAGGTTAACTGAGAGGCGGCGATCTTGCGGATCGGGTAGTGTTCCTTGGCGAAGGCGGCGAAAAGTTCCCCCTGGCGCGCCACGTCGTAGTGCATCGGAATCACGATCGGCGGCTTAACCTGCTCGACCACTTTCACGATGTCGTCGAAGCCGAGATTCGTCATGGCGTCGATGGGAATCATCATGACGTCAATCCGCTGCATCACCTTTTCCTGCTCCGGCGTCAACAGATGGCCGATATTTCCCAGGTGAGCGATGCACAGGCTGCCCATCTCGTAGATAAAAATGGAGTTGGCCACCCCGCCCCAGCTGACCCCGCGCTGGCTGGGAATGTTGACGATGGCGATGTCTTTGACCGTGGTTCGAATCGGATTCCAGGTCTGCTTGAAGGTGATGCCGCGCAGAATGATCGGATTGCCGGTCACCGCGCCGGTGTTATTATGGGTGAAGTGGTCGTTGCTCACGGTCACCGCGTCCGCTTGAATGCCGGGGGTGACGTTGAAGTTGGGGTCCGCCACCACTTTGGTCTGGCTGCCGGAATGAATCAAGAAACTCGAATGACCGTACCACTGGAGGAAATAATGACCCAGGGAAGGACCGTTGCCCGGTCGAGCCTGGATCAACTTTTTGCCCTGCTCGAACAGGTTGACCAAAGATGGGTTGCAGAACGCTTGAACGATGCCGCGAAACGGCACCAGCAAAGCTGCCGCCAGCAGGCCAACGAAGTTTCGCCGTCTCATCGCTGCTCCTCGATAATCAACGCGGTGAAGGTTGACACTTCGAAGTCCGAATCTTTCCAGGCATGCTTGCGCAATCCTGCCTTGACGCAAGTCTGTTCGAGAAAGGTCTGCATGGTCCATCGATACTGTGTCGCGACTTGCGGCAGCAAAACTCCGCGCAGACCGCCCTTGGCGACATAAAGACCATGTTTCCCGACTTCCAATGAGAGTGGGTCCACGACTTTGAACAAGGGGGATAGCACGGAGATATCGATACGAATATCCCCAAGCTCGGCTTTCCCTATCGGCTCCACTCGGGAATCCCGTGACGCGGCGGCTTCGGTCATCTCGATCACCGTTCCATAGAGCGGCGCCCGCGGCGCGCAATCGCCGATGCAGCCGCGCAGCTCGCCCTTGTTGTGTAGGCTGACAAATGCGCCGTACTCATCGCTCTCGAGATAGGAATCGTCAATGCTCTCGGCTTGATGCGCTCTGCCATGGACGAAATCTTCCAGGGTTTGCCGTGATAGTTCAATAAGTTTTTTCTGCGACTCAAGGGGCAGGTAAACGTCGTGCATCGTGCTTCCCGCCTGATTGCCGCTACTTTACCGCCGGCCCAGTTCTGTTACAAGGCGCAAAGTCCGGCGCCGCGTCAGTGGCCGGGAACGCGGATTCTTTCTTTGCCCACGTGCATTTGCTATCGTGATCGACACAGGCATCAACGTCGACAAAAAGAAAGGCGCCGGGATGATTTCCATAGACGAGTTTCGCAACGTTGAGATCAGAGTGGCCACCGTTAAATCCGCCGAGCCCCATCCCAACGCCGACAGGCTCTTGGTTCTGCAAATCGATCTCGGCACCGAACAGCGACAAATTTGCGCGGGCATTAGAGACCACTATGCGCCCGAAGAGCTGGTCGGCAAACAAATCGTCGTCGTCGCCAATCTCGAGACCGCTAAACTGAGAGGACTGGAGAGCCAGGGCATGCTGCTCGCCGCGTCCGACGAAGGGCGGGTGATTATCCTCTCGCCCGAGAAAACCGTGCAGCCAGGCGCCAAAGTTTCCTGAATCGCCGCCTCGAAACGAGGCTCTAAATTCACTCGATGCCGACTATCCCCAACGGACGTCCTACCCTCTGCACTATCGACCTCGCTGCCTTGCGCTGGAATCTGCGCCAGGTCCGCGCCAAAGTCAGCTCCCAAGTTAAAATTCTTTCGATGGTCAAGGCCAATGCCTACGGCCACGGCGCGCCAGCCGTCGCCCGCGCTCTGGTCGAGGAAGGGAGCGATGCCTTCGGCGTGGCGACCCTTGAGGAAGGAGTGGAGTTGCGCCAGGCGGGCATCCGCACGCCGATCCTGGTGGTGGCCGGGACCTATGTGGAACACCTCGATCAGTTTTTCGAGAACAATCTGACGCCGGTGGCGTACGACCTCGAAGACTTGCGGCGCTTGGAAAATGCGGTTCAGGCCCGCGGCGCCACACTGAACGTTCACCTCAAGATCGACACGGGCATGGGACGCCTGGGCTTGCCGGCCGCTGAAACCGATTCCTGGTTGCCGGCGATGAAGAAACTAACGGCGCTGAAAATCGAAGGTGTCTTTTCCCATTTCTCCACCGCCGAGAGCGTCGACGGCGAATATACGCGGAAGCAGCTTGCGACGTTCAATCACGTCGTCAAACTGCTGCGCGCCGAAGGCATCGCGCCGCCGCTGGTTCACCTGGCCAACAGCGCGGCGACGATTACTTTGCCCGCTGCTTATTTCGACATGGTCAGGCCCGGCATCATGCTCTACGGCATTTACCCATCCGCGGCGATGGCGAATCAGATCGAATTAAAGCCGGTCCTGTCGTGGCAAACGCGCATTGTGCAACTCAAAAAGGTCCCAGCCGGCACGAGCATCAGCTACGGTCAGACCTTCGTTACCGAGCGCGAGAGCCTCATCGCGACACTTCCGGTCGGCTACGCCGATGGTTATTCGCGGCTGCTTTCGAACCGCGGCGCGGCGTTGGTGCGTGGCAAGCGCGCGCCGGTGGCCGGGCGCGTGTGCATGGATTTGACTATGCTGGATGTTACCGCTATAGCAAACGTGCAGCAGGGAGATGAGGTTGTTCTCCTCGGCCGTCAAGGCGACGCGGAAATCTCCGCCGATGAGATGGCCGCCTGGGCAAACACGATTTCTTACGAGGTACTCACTTCCATTGCCGCTCGCGTTCCGCGCATTCATCACAATTCTTAGGAGGATCACTAGCCGTGGGCAGGATTCAAAGGGCCCTGATCAGCGTTTCCGACAAGAAAGGCATCGCGGAGTTTTCGCGAGCCCTGTCGGAGTTGGATGTCGAAATCATTTCCACCGGCGGCACGGCGGCGTTGCTCCGGGACAATAAAATTCCCGTCAGGGACGTTGCCGAGATCACCGGCTTCCCGGAGATGATGGATGGGCGGGTAAAAACGCTCCACCCGAAAGTTCACGGCGGCATCCTCGCGCTCCGCGACAATCCCGAACATGTCGCCAAGATGAAAGAGCATGGGATCGTTCCCATCGATCTCGTCGTCGTCAATCTCTATCCGTTCGAGGCCACCGTGGCGCGCGGCGCCGCTTTCGAGGAGATCGTCGAGAACATCGACATCGGCGGCCCGAGCATGGTACGCGCGGCGGCGAAGAATCACCATTTCGTCGGCGTCGTCGTCGATCCTGAAGATTACACGCCGATCATCGACGAGCTTAGAGCCAACGGCGTCGTGCTGTCGGATGCGACGCGGTTTCGGCTTTTCACCAAGGCCTTCGAGCACACGGCGCACTATGACGGCGCCATCTCGAATTACTTCGCGTCGCTGAACGAGAACAAAGAGCCGACCCGCTGGGGCAAAACATTCAACGTTCAGGTTTCCAAGATCCAGGACATGCGCTACGGCGAGAACCCCCATCAGAGCGCCGCGTTTTACGGCACCCGCAGCGATACGGGACCTTCCATCGCCCGGGCGAAACAATTTCAGGGCAAGGAACTTTCGTTCAATAACATTCTCGATGCCGACGCCGCGCTCAGCACCGTCCTAGAATTTTCCGACATCGCCACCGTGGCAATCAAACATAACAATCCTTGCGGCGTGGCCTTGTCGAAGAAATCGCTGGCCGATTCGTTCCGCAAAGCCAAGGCCTGCGATCCGGTTTCGATCTTCGGCGGCGTCATCGCGTTCAATCGCCCGGTCGATGAAGAGACCGCCAAGGAATTAAAAGATATCTTCCTCGAGATCGTCATCGCGCCGAGTTTCACGCCCGAGGCGAAAGCGGTGCTTTCCTCGGCCAAGCGGCTGCTCAACATCCGGCTTTTGGAATTGGACATGAGCCAGCCCCAGGGCGGCGGCTACGATCTTCGGCGCGTGCGCGGCGGCATGTTGATTCAAGACTGGGACACGGGAAAGATAGACGTCCATGCCTGTAAGGTCGTGACTCAGCGCAAACCGACGGCGGAAGAATATCAGGCGCTCGATTTCGCCTGGCGCGTCTGCCGGCATGTGAAATCCAACACCATTGTCTTCGCGGCGCCGGACCAGGTACTCGGCGTCGGCGCCGGCCAGATGAGCCGCATCGATTCCACCAAGATCGCCGTCATGCGCGCCGCCACCCATGGATTGGATCTCAAAGGCTCGGCGGTGGCCTCGGACGCGTTTTATCCGTTCCGCGACGGCCTCGACGAAGCGGCCAACGCCGGCGCCAAATCCGTGATTCAACCCGGCGGCTCGATCAAAGACGAAGAGGTCATCGCCGCGGCCAACGAGCATGGCATCGCGATGATTTTCACCGGCATGAGACATTTCAGGCACTAATCAGGACTGAGTAACGAGTGCTGAGTTCCGAGAGGAGACTGGAGTGAACACTCTACGGGTCTCTGAATTTACTGGTCGATGATTTGTTGCGGCGGTTAGCGTGTCCGGTAAAGTTGCTCGATAAATCCTTCGCGGGTCAATCGATCCACAATCGAATTATCCACCCAGATTTCGAACGGGATAGTCTTCTTTCCTATCGATTCCACGATGGAATTAACCGCTTCCGGTTCTACCCGGGGGACTCGCTCGAGGTACTTGATGGAATCGTTATAGTTCTCCGCTATCGTTTTTGGGTCCAGGATGCGCGTGTGCCTTGCGATGGCCCTCAAGGCTGTATCTTTTTGATAATGGATAGCGGCCGCGCCTTCGATGTAGGCTCGCATAATCGCTTCCAGAATTTCCGGATTACGGCGGTGAAAATCGCGCGAAACAACGATCGCACCCATGGAGTATTGAATACCTATTTCAGCGAGATCGACAAGCATTTTCGCGGGCGTATCGACGCGCAAGGTCGCGAGCACCGCCCCGGCGATTTGCCGGTGCTGAAAAGCAACTCCGACTTCCAGCGTCCCGCCGATCTGGCGGACGTTGACCGCGCCCTCGAGTCCGGTTTTTCGGAGCAGGATTCTCGTCAGATTGTCCGTGGTGGCGCCGAAGCGTGAAACCCCCAACGTTTTTCCGCGCAAATCCTCAAGGCGGTTGATTTCCGGCTGTACCCACAGGCGAAGATAGGGGCGATTCACGAGGCTGGCAATGGATACCAGCGAGGCACCACCGGATACCGCGGCTATCACCGAGCTGGTGCCGGACAATGCCGCCTGGAGATCCCCGCCAATCAGCGCCGGAACCACCACCGGCCCGGAGGAAATGAAAAGCAGGCTGGCATCGATACCGTATTTATCGAAAGCTCCGATTTCCTTCGCCATCCACAATCCGGTTCCCGTAGGGCTAATCGCGGAAAAGCCGAATGTGATCTTTTGCTTATCGGCGGGGTAGCCCTGCGCCCCATGAAATAACAGAACCAGCAAGACAAGAACGGCTCGATGAAAGAATTTCCAAGGCTGCTTCATGGGTCTGCCAACTCTTTCTCCGCCTGTGGAAGGATGTGGGTCGGTTAAGCGGCTAACAACATGGACGTTTAAAATCGCTCCCTTGACCCTAGCTTGCAGGACCTACGTGGACAACCTCGTGTGAATTTGCAACGTGCTGATCTGCCGGTGCGGCTTCACTACCGAACGCCATAAGCCTACACGGGCGTAACATCAGAATTAACTCCGCAAGCAGACCCTCGCCCGGTTTTCGTTCGCACGAATTATGACAGCCGCTGACACCCGTAATGTAAACTGGCAATCGGAATCACGGTGACGTCACCCCAAAGGCGTTACTAATTGCCAAACGAGTGTATCCCTTATTGGCAAACAGACGGAGTTCGTAGGTGCCTGGGGCGAGAGAGGCCGGCAGAACAAAAGGCACACTGCCGCTAGCCGTTCC
>Ga0153915_10006918_pt1 | contig 10670 bp, 14 predicted proteins | sample Opewatmetagenome_2_FD_107003 | JGI IMG/M metagenome (GOLD analysis project Ga0153915, IMG submission 107003) | Freshwater wetland microbial communities from Ohio, USA - Open water 3 Core 3 Depth 3 metaG | ecosystem: Environmental > Aquatic > Freshwater > Wetlands | place: USA: Ohio, Lake Erie...
GATTTTGTATGAATATTAGCCAACTTTGGGAACAAACAAAAACGCAAGCTCCATTTTCAATGGATTTGCTCGACAAAGATTTGCAGTCATGCGTTGATAAGGGCGACGATGTTTTCGATCATTATGGCGAAAAACCTCCTTTTACGATCGTCGAATACCGCGGATCGCGCCTGTTAGTAATCGAATCCTTAGAGCATGAAAAACGTGCTATTGCCCGTAGCGTTATCAATGCAACGGGAGGTTACGGCACGGGAATTCTCGGTGGAGATATTGCCGTTCTTGAAACGTCCCTGATCGAAGGAATCAAACGATGCCCAGCGGCAACTGATGAATATGCCAGCGTTGAGCGGATGAAGCTGGTGAATCTGCTTAAAAACAAGATCGCCGCCCATACAAAAACCACTTCTGATAGCTGGGAAATCACTTTTACCAGCACAGGAACAGAAGCGATGGATTTTGCTTTTCAGATCGTTCAACTCGAAGGATACGATCTCAGCACAGGCAATCATTCCAGAGCGGAGCGAAACGTGGTATTATCCTGCCGCGGTTGCTGGCATGGCTGGGGATTGAACCCCAATCAACTAATCGATCGAAGACAATTTACCGATGGATTGCCGCGCTTGTCGGGATGGGAAGTTCATTACCACCAATATGGCAATATCGGCCAGCTAAGAGAACTCTTTTCTAAGCATGCAGGAAAAATCAGGGCCATTTTTGTTGAAGGTATTTTGGGCGATGGCGGGATTGTTCCTGGATCTGAACAATGGTGGGATGAATTACTCGATTTAGCAAAACGTGAAAATGCCCGAGTGGTGGATGATGAAATCCTAACAGGTCTCCGAACGGGTTGTTTTTTGGCAATACCACAGAACCGCGCTCCAGATTGCATCACTTTGGGAAAAGCCCTTGGGTTCGGACTTTTTCCTTTATCTGCCGTTGCTTGGAAAAAAGGATCTCTCAGCCCACGGCCAGGCATTGGGGTACGGACATTCAATGCCCGTCCCTTGCAAGCGCATGTCGCTCGCGAAGGGCTCGCTTATATTGATCGCTTGAATCTCTTCGAACGGTCCAATCGTATCGGAAAACAGTTTCTCGATCATTGCAAAGTCCTTCCAATCGAATACCCCAAAGTCTACAAAGATGTTCGCGGTCAAGGATTCATGATAGGAATTGAACTTTCCGATGCTTTGCGAAAAAACGGACGCCTAGTGAGAGATGAACTGATCCGTCAAGGAACGCTGGCCGAGCTGGAAAGCGGTATTACGAGTTTTGCGGTTCCCAGAGAGCAGCGGATTAACCAAACTATCCGACTTACTCCGCCTTTGACAACTCCTGAAGAAGAATTCACAGAAATATTCGACAGTTTGTGCCGCGTAGGAAAATTACTATCTGTTTCAAAAACACCGAAACCGGAAACAATTCATGTTCCCAGCTGAACATTATTCGCGAATGCTATTTCATCATGAAACAGATGCCGATGGCGTTTGTCACTTTTCCAATTATTTCCGAATTTGCGAAGAGACATTCTTTCACATGGCTTCCGACGGGGCTCTTGCTAATCAATTATTCGCGATTCGCGAAGCGAGTGCTCAATATATGAGGCCTCTGCGTTTTCGAGATCGCTTTGAAGTGAAGATGGATCTAATGGAACTCAGACGTTCAAATTTTATGATTGGATTTTCGATTCAAATACAAAGCGAACCTGCCGCTCGAATTCAAATGCGTTTCGTATGTATACACCCGGAAAAATGGGAACCGGTTCCTTTACCGGAAGAAATAAAAACTTATCTTAAAGAAAAGGTTAGGCAATATGACTCTAACAGCAACACCTTTGTCATTCGATGAAATTTTGGTCAAGAAAGGACAAGGCCCCATCTCTCATTCGGCCGCTAAACAATATTTACGCCATACACACCCTGTTCTCGGCGTAGATCAGATCCTCGAACATAATTTTGAAGAAGGATGGCTTCATGCTGTCCGAGCAATTTCTTGCAGCCAGCCCGTCTTTGCCGGCCATTTCCCCGATGCGGGGATTTATCCCGGAACGCATCTTGTTCAAGATATCATTCAATTAGCTATTTTACTCTATGTCGGCAAGACCGGTCCCCTCAAAAAAACAGATACTGATCAGGAAATGACAGTAGTTACTGAAGTCAACACAGCATTCGGCCATCCGGTTCCTCCAGGAAGTTTGCTGGATGTAGCGGTATGGATGGAAAAAGAGCGCTTCTTTTTTGAAGCACGGGTTCGAGATTTTCCTTATTACACAAAAGCCACTCCTTATGGTCTCGTATTTCGCGCTGCAGCCAAGGGAAATTGTGAATTGAAGCGTGTGCGAAGAAGGATTTATGCACAAATCGGGATCTGAAAAAGTTTATGTAGCTAATCCGGAAGTCGTCACAGTTTTAGGCTCAGGAGAATCGTTTTGGAATGCTCTGTGCCGCGGAGACTCAGGATTGTCAACAGCTGCGGAAGCCTTTCCAAATTGGTTCCCGGGTGATACGCGTTATGTCGGTGCATTAACGTTAACAGAGGAACCGACCCGATTTGAACAAATCCTCGATCGCGTTTTTGAGCGGATCGACCCGAAGCTCTTTTTCTCCGTCGAAAAAATATACATAGCAACTAGCTTAGGAGACCTTATCGGCCCTTATGCCGGAAAACCCCAACGTCCGATCCAAAAGCAGCTCGAGCAACTGGATCCAAAATTATCAGCTAAAACGATGATCGTTTCAAGTGCTTGCTCCAGCGGTTCCGATGCCCTATCTCTCGGCTTTCTTGCATTGAAAAGCGGCGCTGCGGACAGCGCATTGGTCATCGCAGCCGATTCACTTTGCCCAGCAAAGCTTGCGCATCACATTGCGCTTGGCACGCAAAGTCCCGGTCGTTGCCGACCTTTCGATCCCGGCCGAGACGGCACCTCTTTTAGCGAGGGAGGCGCCAGCCTTCTTCTTGCGACGGCCAAAGGTCTTTCGAAACTTGGCTGCGAACCCATCGTTGAAGTAACTGGAGTAGGCTTCAGCTGCGATGGTTATGATATTACGGCACCCGATCCATCTGGTCGTTGGGCAGCTGCTGCAATTACCCATGCCCTGCCCAAAAATCCCGGATCGATTTATGTTAATGCCCACGGCACAGGCACATTGCTCAACGATCAGGCGGAAGCAAAAGCCCTTCAAAGCGCACTGGATCTTTCACGCTGTTGGGTTAGCAGCACAAAAGGTGCAATTGGCCATAGCCTTGGGGCTACTGGGCTGGTTGAAGCGATTGTTGCCATCCTCTCTCTCGCCAGGGGAAAAATCCCGGGCACCACAGGAAATAGAGAAGCCGATTCTTCGCTCTCCTTGCAGATAGTTCGTGCAGGAAACGCTCTGAACCAGCAAGTGGATCAGTCGCTTTCTGTGACTTTTGGTTTCGGCGGGGTCAACTCGGCAGCATTTTTTCAACGGATTTGATTTTATGCAACTTATAGAAACAGTTTCATATCAAAGCGCTGCGCCTCAAGTACCCTCACAGCTTGCTGATGTGCGAGCAGACCCGCAGGCGTTCTTGGCAATCCATGCTTTAGTAAAAGCCCAAACATCTCTCCATTTTTTGCGCACCGCTTTCGTTGTATTATCGGATTTTGGCTGCGTATCCCATCTTGATAAAGTAACAGAAGCTTCCAGGCAAAAAAGAATCAGACCTGGAAATTTTACGCGGATGGGGCCTCATACAATCGCAACATATCTCGCAACTGCTTTCCAGATTCATGGTCCAGCATTTGCCCTGGTCGGGAATAAAAACGAACATTTTCCACAAGCTTGTCAGATCGCCAATTCGTTGCTGCAATCTTCCATTGTCGATATCGTGTGCCTGGTTATGTCTTCGCCATCCGAATGCACAATCAATCTTTATCGATCCGAGGACAAATGATTGATTCCGTCGTTCATTTTTTAGAAGAAGTTCGAAGTAAATCCCTGTTTCTTTCCGACCCCTCGATCACAATTTCCGCAAAAGAATTTGTCGAACGGATCGAGTCGAAAACAAAAAAACTTCCGGCCGGCGGCGGGCGAATCTATTTTCCGATCGAGCGGTCGATCGATAGTTTGGAATGGTTTTTCGCATTGTTAAACGCAGGATTTCTCGTTTTTATCGGCAACCCTTCTGCAGCATCTGGAAAAATTGCTTCTCTTATCAAATACATTAGCCCCCGTTTCGCCATCCTTCCTAATTATCAGGTCAGCTCTCTACCGCTTAAACCGCTCAATATCTCTTCGCTAACCGGCTCAACCGCACTTTGCCATCTAAATAATTCCAATGACCTCATCGATCCTTGCGAAACGATCGCTCAAGTTGCCTTAATGACCTCAGGAACAACCGGAGAGCCCAAAGCAATCCTGCATCGTTTTTCCAGTCTTATTTTAAATGCTTCTTTGCATGCGGAAGCTGTTGAACTTGAATCAAAAGACATCGTCGGAGTGGCACTTCCATTTCATTATAGCTATGGCCTTGTTGCAGTCATTTTAGGATCGCTCGTGCGTGGAGCTTCTCTTCTGTTTGCGCCGACATCTCTTCCCGAAGATTTAGAGCATTCGCTGGATAAAGCAACTTTTTTCAGCGCAACACCAATGTTCGTAAGGAGAATGTCGCAGATTCCATTCCGCACTCTTACGATCGGCGGAGATTTGACAACTGTCGCCATCGCATCAAAAGTCTTTCAGCAGCGCTGCGATATTAATCTTTATATTACTTATGGTTTGACTGAAGCCGGTCCTCGCGTATTTACCCATCGCGTTGCTCCGGGAGATTGTCTCGAAGGCCACCTTCCAATGGGAGAGCCATTAAAAGGAGTTTCATGGCGTCTTGGAACAGATCAAGAAATCATAGTTAAGACCCCTACAGCGATGCTTGGATATTTTTGCCGGCCCGAAGAAACTGCGCAAACTTTATCGGGAAATGATGTACATACCGGCGACCTCGCAAAAACCGAAAACGGCCGTCTTTACTTCCTTGGCCGAAAGAAACGGCTTTGCTGCCGCGGCGGCGAAAAAATCTATCCTTCTGAGCTGGAAAGAGTGCTTCAACAGATCTCCTATGTTCGAAATGCCTATGTTACAATGGAATACGACGACCAGTTAGTAGCATATATCGAGACGGACGAAACAATTGATGAAAAACATCTGAAAACGCACATGCTACGCTACTTTCCCCGCACGCAATTCCCCGATCAAATCAAAAGCGTATCGAAGCTGCCCGCCGAGGCGAGAAAAAAATGAAAACCTCATTCGGTATTGGATTTTTGTTAGTGCTAGTCGCTGCCTGTGGATATGCAACAGTCGCGCTCTTTGGAAAATGGATAGTTCTTCACCACCTTCCGATGTACATGATTTTAACCTGGCGATTTGGCGGTGCAGCAATTTTATTCTTTATTTTGACAAAAATTCTGAATGAAAAAAACCAGACGGATGGAAAAGGAAAACGGGCCTGTTTTTTGCTGGGTTTATCTGGAGATGTTTTACAGACAACGCTATTTTTTTTTACCGTTGCTGAAGTTGGCGCTTCCATTGCATCGCTGCTTCTTTATACATTTCCGCTTTTCGTATTTCTGCTGCAGAGATTCTGTTTTAAACAAAAAGCATTTCTCTTTCAGTGGCTTTCCCTCGGGATGACTCTTATTGGCGTATTTCTCATTGTTCCATGCAATGCTGCCAACATGAACCTAAAAGGAATATTATACGGGCTGGGGACAGCAATCACTTACGCCTGCTATCTTTCATTCGGAGCGCACTTTACCAAAACGTTGCCAGCCTCGATCGCCAGCAACTATCTTACATGCGGAGCATCCGGCGGTTTTGCGCTCTTAACAATCTTTGCTGGAGAACCTTCGCTAGTTCCTTCGATCTGGCCAGAATGGTTGGCCATAATAGGTCTTATGGTCATTGCAACCGTGATCCCGCTAATTTGCCTTGTACGCGGCATGCAGTTGTTGGGAGCGTCCCAAACAGCGCTGCTTTTTACTTTAGAACCTGTCGTAACCATCATTTTTGCTGCGCTATTGTTTCAAGAACCAATCACGTTTCGGATAATAGCTGGCAGCATGTTAATTTTGTTATCGGCATTTGTCTTGCAACGAAAAAATTCTTCTACCTCTAAAATTAACGCCGAGATATAGTAAATCATTTTTTACATAAGTTATTGTTATGACTGCTATTGTTGCCGAGTTGTGCCAAAAATTTGGTGGACGCTTCCTGAAATTCGAAACAGAGATGCCAACAACGCAAGCAGCTGCAACAGTTTTGCAATGCGATGAGCGTTCAGTCATCAAAACCTGCATCGTCAAATCGAAAAATGTATTTTCGGCTGTGATTTTGCAAGGCACAGATCGAATCGATCAAAAAAAACTTCAGGCTGTCGTAGGTAAATTCAGCTTTGCCAAACCTGACGAAGTTGTAGCGTCAACCGGTTACCCTGCTGGCGGAGTGCCTCCATTTGGATTTAGCGAAAAGATCGAACAAGTTGTAATCGATAGAAATGTTTTTTCTCATCAAATCGTATACGGTGGCGGAGGCTCGAAAGAAACATTGGTACAGATCGCACCAAAAATGATCCAAACAATCAACGAAGCTTCAAAAATAGCAATTCGAATAGAAGATATAAGATCAAGTTAAGAGGTCAAAATGCCAACAAAAACAATGCAAGAAACCGAAGAAAAAGTTCGCGATTTTCTTACACAGGAATTGGGGAAAGAATGGGGTTCTTCAATTGGGCTGGAAGAAGTATTTACTCTTGACAGTCTGGATCAGGTGGATCTCAGGGTTTTTCTGGAAGAGTCTTTTTCTGTGCAGATCGCTCCGGGTCAAAAACCTTTCCAAAACCTCCAAACTATTTTAGAGTTTTTGTCCACGGCATCAATACCGAAATAACCTGAAGAATCGGCATTTGCACAAGGGAATCCCTCAAATTTTTGATCCGAAGCAAGCGACATTGCCAAAAGGCCAAGCACGAGCGAGGAGGATTTCGAGATAAAACAGACGCCGCGAAAAAACGATCTCCACCTCGCCATTTTCCGATGAAATGAAGATCGTTGTTTATACCACGCGCGGCCTGAAACTTGGAATTTTCAGCGTGCCAAAACCGCTAGAATCGACGATCGCAAACTGGTTCATATTTCTAATATTGACCAGTTTACGATCGTCGATTCTAGCGAATTTTCGCGCAGCTCAAAATCCAAGTTTCAGGCCGCGCGTGGTATAATATCTCCTTTAGTATTGGGAACAAAAGTGAAGACAATATCCTTCACTACAACCTGAAGCTCGACATGCCTGCCAATAGCCGTCAAAATAGCCGAATGGCTGGCAAGGCCAAGTTCCCTTCAATCAGATTTTCTTCTGATTTGGATCAGAAGAAAATCATAAATCATCGCCACCAAGTATATCCTGATGTAGTATAGATATGATGAAAGCGAGCATCCTGCGCCACATCTAATAAATGAGCAGTTTTATTCTTATACTCATTAAACAAACCATTGAGATTCATTATTTGCGAATGCAGTCTCAATGCATCTAGATCAACATCAGAAGCAGCGTTCCAGATTCGCGTGAGGCGCTGCCCACGGTCCGTTCCTTTGAATCGACTCCAAAATCCATCATCCGAAGAGGTCGAAAGTGGAGTCGATATGTCTGGAAATTTCTCCTGATCCATTTTTAAAAGCATTTCCTGAAGTCGAGATTTCAAATGGTTTCTAAAATTAATAACATTGCGTGTAGTTTCTTCAAGATTTTTTTCTTTTGCAGTCCGAACCCATCCTCGATTAATGAATTCTGAGACATTAAAAAATGAAGTTGGATAACATGTTTTTGTCATATCAGAACCACCCCGTCCATCCTTTTGAACTTGATTTTTCATGTGAGAGAGCTTTATGTGCAGCTTCGCGACGCTCTGCACACAATTCACGTTCTCTCCCATACATTTCTTGCAAATTAAGAATTTCTTGTCCTAACTGTTGAACCCTTTGTTCGCGTTCTTCAGCCCGAACGACATCCTCCGACAGCACTTTTTCGCGCGTTGCATGAGAAGTAAACCAACCAAATTGCGGAGGTTCCTTAGGTGGCGATGCGGCTAATGCAGCACTTTCAGGAATTTGTTCCGCGCATTGTTGAAAAAAGCCTCTATATCTTTGTTCAGAATCTCGGGCAGTTTCATATTCGCCTCGTAAAACTTGACGATCCGTTCCACGATTAAGCGGTTCCAAAACCCCTGTACTTACATCCCCCGCTTTTTCAACAACTTTTTCTGCAGCAGCATGTGCCAAAACAGTACCTGTACTAGGTATCGGAAATAAAGGAGTCATCGACATAATATTCCTCTTTAAGTAATTTATAAAACAACAATTCAAGTGTCAAAAATTTGCAAAACATATTGATAATTAAATTACATTATCTACCATAATACGCCCTGCATCGCTGAAAACACGATATCAATTCCGAGCTATCTCCATATTGATAACGACAGGCAGCCATACAAAATTGATACGCGCTACCACCTTTGGCAAGAGCGCCGGGTAGATTCGATAATGCATACAATGCGATACCCGTCACTACAGCTGCGCCTGCTATCCGAGTAACTTTCCGCAGATCCACTCTTGCAAGATCACAAAAGTTTACTGATAAAGAAACTGGTCTAAACATTTTTCCTCCAAATAATCGAATTTTAAAACAATCTAAAAAATAGTATCCGAATGAATACCAAAATCATATTTGTATCCAAGGTTTGGCAAATCATCTCATCGCCACCATGTCCAACCGCATTTTGAAAAGATATCGTGATTATAGGCATCATTCGCTGCTTCTAAAAATTCAGCTGTTTTTTCTTTGTACATCTTTTGCAACTGTTCAACATAAGCTAGATCCCATCCGATATCTTTTGCTTGATGATTCATGTGAAAAGCTTGCGTTTTCATTTGTAAAAGTCTGGCAGTCCGATCGCTGCCATACAACCAATCGACAATTCTTGAAGAAAAAGACTTTGAGTGTTTTTCAGCAGGAGAAACATCTATATTTTTCAAGCATCGATTCAGAGCTTTTTGGATTCCATTTTGCAACGCGATTTTCGCCGCCTCGGCATCGCGTTGCTTATATTGAGCATCATTTTCTTTCTCTGCTCGGGTTTGTCCCCGGTAAATGACCTCGATAGGATTCAACGAAAACTGGGAATATGAATTTATCGCCACCATGTCCAACCGCATTTTGTATATCGGTTATGATCCACAGCATCTCGAGACACGTTTAAAAATTGGGTTGCGTGTTGTTTATATGCTGCAATTTGATTAGTCAAATATGAAACAGCGCACTCTAATTTTTGCGCTTCTTCGGACATTGTAAACGCCCGATTTTCAGTACAATAAAGTCTTTCGTCCCTCTCTACTCCCCTCAGCCATGCTCTCAATGTGTTTGAAGCAGCTTGGGAATGATTTTGAGAGGTATCACGGGAGTTAGTTTTACTAATTATATCAACAATTTCATGAGACAACTTTGCAACAGATTCTCTAGAATAAGTTGCTCTCTTTTCCGTCAACTCAATCTCGAGATCTTTTTCCGACCTAACTTTCCCTCTATAAATAAACTCCATTGGATCTAGCCAACGCATTATCGAATTTTGCGAACTCATACTCACCACCACCCTGTCCACCCAGTTTTTGCTTCTCTATCATGCTCAGCCAAGCCGATCCTCGGCAAAAACACAACTTGCACCACAAGCTCCCAGACTCACGATAAATTCATAGCAAGGTCATTCTCAATCAATCGCCTTAACGCATCGCGTTGGGAGCGCATTCCTAAAATCGAACGATTTTCTTCCGTCTCGTAGCACAAAATATTATCTGGAAGTTTCGAAGGAAGCCTTTTCGGCAAATCTTTGACAAAGCTAGCGGGCAATTGAAGCGTGCAAATGTTTTCCATTGGAACTCCTAAACGATGAAAACATTCTTTCTCGACATCTAAAAGTGCGTAGGGTTCTGCCAGCACGAGACAATCATTGCAGCTAGGCGAAGGCTTCCAGCGAATGTGCTCAAATTGTTTCGCAACAGATTCAAGAAGACTCGGATTGATCGCGATATGAATTTGATTGGTCGAGAGAAATACGGTTCCTATCCCCCGAGCAACAAAATGCACTTTATAATCCGCGAACTGCTGAAGAATGGCGTTTCTTTGCTGATTCCAGATATTGAAAGAAAGCGGAAAACAGCTCTCGCCCTGTCCTGCCAGGTCAAACAAAAGACAGCTATAGCCTTTTTCATGGAAATAATAGGCCATCTCGCTCCAGATATTGAAGAACCCAAATCTCGGTTCCATAAATCCAGGCACAAAGACCAAAAGATGCCTATTTTTTCCTTTGAGAAAATGGACATCAAAAATTCCCACAGGGATCTGAAGAGCAAAACACTCAATCATAGCCTCTCTCCAAAACAATTCTTTCAGTTAAGAGGGAGACAGTATCTGCTACCTGCGGAATTATTCATTACCGTAACAAATACGGTATTGGATTCATTTAATCGCTAAACGAAATACGAGATATAACCGAAAGTTGTGTTTGAAAGGCTAAAAGAGCATATCCTCAAGGAATTTTTCTTCACCAAAAGAAAAACCAAAAACCTAGAGGAATATGCTCATGAAAAAATTTGCCTTTCCAGA
>Ga0153915_10006919_pt1 | contig 10669 bp, 10 predicted proteins | sample Opewatmetagenome_2_FD_107003 | JGI IMG/M metagenome (GOLD analysis project Ga0153915, IMG submission 107003) | Freshwater wetland microbial communities from Ohio, USA - Open water 3 Core 3 Depth 3 metaG | ecosystem: Environmental > Aquatic > Freshwater > Wetlands | place: USA: Ohio, Lake Erie...
GGGAAGCCCGGCGATGCGTAATCTCATTCTCTCTGTCATAGCGGCAGTAATGGTTGGCTCACTACTTGCCCCGCCAGTCGCTGCCTCAAACAATCAAGGACTGTATTGGGGATTCTCTGCAGGACAGAGGGTCGACTACGTGGTTTCTAGTTTGAACATAGCAGACAACTCCACGGAGACTATTGAGAAGCGTTATTATGTCGTGGTCGAGTCACTGCCTGAGATACAGGAGACTATTGTGACTCTCCGTGATTTGCCTACCACCCCTAATTGCTCGACCTATTGTGAGAACGGTACTGAAACGGAAGATCCAGCTTACCTGTGGTTAGTGCTGCCAGTAGGAAACTGGAGCTTGCTCATCAGTCTCTGGTTATCAGAGCAGTCGGTGACAGAGGATAATATCATAGATACATCAACCCTTGCAGGCTTCAACTTTACAGACGTTGGCAAGAAATCGATATCCACGTACTTGGAGATTTACCAGAAATCAACAGGTGTTCTCTACAACTATGTGTCCACACTCAACTACACTGGTCCGCCCCATCCGCACTATAGCAGCGTAGAGATATCTCTGATTGACAGCAGCAGTTGGCCAATCGTCCCTGTCGCTGTCGGTGGCGCAGCTGTTGCCGGAGCTGTCGTCGTGGTAGCTATTATTCTGAGGAGAAGACAGCATTAGGCCGCGTTCCTAAGGGGGACGCGCTTCCAAGGATTCCTAGCTTTCCAGTAATATCGAGACTCGCGTTTTTGCGATGAAAGGACTCCTCTCCGGATTCCTTGCGGTAGCGCTCCCGAGTAGGCAGTGCCGAGCCCAGCAGGCAATCCAACCCCTTGGGGCAATCTTGATTTGAATGATACAGAAGAGAGCGGAACCTCTTTCAATCCTCAGCAAGACTACGTCTGCTTCCGTTGCCTATGGGGTAAACCGTCGGTCCAAAGAGCCTATCTGCCTATGCTAATCGATGATATGAACCGACGAAAGGGGCATAGAGCACGTATTTAACACCATCATGATTCGCGTCGTTCACTATGAACACCGAAACCGATGGTGCTGGAACACGTCGCGAGAACATCCGCCCGGGTCTGGTGGTCGATGTGATTCTCAAGAAGGACCAGTCCACAGGCAAGTTGACCCGGGGTGTAGTCAGGGATATTCTTACCAGCTCCCCCGTTCATCCTCGTGGCATAAAGGTCCGTCTCAAGAACGGGCAGGTCGGTAGAGTAAAAGCCATTGTCAAGGGGCAGTCCGGGAAGTCGGGAACGTGAGGTCTTCTCTGGTCCCTCCGGTGAGGTCGTGAGAGTGCTATGCCCGGACGAAGTACGAATCATGGCTTTGGGCGTCGACGACGAGGCTATGCCGTAGCTGCGCTGGTGGGGTTAGATAGCCATCGCGCGGCCCTTTGGATCGTCTACAGTGAATCAATCAAACAACACGGCTCAATCGAACGCCCGGTGGATTCCGATAGCAGCAAGCAGGCTGTCCTCTACAACTTCTACAATGCCATCATTGCCAAGGTGAAACAGATTCTTTCGACTGGTCTCGCCAGCCTTGTGGTAGCCAGCACAGGGGTCGACGCCGGGCTTGCCGAGAGTCTCATCGCCCACATACGCAAGCATCACGGATACCTCCTGCAATCTATTCGCATGGCAAGTATTACCGGCAATGCGATGACAGTCAACGCCGCAGGAGCACTAGTCAAGACGGACGCCTTCCAGTCGGTCGCCAACGATGTCACCGATCAGGAATCGGATGCCCTCGTTCGAATGCTTGATGCTAGGCTCTCTGATAGTACCGGACAGGTGACCGTCCTCTTCTCGCTTGAAGAGATTGACCGATATTTCAGGAATCTCTCCAAGGCCGGCGAAGCCGCTGTCGAATATCCGGAATCCGTGCTCATGACCGACGCATTCTGGGCTGCACGAAAGAATGATGCTCGCCTCCAACGGGTGATGGATGTTGCCAGGAACGCATCAGTGAAGATCCGTGTCCTGCGCAGTGATGGAAAGGCCGGGACACGCGTCGCCCAGCTTGGCGGCCTTGTCTGTTTCACGAAACGGAGAGTTCGGTAGTTCAAAGGGCCGTCTCTTCCGGTACAGTAGATACATCACCAGACATTCGCAGAACAGACTAACACTTGGTCTATCGTGTCACCTGTCGAGCACTTTTTAGGACTGGAATACTTTCAGCAGCGTTGGCTGTGCAGAAGTATGGGTCTTCGGGTTTCAGAACTTAGGCGCGATTTCGTCGGAAATCACCGCGAAGTCACGACGTCAGATGGCATTACTCTGTTCCTTAGAGCTTGGGAGCCTTCACCGGAAGATGCTGGGAATACCGCTATCCTGATTTTTCACGGGATTACTGCTCATAGCGGACCCTACGAATTCATCGGAGTACCCCTTTCTAAGGCAGGCTTCCCAACGTTCGGTCTGGATCTCCGCGGCCATGGACTGTCCGATGGAAATAGAGGTGATTGTCCGAGCAAGAAGCGATTCGCTCTGGACCTCTGTGAAGCTCTGTCATTCTTGAAGGGAATATATCCGCGAGTTGTCACCTTAGGTCATAGCCTTGGAGTATTGTCATCGTGGATAGTGATGGACATGTGTCCAGAGAAGATTGATGGAGCCGTCCTCCTGTCGGGGGCTCGCACCATCAGACCCGGATTCATGCCCAAATTGAGTTCCTCAACAAAGCTAAAGATCGCGCTCAGTTCGATCATCTCTCCGGGCAGGCCCGTCATTAAGTATCGTCGCGAAGGAATGACGGGGCTCGATGACCCGCTCTTTACATTCAACTACACCTTGCGCTTCATCAGATTGGTGAACTTGGCCGGGATCAGATTCAGCCATAGTCTCGACATCCCAGTGTTCGTCGGTGTTGGAGATCAGGACGAGTTGTTCTCAGTAGAGTCGGTCAGAGAACTGTACAATGAGATTCCTTCCAAGGACAAGCAGTTTTATGTACAACCCGGGGCGAAGCATGCCGTGTTTCCCAAAGGCAGCTGGACACCGATGATAGACTGGCTGAAGGAACGCTTCGTTTGAGACCGCCTTGGGCTCTTGGTGACGGAATTGGAGTCTAGAACCCCTGACGAACTTGATCTATTGGCCAATCAGAGAAGCATTTTGCGCGTTATGCGCAGAAGCCATCGCTTCCTAATGGCTTACGTATTCTCCCCAGTGTTCGCGATTTACATCCCCATGATATGGGTCATCTTGCTCGTTGCCATGATGGGTCTTCCCCCCGGGGGCCTCTCAATCGCCATGATTATCATTATCATCCCCGTTGTCATTGCCCCGCTCATATACAAATTTACAAAAGAGAAATTCGGAACTCTTCGGCAAGCTGGGGCAGCTCTCAAAGAGATTGAAGATTCACTCGGTGAAAAGGACATAGCAACGGGTTTGGCCTCGTATATCTTTCTCATCTTTGATGTGCTCCGACCTGCTGATGGTCGAGACGCCACGCCGTCAGAGAATGAAGTTGAGAAACTCCGTAGGCATCTAGCAAATCTGACAAAGACGGTCATTGTTGAAGTAATATCTCAGGGCGTACTGTATGCATTTCTCATCATCGGCTTTTTGATTCCTGAATTGGTATCTGCCATACAAGGAGGACGCCCTCTTCTTGTTCCACTAAGCGCTCTTACTATCATACTAGTCATTCTGGCAGCTCGTTGGTTCACCTTCTTCTATTGGCGGCTTTTGGTTAGACGATGGCTTCGCTTCTATCAAGGCTTCATTGCCTGGGGGCAAGAACTAGAACGGAAACTCTCCAATCCAACCAATAACCATGACGGGAGGCCGCCCTCATGATCCCGCCAACCATTCATCTTCGCGAGTGGACCGCAAGTTCACGGAGAACGAAGTATGAGCGGTGGGTGGAGCTCCTCGAAGCCTGTGTATGGGGGCCACGAACTCAGAGCTGGCTAATGAGACACTCAGGACTAAAGACCCAGATGATCAAGGAGGACCTGCAATTCCTCCTCGGTGCTGGTCTGCTTGTACAAGTTGACGAGCCGGAGGCTGGCGTCTATGTGTTCAAGACTACTGAGAAGGGTCGGGAGGCTCTTGCCCAGTTCTACAGACTTGTGACTCAGTTCTTCAGAGAGAAGCATGATTCAAAACATGCAGTTCTGTTCCTCATCATGAGTTAGGAAGCAGACAGTAGCTATGGACCTTTTTCCCACAGTCCATTATATAGTAAATCCTCGAGGCTTTTCACGTGAATAATCATGAAGACTGAGAATCTCTCAATCATTACCGAGGGACTAACAAAGTCCTTCGGCTCAGTGAAGGCTGTGAGTGGCCTGAACCTTCGTGTTCCAGTCGGGACACGCTTTGCGCTTCTTGGACCGAACGGAGCAGGCAAGACCACGACAGTACGCATGCTCGCTGGTCTGATGAAGCCAACAAGAGGGAGCGCATCTGTCTGCGGATATGACATCATCTCTCAAAGGGACGAAATAAAAGCAGTAGCGGGTCTCCTGCCAGAAACCCCCGGACTCTACTCAAAACTCTCTGCTGCTGAATTCCTTGAGTTCGTTGGAGCACTCCATCATCTCCATGGGGATGTTCTCCATAGGCGAATCGATGCTCTGCTCTCAATTCTGGGACTTGAAGGCAGACAAGACAACTTGCTGGAATCATACTCTTCAGGGATGAAGCAAAAGGTCCTCATCGCTTCAACACTGCTGCACGAGCCCAGAGTCGTGTTTCTGGATGAACCGACCTCAAAACTTGATCCCTCCGCTAGTGTGCTGGTGAAAGACTTGATCCTTGCACTCGCAGAAGAGACCGATACCACCTTTTTCATCTGCACTCACATTACGAGCTTTGCACAGGATGTGTGCGATGCCATAGGTATCCTCAATGAGGGCGAGCTTGTGACTGTAGGAACACCAGATGCAGTCGTTGAAGCAGCTCACGTACGGAGTCTCGAGGAAGCCTACTTGAAGATAGTCGGCGGGAAGATAGATCGCGAAGCACTGTTGGCATGGAGGTGACCGCGTTGGATGGAAACTGGTTTCATATTGCAAGGGCCGAATTCCAAGTCCAGACAAGCGGCATCAGGACGCATAGGAGGATAGTTGTATCGGGTTCCATTGTTCTGGGAATCATATGGGCCCTCTTGATTGCTCCAACTCTGATAGGTTACGTTCTCACAGAAGTCCTTGAGATTCCTCGATTGGCCGTTGCCATGGTAATGCCTGGCCTGATGCGGGCCGGAATCATGTTCATCTGGCTAATCCTCATGATTCCATCCCTGTCAAACGCCTTGCAGGAAGTGAAGGTGGGACAATGGGAGATTCTGCTCAGTAACCGAGTCAAGACCCGTGAGATACTGGTTGGCACATTCGTAGGCAGGCTGGCTATCTACGGGCTTTGTGTGCTCTATCTAGCTCCTCTCTTGGTTGCACCCTTCGCCCATGCGTTGGCGGTATCATCCGTTGGACTGGCCTTGATGTACTTCACAGTCTTTGTGGTCACTGTGAGCACCATATGGTTGTCCAATCTTGTAGGCACAGCAATTCAGTCAAAGCTGGGAGCATCATCTCGGGGAAAGGACCTTGCCAAGGCGCTAGCGCTTGTTCTGAGTCCTGTGGCAGTCTTTCCTCTTTTGGGACTACAGCTCTTTGCTCCCATGATGTCCGAGATTCTGGGCTTGGATGTCTTCTTGCTGTTCCCGTTCACTTGGGGTGCAGATTTGGTGACACAGATTGCAGTAATATTCAACGGGATTGGTCCATCCATGGAAGGTCTGGTCGCGGTTTTGGGTCTTGGCCCATCTTTGAGTCTTCTGCTTCTGGGAGGCTTCAGCATTTTTGTTGTCCTCCTAGGACTCTATTCTGCCGACCGTTTCTTCATAATCGGTGAAGGCGCAAGAACTGAGTCTGTGACGACCATACACAGGGAGAACATTGTCCTACGCGGTGTCCGCCGGATCTCAAGTGGATCGTTTGGCGTTCTTATTGTGACCGGGCTCAAGGACTTTGGTCGAAAGGCAGAGAATCTAGCCCGCCTAGCCCTACTGATGGCCCTTGCCTTGCTGCTCCCTTTCTTCGTCTTCATCAGAGCAGGGGAATTCGAGTTGACCTCAGTCGCCATAATGATGTCGCTAATGCTCGGCTTCTTGGGTGTCCAAGTCTTCGGTGGTGTTGGGTTTCTCGAGTCAAAGGATCAGCTGTGGACAATTCAGGCCACCCCACACGGTGTCCAGAGATATGTGAAAGCAAAGGCCATTCAATGCATACTTCTCATCGTTCCAGTTGTCCTCCTTCCAAGTGTCCTCTATGCAGTGGTGCTAAGACTCAATCTGAGTCGAATCCTATTCCTACTGTCAACATCTTTCATTAGTTGTCTAGGTGGTGCGTTCGTTGGAATAGGAATTGCAGCAGGCAATCCGACGTATGAAGACACCAAGAGTGGAGCATACATAACCAACATCGTGGAGGGAATGGGACTGGTTGTCGTATCCTCCATGTCGTATCTGATTGCCGGTATTGCTCTCTCGATGCTTGGGTTCAATGACTTGATGAACTACATACGGACATCAGAAAGTCTTTACATCTTGGCTCAGGTCATGCCTCTTCCGATCATTGGTCTGCTAGTGATTCTAATTGGACAACACCGATTATCAAATCTGGAATGATCCTTGAATGGACGTCTGCAGAGACCACAACTTCGCATGAACTACAGGTGGAGTCTAGCTAAGCCCTGCCGGTCACTCCCTTAACCGCGTGCCTAATCAACCCAAAGACCGAGTTCAGAGTTATGCCGTCAGGGTCTCGCCGAACAGGATAGCCAGCGATGCCTAGACCTGCCACCTTAGGATGTCGGAACATCCTCTCAAGAGCTGGGCCGAGCTGTGCGACGGTAGGTCCTCCCTCTGCCGGCAATCCATGTCCCGGGATTTCCTTAGGGTCAAGCACATCGATGTCAGCATGGATATAGATGGTGTCTGTGATCTTACCGAGGCGGTCGATTTGCTGATCGATAACGGGCCTCAGTTTCCGAATATCCTCCACCGTAATATGCTCTATGTCGCTCCTGTCGATGATCTCTTGCTCAAGAGGATCTATGTCCCGAACTCCGACCATTGTGATGTATCTAGTGGGGAGCGCGACCTTCAGTCCGCACTTCACCCTCAGTCGTTCCAAGCAAAGCCCTGCTGCAATAGCCACAGGCATCCCTGCAAGGAGTCCACTCAGGGTGGTGTCTGGTGTATTGATATCGCCATGAGCATCCATCCATATGAGACCAACCCTGAGCGGTCTCGCACTCGGCCCTGATTTCTGGAATCCCGCCAGCATTCCCATCAGACCATTGCAGTTTGGAAGTAGCCCGATTGTGAACATCCCCTGCCGTACTTGGTCGGCCACGATGTCTGCTAGATGGCGAGAAGCGAGCCCCAGCCGATTCCACGCACCATATTGATTCGCTTCTTCGGCAGTCAACTCAGCAGTCCTTGACTCTGCAATAACGCATCCACCAGTTTCAAGAATCTTCTTGAGTCCACCTTTCTCGATTGCATCAGGTGCCGAGTTCAGCCCTTCAAGGATCTCATCACCGCTCTGAGCAAGCTTGGCAATTCCAATTCGAAGAGGCGCATTGACCAACAGATCTCACCTAGAGTCCTTTGCACATTCTAACAAACCTCTCGGCCTTTAGAATCTCCGTTTAAGCGCAACAGCTGTGAGATGGCGAGACAAGTCGGGGATCTTGCCCTGAACCTATGAGTGCAAAATGCAGTCTAGACGGTCTTCCCGGAACATGTGTGGGCACAGAAGGCATAGCAAGACTGCAAGAACGGTCATCTCTGGAACGGCGAGGTCTGCATAGCCTCTTCAATTAGACATCAAGAGGCTCCTCTGTGTGCATGTGTCAGGCAGGAAAGTGTCAAGCAGATTATCTTAGAACCGGGTGACAAGGCCGCTTGGGCCTCTGTCAGCCCTGTAAATGAGCCGCTCGTAGCTGGCATTCGTATCGTGACTGTGCCCGTCACAGGAACCGCGCTGTCAGCAAGCCGCCACAGGTACGGAATCATCGTGCTGCCCTGAACCGTCCAGCCTGCAACCATGAAACCCTCTGACCCACATGACACCACACTGAAAGCTCTGTCTGCAAGGCAAGAAGTCAGGTCCGAGCAGTTCTTGGCCCAAGACAATCTACCAGTCTATCGTCACTCCACAGAACGGACAACTCATGTTCTTGAGCTTGAGAGCCGATAGTTCCATCGAACGGAGACATAGGTCACCGACGGAAGGCCAGCAAGCACAATTGGATCGAGCAGAATATTGAGTTGGACGTCAATACGGAATGGATAGTCGCGATTGCCAGAACCCAGACCATGATGCCAATGGCTCCAGCCGCAATCGAAATGAAGAGATCTTCCTGATATCCAATCAGGAAGAGAACTACTATGCGGTACTCGACGTACGCACCAGCAGCAGGGCATGATGACGAATCAAGAACAATGTAGATTGCGTCCGCTAGGATCGTGAGTACAACCAGAACGTGTTCATGTCACGGATGAGTCTGCAATGCAAACCACGATATGGCTCAAAGATTGTCCACTTCTTATATTCATTCTATGCGAGTTCGTAATCGTGATTCACGATGTTACAACCCGGTATCACAGTAGCTAATCTGACGAAAAGCTTCGAGTCAAAGGGATTCGATAGGACAACGCTAGGCGGCACTCTTCTCTATGTGGGTGGTATTCAATGGCTGCTAGGCATTCTTCTTGCCGAGTCATGGAATCCAGGCTATAATAGCAGGATAGATTATGTGAGTGATCTTGGAGTTGGACCTACGGCGCTCATTTACAACGTGTCCGTTTTTCTGTTAGGACTCTGCATGTTTCTGGGTGTTGTCCTTATGATGGAATCCATTAAGAGCAGAGTTCATGCAGGTCTTCTTACCATTTCAGCGATTGGAGCGATGGGAGTGGGGATATTTCCCTATACCATGCAACCGTGGCACAGTATCTTCACTCTAATCGCTATCCTGTTTGGGGCTCTTGCAGCAATATCCTCCTATCAGATACAAAGGGCACCCATATCCTATGTTTCGGTGGTTCTAGGACTGCTTTCATTGACCGCATCAATCGTCTTCCTTCCGTACCTAGGGCTTGAAGTTGGTTCAACTGAAACATTTCTTGGAATGGCAAAAGGTTCAATGGAACGATGGGCAATCTATCCGATTCTTGCATGGCTAATCGGCCATGGAAGTTACATTGCTCGAGCTCGGGCCTGAAGGACCCATCTGAGCTCGGTATTGACAACATGCGAACGCAGAAACATACGATAGGAATGGAGCTAAGCTCCATCCTCTTTTTCTTTCATTTCAACCAGACACGTGAGTGAGTGGTCTCACGTTTCACTTTCTCGGGTTTGAGCGAAATCGATGAGGGTAATCGCACCCCTAGGCACTCATCAAGATTAGACCGTCAAGTTTGCCACACAGACTTCCATGCTGTTCAAAGATTGTCCACTTCTTATATTCACTCTACGCACGATGATAGCCCGTGAAAAACAATGTCTGAATCTGCCATTACAGTAACTAATCTAACAAAACGGTTCGATGATGTTACAGCTATTGAGAATCTCAGTCTAGATATCGGCTGGGGTGAGCTGTTTGGTGTCCTCGGACCAAATGGTGCAGGCAAGAGCACGCTAGTGAATACTCTGAACACTCTTCTGAAACCCACAGATGGATCGGCAACGGTCGATGGTCATGATGTTGAGTTCGATCCAGAAGCCGTCCGAGGAGTAATCGGCGTCTGCCCTCAGGAACCAGCCTTCTATCGGTTTCTCACGGGTCAAGAGAACATCACACTGATGGGTGAGATGCATCTCGTGCCTGAAGCTGTCCTCAAGGAAAGGGTCAGGGCCATGGTGGAGAAGATAGGCATGGAGGACCACATCAATAGACGTGCTAAGGATTACAGCGGGGGAATGATTCGTCGAATCAGTATGCTAATGGCGTTAGTCAACGACCCGAAGATAGCATTGCTGGATGAACCCACGGTGGGAATGGATCCGAATTCCCGTCGAGCGGTGTGGGACTTCATTCGCGAGCTGAAATCTCGGGGCAAGACCGTTATCCTAACTACGCACTACATGGAAGAAGCTCAGGAGCTCTGTGACAGAGTTGCCATTATTGACGAGGGACATCTAATCGAGCTTGGTTCTCCTGCAGAACTAATAGAGAAACACAAGGCGAAGAACCTTGAGGAAGTCTTTCTGAATCTAACTGGGAAACAGCTCAAGGAGGCTGTCTAGAGATGAATGCTAGACGAATAATAGCGCTGACAAAGAAGGAGCTAAGGAAGACCACAAGAGAGCCAGCGGTTCTCTTCCTTGTGATACTGTTCCCAATCACGGTTACATTCGTATTTGGTCTTGCATTTGGCGGGATCGGAGGAGGAGGAGGAACGACAAGCTTCGATGTGGGGCTGTTGAATCTTGATGCTACAAGTCCTCAAGCAGATTGGAGTCTTGCATTTGTTGACAACCTGACTACATCTGACGTCTTTGTCATGCATGCGTTTGCTGACAATGATTCTGGGCACTCAGCGCTGCTTCAGGGTAATCTTGATGCATTCATCATCATTCCGGAGGGATTTGGTGACAGTGTTGCATCTTACTATGGGTCACCGTTCGACCCA